>ENA-ORXU01003234-ORXU01003234.1-marine-metagenome-genome-assembly--contig:-NODE-3234-length-10342-cov-5.241403_pt1 | contig 10342 bp, 17 predicted proteins | sample MGYA00237869_ERZ511484 | MGnify/ENA metagenome assembly ERZ511484 | reverse complement strand
GGTGGGGGGGGGGGGGGGGGCAAGTGCGGGAGCGCTCACTTCGTGGGCGGCGACGCGGAAAACAATTGATGTCGCCGTTGTACCCTGACCAAGAAGAACCAGGAAGCGCGCAAGGCGCGCGAGAGAGCGTGGTACGCCCGTGACCACTCCCGAGGAGGGGTCCCGCGGTGCTGCCAAGAGCACCCAAACCCCACCATCCCGGATGCACGGTCTGCGACGGTCATCAGCGCGCTCGTTTGACCGGCGAAACCTGACCCACAACCATGATGTCGACGCTTGACAAAAAACCGAGGTGTATGTGCCAATTGAGCCGCCGAGACGCAGTGGGGAGCGCCGCAAGGCCCTGCATGGCTACGACGTATCAAGACTGGAAGGGCTGCCTCCTCATGTTGAGCCGGAAATCCTGTCAAGCGCCAAATTTGTGTGGGAATGGACAGGCCCTAAAGTGCCTATCTAACAGGACGATAGATGGATATGGATGGGCCCATTTGGTGAGGTGCTGGAGATGGGATCCTGTTGGGCTCGTCAGGGACATGGGATGGGACACGTAAGGTTTCAAGTCCAATTCACGACCCAATGAGATGAGCAGATGTCGGAAAGAGAAGGACCAATCATACGATCGCTTTTTGCGCTCGCTCATGCGAGCCGGCGCATATCGGTCGATTTGTTTTTTTGTTGTGCTCGGATTTCTTCGCGTACGGCGACGATGCAGATGGACTGGCAGAATCACATCCTGGTACGCCTTGGTAAAAAGGAGGTGCGCTTGCCAATGGTACTCGGTGCGTTGGTCACCAGGCGCGCGAAAGAAAGAAACACACAAACATTTTGCGAGAGGCAGCGCTGCACGCGATGCGAGAAGGAAACGGCGTGCCAATGGCGCGCTACACAGACCCCCCCATGCTCACAAAGAAGAGCACTGCCAAAGAGGACAGCGCCGACAGAGAAACGATCAAGGATCCCACTCAAACAAAAGCAGGCCCATACCGCATCGCCCTCGACAACAGCGGAGCATTCACTTCCACAATCAACAGCAACCGAATGATCGGCATCGCCTACGCCTCCTCCTTGTCGTCAACATCCATTGCCCTATCCTCCTGCGCGATAACGGCCGCCACCATCTCAGAGTCTACAAAGCGCACACCATGATATACATCGACGCCAGACAGCCAAAAAGCTGCAAAGCGGCAGATCTCGTCGCGACACTTATCGAAGGCACCATCCGCAATACCACAGCGGCCAGGCGAGCGGCTGCCGCAAAGAACCTCGAGAAAGTGGCACACAAAGCTTGCAACCAGGGATTATTGCCTGACTATGGCGTCCGTCACGCGCTTTCAATCAGGGGTAGTCGGCGCCTTGATGCGGTGGAGCTCACCAACTTGGCGAAAGATGGAGTCGATGCCAGCGTAAATGTACTTAACGCCTCGCGTAGACTGGATGTAGTCATCTCCCTGCAGCCACATCAGGGTTGTCTCTGGCGTCATGGCGTCCTTGTTGACCCCATGCTCCGTGCAGTATGCCTCCAGCGCTTTCTTGCGAATCCCCTGCATGAGGTGAGTCATGAGGCGTTGAAGGGGGTCGCGCGAGCGCAACGCCGATTCCTCGCCTTTTTGGGAGTGCGCGTTTTTTGGGATCCACTGCATGGGCCAGTCATTGATGGCGTCGGCGGTCAGGTTGAGCACCGACACAACAGCTTCATTAATGATGTCTGACGTCATGTCCCCGTCCGGAAACATGGCCTCAGTGAACTTCGTGTTCCTCATGGTGAACGCGGCTTCTTCGCGCTGCTTGACTGGCACCCAGAGCATCGCCTCGTAACCCTTGTGGCCAGACAGCGTCACGGCCAAGTTGGTCTTATTGATGATAGGCCCACCTGCCAGAGCAGCGGTTGGTGCGACCATGGAGCCGACCAGTATTCGGTCGATCTTGGTGGACGGCTCAGCGAGCGTGGCCGCTTTTTTCCCAAGATCCTGCCTCTGCACGTCAAACGTACCCAGCAGATTCCGGAACGAGAACTCGAGGTTGCTGACCGTCTGGGTGTAGGCAGCGGTGTCTTCGCGCACCTTTGGTGTGCTACCCATCGCGGCCTGCGTCACAATCGAGAGCACAGAGGGCTTGGTCAACATGCTCGGCGGGTGAAGCCCCCCAGCGCCGGAGCCATTGCCGCCATGGCGCCCACTGTCTGCGAGAAGCCACCTTCCGCAGACCCGTCATCATCAGGCTTGCGGCCAGTACCGCCTGGCGGCATCTTCTGCATGTTTCAAATAATCTTGCAGGCGCCCTTGCGTTTGTGGTCGACGCCGGATCTGCGTCCGGGAGCCTTCCAGCGGCCACCAGCTTCCCGGGGAGAAGACCTGAAGTGGCGGGGAGGAGCAGTGGTGTTGCCCACAGGAATTTGAAACGGTCGATGAATCTGTGATGCGCCTGCGCCACGTGTAGACAAAGCCCTGGGCATGAGCGATATTTCAGTCTCGTACGCAGCGGGAGATGACCCCTGCGAGGCGCCGCCCACCGCGACGCTAACGTTGACTGCACCCGACGGCAGGGACGAGTCCTCCGCCTGCGGTGTGGTGGCCGTTTGAGCGCGGGCCGGCCTCATCTTGTCCCATTCAGTCAACTCCCATGTTGTCGAGCTGCGTTTCGGCTTGGTTGCAGAGCTCGTCTTGGCGGCACGATCACAGGCGGAACGAGGGGGGGCACCAAAGTAGCCGCCAGGAGAAAGACGCTTGCCGCCCACCCTGGCAGAAACCGACAGGGAAAACGGCCTGGACGGTTGGTAACGCACGGCGAGATCTGGGTGTAGACGAGGTGAGGTTGAAGTGGAGGACGGAGGGTTCAGAGCCGCAGTGGTGTGCGGCGATAATGATGATGGAACAGGTGCCGGCGCCAACGAGCGGTGTGCTGGTCGCTCTTAAGCACACACCGGTGGCCGAGCTGTTGCCCGTGGCCCGTTTCTGGAAATAAAAACCGGTCAAAGGTACCGTTGAAAAACACTGGCATGAATCAGCGGCAAGCAACAGAGGATCACAAACGTGAAACAACAGCTCAGCGCAACAGTCATTTCGCACCCCGTCAACCACCAACGGCGTGAGAAACAGCAAACCCTGGCGCCTCCCCTCTTCAGGGAGCGTTAGGCACGAGCAGTCGGGCCGAAGCTCAGCGTAGAGCTGTGCAACGTCAAACGCTGATGAGCTCGCGAGCTGCGAAAAAGGACCGCGACACAATGTAGGACGTGGTGCAGGGAAGCCGCTTTTGTTGCTCGGCAACTCGGAGCTTGCTCGAGCGGCCACGTTGACAGCAGCCACCAAGCGTTTTCGGCGCAACGAGTTTCAGCAAACGGGTCAAACTGTCATGGCCGCTGCGACAGGCCTTGAGGCAGAGGGGACACCATCGCAGCATCCGTTAGCGCCTGACTCGAGATGGGGGACAGGGGCCAGGAACGGTCCCAAGCGAACAAGCAGGGGCAGTGGTAGCTGCGCGGAAGCAACCTCACAACGCTCGGGCGGTCTTCTCACGCACAGGATTGCCAGCGTTGCGATGCCACAGCGAGGAAACGAGTCCGTGATCCTAGATCAATTCGGTGAACGCAACAAAATACATGCCTCTGTACCACATGCGTGCTTAGATAGACCTAAGTTGTGCCAAATCGCTATCGATGCGCCGTACAGAGAGCCTTCCCAATGCCTTGCGAGTTTCAACTGCGCCATCCACACCAATTATCTTGGATCCGACCTGGAGGTCGTCTTAAATATATGTACTCAATCATCTCAATAACAATTCTAACAGGATGGCTTGATGGCCGTCGATGAAAATCGGAGGACGTCACGACCACTACAGCAACCGGGTGGCGACTGGTGACGGCGGATGGTATTCGGTCGTTGTCATGCCACCCATGTGTCTTCAGAAAGAGCACGGCCCCTCGCACGGGCGCATAAAGTGTGACTGGCCTCCTGGTATGGCAACCTGGTGTGCTGTCGGCCGGGTGGAGCACCACCGGCCTCGCACTTTGTACGCTTGGTCTTGCACGCTCCGGCCTCCTTTTGTTTGCATGCCCAGTTCGTTTGGCGCCGCGAACGCGTCGCGCTGTGCAGCGCGCGAGTGGCATGCTTTGTTTTTGACTTCAGTGGCCTCCGCTTCCCGCAACGTCTCCCGGCGCGTGCTCGGAAACACTCGTACTGCGCGCGTGCCGAGCAATGCGCACGATGGCCACCCCTTCTCCGACACGAGGGGTGTCGGCCTTGACGACTGAGGAGCCTCCCGAGGTCACGCCACCCTCTAGCGCATCCCCGTCCGACCCACCCGCACCTGCCCCTCCTGCGGCGCGCGCGTCTCCCTCACGTCCCCCCCGCCCGCACTGATGCCGCTCTTGCCAATCCCCCACCTGCCGCCAGCGCTGATGCTGATCAGAGGCACTTGGTCTGCGGAGAGTGCCCCTCTTTCCGCACAACAATCTTTGCCGGCCTGCGCTTTCACAGTTTGTCCCGGCATGGTGCCGCGTGCAACGTGGTGTCGGCGGGCTTTTTTTAAAGCGCGCCCACCATGGCCGAGCGTTTGCGTGCGAAGAGAGCGAGCCAAGCGCCACTTCAGCGGCATGAGGGTAGTGGCTGGTGTACTGGGGGTGCAAGCGAGAGTCGGACGGGTGGTGTAGTCGGTAGGCGCATGGGGACGTGCTTTTCCGGCGTGGACCCTTTGTTCCAACAAGTGCATGGCCACGGAACGTCGGGAGGTGGAGCTGCAGGCGTGGCAGAGAGTGAAAATCTCATCGCTCACCTGAGAGCCCTTGCTGTCCGGGTCGCCGCACACCCCAGGCCTTTTCCTGCCGAAGGCGGTGCAGCCGTTCGAGAAGCCATGGAGATGGAGATTGCCTCTCTTCTCGAGTTTTCACGAGCGCCAGCTAATGAACAGCCACCCTCGCACAAGGGCAAGCGGCGCAAGACGTCGGAGACAGGGGGGGTCCCCCTGCCCACCCGCTTCAATTACACTAACCATTCGGCGGTCTTCAGGGGCTTTTTCGAGGACAAGGAGGTCTGGCTGCGCTTTGAGGCTATGGTGGAGAAGCGCAAGCGGGCGGCTCCTGGTCGGTTCGACGCAGAAAAGCTGCAAGAGATCGATCGGTTTGCGCTGCAGACACGCCGAGCTGGCCTATCGCAGAAAGAGCTGGATGCGCTTACCGACCTCATTAGCGTCATTGAGGGCACGAAAGAGGGGGTGCCGCACGACGAAGGGCAGGAAGTGCCAGTCACGCATACCTTGTAATTCGCTGAGGCGTTTAAGAAGGCCGTTTTTGACGATTTGGACGATGCTGTGGTCCAGGCGGGGTGGCGCTCATGCGCGACGGAGGAAGGCGGCGTCAAGTTCAAAGCGTTCTTTCGACCAGCTCTGGACCTGATTCTGGACCTTTTACTTACGCGAACCGTGCGACTGTGGAGCGGTGATGACAAACATGCTCCGCCTTCCGATGAACGTGAGACTCCTGTGCAGGGGTACGCATTTCGACTTTGTGAAGCAGAAGTGGACAAACTACCTGGTCGTACTTGCGTGCTCGGCTCGCACATCTTCTGGGACAGCTGCCAGCTCTCCTCGTCGGGAGGTATATTGCCGCTTTCTGTCGTGTCTTGATGATGTCAATTGCTGTTGCTGTACACACACAAGTCGGGTACCATTATCTGCTCGCATTGTACGTGCTTGCTAACAAAAGCCTCTCCATCTGGATGCTGTCCTCCTTCTCTCTGACAGCACACAAGCTTTACTCTGTGCGCATCCGCCTCGTGAACATTGAGGGAGAGATCGAGTGGTTTACCGTTGCATACGTCCCTGTCGTCAAGTCACTCAAAGAGGCGAATGCTCAGGAGCAGGCAAAGGTGCGGCGGGCAAACGTGCTGCAAAGGGTGCTATACCTAGTGTTTCGGACGGCCATTGCCGCGAGCCAGAAAGGAATTGAGGTGTATCTCGGCGGCAACCAAACTGCGCTCGCTTTCTCGCGCGTTGTTCTTTTTATTTGTGATCAACCGGAGGAACGGGCCATTCTCTGCGTCAAGTCGGAAGGCACCACACACCCCTGCTCTTGTTGCACCGTTGCGACGAAGGACATCATGTCATCGGCCAGGTTTTCAGCAGAGGATCGTGACGTTGTGCACAATCTTGACAAGGAGCTGGAAGCAGCTGACATTGTCCACCACGGAATCGATCGGCGTCGGCAGATGGTGCTTGCGAGTCATGAAAGCATCCACAGCACCATGCCTGCTGTGGCGTCTTTCGCGGGTTCATCGACCCCACCATTGCTTAATTACGAGCAGGTTGGCTTCGATGTGTTTCACGTACGTTTTTTTGCTCCTTTTGAGTCAGGTAGCAGTGCGAGCGACACTTCTCAGTTGGCACTACCATCCCAGCCCCCAACGCTCGCATCAAACGTGTCCGCCTGCTTGCGAGTATCGCTTGCCCGTGTCGAATTTCTGCTTGGACTTTGGCAGTTGCTTGACGTGGAAGTCATGAAGCCACCAAGGGTGGGATGGTTCCAGCGCGGACCGAGGGCAACAGGCGCGGCGGCCCGCCCATCCAGCCAGTACCGGCGCATCTGAAGATGCGAAGCGAAGTGAAGCCGAACTGCCTCAAGATGAGGACGGTGACGAGCATGCGTCGGACGACGAGGCGTCGTACAGTCTGGGAAAGGACTTTGTGTACGACTGGAGGGCCTACCACAATGCCTTCTGGGACAATCCGTGGAAAGATGCAGTCACAGAGATATTCTGTGAGTATGCATGCCTCCACGGCCGCATCAGCGGTCCCGTAGGCGCCACGCTTCTAACCCCCCTGACTCTCTCTAAGGGCAAGTCAATCCGTGAGCAGGCGGCCAAGTTCATCACCAAGTACATGACGCCCATCCTAGGCCGCATCTTCAGCAAAAAAGTTCAGAAGCTGTTTCGTCATGTCCTCGACGCTGCACGCCTTCATATGAACCTCCGCAACGGGAACACGTTCGCAAACGAGGGGCATCATAAGGCCGACGAGGCTTTTTATGAACGCACACACAAGGACTTCGAGACGTTTACGTACCAGCTCGTCAGCCATGCGCCGGGAATCAGAGAGATCCGTACCAAGCACATGAAGCTACGTCAGAGCGTGGAGGCCACCGCGCTAGCCCGGGCGGGTGCCGAGCATGGCCGTTGCGCAAGCGCGGGCACGTCGAGCGGAGACCGCGATGGGCGCGGTGATGGCTTGAGCACGGAGGCGCTGACAAATGTGCGCGCTGGGGCCCGTTCTTCCACTGGGGGGACGGCGGCGGCAGGTGTGTTGGGCGAGGCGGAGACAGGAGCGATGGCGTTTGTGCAAGCCTCCTGTGCTCCTCCGCCCGGTCCGGCTGCTCGAAACCGGGGAAAGCAGGCAGCTTCGCGTGCTCATGGTGGCCGTGGGTTGCGCACAGATTATCTTCACAAGGAGTCGGACGCCGAGCCCTGTCAACGGCCGGGAATGGCCAATGCAGGGGCGGTGCTGGAATTGGCGGCGGAGGACAAGGGTAGGGTCTTGTCGCGCGTTGAGTTCACGGCGCGCCTCGACTGCGGGGGGTTGCATCCAATGCTGCTGTACGCGCACACGTGGTTTTGTGGCGGGCCATGGTTCGACGCTGTTGTTTACAATACTGGAAGCGACATGGAGCTCGCTTACATTGGGTAGATGCGGGCGATCGTGCGGTACCAGGACAGGGATGTCGCTCTCATTCGCGAGTGCGAGCCGGTGGATCCTCTTTCCGGGTGTCCGTTTTCTGCTCGGGGATGCACACGGCTACGGTGGCTCGTGCACGAAGGGGACGCGTGTATTAGTGTGCGGGAGGTCCCACTCGCCATCATGAGGCGGCTGGCGCACGTTGTGCCTGACTTCGGCGACCCTTTCGCTCGCCGTGGCATCGAAGCAGATCCTGCTGGAGTGTGGGCACCGTCGTGTGATGAGCTTGACATGCGTTTTTTTGTGAATGCGTTTCTTCCGTGGGTGTACAGCCAGCTCTTGTATTGCCGATTCCCGGATTTCGTCCTGGTGGACAGAGACTGACTTGCGGACCGACTCTCTCCACCAATCGGATGCGCCCCTGGGACTGACTTAGTGCTTCTGATTTCTGACATGTGCCCAAACAGCCTGGAAATCAAAATCAGCTCCTCTCTTTTTCTGCACATCTGGCAAGGAGACAGTGGAAAATCTCAACATCTCGCGTGGAAAGCGTGCTCCGTGCCAAGAGAAGCGGATCAAGCGGTAACAAACAGTGCCTTCTGCTGGATGCAAAATCCTGGCACCAAATACGGGCTTTCTATTGGCTTCGATGCCTTCTTTCTGTCCTTTTAAACCAATGGAGTGCTCTTATATGGAGTGAGTCTCTGTCTTTGTCCCCCAGGAAAACATTCGGGGATCAGCAATACTTGAACTGCTTGATGTTGTTACAGCGTTGTTACCGTGTGGCACACACAGGAGGCGGTTCCTGTGTAGCGCCCGTGCTCGATTCTGCCATTCTGAGTTCTCTTCGCACTCTGCCTGCACAGCAAGATCATGGTGCTGCTGACAGCAACCAGCAAAGCCAGGATGCTCGGTCTTCTCAAGCCAATCAAATGAGACTGACGCTGCCCGACGAGTCCAAAAAGAAAGTGTCAGTTGAAATTTCGCATCCAGAGTCTTTGCGTCAGCCCCGAGTGCTCCCTTCCAGCAATGGGGATTTGATAAGACCTTTCGAAAGCTGGATTAAAGCCTGGTTTCGATGGAAGGACGGGGCTTGTTGAAGCTAAAGTCTATCCCATTCTCGTAGACCCCTGAGAACAGGAATTGTTGTGTCTCGCTATAGCTCAGCTTTTTGCAAGCGGATTACTCGTGCGCAATAGAGACCCACTCGACATCCTTGTTTCAGAAAATGGGACGCATATGCATTAGAGAAGCGTCTCATCGTCGTGCCTGAACACAGCACAAAACTGTCTCTGGGGGCTTTTTGCCGTCCCTACCCGACAAGAAAAGACACCAACCAGGAACTTGGCCCCCAACCGATGTCCCCATATCCTGTCGAGTCATACTGGCCAGTGGTCGCGGTATTTCAGCTGACATGAAGGTCTGCAGAGGCCTGCCAAGACGGTCGTAGCAAAGAAGTGCAAAAGTTTTGCAACAATTGAAAATCATCCATCCGAACTGTGGGGCTACTCTTAATATTTCTTGATCTGCGGAGTGCGCGTTTTTGATCCGAGGTCGGCAAGCCTGGGCAATCAGGCGCTTCGCGCGCGCGCGCTTTTTTTTTGCCCCAGCCTTGCGCACTGCGGGCTGCTGTGGCCGACTGAGCCTGTGCGCTTTGCCTCGCGCCAGGGCCGCCCCCGGCTGTGTCGTGCCCTTCTGGTTCCCCGCGCGCCCCTCCGCCCCGCACCTTCTCCCAACGTCCTTCTTGTGCACGCCCCCCTGCGTCCCCGACGCCCAATCTGCTAACGCCTGAGTGCTCTGGGTGTTGCCTTGCGCAGTGAGTCGCAATGCCGACCACGCGTGCGATCGCGCGGAAGCCGCGCACGCGCGTGCGCGCGTTGCGCCGCGTCACATGCGAGGTTGTGCTTCTTGTTGGCAGGTTGCGTGTCATTTTCACCTCGGAACGTAAGAACCGTGCCGCAGAGATGCTGAAGCAGCCCGTCTACCGCATGGCGGAGGCGACTTGGCTGAGCCCCTGCACGGTTATCTGTATCGCGAACGGGGATTATGCCGATACTCGACCCTTGTCGGGGAAGCGGGAGCGTCGTGTGAGCAAGCGTCGAATGACTGCATCTGAGCTTTCGCGCGTGCGCGAGACCGTGTACACTTAGTACGCAGATAAGACTGTTCTCATATTACACAGCACCCTTGCACTATTGCAGGAAGGGGCAGGTGAGGGCGACGACCTCTCCGACTACAAGTGGTCTCGATCAACGCTTCCCAGAGCAATGACGGACGCGGGGTTCACCTTTTCACGGGGCCCCAACCACTATGATGTGGCTCGCGAGAAGCGGCCTATCGTCAAGCAATGCGAGAACTTCATCAAGAAGATGCAGGAGTATCATGCAGACGAGCGCACTATCTTCTACACCGACGAGACCTGGGCGAACAAGAACATGACGCCGTAGCGGAGTTGGACGGACGAGTCGTCACGCGCTCGCCTAAACCTGCCATCTGGAAAGGGAGCACGGATAATCGTTGCGCATGTCGGGTCACGCAAGACAGGCGTCGTACCAGGTGAAAGTCTCGTCCTCAAGGTAAAGAAGAAGACGGGCGACTACCACGGCGAGATGAACTCGGCGGTGTGGCTCAAGTGGCTTCAAGACCAAGTGCTTCCCAAGATTGGCGGTGGGGTGCTTGTCGTCGA
>ENA-ORXU01003233-ORXU01003233.1-marine-metagenome-genome-assembly--contig:-NODE-3233-length-10345-cov-4.228379_pt1 | contig 10345 bp, 8 predicted proteins | sample MGYA00237869_ERZ511484 | MGnify/ENA metagenome assembly ERZ511484 | reverse complement strand
TACTGCTACCGGATTCTATAAAACAGGAAAACTGGCCTATGTAGGCAAGCATTATCTAGAGGAAAGCGAGACCAAGAAACCCTTTTTGAAAAATGGGGTAGGTAGTCCTGAAACGTTCTTGGCGTACCATGAATTTGATGGTACATTCAAGAAAAAAGGCGCCGTTACGCCAACGTTGAACAATGGGCTACACGAATACCCTTCCCATGAAAAGGATTGGAACGAAGGAGACCCTACTTGGGGAGACGAAAAAGGAAAGGCGATTATAGGAGCCCTGAATTATATAGCATCAAAGGGAATGAACAGTCTTTATTTTTTGGTGATGAACGAACATGGGGATGGTGATAATGTCTGGCCGTGGATCGAGCCTGAAAAACAGGCCCGCTATGATGTGAGTAAATTGGATCAATGGGAGAAAGTCTTCACCCATATGGATAATTTGGGAATTGCCATGAACCTCTTCACCCAAGAAACCGAAAACGATACAATTCTCAATAAAGGCGAACTGGGGCCAGAACGTAAACTTTACTACAAAGAGTTGGTAGCCCGGTTCGGGCATCATTTAGGTGTAGTCTGGAACCTAGGTGAAGAAACGAACCGTACATCTGAACAGCTAAAAAGTTATGCGGATTACATCCGTAATATCGACCCCTATAACCATCCCATTGCCGTACACAACCATGTACGGGTAACAGGAGAACGTATGGAGGGCAGACCTCTCGACCCTATAAAAGAAACACTAACTCCTTTACTGGGCTATAAAAATTTTGAGATTCCATCATTACAGCTATACGATACTACGGAGGTGCACCAAGAAGTGAGAAAGTGGCTGGACCTTTCCGTAGAAAAGAAAAGACCATGGGTCGTCTATCTGGACGAGATCGGCCACTGGGATATTGGCATAACTACAGATTCGGCAGCGAACAACAATTACGACATGGTGATGCGTACAAGCCTTTGGGGAAGCCTAATGGCAGGGGCCGCCGGTACTTCTTGGTATTTCGGAGGCCTAGATGGCCCCAACAATGATATGGCAGCGGAAGATTTTAGGGCGCGTGATGGATGGTGGGATATCAGTAATAATGCCAAACAGTTTTTTCAAGACCACCTCCCTTTTTGGGAAATGCAGGGGCGTGACGAGCTATTGAGTAATGAAAAGGCTTTTTGCTTTGCAAAAAAGGATGAAATTTATGTAGTGTACCTGCCCAAGGGCGAACAGACCGATTTAAAAATAGGCGACGGAGCTTTCACGATAGCCTTTTATGACCCGCTGCAAGGCGGCATGCTTTACGACAAGCAAAACGAGGGTTGGAAAATAACCAAGCCGAACAGTGTAGAACTTTCGGCCTATAATGGCCAGAAGGTTAAGGATTGGGTGATTGTCATTGCGAGGAAATAGTATGCAGTTGGCAGTAACAGTTAGCAGTATTTATTGGTCTCAAATTAGGGTCTAAAACCCTTCAATTTATTGTAGCACATTAGTATTCCGAAAGAATCTATTTCCAAAATGAGTTAACGTTTAACTGTTAACAAAAGCAATTTCATTGCGCATCTAAACCCCTGCACTTCTAGTGCAGAGTGGTTTAGTGTTTTTTATTTGCGAACTTAGTGCCTTCTTTGTGTACTTTGTGGTTAACTTTCCTTCTTTGATTTAAACGATATGGTGCGGATTACTATAATTATTTTAGGATTCTTGATTTTTTCCTGCTCGGAAAAAAAGGAAGAGTTGTCAATGGTTTTCCCTACGGATAGTTGGCAAGAAAAGACTCCTGAAGATCTAGGTGTTATCACTGAAAAAATGCAGGAAGCTCTTAACTATCTGGCCTCCGAATCTGGAGAAGACGGTTTGGAAGAAGTTTTTATAGCGGTCAACGGCTATACTATTTACAAAGGTGACTCCATTTATAAAAAGCATAATATCTATTCCTCTAGCAAATCGTTTACAAGTTCCGTGTTGGGAATCTTGACCGATCAGGGTAGTCTTAGCGAAGCTACCTATGCCAAGGAAATCGATTCGGCGATGAGCCAGCTTTATCCAGATGTGCAATTAAAACATTTTTCAAGTATGACCTCGGGATATAGCGGAAAAGGTTCGACACGTTGGAACGAGGTAAGCGAAGATTGGTCGTTGACACCCTATGATATTGATGCCCCATTGTTTGTTCCAGGAACGGAATATGCCTATTGGGACGAGGCACAAATGATGTTCGGTCGCCTTTTGACCATGCATACCGGTAAGACCATGAAATCGGTATTTGATGAAAACATCGGAAAACACATCGGGATCGGTGAGTATAAATGGAATCCGGAACAAGAAGTAAACGGAATCGAGATCAATAACGGTTGCACCAATGTAATGATCAATGCCGAACAGCTGGCGCGATTTGGCCATTTCTATCTCAACAAAGGTAACTGGAACGGAAAACAGCTGTTATCAAAGGAATGGATATCAAAAGCTACCCAGAACCAGGTTTTTACTGAGAAGGTTGCCGATACCGACCGAAACAATGTCGATGGGCGGGGTTGTTACGGCTATAATTGGTGGGTGAACGGTAAAATGCCAGCAGGTAGCTACCACATGCCAGACGCGCCAAAATCCTTATATTACGCCAGCGGGCTGCACAACAATATGTGTTTTGTAATTCCGGAATGGAATATGGTTTTCGTGCGTAGGGGAGAGGATGGCAATCCGGCTAAGGGTAAGTCCTTTGTATATAACGAGTTTTTTAAGAGGATGGCGTTGGCCATCAAAAATTGATTCAATGTTCAATGTTCAATGTCTAATATCGAAAATTAGTGGGCATCAGTCATTTTCGATTGGTGCTATTTACAAAAGAATTCTTGGTGCTATTAGCCCTTTGAAGCGATGTACTGAGCTTGCCGAAGTGGGGGCAAGGGGGATGTTTTCGGGAGGAAAAAAGCCAAAGGATGTACGAAACCTTAAAGCGGGCAATTTTTTATTGACAATCCAGAAATACCGAAGAACATATGCATTGCTGCTCGTATCAAGTGTACTTTTTTTGTCCTGCAAAGAAAATCCATCAGAAAAAAAAGTAATCCAAGAATCCACAATAAAAGCTGTTGAGGTCATAGATACCGTACCCAAAGAGAAAATAGTTTCCAAAAAAACCTTTCGCACATTTGAAAATTTGGCAGATACAACCTTTGTACGTTTAGCCGATTTCAGTGATGGTTTCGCCTACGATTTGCGCTATGCAACAGAAAATAATTTTTTAAAGGAAAAAGTATATGATTGTGCGGAATGTTACACCCGTGTAAAGACAGTTAAGGCCTTGCTCGCTGCAAACGCAAATTTTAAAAAGGAAGGCGTTCGAATCAAGTTTTACGATTGTTATCGCCCCAATTCGGTACAGTATAAAATGTGGGCAATCGTACCTAATCCGCAATATGTGGCTAACCCTAAAAAGGGTTCCATACATAACAAAGGAGGCGCAGTAGACATTACTTTGGAAACCTTAGAAGGTCAGGAGCTTGATATGGGCACCGATTTTGATTTTTTCGGAAAAAGGGCCTACCATGATAATTTTGATTTACCGCAAGAAATTCTAGACAACCGAAAACTATTGAAAGAAACCATGGAGAAACATGGTTTTTGGTCCACAAGAACGGAATGGTGGCACTACAACCTATCTGGCGCCGCAAAAGATAAAATCGCTAATTTTAAGTGGAAATGTGATTAATTAACCGATAATAAAACACATATGAACAGACTAGTTCTATTAATAGCGTTAGCTATAAGTTCCAACGGTATTTCCCAAGACACGATTATGCCTTTATGGCCGACAGCTAAAATACCGAATCACGTAAAATCCGATGAAAAGGAAACGATCAAAAGAAACGGCGTTTTACGAATAAGTATGGTGCAAGAACCTACTGTTGAGGTCTATCTTCCCGCAAAATCGAATGCGAACGGGCAAGCGATGTTAATTCTTCCGGGAGGTGGTTATGGTATTCTTGCATACGATTGGGAGGGTACCGATATCGCTAAATTTCTGAACGGTAAAGGTATCGCCGGAATTGTCGTGAAGTATCGCCTGCCTTCTTCAGTTTCGCAGACCGATAAGCACAATGTACCTTTAATGGATGCGCAGCGTGCTTTGCGTTTGGTGCGAAGTAAAGCCGAGGAATTTAATATAGATGCCGGTAAAATCGGTATAATGGGTTTTTCCGCAGGCGGACATTTGGCCTCTACCTTAGGTACCCACTTTGACGAAAAAGTACATGATGCTGTCGATGAAATTGACTGCATAAGTGCGCGACCGGATTTTATGGCTTTAGGTTATCCAGTAATTACATTCGGAGAGGAGTCAACGCATAAAGGTTCGCAGAAGAACCTTTTGGGAGATAAACCCAAAGCCGAAATGATCGCTCATTTTTCCAATGAAAAACGGGTGACCGACAAGACACCACCTACTTTTTTAGTACACGCGGCAGATGATACTGCGGTACCTGTTGAAAACAGTTTGGTGTTTTTTGAGGCCTTAAAAGAGAAAGGAGTGCCGGCAACGCTGCACGTTTATCCGAAAGGTGGCCATGGTTTCTCACTAGCAAGAAAAGATATGCATCTCAGAAGTTGGACGGAACGTCTTTTCGAATGGATGGAGAATCTTGAATAAACGTATTTCCATCCGTCTTAAATTGATTTTTTAAAATTATCATCATGAAAAAAAGGATATTATTTTTAATGGTTTTATGTCTTCTCGGCAGCTATTCTTTACACGCTCAAGATACTATCATAAAGTTATGGCCCCAGGATAAGATTCCGAATTATGTAAAGTCCGATGAGAAAGAAACACATGTTCAGGGCGAAGACCTGTTGCGTATTCGTAAGGTGCAAGAACCGGACATCGCCGTCTATCTGCCTGCCGAAAAGAACGCGACCGGGGAGGCGGTTTTAATATTCCCTGGTGGTGGTTATCATATTTTGGCCTATGATTGGGAAGGTACCGACATCGCCAAGTATCTAAACGGAAAAGGTATTGCCGGTATTGTCGTAAAATACAGAATACCGTCGTCAGAATCGCAAACCGACAAGCATCTAGTGCCTCTTATAGATGCGCAAAGAGCGTTACGAATCGTTCGTGGTAATGCCGAAAATTTTAATATCAAACCAGATAAAATAGGCGTAATCGGTTTTTCTGCCGGAGGCCATTTGGTAGCTACGCTGGGTACGCATTATGATGAAAAAGTCTATGAGCCCATCGATGACATGGATAAAGAAAGTGCACGGCCCGATTTTATGGCTTTGGGTTATGCCGTAATCCAAAGACCTGAGAAGAACGACGAAGCTGATGAAGTTGTAACAACTAAAAAAGAACCCTCTATTATGGCCTATTTTGCCAATTACGAAAAGGTAACGGCCGAAACGCCACCGGCGTTTTTGTTTCATGCGGCCAACGATCCAGGAGTGCCCGTTGCAAACAGCTTGCAGTTCTTCAGGGCATTGCATGCAAAAGGAGTTGCTGCTACGATGCATATTTATCCGACCGGAGGCCATGGTTTTTCACTCGCACGGGATAATACCCATTTACGGGGTTGGACGGAACGTCTTTTTGAGTGGATGGAAAATCTGGAATAAACTTATCTCCACCCGTCTTTAATTGATTTTTTTAAAACTTCATCATGAAAAAAAGAATATTATTTGTATTGGTGTTGCTTTTTCTCGGAAGCTGTTCCTTATGTGCTCAAGATACTATCATTAAGTTGTGGCCCAAGGATAAGATTCCGAATTATGTAAAGTCCGGTGAAAAGGAAACACACGAAAAAAGTGATGCCTTAAGAATAAGTAAGGTGCAAGAACCTGACATAGCCGTATACCTACCTGCCGAAAAGAACGCGACCGGAGAGGCCGTTTTGATATTCCCTGGTGGTGGTTATCGTATTTTGGCATATGATAAGGAAGGTACCTACATTGCCAAATATCTAAACGGAAAAGGTATTGCCGGCATTGTTGTAAAATATAGAATGCCTTCTTCGGTGTCACAAACCGATAAACATCTTGTGCCTTTAATAGATGCCCAGCGAGCATTACGAATCGTACGTAGAAATGCCGAAAATTTTAATATCAAACCAGATAAAATAGGTGTAATCGGTTTTTCTGCCGGAGGCCATTTGGTAGCCACGCTGGGCACCCATTATGATGAAAAAGTGTGTGAACCCATCGATGACATTGATAATGAAAGTGCACGGCCCGATTTTATGGCTTTGGGTTATGCCGTAATCCAACTACCTGAAAAGAACAACAAAGCTGATAAAGTTGTAGCAACTAAAAAAGAACCCTCTATTATGGCCTATTTTGCCAATTACGAAAAAGTGACGGCCGAAACGCCACCGGCATTGTTATTTCATGCGGCCGACGACTCAGGTGTGCCCGTTGCCAATAGCTTGGATTTCTTTAGGGCATTGCATGCAAAAGGAGTTGCTGCTACGATGCATATTTATCCGACCGGAGGCCATGGTTTTTCACTTGCGCGGGATAACGCACATTTGCAGGGTTGGCCAGATCGGTTTTTTGAATGGATTGAAAGTTTAGAATAGTTTTCGGTTATTTTTATCGAAAGATGGAAGCTAATCTCCATATCTTTTCTATTTTTGCAGTCCGATTTCAGAGCCATTTCTCATATATTTGGAATTTGGGATTTGATAATTGGAATTTTTATAGCATAGCTATTTTTCGGGATGTAGCCCTTCGACTGCGCTCAGGATAAACTGCACTACGGTTGATAATGAGTTTTTCGAAAAACTATCTATCGTATTTAAATTAGTTTAAGTTCGTTTTATAATCATCGGGATGTAGCGCAGTCCGGTAGCGTATCCCGCTTGCAGCGGGATGGTCGCTAGAGCTTATGGAATATGTAGCCTACATTTTGTTAAGTGAAAAATTGGGCCGCTATTATTGTGGACAGAGCGACAATCTTGAAAAACGTCTTGTTACGCATAACAATGGCGGGAAGAAATATACTTCCAAGGGAATTCCTTGGACGCTTGTAAAAACTTATAATTGCGTTAACCGATCGGAAGCGATTATATTGGAAAGAAAAATAAAGAAACGGGGTATCAAAAGATATCTCGACGAGAATTGAATATTTTCGGGATGTAGCCCTTCGACTGCGCTCAGGATAAACTGCACTACGGTGAATCCTTTGTGTTTCGAGAAACTATTGAATGATAAAGATATTCGGCTATTTTTTATAATTTCGGGATGTAGCGCAGTCCGGTAGCGTATCCCGCTTGCAGCGGGATGGTCGCTAGAGCTTATGGAATATGTAGCCTACATTTTGTTAAGTGAAAAATTGGGCCGCTATTATTGTGGACAGAGCGACAATCTTGAAAAACGTCTTGTTACGCATAACAATGGCGGGAAGAAATATACTTCCAAGGGAATTCCTTGGACGCTTGTAAAAACTTATAATTGCGTTAACCGATCGGAAGCGATTATATTGGAAAGAAAAATAAAGAAACGGGGTATCAAAAGATATCTCGACGAGAATTGAATATTTTCGGGATGTAGCCCTTCGACTGCGCTCAGGATAAACTGCACTACGGTGAATCCTTTGTGTTTCGAGAAACTATTGAATGATAAAGATATTCGGCTATCTTTTATAATTTCGGGATGTAGCGCAGTCCGGTAGCGTACACGCCTGGGGGGCGTGTGGTCGCAGGTTCAAATCCTGTCATCCCGACGAAGTAGTAAAAATCTTCACATAAGTAATTGATATTCAATAACTTATAAGTGAAGATTTTTTCGTTAAAATATTCCTACCTCCATTCCTACCTTTTTAGATAATAATTTTAACTATTTTAGAGTTATACTAAAAACTTTACATTGGGTATTTCACTAGTTTTAATCAAAGGAGATAAAAAGACCGTAAATGGGACAAAGGTTTCTCCTATTGAAGTGAAGTACTCTTATTTGAAAAACTACAAGAGGTTCAGTACCCAAGTTTTTGTACAAGAGAAATATTGGAAAAATGGTCTATTATCTAATCGATGTCCAAAATATTCAGTTAATCAATCCAAGATAAATAAAGTAATAAGAGGAATAGAAAATGTTATCTCTGAGATAACGGATAATGACGAAGTTCCCACGGTTGACTTGGTTAAATCTCATTATTTACTAAAGTTTAATACTCAAGTTAAAAAACAACCTATTGTCCGTAGTTTTTGGTCTTCGTATGAAATCTTCCTAAAGGAAAAGGAGATGTATAGTAGGGGGTACACGAAAACATTAAAAACACTAAAGTTTCAACTGAAAGAGTTCGAGGAATCACGAAAGTTGAGATTAACCTTCGACTATATTTTGTTTGGAAGTTTTGAAAGTGATTTCAAAAATCATTGTTTAATTAAAGAGATTCCATTAACCAATCAGGATGTTGTTAAAACTACTGTTGGTCTTTCTAATAATTATATCAATAAGTTGTTTTCTAACTTAAAGATTTTCTTGTCATTCTGTAAGAATGAGAGAATAGTTAAGGAAACGAAAAAATTCAAAACCTTAAAAACAGTTAGTAACGATGTTCTAGTATACTTGAATGGTAAAGAAGTTCAAAAGTTATTTGATTATAAAAAGTATGATTATCCAAATACTTTTGAGGGAAGTACCACTATCATTGATTATGATAGAAACAACAAAGAAATTCTAAGAACCAACAAAGAGTTGATTTCCGATATTTTTTGTTTTCAATGTTCAATCGGGTGTAGATGGGGAGATATTCACAAATTAAAAGTGAATATGTTCAAAATAGAGAAAGGATTTTTTGTTTGGACAATGGAGAAAACAAAACATATAGTTAGGGTTCCAGAAAATCCAATTTCAGTAGGGATATTTAAGAAATACTCCAAAGGGAAAAAACTGAATCAATTTGTGTTTCCTAAATATTCTTCTCAAAAGTTCAACAAACACCTAAAAGAAATAGGTAAGGATTTGAATTTTACGAGGATTGTTAAAAGAGAAATAATGGTAGGTCAAGACTTGAGAAAAGACTCCACCATAGATAAGTTTACATGGGAATTATTATCATCTCACTCGGGTAGAAGAAGTTTTGTAAAAAACTTGTTGGATTTAGGAACAATGGATAATTGGAGTATTATGAAATTATCAGGACATAAATCCATTAATTCCTTTCAAAAATATGTTTCCGTTAACCTTTCAGATTTGAGTAAAGGTTCTGAGTTGTATTCATCGTCAAAATCCAAAACAGATATTGACAGTTTGGTGAAAGAATTAAAGAAATTACCAAAAGAACAGTTGATGGAAGTTCTGTCAAACTTCATTTCTATAAATTAATTATACATTTTTTTACGTTTCCCGAAATCTTCAACACTTATAAGAAGGTTCTAACCAAAAAACCCGGAAAATCAATATTATGATGAAGGTTTTGACCACAATGATATCAATTCAAATCCCAACTATAATCCAGATATGGACTTAGACCAATAAGGTCCTGATTTTGATTTCTAAAACACCACTTTCAAACTGTTTTATTCTTTTTTTTTCGTTTTCTGAAACTTTCTATACTTATATACGGTACTGGTATCCATCATAGGGTAAAATACCATTCACCCTATCACCATCAACAACACGATTGAGTACAGGAGTAGGGTTAGACATCGGGTAGTAATCTGTGAGATTGAAATAATATCTAAATATAACGGATAAGGTTTCTCCGGTAGTACCAAAATTGATATTACTATAAATTGGATATGGGTGTAAACGAACTGGTCTGAGGAAATGTAATATTAACATCTAAGAAGAAGAGAACAAAAATTCTCCGAAAGGGGATTCGTGTATTAAAACTATAACTATCAATGGAACTGAACAGATATGAAACGGTGGAGAGGGTAATTAACAAACTTGATAATAGAATTCTCAAACTTCTAAATAATGAGGTATTAAACTCTAAAGAATTATCTACTCTTATTGACTTGAGAAGTACATATATGAAAGAGTATGATGGATTAACACGTAGTAAGAATACCCATGATATGTTTAACAAATAAAATGAATATGGAAAATAATCAAAGAATAACTAAACAAGAATTAGAACGGATTTACGGTGTTGATAGAACCACAATAGAAGTCTGGAGAAAGAGATATGGACTCCCAATTATAGAAATATCATCTCATTCAAAATACATCAGGAAAGACGATTTATTGGAGTGGGAGGATAGTATGAAAGAAAAAATAGAGGTTGAGGTTTAAATGCAAACGCCGGACATAGTATACCACCCTGGCCGGGTTAAAGTGAACCACCCTGGCCGGGCCAAAGTGAGCCACCTTCGCCGGGCGAAAGTGAACCACTGAAAAAGTCGATTCTATTTGTAA
>ENA-ORXU01003232-ORXU01003232.1-marine-metagenome-genome-assembly--contig:-NODE-3232-length-10345-cov-6.230912_pt1 | contig 10345 bp, 6 predicted proteins | sample MGYA00237869_ERZ511484 | MGnify/ENA metagenome assembly ERZ511484 | reverse complement strand
GGAAACCCCCCCCGGTTGGCGCTGGCCAATGGCAACGCCATAGGCCGCCTGCCACCTGCGTTTCGGGATACCAGCAGCACAGAATTGAATCTCGTGTCGACATTCTCAATGCCGGCTGCTATCACTTTCTTGCGGGGTGGCGGGCAGGCGGCGCTGCGGGCCCACACGCTGCTCATTGACACCCGGCCGACGCCGCCCGCCGCCAAGCTCCCTCGCGTCCTGGGCGACAGTATCGCCGACGGTATTGTTCGCGTCGTGTTTTCTTCCCGCCTGACGACGGCACAGCAGGAGGCGGCACGGAGGACGTTTACGGTGCGGCGGCGGCGGGTGTCGGACCTGCTCGCCTGGCTCCTTGACAACAACCACCTGTACGCCGGCGTAGTCGTCGAGCCTGCCGCCGTCGACCTGCTGCCCGACGTGGCGGGCGGTGGCGTCCCAGAGGGGCTCTTCTTGGACGCAGACGAGGAGGATGAAGGCGCCCCACACCCGCCCACCGATGGCGGCGGCGCGACGGCGGAGGCCGCCGCGGCGGCGGCGGGGGGCGCCCCGGCAGCCGCCACGTCTGGAGCGGACTGTGAGGTGGAGGTTGTGCGCGACGCCTCTGTCGTCGTGCAAGTCGATTACCGGACGGAGGAGGAGCGGGTGCGCACCGCCTTTGAAGAGACGGTTCGCGTGCGGCGGTCGGGCCCCGTCATGCGGGACGGTGAGTTTGGGGACATTGAAGCGGCGTTTGTCACGGTCTTCCCCTTTGGCCGCGGCAACCCATCGGAGAAGCGGCCGGTGTACCTGTCCGAGACCGAGGTCATCCGGCGGGTGATGCTAGACGGCTACAGGGAGTTTGGGCGCAACCAGCTATTACTCGTGCATGCCTTTGACCGCGCCGCGCGCATCAAGATGCTCCGCAAGGGCTGTTTGCGTCTCCAGCGGAGCCCCGACGACGTTGGCCGCGTGTGCCACGTCACTCTGGAAGAGCTTCGTGCCGAGCTGCGGCGCGATGAGCGACGCAAGCGGCGACGCGCGGCGGGTGTGGCGGACGACGGTGGCGACGGGAGCGCCGACGGCGGTGCTGATGGGGGAGACCGTTGTGGACCGTGGGGGAGCAAGCGGCCGCGCAAGGCGCCGGGCGTCGGCGCGTCGGCGGTTGGTGCTGCGGCGACTGCGCCGCTGGTGGCCAACGACGGCACCCCCGAACGCGCATGCGGCGGCGCCGACGGCGGCGGCGCGACTAGCGGTGGCGTGACCCTCGGCGGACCAGCGGTAGAAGCTCCAGGTGGCACTAGGGGCGGTCTACCACTCGGCGGCGACCATGGCCCACGCCTTGGCCGCCGGCACGCGAAGCGTTTGCTGCGTTTGGTGTGGGCGGCGGCGTCTGCGTATGACGGTTCCAATGAGCAGCGCGCCGCGTATCGGCAGGAGACGTACGCGATGTGCAACCACTTTGGGTTGCCCCAAGTTTTCTTCACCTTCTCACCCAACGACATTGGCTCGGCGACGTTGTGGTACTACGCAGGCGTCATCGGCGGTGACATCTTCACGTCGTTCAACGTTGGACACCTGCTCAGCAAGTCAGAGCGCTTCCGCACACTGGCGCGCGATCCCGTGGCGGGCGCTCGCTTCTTCCGCCGACTGACGGACATTGTAGTTGACACCCTCATCGGTTGGTGCTCCGCGCGTGGCCGGCCGCTCGCTCGGGGTGGCGCGTTTGGGCGGTGCAAGGGCTTTTACGGCGCCATCGAGGCGCAGGCGCGGGGGAGCCCGCACATCCACATGCTCATCTGGCTGTTTGGGCACGCGCCGTCAGCAAAGGAGTTTACCAAGCTCTTGCGCAACGAAGACCGCTTTCGCCGAAACTGGTGGGCGTGGGCGGAGGATCTCGTGCACGCCAACCTGCCAACGTCGACGGAGACGGTGACGTGCCCCGAGTGCAGCTCGCCGGTCGCGGCGGTCCCCGTCACGGCCGCCTTTCGCGGTTTGCAGCCGCGCGCGGCGATGCCACCGGTTGTGGCCGCCTGTGTGCGGGCGTCGTGCGATGGAACGTTGACGTCGATGGCAGCGCTGCATCAGCAGCAGCATAAGGCCGTCGGCCTCCCCATTGGCGGCAGTAACGCGTCTGCCATGTCGCGGTGCGGCGGCGCGGTGACCTCGCGTGGCATTCACAGCGACGAGGAGGCGCCCGACGGCGGTGACGGGGCGTCCAAGGCGCTGTTTGACGGTGACGCCGTAGACGAGATGATGGCAACGCCGAACCTGCCGAATTGAGACGGGGTCAGCGGCCACGCGCACCACGGTGAGGTGTACGATTCGGCGCTTGCCATGGCAACACAGATGCACTCGCAATGCCATTCAGTGTCGTGCTTTAAGCGGACACGCTCGGGGAAGCCGCGGGAGTGCCGGTACGGGTTCCCGCGCGAGCCACGGGAAGAGGCGGAGATTGACGGCGAGGGCGGATTTTTGGTACGGCGACCGGTCGGCTGCGAGTACATCAACCCGCACAACCGCCTCGTGCTGGTCACCCTGCGGTGCAACACGGATTTGCGCATCCTACAGGCCAACGACGTTGTGCTGTACACGGTCAAGTACGTGCTCAAGCCGATGGCGGATGACGAGCGCGACGCCATCCTCATGCTCAACCGCTTCCAGCGCGTCGTGAATGCGGAGCAGACTGACCCGCCGAGGACGGTGTTGAGGACGGCGACACGGCGCGTATGTGCGCTGGCGTACGCAGCGACGGAGCGGCAGGAAATGCCCGCCACGCTGGCCGCCATATACCTGCTGTACAAGGAGGGGCGGATTACGTCGCACACCTTTGTGCCGCTGCTCATGCCGCAGCTACTTGCGTTCCACTAGGGTGACTTGGCCGCCTTAACGGTGACTCCCACCCGTGGCAAGCACGGGGGGGTGCCCAACGGTGGGGTGCCGCGCCATCCCGGCGGCGGCGCGCAGGCGGCCGCGGCCGACGTGGAAGCCTGTGCTGAGGGCGCCGATGGCGACGCCGCTGGCGATTCGCCGCGTACAATAGCGGCGGCAGTTGGCAAGGAGGTCGTACCGGCGGACGTGGACGGCGACGGCGGCGACGGGGACGGCAATGGGGATGAGGATGGGGACGACGACACGCCCCGCAGATTCGTCTTGATGTCGCAGACGCTGGACTACCGCTTGCGACCCGTCGGCCTTTCACACCTGTCACCGTACGAGATGTACGAGAAGTACGAGAAGCGGAGGATTTCGACGCCCGCGCGGGCGGCCGCGTCGACGGGCAACCTGTGGGGCGGGTCGAAGGAGGTCGGCGTTGACGACGACGCGGACGTAGACGGTCGTGGTCCGGTTTCTTGTCGGACAGCGCGACGATTTCTGCACGATCACCCGCAGCGCGAGACACACGAGCTTGTCCGCTGCGACCCGCCGCGTTTGCCGCGCGTTGTTGGGCCCCGCCTCCCGGACCGGGACGTGCTCGCGAACAACGAGGAGGCGCAGGAGCTGTACGGCGCGTTTGCTCTCATTGTCTTCACGCCATGGCGGTCGCGCGACGACCTGCGCTCCCATGCTGACGCGTCCTGGTGAGAGGCGCACGAGGCGTCGGTGCTGCCGCCGTACGCGGTTGCCAAACTCGGCACGTTTCAAGCGTGGCACGACGGGGGCGACAAGAAGCGGCGGGTTCCACCGGCGGCCGACGTGGAGGGCGCAAACAACGGGGCGCCGAGGGATGCGGCGGCCGACAGCGGGGTCGGCGGCTTTGGCGGTTCCTCTGACGAAGAGGGCGGGGGGTCGGACGGCGGCATCTCCATCGACCCCGAGGCCGCCCTTGGCGCCGACGTCAACAATGGCGATGGCGTGGGAGGCGCGCCACTGGACTTTGTGGCGGGGCTGGCGATTGACGACGGCGGGGTCGAGATGCTGCCACGGCGTGGATTGGTCTGCATGCGCGCCGAGTCGCGGGGCCTTGTCAACGCAGTGGCGCACGTCCACACGGGTGGAACCGCAGCAATCTGTGGCGGAGCAGCGGCTTCTGATGCTCCGCTGAAGCCCATAGACGGTGACGGCTTCGCCGAGCCGCTGCTGGAGAGTGTGGCCACAGCCGCGCGTGGCGCCATCGTGGGCGGCGGTCGCCCGTCAGCCAAGGAGCTCGACGCCGCCCTACAGGCCGCGTGTGAGGCGCGACGGACGTGTGAAGGCGACGCGATGCGGGTGGCGGCCGCGCCAGACGGCACTGAGGGCGAGGGGGCGCCGTTCAACGCCAACCCCCTCCCAGAGGTGACCGTGGAGCGGCTGGATGCGCTGCAAGAGGACGCCGAAGGCCTCCTTCGGGGTGGTACCGAGGTGGCCGCCGCGACGCGGGCCGACGCGGCGGGCTTGACGCCGCGTAGCTCGCCGCCGCCTGGCCTCTCCGTCGCCGTCGTTGCTGAGGTGTTTACGCTTAACACCGAGCAGCGGCGGGCCTTCGGGCAGTGCGCGAAGACGCTCGCCGCGCAATGGGCCAAGGGGCTGCGCGCGTTGGCGGAGGTGGACACTGGGTTGGCCCCTGCCCCAGCAGGCAGGCGAGGCGTGGCGGACGTGGTCGACGACACGCCCGCCGACGGGCAGCTGTTGATGTACCTTGGCGGCACGGCGGGGGCCGGAAAGTCGCGCGTCATTGACGCGGTCCGATTTTTTGCGCTGAGCTGGGCGCGGGCGCGCAGCGTTGTCTGTGCCGCCCCGACTGGCGTGGCGGCGGCCAACATTGACGGGTCGACCATCCACTCCCTGCTCAAGCTGGCGCTCCGCGAAAAGCAGAAAAAGGTGACGGTGTCGCTGGTCCGGTTCTTCATTGGCGTTGTGCTAGTCATCATTGACGAGCTGTCCATGATCAGTGCCGACTTTCTGGCGCTGATTGAGAAGCGGCTGCGGCAAGTGGGGGAGCCAGATGTCATCTTTGGTGGCCGGTCGGTCGTGCTCTGCGGCGACCTGAAGCAGCTGCCGCCGGTCGTGAGCACGCCGCTGTGGACGGCCGGGTCGCCGCCGAAGGCGGGCAATGCAGCCGAAGACGAGCGCCACCTCCGCCGTGTTTACGAGGCGTGCAGGTGTGGCGGTGCTTCCAGACGGTGATCTTCTTGCAACGCAACGTGCGGCAGGGGGCAGACCCAGTGTTTGCTGCGCTGTGCAACCGCATGCGTGACGGGCTGATGACGCCGGCGGATGTCAACACGATCAACACCAACTGCGTTGTCTCGCGTGAGACGCCTCCCGGGCTGTCAGCAGCGGACGTCGACCTGTTTTGCCCCATCATCGTCGGCACCAACGCGGCGCGGGTTCAAGTGACAAAGAGCATCCTTCGGCGGTGCGCGCGCCAACTACCCATGACCAACAAACCGGTGCGCCACTACCCCTCCGTGCGGTTGGTCAAGGGCGCGCCGTCAGGGGTGGATCGGCGGGCGTTGGCGGCGGCGGTGGAGGCACTCCCACCGTCCCGCACGGCCAAGCGGGACATGGTGCTTGAGACGTTTGACGGGGCGCTGCTGATGGTCGACTACAACGTCGGTACCGAGGCGGGGGTGGCCAACGGCAGCCTCGTGCGACTGCTGTGCGTGCAATACCCGGCGGGCACGACCTTCTCAGACGTTGTCGCGGCGGGCGGCGGTGTTATGCGCGTGCCGTCCAAGGACGCGGAGGTGCTGTACGTCTTGCCGCTGGAGCGATCGCGGGAGTGGAAGCGGCTGTGCGGCATTCCTCCGTGGCTACCCGACGAGACTGTGCCCATCATTCGCAAGGAGGCGCGCTTCCGCGTCACGGTCGACGCGCTGTCCGTGCCCGTTGCGGCGTGTCAGTTCCCAGTCACCCCCGCCTTTGCCATGACCGCGTACAAGGTACAAGGCAAGACGACGGACTGCATCTTTTTGCTCGAGTGGTCGGCCTACTTTGTGTGGTGCGTGGCGTTTGTCGTCTTCACCCGCGTGAGGCAGATGTGCAAGCTCTTCCTCGCCGAGCCGCTGACGTGGGAGACGGCGGAGGGCTTCAAGCCGCCGCCCGAGTTGATGTCGGAACTGGCCCGCCTGCGGACCCTGGCGACGGCGGCGGCGACCGGGGAGGGCGACGCGGGCGGGTCGGCCGCCCAAGTGCCAGAAGACAGCGCGCAAGCTGCTGCTGCGGCGACTGGTGGGGCGACGCGTGAAGACGGGGGAGCACGCCGCCGCCCGCGCGTCTCCTCGCCGTCATCCTCGCGGGTGGTCATGGGAGCGGCGCTCGCGGTCGCCGTTGTAGTTTCAACCGTGGGCACAAATGCGGCGAGTAACCCGAAATTTGGGCTGCTCGCCGCCCTGGGGGTGGCCAACGCGTGCTTTTGGGTGGCGCTATTCCTGAGCGGCCATCCCCGCGCGCGCCACTCTGATCCGACCGACGTAGTCGCGCGGATGCTCGGCGGCGGCAGCACAACGGCCGGCGGGCCGCTGCAGAGGCGGGGCGTGTCGGCTGCGCCATCAGTGCCCGCCGCGGCTACGGCGGGGGCGGCGGCGGCGGGGGAGGCGACTGCCGCTGACAGTGTTGAGTGGCCGGCGCCTGCGGCCGACGGGGCGCATTTTTTTGCCACGCCGCTTCTAGCTGCGGCCGTTGTCGACGCGGACGTCGCTCTGTCGCCCGTGACACTGGCTGGCAGGGCGCTTGTGGCCGCCGGCTTGGCCGTGGGCTCGGCGGGGGCGCAAGCTAGCGGCGGGGAGGACGAGCTGTTGGTCGTCGGGCCCGGCAACGAGTGCATCACGCGCCACGTGCTGCGGCGTTTCCAGCCTGGGAATTGGCTCGCCGATGAGAATATAAATGGCATCCTGTCGATGCTGCAGCGGCGCAACGACGCAGACCTGGCGGTGGGGCGGGCGGTGCCCGTGTGCTTCTTCCTCAACTCGTTCTTCTTCGACACGTTGATGGGCGGCACCCGCCGTCGTTACAACTTTGACGGCGTGCGTCGTTGGACAGCTCGGCGGGACCTGCTGGCGGTCGACCTGATGTTCACAGTCGTCAAGCATGGAGGCGGCCACGGCAGCCACTGGACGCTGGCGGTCGTGCACACCGCCACAGGGACGGTGGAGCACTTTGATTCGAACGGGGCTAGGCACCCCCGCGTCACGTCAGCGTTGGGCCAGTGGTTCCGTGACGCGGTGCGGAGCGGAGGCGGCTGCCCACCTCGGCCTGCCGTCCCAATTGATCACGGGACGGCGGCGCCGCAACAAGACAACAGCGACGACTGTGGCGCGTTTTGCCTCGCCGTTGCATCGGCGTTGGCGCGGTTGGCGCCCGTAGAGAACGTGACGGCGGCGCGGATGGGGTACTACCGGCTGCGTCTGGCTGCCGAGTTGCTGGCGGTCGGGCGGCGCCCAGCTGTGTGAGGGTGGCTTTGTGTTGGGGCGGGGTGAGGGGAAGGAAGTAGGACGCGCGGCGGTGGTTGGCTATCATTGTGGAATGAGATGGCAGGGGGTGGCGGGGGAGGTGATCATAAATGTTGTCGGGGGGCTGGTGGAACTTGGGGAGCTCCCCGCCGCTGGTCGAGAGCCCTGCGACGGAGGCGGTGCCCGCGGGGAGGCAAACGAGGGAAGCGGGCAGGGTGGCAGCCATGGAACCAACGGAATTGATCCGCGTGGCCCGACTGACAAAGACACTGGCCGATCCGTCAGCGGCACCGAGCCACCGCGAACGCACCTGATTGGATGGGGACCGAGCGGGGGCCACAGGGGATGGGCCGACACGCGACAGGCCTGAGGCCTGCCCGACGGTGTGTGGCGGGCATGCCCTCACACCCGACCGGGGACGGGGAGCCACCACGCGAGGCCGTGCGTGACGACGGGGGGAGACACCACGGGGGATGGATGCCGCAGCGGAGAACTGCAGCGGCGCAGGCGGTGGATTTTGGGGCGCTGGCGCGGCGCCTCCCGGCGCCGCGGTTCAAGAGGCGGAATTTGGGACGGCCGTGGCGCCTCGTGGCGCCAGGGGCGTGGGCGGGGCTGTGGCGGCCGTGGCGCCACGGCCGCCTCACGGCGCCAAGGGCGGACGTGGGGGTTGGCCGCAAAGGTTGTGAACTGCAGGGGGAGTGAGCGAGCGGGGACGGCCCGCGGTGGGGGACCTGGGGGTGGGGCCGAGGAGGGCCCGTGGATGCGCCTGTTTGCTCGTCTGGAGGGGTCTGACCACGGGTGGGAGAGGTGAACTGGGGGGCAGGACCCCGACCCTGGAGGAGCATACGTTCGCTGGGGGGCGGGGGAGAGAAGGAGGCAGAGAAGAAACCAATGACTATTCCCTCTCCTATCGTCGCTGAGGGAGGAGACAGTGGGGAGGCGGCCACCGTGATGGTGCCCTCCTTCACCCCGCTGGTGGCCTTCATCAATAAAGTCGACGAATACCGCCGTTCTCTCAAAATTCCCCCACTCCAACTGTTGCAAAAGAGTTCCAAATCGGCCTCTATGACCCCGCAGAGGCCGATTTGAAACACTTGCGAAACAGTTAGATTGCTGGAGTTTTGAGATAACGGCTGTAATGCGTTCTTTTTTATGCACACATGCCTGGGGAAAGGCTGAATAGTCCGGCAGACAGGCAAGATAATAATCAAGCACACGCACAAAGGATGGCGAATAAGCATGGGCAAGCACGGGCATGCATTGAAAGGCAGAAGAGATATAGAGAAACGCACAGGCATGCAAAATTAGGCAGGGAGAACAGAGAAGATGCAGCAGAACGCAAGCCCACAAGGTCACAGCATACATTACATCATCATTCTCATTCTCATTTCTGCTTTTCCTGCTTATAAAACTTCAAGCTCGAAACAAAAGCCAAAGAAAAAAATGCAAGCGTGCAACGACAATCCAACGAACAAGCAAGATAAGTGGGGGGCAGACACACACATAATGCAAGGGGTTGCCTGAGCCGGGTGCCTACTGCGTGCGCTTGGGATAGGCCTGCTCGGCCATGTCGGCGGCAAGCACACAGAGCATGTCCCACGCGTCCTTGGACACCCCTGCGGGGCTGTCGTCCGCAGACGGCGTACGGTGCGTGGCCCGCGCCAAGGTCGTCTCTGGCAGCGGCGGCGGCGGCGGCGGCGGCGGCGGCGGGGGAGGCAAAGTGCCCATAGGCAACGTCTGCCGGGTTCCGGGCGGCGGCGGCGGCAGGCCAGCCGCGCGCGCCTGGGCGCCCGTCGGCGGGCGGCTGGCCGTGCCGCCACCACGGCCACCGCCGTAAGGTGTGACGGCACGGCGCGCGGGCGGGCCAAGCGGGCGTGGGTGGGGCGGCGGCGGCGGAAGGGCAGCCGCGCTCGCCTGGGCGCCCGTCGGCGGGCGGCTGGCCATGCCGCCACCACGGCCACCGCCGTAAGGCGGGACGGCACGGCGCGCGGGCGGGCCAAGTTGGCGTGGGTGGGGCGGCGGCGGCGGAAGGGCAGCCGCGCGCGCCTGGGCGCCCGTCGGCGGGCGGCTGGCCGTGCCGCCACCACCGCCACCGCCGTAAGGTGTGACGGCACGGCGCGCGGGCGGGCCGAGCGGGCGTGGGTGGGAAGTCACGGGGGGGAGGGGGACGGCCTCTGGTGGCCCAGCGTTGACAACATCCGTCATGGGTGCTGTCGACAAGTTGTACAACGCTGTGCAGCTCGGAGCCGGTTCTTCGGCCTCGGGGGTAGGCGGCACCGTCGGGGCGGTGACGCCGACATCGCCGATGGACGCCGCTTGGGCTTCGGTGGCGTCCGCGGTTGGCGTCCGCGTCGACCGGTGGCGCGGCTGACGAGGAACGGCCTGTTTCACGGTCTTCTTCAAAGCCATAAGGAGCCACTTGGGGAAGGTGTACCGGGTCTCTGTGCTGACACGACGCTTCTTGCGGTCCCGCCCCGTCGACGGTTGGGCGACCGGTGAGGGCGGGCAGTCGGTGCGGCACATAACCGCGCTCATGCACAGCGTCGGGAGCAATGACGGCTGCAGCTCTGAGCGGGTCGACAGCGCCGCCGTGGGCGGCCGCACCTCCGCCGGCGGCAACGGCGACGACAGAGGCGACGACGGCGACACGACGGGGGTCGCCGGCGCCGCCGGCAGCAGCCGCACCTCCGCCCGCGGTGGCGGCGACGACGGCGACGACGGCGGCGGCGCGGGCGCGCTGGAGGACGCCGCCGGCAGCGGCCGCACCTCCGCCGGCGGTGGCGGCGACGACGGCGGCGACGACGGCGGCGCCGGGGGGTTGGACGGCGCCGCCGGCACCGGCCGCGCCTCCGCCCGCGGTGGCGGCGACGACGGCGGCGACGACGGCGGCGCGGGGGGGGTGGACGGCGCCGCAGGCACCGGCCGCACCTCCGCCGGCGGTGGCGGCGACGACGGCGGCGACGACGGCGGCGCCGGGGGGTTGGACGGCGCCGCCG
>ENA-ORXU01003228-ORXU01003228.1-marine-metagenome-genome-assembly--contig:-NODE-3228-length-10356-cov-2.518338_pt1 | contig 10356 bp, 10 predicted proteins | sample MGYA00237869_ERZ511484 | MGnify/ENA metagenome assembly ERZ511484 | reverse complement strand
AGGGTGCGCGATGGTCATCAGTCGTCCAGTCCGTGGCGAGGAGTTCGATCACGAAGCGTGCGCCGGGGTTGTCGTCGAGGCGGTCTTCGACCCAGACGCGTCCGCCGTGCATCCGGACGTGTTCGTCGACGAGCGAGAGACCCAGCCCCGCGCCCTCGCTCCCGGTACGGCGTCCGGCCCCGCCACCCCGAGCGAACCGTTCGAAGATCAGCGAGCGTTCCTCCTCGGCGACGCCCGGGCCACGGTCTTCGACGGCGATCGTGAGATGCGAGATCGGCTCGGCGTCGGTGTATTGTTGCGGCTTTAATTGAAGAGAAAGAAGGCTACCCCCATTCTGACTAAGGGGCGCACATTACCAAACCAGGCTCCGCCACGCACCACGGGGTAGCCCTCCACGGTGCTGGGCCCAACCTCAGAATCACTGACTAGCAGCTGGTCAACGCGCACGAAAGCTTTGAAACTCTGCACCTTAAAGGCGATGAAAAAATCGAGATTGTAGGTCCACGGCGACTCGCGCGCTGTCGACTCGAGCGTGAATGCACTCGTGAGTGGAAAAAATCCGTAGCGCCTAAAAGGTGAGCGCATGATTGCGTCGAAGCCAGTCACCACATTCATCGCGCGTGCAAAAGGCCATAAGGCGATGTATGCGCTGTGTTGCCCTACATAGCTCGGATATCGAACAGCTGCACTGCCTGTCTGAGCCCGAAGTGTACCTCGACTTTGCAGGTGCAACGGTCCTAAGCGAGCAGGAACATCATAAGACAACGTCGGGATTGCAATGTCTCCAGCGGCTGCAGAAGGAGCTCCGAAGTCTGCGTAGGTGATCGCGTTCGCGTAAAAGTCTAGGTGCCCGCGAACAGAGATACCCCATGGTACATATCGTACCGACCCGCCCAGTCGGGTATGCGTGCTGACAGGTAAGTCGGTGCGCAGTACTACACGCTGATTTACACCAATAACCCCGGATAGCCACGGCGCCGCCGTGCGTTCGAGCAACGCATCTAAGCCAACCTCGAAACGTTGTCGCCAAGTCCAGCTTAGGTTGCCAGATAGTCGGCCTTCTCCAGCACGAGTCGCTAACGGTAGGTCAGCATTAGAGCGCAGTGTAAATCCTCCTGGCAGCCTTCCATCAATGCTTCCGGTGAGCCCGAGAAGCGTACTTCCGCGATCTTCTTCCAAGAATTCGGCCCCATAGCGCTGCTGACCTGCATAGGCGCCTGCCGAAAAGTTGAGAGCGAATCCGCCTGTTTGGCGCTGATCTGCAAAGTATTCTAAAGCGGCTTCCGCCAAAACACTTCGATCAGTCATGGCCAAGCGAATGCCTCGATCATCGATTGCATACGGGCCAAAAACTGACGAGTCCGGCGAGACGACGCTCGTGCGGAAAGTCCCTCGTCTCACCTCCGCACTAGCCCGCCCAGCCCAGCCTCGCGCGATGGAGTCCGGTTGCACGCGGAGGAAGTAGCGGTGCATATACGAATAGGTGGAGTTTTTGCCCTCGGTCCGAACCTCATCGGTGAGGAGCGGTACCGCCGCGAAGGCCTGATCTGGAAACTGAGTACTGTCGTCCAGTGCGAAGGAGTAACCCCCTGAATTGGTCCAGCTGCGGTTGTTGAGGTCGATATAAGCATAGCTGCGGTGCCGCGAACTATCAGCTACTCGCGCTAAGGTGATACCGAAAGAAATTCGCTGGGCGCGAGATTGAGGATAGCGCGTGCGCTGGCCACCCTGGTAAATCCTATGATAGTCGGCCCCAAGACGCCACCCCCCTGTAAACGATCTACCGAAAATCGCTCGTACCTGTCCATCATCAACTTCAGTACCCTGATCGTAGGCCGTATAGGAAAACGGCACATTCTGCGCGAGGAAGGGTGGGGGGCGATCCCTGTAAGCCGGATGAGGCAGTTGCGTGAGAGGTCTATAACGCTGATAAGTAGCACCAAGCGCGGGGTTGAGCATTGCAGGCTGAGCGAGCGAGTTCAAGGATATATAGTCGGGCCCTGCAGCCTTAATTGGATCGTAACGGACGTAGTCGAGGCCCAGCGCGCTGTCTGGAATTAGGCTGAATCTCAGAGGACTGCGCGGATCGTAGCGGAATAGCCGAATAGTGTCCGGTAGATCACTTACCTCTATGGTTGTCGCCGTATCCCGCTGAGGAAGCTGCTGCCCCGTGGGACGGCGATCCAAGATTTGGCCAAACACCCCCACTACACCGAAGCAGCCGATCAACGCTGCAATTAGCAACAGTCGAAGCGCTACAGCGCATTGTAAATTGTAAAGCGAGCGGATCATAGCGGGGGGGCGAAGCTAGACGCCCATCGTGCAACGCATCAACATCCCAACTTGTATGTCGAATTGCCCACCTTGTGCTCAATGAGTCAGCTTGCAAAGATTTACGGTCGCCGTCCTGTTGAGGAGGCGTTTCAAGCGCGTCAGCGCTTCGAACAGGTTTGGCTCGACCACCGACTTACTGGGCCCTTCGCAGATGATATACGTCGATGGTGCGGGGAACGAAACGTCCCCTTAAAGTTTGTGCCTCGCTTTCAGCTTGATAAGCTCATCTCGGCTAATCACCAGGGCGTAATCGCAGAGGTTGCGCTGGTTGAGTATGCGCCACCAGCAGAGTTGCTGAAGGCGGTAGAAGAAGAAGGTGGCTTTTTGCTACTCCTCGACGGGGTTACCGACGTGCGCAATTTTGGCGCGATTGCCCGCTCGGCTTTTGCATCGGGATGTCGAGGGCTGATTATTCCTCAGAAGCAGCGCGCTCCCATCAATGCGGCTGCAGTAAAAGCTTCAGCGGGAGCGCTCTCGCATTTGCCAGTCGCGCGTGTGAGCAGCCTGGCGAGTTTCACACGCATTTTACGAGACAACGGCTACCTCGTCGTGTGCATCGAGGGGCGCGGCAAGCGCGAACTTGAAGCTGTAGATCTGCTGTCCGATCCGGTTGCCTTCATTCTAGGCTCTGAAGGCGATGGGGTGAGCGCTGCAGTGCGAAAAGCGGCGACTACCACCGTTCACCTTCCGCAGGCGGTGGCCTTCGACAGCTACAATGTTTCTGTGGCCGCGGGTATGCTATCATACGAGTTCCTACGGCAAAACGGTGGCCTACGCTGGCATCCCTCTGCGGAAGAGTAACTTCCATCGGTCCATCGATACAAAAGGACCGAACGACCTAAGTCGTCCGGCCCTGCAGAGAATCGAAATGCTCTTATCGGCTGAGACCAGCTGCGGCCTCAGTAGAAAATTTTGTAGTAGCCGTAGGGTCTAGCCCTAGACCGCGCTAATTCGTCGAATGACTTGGTAGAGCTGAGTGCGCTCGTTTACGTCTTCTGTAAATGGATCGTGCTCGAGGTGATTTGCGCTAATGAGCCGGAGTTGAGTAATTCGGCCACGCTCATCGGTGACAGGACGCACGTATTTTATCCAGACAGCCCCGTTGCTTTTGACGGCGTAGATCGCATTCTCGCGAATGTTCTTGAGGCTATCAATCTCGTTACAAATGACCACGTCGCCGACCATGATGATCGGGTCCATGGAGTTGCCGTTGATAGGAAATGCGATGAGCCCTTCACCGTCAAGGCCGGGTAAGTTGAAGAATTCAGTATCCTCCTCCAAAGCCACCGCGCCTGAGTCTGTAGCAAAACCTGCAAAGGCATCGAACGTGGTAAAGCGGATGCGGCCTGGTGCATAGATTGCTTCTTTCACCGCCTCCGGAAGCGTTGGCTCGGTGTCGAAGGGCGAGCCTTGACCGTCGAGCATGTACGACTCAGATATGCCAAACTCGCGGCATAGTGTGCGGGCCTGGGAGTAGCTGATAACACGCTTGTCTTCTGGATTGAGGTAGGCGCGGATAATGTGACCATACGCACGATTACCAAGAATTTTAGCAGCAAAGTCTCCCATGCCGCGACCGCTGCGGTCATTCTTGACGATGACTCCTCGTTCTTCAAGCAGGGTAAATACTACTCGGAACCGATCATTCAGCTCAATCCGGTCTTGCGTTATCATGTTTTTGTGTTGCGTTCGGCACAAATTAAAACAAATTGTACGTGAATCCCCAATTTTGTTTGAAACCCGAGTGAAATGATCGCAGCACAGGCAGAGCCATTCGGATTGGATCAGTGGGCCAGGAAGCCCTTGACTGAGGTGATTCGAGCGGCGCAAACGAGGTTTTGGCGAAAGCTGAACAGACCTGTCACGGATTGTACCTCTGAAGGGTTGTGGAAAACTGGCAAGGCCGCCTATCCGCTAGTTTGGGGCTAAACCGGCCCTAAATTTTCAGTTTTCCACGACGCATGGTGAAAAATGTCCATGCCTCCGACATACTTTGGCAGCAGAGAAACACTGACAAACACTATGGCAAACGTCATCTCGCTGCTTAACCACAAGGGCGGCGTCGGAAAAACAACAAGCGCGATCAACATTGGCGCTGGACTCGTAGAGCTGGGACAAAAAGTGCTGCTGATCGATCTCGATCCGCAAGCAAACCTTACCCTCAGTTTAGGCATTCAACGGCAGCGTATCACCATTTACGAGAGTCTCCGAGGAGAGTCCGAGCTGGTGCCGTTCAATGTGAAGCCCAACCTCGATATCGTCACTTCTTCGCTCGACTTGTCGGGTGCCGAAATGGAACTGGTCAATGAACCGGGGCGGGAGTTTTTACTCCGCAGTCTGTTCGAGCCGCTCGAAGAGGAGTACGACTATATCATCATTGATTGCCCACCGAGTTTGGGACTGCTTACGCTCAACGCACTTACCAGTTCGAACTACGTCTACATTCCGTTGCAAACGGAATTCCTTGCGCTGCAAGGGGTAGCAAAGATTAAGCAGGTCATCGATAAAGTTAAGTTCCGCCTCAACAAGAAGTTGAGCATTGGGGGAGTGATCGCTACTATGTACGACTCTCGTAAAGTGCTGAACCGAGACGTAGTCTACGATCAAAAAGCACTTCGGAGATCGCGTCTTTGAGACTAAAATTCGCAACAACGTTGCACTCGCTGAAGCTCCAGCCCAGCGTCTCGACATATTTGCCTACCAGCCAAAGAGCAACGGTGCCAAGGATTATCTCAAGCTCTGCAAGGAGATCATCGCAAGATGTGAGGCGCCAGCGCAGCGAGCCCCTGAAAAGCCAGCTCGTCTTTCCACTGCATCATCCCGAGCTCCGATGGGAACACCGCAGCCTAACAGTCGTCCGGCTTTCGCCTCTTCGAAGAGTGCAGAGCGCCAAAGCGCAGATGCCCCGCCACAGCCACCGGTTAGAGAAGTTGTCGACCTGCGTAGCTAAGGCTCGTCACTTTTAGTTCTCCTTTATTCAGTTAGTGCCGATTCATCTGCCTGAGAATCTACTTCGCAGGCGCTTGGCAGAAAACCTTATCAGTGAGCAAGAAGAGATTCACGAGTGGCCTAGAAAGCGTCTTCTCAGAAGACGCTCAATTTGAGCCCAATATTGACGAGAGCCCTTGGCTCGTCGAAACAGCCGCGGGCAACACAACGACGACCGGCCCGGCCCGCAAAAAGCGGCCTACACGCCGGACAGGCAAGAGCTTCGTATCCGATCTAGACAGCCTGTTTTCCTCAAATACTGTCCAGCGACCCCGAGAGGTGGTTCCCACTTCAGATGATCAAAGTGGTCAGCAACGGGAGAGACCCCGACGCGCTGTTGGAGCTTTGTCGGGATTAGACAATCTAATCCGCGACACCACCAACGGTCGAGCACAAAAGCAGCAAGCAACACGAGCCGCCCAAGATGCTTCACAACGCAAGCGTGTCACCTTTACCTATGATCGTGATCGTTTTGCCCGCTTGAAAACAATTGCACGAACTGAGGGCGAGTACCTCAAGGATATAATCAGTGGCCTATTGAACGAGTACATCTCGCATTACGAGAGCGATAAAGGTTTGCCCTCATCCGTGTAGTGCTGCTCTAAGCGAGCATTTTCCCATAAGCATACAGAACCCCCTCCGGCTACCACCGTTGGGGGTTCTCTACTTTACCGACTGTCGTTACTCTTAGCTTAAGCCAATCTCGCATGCAAGCAGCATCCTTTCTACCCTACAACGCTCCGAAACTGACAGCTTCAGAGTCTCAGTCAAGAGCCTTGGCACTAGAAGAGGCCCTCGCTTCCCGTCGGTCTGTTCGATCCTTCTCCGACAAACCTGTAGCGCGCGAGGTCATCGATAGCTTAATTCGTACGGCAAGTTCAGCCCCGAGTGGAGCGCACAAACAACCCTGGACTTTTTGTGCGATCAGTGATGCTGACCTAAAGCAGCAAATTCGTACGGCTGCTGAGAAAGAAGAATACGAGAATTACCATGGGCGAATGAGCGAGGCCTGGCTTGAAGATCTCGCACCTTTTGGGACGGACTGGAACAAGCCGTTCCTGACGATAGCGCCCTGGTTGATCGTTGTCTTTAAGCGCGCTTTCGAAATCACTCCAGACGGAGAAAAGGCCAAAAACTACTACGTAAATGAGTCGGTAGGATTAGCGTGCGGCTTCCTACTCACGGCTATTCACCAAGCAGGTCTCGTTTCGCTGACGCACACACCGAGCCCAATGAATTTTCTACATAAGCTACTTGAACGCCCAGCAAACGAACGACCATTCCTGCTTATACCGGTAGGCTACCCCGCCGATGACGCCCAAGTGCCTCAGCTACAACGCAAGCCGTTGAGTGAGGTCGCTGTATTTTACTAGACCGTCTCGCCGAAAGTCACTCCTTCGGCTCGATCGGAGTTGGGGCTTGATTACCGAGAACGTTTACGAGACGGGCACCCTCATGCCAAACGAGCTTGCCATTAATGCCTCCCTGCTTCAAGACCTCGATTCCAAGCCAGTCTAAGCCACAGCTGTTGTGAAGTGTGCCGTTCAACACTAATGTCGCGCCTGGATGCACCCGAATCTTCTTTCCTGCGGGGATGCTCAGGCGGCAATTGATCTCGAGATAGGCGCCTGGCAGTAGTGTCAACTGGCCTTCTAGATCGACCCGATGATTTAGAATTAGACTGTCGCTGAGTACGGCTTCACCACCTGCTCTACCATGACACCAGTTAGGGCGCAGGTAAGACCGCTGTCGAGAGTGCTCTTGACCCATGACGGCTTGCACACGCCCAATCTGGCACGGGGACAAGGCGATAGCATTTGCATTATAGTCCATCACATTATTGCTAACGACAGTGCACCCTGCTGGCTCATTAATGTTCCAGCAATTCTCGTGTCTTGGCGTGTCGTCGCAACCGTCGTTCTGCGCCCAGGTATGTTGCAGCGTGTAAATGTGGCCAATTTCGTGAATGAGGTTATTCTGGTTTGGGGCGGTGTTTTTATTCGTGTCCCAATCGTCGACCATCTTCACCCAGGACGATCCCATTGCCACCCCGGCGACGCCACTTTTGTAGCGTCTACTCTTGATGCTATCGGGGTGGTGAGCTACGATGAAGACGTTGAGTACCGTGTCGGATCCTACTGCGTAACGCTTGTATAGCAGACTGCTCCCACGATTTTGCCCCTTCCCACTGTGCACGTGATAGGGTATATCATCGTCGTGATGGATGTAAATACCGTCGTCCTCGGAGTCTTCAGTGTCGCCGGCGATTACATATCGCCAACGAGAATCAATTGCAGGAGGAGGATTGTCTTTTGGCAACCAAGGCCGCACCTTGTTGTCGAGCCAGTGATTGGCGAGCGATACAACATCTCGCAGTCGCCGCACCATGCCTGCGCTGTCGAGCATGCCGCGGCCACCTTCACGCATCATCACGTGATAATTCAAACGTATCTGCTTGACCGGCCAAAAGGCAAGGTGGTTCGTATCTGGAATGGAATTGTTGGTCTTGCGGCAGTCTACAGCCTTACCTGAGGGAGGTAACACTGTCCAAGAAGTAGGGCTTGCGCTGGTGCTGCGAAGTCGCTGAGAGCATGATAGCCCCACAACTACGATGCAGGTCAGCAGTAGATATCCGAAATGCGTGTGTTGGTGTCTCATACCTATGTGGGCAAGGATAGAGCTACTTACCACTCTGCGCCGGGGTATGCTCTTTGAAGATGTTGCATCTCGGCTAAGAGGTAGCCCATTTGCTCGGTATGAACGCCTGACTTGCCGCCTACGCGCATAGCGATGTCGGGTATATCCGGTATTTGAAGTGTTGCTTTCGCCAAAACCTTACCTACCTGAGCTTTAAAGTCCTCGTCCAGGAGTTCTGGTTTGGGCGCCAGGTTATGAGCGGCTGCAGCATCGTCGACGGGTGCGGAGCTGGTCAACTCAGCGGTATAGCGCCACAGCTTTTCGAGCGCTCGTTGCATACGCATGTTGCTCTCGGCGGTACCGTCACCCAGCCTGATCACCCACTCGCTAGAGTAGCGCCTGTGATAGGTCACTTCCTTGATACTCTTCTTCGCGATCGCCGCAAGATGACTATCCGATGATTCGGCTAGCCGCTGGAGGAGGAGATAGTGATGCGTATCGAAGAAAAACTGACGGAGAACAGTCTGCCCCCAATCCCCATTGTCGAGTTCGCAGAGTAGTGGGTTTAGGAATTCGCGCTCGTCGCGTAAAAAGGCTAAGTCGTCTTCGGATTCACCCTTTCCGCGCAATTTGGCCGCATAGTCATAGTAGCTGCGGGCCTGCCCCACGAGGTCGAGTGCCACGTTGGTGAGCGCGATGTCCTGTTCGAGTACAGGGCCGTGGCCACACCACTCGCCCAGCCGCTGTCCTAAGATGAGATTGCTGTCTCCGCGGTGCAAGCAGAAGTTGGCCAGCGCTTGTGTAGGTGCATCCATCAGGGCTACATGTTTTTCACCTCGGGTGGCACCTCATAGAAAGTAGGGTGCCGGTACACCTTATCGTCGGTAGGGTCGAATAGGCTGTCGCCATTCTCGGGGTTGCTCGCTGTGATATACTTGCTCGGCACCACCCAGATGCTAATGCCTTCGCCACGTCGGGTGTAAACATCACGCGCGTTTTGAAGCGCTGTCGCGTCATCAGCAGCATGCAAGCTGCCCGCATGTTTGTGGTGTAGGCCGCTACGCGACCGCAAAAAGACTTCGTAAAGCATATCAAGCAGGAGTGTCCGGCTAAACTAGGTTGAGTTTTGCCGAAAGGCTAAGCAGCCAAGCGACCAGAACCAGTTAATGATTCTTCTTGGCGAGCAGCTTGTTTGTCTGCATAGGCCTCAGCTGCTTCTCGCACCCAAGCACCCTTATCATGGGCAGACTTACGGGCTTCGACCCGTTCGGCGTTACAGGGGCCATAGCCCTTGATCACCGCGTAGAATTCGTCCCAGTTGATTTTACCAAAGTCGTAGTGACCACGCTCTTCATTCCAGCGTATGTCTGGGTCGGGGAGGGTCATTCCCAGCGCTTTAATTTGCTCTGCACAAACGTCGACCATCTTTTGGCGCAACTCATCGTTTGTAAATCGCTTGATCTTCCAACGCATAGAGCGCTCGGTGTTTGGAGAATTTTCGTCGGTAGGGCCGAACATCATCAGTGACGGCCACCACCAGCGATTAATGGCATCCTGTGCCATCGCTTTTTGCTCCTCAGTGCCTCTACTCAGCGTGAGTAGAATTTCGAAGCCTTGCCGTTGGTGAAAGCTCTCTTCTTTGCAAACGCGCACCATCGCACGTGCATAAGGCCCGTACGAGCAGCGGCACAGTGGCACTTGATTCATGATGGCTGCCCCATCGACTAGCCAACCGATCGCACCCATGTCTGCCCACGTGAGGGTAGGGTAGTTAAAGATGCTGGAGTACTTCGCCCGGCCAGTGTGTAATTGATCGAGTACCTCGTCGCGCTCGATGCCCAGCGTTTCACAGGCAGAGTACAGATAGAGACCGTGGCCAGCTTCGTCTTGCACTTTGGCCAATAGACTCACCTTGCGCTTGAGCGACGGAGCACGAGTAATCCAATTGCCCTCCGGCAGCATTCCCACGATCTCAGAGTGGGCATGCTGCGATATCTGACGAATAAGCGTCTTGCGATACGCATCGGGCATCCAATCGCGCGGTTCAATTCGCTCGTCGGCGGCAATACGTGCTTCGAATTCTTCTTCGCGGGCAGTAGCGTCCATAGTGGTGAAATGTGGGGCAAGTGTTCGAGTATACGAACAAGCGTTCGTAAGGGAAGGTTCCCAGCGCCTACGACGCCAGTCTTAGTTCAGGCTGACCCTAATGTTTGAGTTAAAAGTGTGCAGCTCGCCCTGTAAAGCCTTATGGCGCAGTTAAAAACCAATCTGAGGCTGTGACCTGAGATACAATTCGGAGTTCTTGGCCAAACATCATCTCCACAAACCTCCTAAATCCCTCCCTGATGAAAACCTTGCTCGCTCTCCTCGCCACGCTCAGCTTTTTTGCAAGTACTG
>ENA-ORXU01003227-ORXU01003227.1-marine-metagenome-genome-assembly--contig:-NODE-3227-length-10356-cov-4.700749_pt1 | contig 10356 bp, 10 predicted proteins | sample MGYA00237869_ERZ511484 | MGnify/ENA metagenome assembly ERZ511484 | reverse complement strand
CGAGAAGCTATCAGAACAGGAGCTGCGAAATTTGTGGAAAGCCAATCAGAACTCATGAAGGCATCCGAGAAGCCATCATGCACTGTCAGGACCCAGCGATCCGACCAAGACTCGTCCAGACCCCTGTTGGCCCGTGGGAGAACCGCGATATCGCGGTTTTATCGCGCATCTGTTCCCGTAGGGCAGAGCTAGGGGGCGGGGAAGAGGCCCGCGCCGGCATTGCGCCCCGCGCCGCGCGGCGACGCGTCTGACCCGCCGCACGCAGGCGGCGGCGGCGGTGCCCGAGACGGTGTGGCGCGGTGGTATGGGCAGCACCGTCGGCCGCCGCGTCGGCCGCGCGCGCCGGTCCCGCGCGCCGCGCGTCGCGCGCGTCGGCGGGGGTTGTGCCGAGCGTGGAAGGAGGGGGGGCGGGAGTGCCGCACGTGGCGGGGGGGACGGGGGGGGCGCCCACCCAGCCTTGGAGACGAGCGTCCCCCCCGCACCGAGGCTGCCCACCGACCGCGTTACGGACGCGAGCGGCACGCGCGCGCGCGGTGGCCGGCGCGGCGTGTACGCCCCCCCACGCCGACGGTCTACACCGTCGGCACGCGGCCGGCACCGCGGTGCCAGCCGGCCGTTGCGGCCTACGCCGCGCAGCAACGAATTTTCAGACGGCTAGCGAAGCGCCAACGAGGGCGCCGGCGGCCCACGGCGCCGTCGGGAGGGCGCGGCTCGGCCGAGGCATCCCGTAGGTCGCGCGTTGCCTGCGGCGCCGTGCGATACTATATGTTCGGTCGTTGCTGGCGGGGTTAGGGACCCTACCCGCCATTCCCCGCCTTCGGACTATCCGCGGAACCAACAAGCAGCCGCGCGGCGGGCGTCGCCCGTCTGCTCCCGCTGCCGCGCTCGTGGGCAGCCGCCCGCCCCCGCCTCGGTCGCCTCCTGCGATCGGAGCGCCGGCTCGCCTCCCCGCTCCCTCCGCGCCCCGCGCTCTCTCCTCCCGGAATCGCCAACGACCCCGACACGAGCATCGCCGCATCCCGAAAAGTAGGGTCGTGTGGGTAGACACCTGTGTTGGGTGTGGGAGATTGTCCAGACTTGACCGGCCGCCCCCTTGCGGAGGACCCGCGAGCCGAGGCCGCTCGCATGCAGCTGCGCGCGGCACGCGCCTGGATTTGGTTTGGCTCGAGGGGCGGCCCGCGCGGGGCAGGCGGTGGCAGGAAAATCACCGCATCGCCCAGCTCACGCGCGCGGGCCTCGCTGGATTGGGCCCTGCCTGGCGTCGACGGGTGGGCAACCCCCACCGTCTGAGGCCCAGTCCTCCATCATGGGCGACTGGGCCCCAGACGGTGGGGGTTCCGGTATCGTCTCCTTTGGACTATTTCCCATCGACGCCCCATCGACGCTGCGATTAGGCATCGAGCAGCCGAAAACCGTCGTCGATGGGACCATCGACGGTCCCATCGAAACCATAAAAGCGATGGGAACAGGGACCAAATCTGAGCCGGCACCGCAGCGACAGTGATTCTGTCGCCGGCCTCGTGAGGGCCGCAATCCGCAGCACCGCACGTGCCGGTCTGGCAGGAGCTCTTCTCATTGGATGGAGCTGTGTGTTCAGCGGGCCAGTCCTGACGCTCGTAGGTCTGTGCCGCTCAGCTCTGAGACTTGGCGCAGGCAAGCGGGGGAAGCGCGAAGTCTTGGTGGCTACAACCGACAAGCCGACGGTGGTCACCGACGTCGGCTCGTCGCGCGCGACGAGCCGACGTCGGGCCACCCCCCCGCCGCGGTCGGCCTCGCGGTCTGACGTTGACTCTGTCGACGACACACCCGTCCACCACCTACGACTCCTCCCGTCTCTACGGCGGGGCGCGGGGTGGCCGTCCACGAGGCCATCGCCACCAGGTGTTTGGAGACCGCGGCGGTGTTTGGAGACCGCCGCCACGGTCGGCCACGGGCCGGCGCCAGACGTGCTCGTGACGCTGCTGCTTGCCACCGTCCCCCCGCCTTTTCTGTTTCGCTGCTCACCGTTGCCGCCGGGGGTGGCTGCCCTTCGCGGCCAAGCAACTTGGACGGCTGCCCCTCGCGGCCGTGCACCTTGGCCACGTGTTGCACGTTGGCTGCCACTGGCGCCGTCCCTGACGCCACTGTCACTGCTGGGCGGGGCAGTGGTGTGACGGTGGCAATGGGGGCTCTGTCGTGGGGTACGTGCTGGCGGTAGCCGTAGAAGGACAGACACAGAAAACAGGCTGAATAACGTTGAGGTCGACCACCACATGCCCGCCCCCTCCATACCCGCTCTCAGCACACCCGCTCCCTGCCCCACACGTCGTCACGCCCACGCCCCGCCTCCACACGTCGTCAAGCCCACGGGTAAAACTCATTGACAAAATAACGCATGGCGCGTCTGTCGGCAGCTGGGGACCGGAGGCCAGCTGGTGCAGCAGCTAGGCCCTGTCTGAACGCCAAGTCCTTAAAATCGGGGACGACGTGGAGAAGCCGTCGCACCTGGCTCAGCGGCACCGCACGTATCATGCTGCCGCCGGAGGAAGACATGGCCCACTTGAGCCTGGTGCAATCCCTTTGCCCAAACGGACATCCAGGTACCGAGTCCACCACGTCCATGTCGCAGACGACGGCAATGTCGTCTTCTTTGCAGCGGATGATTGCGCGCACCTCCGCGACGTGCACCTCGTCATGGACACCACCCGTACCCGAGCCGTCTCCGTCGCTGCCGCTGCCGCTGCCGCTGCCGCTGCCGCTGCCGCTGCCGTCCTTGGGGCTCCTGCTCGTGTGACCACCATCAGCGCCTCCCTCTGGCTTCTCAATAGAAAATAGGGTGGCATCGTACCAGGGCCTCTCGCCCCGAAAGTGGGGCGACGCCCGCAGCAGCTGCTTGCTCTTCGTGCCGCAGTCGAACATTGCCGTGAACTCCACGGTGGAAAGAACAGGCACTCGACGGGTGGGAGGCAGCTTGAATAGGGCGCTCAGGTCAGAGAGCCCTGGCCGCTGAGCTAGGACGCCAATGGTTTGCCGCGTGAGGTAATCCGCCGATCTCCTCCGCGGCTTGCCCTCACTGGAACCTGGGGCAGCCGCTCCCCCACCGCCAGCCGCAAGTGCTACCCCGCCACCAGCGTCAGGGGCTTCCTCGCCGCTCGCTGCTGGTAGAGCGCTGCCACAACCAGCCGCAGATGCCCCCCCACTGCCGGAAACAGGGGGCGCGCTGCCACCTGCAGAGCCCCCGCGGCGACGGTCGGCCAGCGGTGGAACAAGCTGGAGCGTGGCACGATCGTGGGCGTCGGCGGAGTCGTTGCGGAGCCCAATCTCGCGGGCGCCTTGGGATTGACGCACGAGCTGCCCTGTGAACGTGTCGATGGCCATGTTGGTCCGGCGATAGAACCTTTTGTCCAACTTGTGGGCCGCCTCGTTGGTGCCCGTGTTGCCGTGCCGCAGGTGACCGTGGTAGCGGATCGAGTCCAGGGTGTGTGCGAGGAGCTTGTGCACCTTGCTCGTGTGAACGTATCCGAGGATGGGAGACATGACGTTCAGCACGAAGTTGGATGCCTGCTTCTGGATGGCCTCGCCCTCCTCGAGCGACATGGGCGCGGGGGTGGCGGAGGTTGTCCACCCAGCAATGCGGGCGTACAGCTCCGCGTACTCCGCAAACATGATGGTGACGGCATCCTCCATGGGGGTATCGCCGTAGGCAGCTCGATACGCGACCCAGTCGAACTTGAAACCTGTGGGTAGGTCCTCATCATCGTCGGGGTCCTGGCCGCCGAAGAGACCACCGCCATTGCTGCCACCGGCCGGCTTGGCCGTGGGCTTCTTGGCTCGCTTCGGCACCCCGCCGCGTGTGCGACCTCCGTTGCGACCAGCTGCCGCTTGGCCAGCTGCCGCCTGGCCGCGACCAGCAGTAGTTTCCTTGCCTGCACCGTTTTTTTCCTTGACCGGACGAGGCCGGCCGCGGCCAAAGATGCCAGCCACTGCGTACGCAAGTACGAAGACCCCCGCTCGCTGGTCGGCCCCTGTGAATGTTGCTTGCTTGTCACCCTCTGGAGCAATGTACCTGCAGGGAGTCCGAGCGCATGCATTTCAGGGAGATGGGGATTGTACCAGACCAGTTCGGTGCAGAGCGATAGGAGTACCCAGTCTCCATCCATGTCAGAAGACTGCGGGCGCCGCGCCGCCACACACATACAACAAGCTAAAAGGTCACAGTGCATCCCCACAACGCGCGCGGCGCCGCACGCACGCGGAGGCAAAAGAGCACAATACGGCCCTACCACGCAAGAGAGTGATTCCAGCATACCCTGGTGGCACTCGGCTGGCTCTGCTACGCCGACCCATGAACTCGATGCGTTTGTTGGCCACTCGGAAGGTAGCCCAAATCGTCTCACACAGGGGATAGTAACCGTCACAGATGTAAGGGAAAACGCGCACAAGCCGATGGACGAGCAGGCGCGTGACACCCAAGTCCAGAACCTGGATGATCAAACGGAGGTGGCATCGGGCGGCAGGAAAGGGAGCATGTGGGTCCAAAAGAGAAGCACCTCAGTTAGGCGGGCTCTTCAAAATGAGAACTCCGGGAGCACCCATGACCACCCACGGCCACCCATCACGACCACGACCAGCACCCTGCATTCCACGGTTTAGGCTTGCATGCGACCATGTAGAGAGAAGAGTGGAGCAAACATACGTGAAGGGCATCAAATCCAATAGACTTGTATAGCAAAAAAGGCGCAGTCGTCATGCCGGCCATGCCAGCCACGACAGGAACACGGTTGTGGGCGCTGTCGATCGCCTCCAGCTCGGTGCGACGTACCCTCTCCCGCTGGTAGCGCTTGTGCGCCGCCCCCTCCAGCTGACGCTCAACTGTCAGCACCGCGTTGCGCTCCTCGGCGCTCAGCGCGGCTGGGGCCCCGGCCTCGTGAACCCGGACGACACAGGTAGAGCATGGGTGCTGGCAGCTGCCACCTTTCAAGCATAACACTGCCTTTTCCTCGGGCTGGTCGCTCATGTAGAGCAGGAGGCGGGGGAAGGCCACCAGCGTCTTGCCGTCGTGCACATGCAGGACACCGACGTGGCTTGCAACGACGGTGGTGCGAAATGCCAAATACAGGACCCGCTGGAGAATGGCGCCGCGGCGCTCGCGGCCACGCACCTCAGCCGAGGGCTCCTTCTGCTTTCTCACGAGTGGGATATAGGCAATCGGCTCCCACTCTGTCTCCCCGGTGACGACGTTGACGACGCGCACACGAAGGGGGTACAGCTTGTGAGCTGACCAAATGAAGTGACGCGCAAGACAGCCGCAATGGGAATCACTGGTGACGTAGCGACGCAAGACATTGTTAGGCTCAACGTTACCCGAGTGTGACCATGCCAGCATTCGTTGCAGCACCATGTTGACTGCACACAAGTGCTCTTCTGCTACCAGTTCCACCCGCATTGCTCCTCCCCTCGCTTGCATCCGAGACAACGTACCGCCAGACCACGAAAGTTGGCTCGCATCACTGTACACATGGATCCCGAGCACGACACACGTGTCGTCGTTCTTCTCCGCCATGAGCTCCGCCTCGTTGAGGCGAAACGCGTCGCCATCGATCGGCGACTCGCGGATGCTGGAGGGCGGCGCTGGGCCCGTCTCGCCGCTCCACAGGCGCACGTCCTTGCCACGCTTAAGCATGTCGAGAATGACCTCGAGGACCGGCCGGAAGAAGACGACAAACTTCTGGCCGTCCACGAGGAGGGGGCATTTGAGCCACCCGGCGCCCAGCGCAGCATCGTCAACGTCGTCCCTCACCGCGTTCTTGAAGTCGCTGACCGAATTGAACGAGTCCCGAATGGTCTCGTCGTGCCCGCCGTCGATCGGCATCCCCGGCTTCGTGCGGTCCCAGGTATCCAACAGGTCCCACAACTTCTCGATGCCCTCGAGTGACAGCCCCCCGCCTCCACTCTCCAGGGCAAACCGCTGCACGGCGCGCAAGCGGAAGGAATCAAACCGGCCAGGCCGCCAGCCTTTGCGGCGGTCGACGAGTGGGGTCGAGTGGTTCCAGTCCTCCTCCTCCTCGAGAGAGGAGGAGGAGGACTCCAGCCGGAGACAGTCCCACCGCAACGGCGCCATCGAGGACCGCCTGCCCATCCGCGTCGCCTTCCTTGGCGCCGCTCGACGAGTAGCGCGTCTCGGCTGCTGGACCACCGCTTGTAGCCGTCTTGTAGGCGCCGGCAGGCGTCAGAGGCGGAGGTCTCCCGGCAGCCCGGCCGCGACCGCGCTCCCCAGCGCGATTGGATGCCTGTAAGTGGCCCAGTCGGTGCCACATGAGACCTCTGCGTGTCGCGCATCGAGTGAAGCACGTGGGACAATCGAGGGCGCTGCGGGTTGCCGGAATCAACGGGTTGTCCCCACCATGGGATCCGTCGGGTGGGAGGGGGAGGACAGACATGGTCGCTCACCCTAGGGCAACAGCCAAGGGGGAGCGACGTGCGTGCAGCAGCTGTGTGGATGCACAGCGTGGCGTCCACCAGCAGTTGAGGCGGCTGCAGCCCTGCAGGCGGGGGACGGTCAGGAGCCAAACCGCGAGTAACAATGGCCGCGTGACAGTCACAGGGAGGGACAAGATGCACGCGACACTGGCCGCCCGCCGTCAGGCGGGCGACGGAAGCAGGCGTGGGCGAGACCGGGTGTGAGACAGCGTAAGCGAGTATTGCGACGAGGCGTGGCTCGGAACTGCGTAGACAAGCACAGGCGGAAATCAACGCCACGGCGGTCCTTAAGGTGCCTCCGTCGCATGCAAGTCAAAATAAACATACAGACTACCCATCGGCACAAGGTGACGGGCACGCAGCCAGAGATGGTTTTGGTGCACGAGTCAAGGTACAGGAGCAGCTAGACCAAGTCAGCAGCCATGCGCAAGAGAATCCCCGTTGCAGTTACTCGCAGTACAGTAGCTCAGCACCCACGCGGAGTAATCAAGCGGTCTCTCGCTCTCAAGGTCACTCGAGAGTGCTGCTCATGAGCTGTCAAATGCTTACCTGTCATTGATAGCCGCGTGAAAGGCTGCCATGCAGCCAACGGAGGCGAAATTGCGACCAGCGTCCCATGAAGCTGCGAGGGTGAGCATTCCACGCGGCGTTTCGCGGCAAGCCTTGAGCGACACGGCACTGTTGGGTGGGCGCCGCGCCACGAAACTGTGGCAGCTGGCAACCAAGTGCGAGTCTCCATCAGCGTGATGCAGACACGCACCCTCACGCCCCCGCCGCGCAGGAGACATAATTTCTTTTGTCGTCAGTCACGGCGTCCAACAGCAGCAGTGCCGGCAGCTGTCCGCTGCAATCGGACGTGACGGTTCTCACAGCGGAAGGAGGCAGGCGAAGCCGAGCTCGCCAACGCGACGTGACGTGTGAGGTCGCTCGGCCGGTCTGACTAAGTTTACTTGGCACGACAACTAACTCCATGGCGGACAGCACGAGTGATATTGTGATAAAGAGCTGATGCACGAAAGCCCCCCTGCAACATCTGGGTGCGCGAACAGTGTACTGTGCCCCTCGTTGATGGACGGCTTCCTGTTTTCTAAACAAGTTACAAGGGGGGCCGAACAATCGTTGGAGGAGGAAATTGTTATCACGAATTGCTGTGCTCGAAGTCAATGCGACAACTTGACTCGATCTCCTGGTCGAGTGCGCGGGACGCGCCACCTCCACCGGCCCAGTTGTCGTGGTGGATGCAAGCCACTTCGTTCGACACCACGGGCCAAGACTCCGCCTCAGCCCATGACACGGTTGCCGCCCCCGCACCAGGACCTGATGGCTGAAAGTCATGCTGCCTTTCCCCCGCCGTCTGGAGAGGGGGGGGAGAGGCAACGACGCCTGTCCCTGCGGATGGTTGACTTGTGTCTGTGGAGAACCGACCGAGGACAAGCTCGACGACTTGTGTGCGGGGGCGGTCTTGCGGGGCGCCCGTCACGTTCTGACACGCCGAGAGAGTTTCTTGCATCCGAGCAGGACGGGCTCACGCTGACTGCTGGGCGCTCCACTTGGCCTCACCTTGTCGGGCGTGCCTTTTTGACGCTTGGCGATCCAGTACCACGGTGCTGTCGGGAAGATTGAGATGCTCATTTTTCCCGCGCGCTAGGCGTCTCTTTGAGGGTCCGCTGAGCTGTGGCTGTTACGTATTTCCCAGCTCGCTGACTGACTTGCACCTCGCCCGCATTGTCGAAGCTCACTCGCTTGTACTTTGTATCTCGTGCTTGGGCGGCGTTGCGGGGTGCCCGACACGCTCTGACGCGCCTAGATAATCTCTTGCATGTGAGCAGTGTGGGTTGACGCTGGCGGACGGACGCGCCGCTTGGCCTCACCGTGCCTGGCGTGCTCTATTGACGCTTGGCAACCCTGGAGCACGGTGCTGTCGGGCAGATTGAGATGCTCATTTTTCTCGCGCGCAAGGTGTCTCTTTGAGGGCCAGTCTAGCTGTGGCTGTTATGTGTTCCCCAGCTCGCTGACTGACCTGCTCCTCGCCCGCCTCGTCCAAGCTCGCTCGCTCGTGCTGCGTATCTCATGCTTGAGAGTGGCATCTCGTGCTTGCCTCATTTTCGCGCCTTTTCCGTCCTGTTCTCCCGGCAGAGCTCGGCATCTCCCGGGCAGGGTTGCTTGGTCACACTGTACGTTGTTGCCCGCAGGAACAAGGCCGGCTGTGAGCCCAGCCCGGCTCGTATCACTGCTGCTGATGGCCTGGGGCAGCGTCCGTGCTCCTCATAAGCAGGTGGTAGACCTCTGCAGCAGAGCACGTCCCTGATTGACTCATGCCGCCAACACTTGCTCGCTGTGTTCCCCCCCCACCCGTTGATTCCTGGTACCCTCCCACTCCTTCTTGACCCCACGCTCCGTTTGGCACCGCAATGACGGGCCGCGGCGGCAGAGGCGGCAAGCGCCCGCTCATTGGTGGCGCGGCCGGACGTGCTGCGAGCGCTGCCAAGGCCACACGTGTCAGTGCTGCGTCCATGGCGCCCAACGAACAATACCGTCGCGCCGAGGACGAGAGGACTGCTGCCGCCCACCAGGCGGCTGCTGCCGCCGTCGCGGCCCCCGACGTCACCCACCTCGTGTCGCATGCCTCACCCCCTGGCCCGCCACCGACTTTGCGCTCCGCCGCGCCCCCGGTGTCGTCGTCGGGCGGTGCATTGTTGGGCACGGAAGGTTCTCACATGTCTCCTATGGTGGAGTTCTCGGCGCCTCCCCCGCCGCCGCTTTTTGACACGTCGTTCTTCCCGTTCTCTCCCTCTATGGCGGCGGCCGCGGGGATGCCTTCATCGATGGGCTACTACGGCAGCATGCCCAACATGGCGATGGTGCCGGGCATGCAGGGATACGGCGCCCCCTTTCCGGGGGCGCCCGCCCCCTTTACCGCCATGCCCGTGGCCACGGCACCGATGCAGATGTTTGGGGAGTCCTCCCAGCAGCATGCGGTCGGCTCCTTTGCCGCCATGGCAGTAAGCGTCAACGCTGGCGAGGACGGCAACGTTGCGGCGGCTGCGGCCGCACCGACGGCACCCGTGACGGCGGCGGAGGCCGGGCACGGTCAGACCTCCATTTTGTAAACGCCGGCCGCTACCATGACGATGGTGGGAGCCGTCGCCCCGGTTGACGACGCGGCCATTGCAGCGAGCTTGGCAGTGGAGGTGATGGCGGCCGCGGCCTCGCCGCAAGCGGGTCCCACGGGGACTGCGGCGGGAGAACGTACTGGCGCTGGGCCCTCGTCTACAACTCCGCCAACGTCGTCTCCTCCTCGAATGCCTGGATCGCGTGCACCGCTGCTGGCATCTCCGACGACGCCGTCTGCGGTGGAGCGCCCAGCGACCCCGCCGGCGTTAGTGCGAGCGGGGCGCCGCACTGGCCTGCCTCGCCCACGGACGACGTCGTCGCGAGCGGCGGGCCCGGGTGCCCTCGCTCCTGGTTTGGCCGACGTGGCCCCGCCGCGAACGAGTGCCGCCGCTTCCTCGGCCCCGAGCGTGGCTGCCCCATCGGGCCCCGTTCCGCGCATGGCGAACCCGCTGGCCCATTCTCGTCACGCCTCCCGTGGACAGGCCTCTGGCATTGTCTCTGGCGGCGCCGCCCCCACTCAGGCGCCCGCTGGACGTGCTCACCGAGGTCGCGCCTCGGCGGTTGTCTCAACTGTCTCAGGCGGCTTCGTGGGTGACGCGGCGGGTCCGGTGGGCGTGGTAATTCTGCCGGCTGCAAGTGCGGCCGCCCCACGGGCCGCCCTTCCGGGATCGACACTGCCGCCGGTGCGTGCTCGGCGTCCTTCCCTTGGCCGCGCTTCCGGCGCTGGTGCGCCACGTGGGGCCGACGGGGAGCCCCTCGCGGCGATTGACGCCGAAGCGGTCG
>ENA-ORXU01003224-ORXU01003224.1-marine-metagenome-genome-assembly--contig:-NODE-3224-length-10362-cov-3.376373_pt1 | contig 10362 bp, 10 predicted proteins | sample MGYA00237869_ERZ511484 | MGnify/ENA metagenome assembly ERZ511484 | reverse complement strand
GCAGGAAGACCTCGAAGCCTTCCACTCGGGCGCGCATCGCAACCTGCCGGTCACGGACGAGAAACTGGCGCGCGGAAAGGCGATCACCATGGAGCCGGGGGATGCGATCTACGTGCCGCCGCTGGCCCCGCATTGGGTGCGCGTCCTGGGCGACGAGCCGTCCCTGTCCCTGAGCATCACCTGGCGCTCGAATGCGTCACAGCGCCTGTGCTACCTGCACCAGATCAACCATACTTTGCGCAGCAAGGGTGGCAATCCCCCGTTTCCGGGCCGCAACCCGGTGGCCGACCAGCTCAGGATCTGGCAGGCCTCCGGCAAGCGCCGCCTCGGCAAGGCCTTCGGGATGGGCCACGCCTGACTGCGGGGGCCGCAGGGCCGAAGCCCCGGATGCGATCCGGGGCAGGCCGACGTCACGTTATCGCTGGACGAACAGGACGACCGGCTTCTTGTCATCGGTGGAGAGCGAGACCTTGCGGAATTTCCGCCCGTCGAGAGTGATGGCGTTTTCGGCAGCGTCGTCGGTGGAAGTGCGGGCCTTGGACTCGGGCGTCTTGCCGACGATCCGGGCATAGGTCGCCGCTTCGACGCCGGAGACGCTCTGGCGCGCGACGCCGTATTCGGCGGCGATGGAGGCGATGTCGAGGCTGAGATCGGCGGGCCGTCTCAGGGCCAGCACCGCATCGGCCTCCGTGGCCGCCTCCACGGGGCAGAGGACGAAGGCACGCTGCGAATCGATGGCACCGCGCGTACAGGCCGGGGCAGGCGTCGCCGCCGTCGCCGCAACGGGTGTGACCGATCCGGTCTGTGCGGTTTCGGTCGCGCAACCGGCGAGAAGGACGGTCGAACCGAGGATTGCTCCGGCGAGTTTGGACATGCTCATGGGTCTCTCCGTACTGGATGTGCAGCGTACGATTAGACCTTCTTGCGGATAACAAGTGATTAACATGCGTGGTTGCAGGCGGATGCGCCCGAGGGATCGGTCTCAGAAGAGCCGGGGCAGCGGGATGCCGAGCAGCGTGCGGCGTTCGCGGGGTGGCAGGCGGCCCTGCGCCTGAAGGATCGCCTCGCGCACGGGGACGACCTTCGCCCATGTGTTCGTGGTACCCTCGATGATCGAGAAGCCGTTCGCATGGACCACGGCGATGAGATCGTCGTCGTCGTCGAAGACGCAGGATCCCGAAATACCGCCGATCACGCCCTCCGCCGCGATCCCGTCATCCGAATCGCGCAGCTCCACCCACCAGAAGGGCGGTTCGGGGTCGTCGGCATAGACGACGCCGGGGATGACCTCGCCGTCCCGGTCGCGGGCCGGAAAGCCGTGGATTTCAACTTCCATCCCCGCTTTCATCTCGGGATAGTCATCCGGATCGAGCTTGCGCGCATCGATGCCGAGGAAGGACCAGTCGGAGGCGGAATCCGAGATCGTGACCTCGTCCTTCGGGCCGACCTTCGGCGTGCCATTCGCCGTGACATGGTCCACCGAGACATAGCCCCGCTCGCCCAGCCAGACGAATCCGCGCCGGTTCAGCTTGCAGACCGTGCCCCATTCGGCGGTGCCATCCCCGCGATAGAACACACGTTCGGCCCGCGACGAGACACTCGGAGCGCACCCGGCAAGGGTCGCGAGCAGCAGAACGGTGGAAACGACTCGGGTCATGGGCAGCCTCTTTTCGGTATTTCCCGAAAACTATGCGCCATACGGTTAATAAAGGACCACTGTGTCGATATTGCGCCGTCATACTCCCGCAGGCGGAGTATGACGGGTGAGGGATGGCTCAGGCCCCGTACCGAAGGGCTGGAACGACTTCGCAGGGTTGGTGCGTACCGAGCAGGTCGAGGGCAAGGCGCGTTCCCTCTTCCGCCGTATCCGGCTCCACGAAGGCCATGGCCAGATTCTCGCCCGTGCGATGGCCGAAGGCCGCCGAGGTGACGGTACCGACGACCCGCTCGCCCGCCATGACGGAATCGCCCGGATGGGCTGGCAGGGCGGCCTCGTCCATGCGCAGGGTGACGAAGCGGCGGCGCATGGGCTGGCCCTGTTTCGCCAGCAGTGCCTCGCGGCCCGGAAAGGCGGGCTTGTCGAGTTTCACGAACCGCTCCAGCGCGCTCTCGAAGGGGTCGAATTCGGTGATGAGGTCCGCCTTCCAGTGGCGATACCCCATCTCGATCCGCATCGATTCGACGGCATGGCCCCCGAAATGCACGATGCCATGCGCTTTGCCCGCCGCCATCAGCGCGCGGTAGGCGGCCTCGGATTGCTCGACCGGGACGTGCAGTTCGAACGCATCCTCGCCCGAGAAGCTGACCGACATCACCAGCGCCTCCGCCGGGCCGATCCTCGCCGTGGCGCAGGCGAGCCACTCGAACCCGGCCCAGTCCGTATCCGGGGCCGCCTCGCCCAGCACCGCCCGCGCCTTCGGTCCCGCGACCAGCAGGATCGTGTGGGTCGCGACCTTCGGCGTCAGCGTGATCGAGCCGTCTTCGGGCAGATGCGCCGTCAGCCAGTCGAAATCATGCACCTCGCCCGCCGCCGCCCCGCCCCACCAGACCGTGCGCTCGTCCAGCAGCGCCATCGTCGCCTCGCCCAGCACGTTGCCCTGCCCGGTCAGGAAATATCCCAGACCCACCTTCCCGACCTTCTTCGGCACCCGTCCGCAGAGCAGCGTATCGAGCCAGTCCATGACCCCCTCGCCCGCGATCTCGATGCGGTTGAAGCCGTTCACCTCCGCGATGCCGACGCCGGTACGCACCGCCTCGATCTCGGCCCCGACCGCGTCGTGCCAGGCGGGCCGGCGATGCGTCGGCTCGCCCTCGGGGGCATAGACCATCGCCCGCTCCCACCCGTTCACGGTGCCGAACCCGGCCCCCGCCTCGCCCAGTACCGGGGTCAGCGGGGTGGTCCGCTGGTCGCGGCCCGCCGGGCGATGCTCGTGGGGGCGGTGGAAGCGGAATTCGTTGCGGTAATCCTCGATCACCTTCTGGGTCGTGTAGTCCTCGTCGGCCCAGTTGCCGAACCGGCGCGGATCCAGCGCCCAGGTGTCGTAGACCGCCTCGCCATGCACCATCATCTGCGCCAGCAGCCAGCCATGCCCGCCCCCCTCGCCCAGCCCCGCGCGCAGGCCCGTGATGGCCCAGGCATTGCGCCGCCCGCCGATGGCCCCGACCAGCGGCACGCCGTCGGGGGTATAGGTGATCGGGCCGTTGACGATGGTGTGGATGCCGGTCTCGGTCAGACAGGGCATCCGCTCGAACACGTTCTCCAGCACCGGCATCACCCGGTCGGGGTCGTCCGGGCACAGCGCATTGGTGAAGTTCGGGTCGATGCCGCCCAGCCCCCAGGTGCGGCAATCCTGTTCGTAGAATCCGACCAGCAGGCCGTTCTTCTCCTGCCGCGAATAGAAATCGTCGGTCGGGCAGCGCAGCAGCGGCACGCGGGTATCCAGTTCCTCGATCTCCCTGATCGGTTCGGTCAGGAAGTACTGGTGCTCCATCGACACGACGGGCAGGTGCACGCCCATCATCGCGCCGATCTCGTTGCAGCGATAGCCGCCCGCATTGACCACGTGCTCGGCATGGATGTCGCCCTTGTCCGTATGCACGATCCAGCCGTCGCCGGTCCGGGTCAGGCCGGTGACGGGCGTGTGCCGATGCACTTCGGCCCCGGCCTTGCGGGCACGGCGGGCGAGCGCCTGACAAAGCTGCGCCGGATCGATATCGCCATCCATCGGATCCCACAGCGCGCCTTTCAGGCCCTCGGTCGTGATGAGCGGATGGCGGCGCGCACATTCCTCCGCATCCAGCAACTCGAACTCGATGCCCATGCCCCGGGCCATCGACCGGAAATGCCGGTACCCGTCCATGTGCCAGTCTTCGGAAGCCAGCCGCAGGCCCCCGTCGCCGTGGTGGTAGTTGATCGGATAATCCGGGTCGTTGGCCAGTTCCTCGTACAGCTTGATGGAGTGCGTCTTGAGGCCCACCATCACCTGAATGCCGCCAAAGTTCGTCACCTGCGCCGCCGAATGCCATGTGGTGCCGGAGGTCAGCTCGTCCCGCTCCAGCAGCATCACGTCGGTCCATCCCTCCTGCGTCAGGTGATAGAGCGCGGAACATCCGCCGATGCCGCCGCCGATGACGACGGCGCGTGTGGTGGTTCTCATGGTCTGCCCTCCGGTCCCGATACGCGCGAACAGCACCAGAAGCGGCCAGTCCGCGCAATCTTCGGGATCGTGCTGCGAGAAACTAGAATGATCGTTCCGGTATTTCCGCATCGATGATCGCGAGGTCATCGGGCAGCAGCCCCGGCACGCTGTCCAGACGCGGCAGCAGGGTGTGCGCGATGCTGCATCGAAGCTGCGCGGTCATCAACCGGGGCAGGTCTCCATACGCCCCGCGCCGGGCATGGAGCGCGAGACGACGCGAGAAACCGGGAAAGGGAAGACGCCGGGCGCGGATGCTGTGCTGCGCTTCGGTCGTGCCGAGAATGGCCAGCGCCGTCGAGACGCCCCACCCTCCGCTCTCGGCGACCATGGCGAACAGGGCGCGGTTATTGGTGAAGTCATAGCGATGCGGAGGATGCAGGGATGCGCGCCGCAGCGCGCCCTCGACCTGTCGGCCAATGGAAAGATCGGAGGCGTATCGCATGAAGGGCCGTTCCGACAGCGCAGCCCTGTCCATCGCCCCGTCGGCATCCTGCGGCGTGACGAGCACGAAGGCATCGCGCAGGATATCATGGCTTTCCACCCATTCCGCCGGATCGCCCACATCCACCGCGAGGATAAGATCGGCGGCGCGATTGGCGAGGGCATCGTGGTTCTCGTGACTGGCTCCGCTGGAGATCGAGAAGGCGATATTGGGGAATTTCCGGGCCAGCGCGCCCAGCCAGTGCGGCGTCACGCTGGAGTCGAATTCCTCGATCATGGCCACTCGCAGGGCAATCGGCGGGGCCTGATCCGCCAGAGCCAGTTCCGCCTTCGCCGCGCTCACGTCATCGAGGATCGCCAGCGCGCGGCGCAGGAATACCTCACCCGCCGATGTCAGCCGGAAGAGACGCGCATTGCGCTCGATCAGCCGCGCCTCCAGTGCCGCTTCCAGATTGGCAAGCTGTTGCGAGACCGAGGAGGCACCCATCCCCAGCCGTTTCGCCGCCCCCGTGACCGACTTCGCCTCCACGATGGCGACGAAGACCTGAGCGGCGCGAAAGGTGAAGGCGGGACGATCGGCCATGACGGAATCAATGGTTCGGATTCATCGGATCGACACGGTCGTGCGGATGGGGTCGTGGATCAAGCGAAAGTGTCGCGGGATTGTCTCGGTGGCCAATAGACCACCCCTTTGCGGACATCGACGCTCGCTTCGCCCGCGCCCCACCCTCTTGTCCCTCCCCGCAAGCGAGGAGCGAGGCGAAATCCGAGAAGCCTGTGCGATAGGACTCCCTCCCCGTTTACGGGGAGGGCAGGGGTGGGGGGCGCCCGCAGGGCGCAAGCGATCTCGGCAACGGCCAAAAGCGACGAAATTACCTCAGCGCCGTCCCGGTCGAAGCCAGAATGGCAGGCATGAATTCCGCCTCCTTCGCGCGCAGGGCGGCCTTGGCCTTCACGATGTAGTCACGGGTCAGGGGCGCATCGTCGCGCTCGCGGGCAAGCTGCATCTGGAAGACGTTCGACGCGCCATACCGGAACGCGCCCTCGCAGACGGCGAGATAGAATTCCCACATCCGTCCGAATTTTTCATCGTACATGGCTTCGATGGCCGGTCGATCCGCTTCGAAGCGTTTGCGCCAATGCAGCAGCGTCTCGGCATAATGCACGCGCCATATCTCGCAATCGGTCAGCCAGAGGCCGGATTTCTCCAGGGACGCGGCGGCTTCCGACAGCGACGGCGCATAGCCACCGGGAAAGATGTATCTGCGCAGGAAGGGCGAGGTGACGCCGGGGGGGGCCTTGGTCGAGATCGAATGGATCAGGGCCACGCCGCCGGGGCCGAGAAAGTCGCGGACCTTGAGGTAATAGGCGGTCAGTTGCGTGATGCCCACATGCTCCAGCATCCCGACGCTGACCACGCGGTCGAAGGTCTCGGGAACCTCGCGGTAATCCTGAAGGCGGAACTCCACGCGGTCCGAGACGCCCAGCGCCTCGGCGCGGGCGCGGGCCACGGCGAGCTGTTCTTCCGACAGGGTGACGCCGGTGACACGCACGTCCTCCGCATGGGCCAGATAGAGGGCCATGCCGCCCCAGCCACAGCCGATATCGAGGACGCGCTGTCCCGGTTTCAGGCACAGCTTCGCGGCGATGTGGCGTTTCTTGGCAGTCTGGGCCTCGTCCAGCGTTTCCTCGCCCGTCTCGAAATAGGCGCAGGAATATTGCAGATCGTCGCAGAGGAACCGGCGGTATAGATCGTTCCCCAGATCGTAATGCAGGCGCACGTTCTCGCGGGCGCGGCTGATCGGATTGTTCTGGGCCGACCGCCGGACCCCCCGCGCCAGACCGCGCCAGAAGATCTGGTTGGGGCTGAGGTCGAAATTGCGCTTGTTGAGGAAGAAGAGCTCCATCAACTCCCACGCGCCATTGCCGTGTTCGGACGGGCTTTCGACGGTCAGGCCCCCGTCCATGAACGCCTCGGCGGCCTTCAACTCGGGATTGGCGAAGATCTTCCAGTCGAGAGCGGGATCATGCACCTCGATCGTGACGGCGGGGCCGGGTTCCTGTCCGCCCGCCTCGTACCGCGCGCCATCCGGGCCGATGAGGGTGAGCGTACCCTTCTGGATGATCTTGCGGAAGAGTTTGGGCAGGTGCTTCATGGCTTACCGCCACCAGCTCGAATTACCCAGATGCCGCTGGCGCGCAGGACATGGCGGGTATCGGCGTAGATGTCGCCCTGCATGAACAGGAATTCGCGGGCCTTGCGCACGACCTTGGCCTGCCCGTGCAGCATCTGTCCGTTCTTGCCCGGGGCGATGAAGTCGCATTCGAAATCGATGGTGGCGACCGGCTTCTCTCCGGCGGCGGTGAAGGCACTGGTGCCCATGCCGGTATCGGCGACCGTCATCATCAGGCCGCCATGGGCGACGCCGACGGAATTCATATGCCGCTCTTCCAGTTGCAGGGCAAAGCGGTAATCGCCTTCTCCCACCTGCGCGAAGCGCACCGGGCCGACATGGTCGTTGAAGCCGCCGCCCATCACGTTGCGCCAGGGAAGCGTGGGGTCGTATTTCATCGTGGGGTCCGCCGGTTGCCTCGTCAGGGGTCCAGCGATTGCCGCCTCGGGGGCAGCGTGTCAATGGCGGGATGTGCCGGTCAGCGGATACCCGCCGTGATCGTGATCGTATTCGCTTCGGGCGCGAGGATCGGGAACAGGACGGCCTGCGCGACGAAGAGAACGGCCAGAAGGAGGATGAGGCTGGGGGGCTGGGCATGGATCATCGGGGTCACTCCGTCGAATTGCGGTTCGTGCCATGCCTTGCAGAATCCGGGCCGGTTCAGAAATCCGCAGCGAGGATCGTCGCCTGCCGTGCCGTCACCCCCGGCCATGCGCGCTGGATATCGCCTGCACTGATATTGCTCAGCCCCCCGCGCGTGGTGCGGAGCGTTCGGATGCCGCTGTTGAAATCGGAGCGTTTGGCGAGGGGGGCAATCGCACGATAGGCCGCCTCGTAGCGGGGTGAACTGATATAGGATGGTCCCACTCCCTTGCCGATGGCCTCGAGATATTCGAGCGAAGTCCAGGTCGCCAGCCCCTCCTCCAGGACGCTCGCCTTCGCACCGGGACCGGCGGGAGAAAGCAGATGGACGACCTCGTGGGACAGTTGGAACAGGGCGCGCGTCTCGTCGGTGGCGGCGCTGCGGGTGAGCTGCACGATCACGGAATCGCCGATGCCGTCGAAGGTCGGATACCAGACCTGCGGTGCATCGCGGCTGGTGAACTCGACGCCGAGCAGGGTCCAGTTGCGGTCGCGCGGTCCGTAGCGGGTCTCGGCAAAGCGCAGGATATGGCCCATGCGCGAGGCGAGGGTCCAGCTGAACGCACAGCTTGCGGAGGCCGAGCAGGGGGTCGCCACGGTGAGCGAGGGAGAGGCGTGAAGAAATCCCGCATCGGCGCGCGCGGAAAGCGGCGCGAGGGCGAGCAGACCCGTCAGGGCGAATGTTGCGAATCGGGTCATCGGTGGTCGTCTCTCCCTCGGTTCATCCCGTCCTGATGCAATTTGCGGGCAAGAATGGGGCGGAGATTGGTTTGCTCGGCGCGGCGGGGTATCGGATGGTCATGGAACCCATCATCAGACCCGCGCGGATCGACGAGGCCGGGGCACTGACGGCGCTGTGCCTGCGCTCGAAACGCTCGAACGGCTATGACGATGCCTTCATGGCCGCCTGCGTGGCCGAACTGACCGTGACGCCCGAGCGGCTGGCGCAGGGCGGTTTCTGGGTGGCGGAGCGGCAGGGTCCGTGCGGTTGTGCGGCGCTGCGCGCGGGCGAGGTGGAGACGTTCTTCGTCGATCCGGATTCGAAGGGGCAGGGTATCGGCAGGGCGCTGTGGGGCGCGGTGCTGGCCCATGCGCATGAGACCGGCATGACGGTGCTGCATCTGGATGCCGACCCGGCGGCGGAGGGCTTCTACCGGCGGCTGGGATTCGAGACCGTGGGGCGCGCGCCGTCGGGGTCGATACCGGGCCGGACCCTGCCACGCATGGAGAGGCGGCTGGGCGAGCGGGTGTGACGGATGGTCGGCCTTCCGACGTCGCGTTCGGTTTGCATTGTCGCCTTACCCCGGCAATGGATAGGGGAACGCGAATACGAGGGCAGGATCATGCATCCCTTCACCGGCAACTTCACCCAGCAGGAACCCATCCCCGACGACGCCATCGCGGCGGCGGTAGCCGTGATGCGCAGCGGGCGGTTGCATCGCTACAATACCGGCGAGGGCGAGATCGCGCCCGCTGCGCGGCTGGAGGAAGCCTTCGCCGCCTATCAGGGGGCGAAATATTGCCTCGCCTGTGCTTCGGGCGGGTATGCCCTCTCCGTTTCGCTGCGCGCTGCCGGGGTCACGGCAGGCGACAGGGTCCTGACGAACGGGTTCACCCTCGCGCCCGTGCCGGGAGCCATCGCCGCCGTGGGGGCCGAGCCGGTGCTGGTCGAGATCACCCGCGACCTGGTCATCGACCTCGAGCATCTGGAACGGCGCATCGACGAGAGCGGCGCGACGATCCTGATGCTCTCCCACATGCGCGGGCATCTGGTGGATATGGAGGCGATCTGTGCACTGTGCGACGCGAAGGGCGTGACGATCATCGAGGATTGCGCGCATACGATGGGCGCGAAATGGAATGGCAGGCCGAGCGGCGGTTTCGGGCTTGCAGGGTGTTTTTCGACCCAGACCTACAAGCACATCAATTCCGGCGAGGGGGGGCTGCTCACCTCCGACGATCCCGAATTCATGGCCCGCGCGATCATGATGTCCGGCTCCTACATGCTCTACGAGCGCCATCGCGCCGCCCCGCCGCCGGAGGTTTTCGAGACGATCCGGTTGGAAACGCCCAATATGTCGGGTCGGATGGACAATCTGCGCGCCGCGATCCTGCTGCCGCAGCTCGAGACGCTCGACGCGAATGCGGCCCGCTGGAACGCGCGCTACGAGGCGATTGCGTCGCGGCTGGCCTCGGTCGACGCGCTCTACATGCCGCATCGCCCGCCGGAAGAGTTCTTCGTGGCCAGTTCGATCCAGTTCCTCGCCCCCGGTTTCTCGCCCAAGGAATGCGAGCGGTTCGTCACCCGCATGAAGGCGGTGGGGGTCGAGCTGAAATGGTTCGGGGCGGAGGAGCCGGTGGCCTTTACCTCCAACCATCGAAGCTGGCGCTACGTGCCCGCACAGGACTTGCCGCAGACCGATGCCATCCTCGCCGGCCTGTTCGACATGCGCCTGCCCCTGACCTTCGACGTGGAGGACTGCGCCCATATCGCCGACCTGATCGCGGCGGAATCCGCAGTTTGACGGGGCTGTGAACTGCGCAGTCACGATACAGTAAAGTTTGCGAATAATTTTATTCAAATCCGTTTCTACTTCATTGTTAGGCGATGCATGGACTATTGAATGGAATTCAGATCAAATTGTACGGCTTATTACTTTGGACGTTCAGCGTTATGTTTACCTCCGACGGGCATATTCATCTCAAGCCCAGGGGGGCACCGACGCAGCAGACCAAAGGATACTGGGACAATGACCGCACTGAAAGCCATCGCCGCCGCCGCCGCACTGACCGCCGCAAGCCTGACCGGAGCCGCCGCCCAGACCCTCACCGACCTGAACGCGGTTTCGGTGCTCGCCAAGGAGACGACCGGCAGCCGGGTGGGGTCGGCCAAGGGACGCAGCTTC
>ENA-ORXU01003222-ORXU01003222.1-marine-metagenome-genome-assembly--contig:-NODE-3222-length-10369-cov-3.160610_pt1 | contig 10369 bp, 7 predicted proteins | sample MGYA00237869_ERZ511484 | MGnify/ENA metagenome assembly ERZ511484 | reverse complement strand
AGTCAGCCTAAGCCAGCTCTAGAATGTCCTGCAAATTCTGATCACTTCGCCTGCCAAGATTGCGGCAGTGGAATGGTTGAACGGCTCGCAAAACGCGGAGTGAATGCCGGCAATCGATTCTTAGGGTGCTCGCATTTCCCAAGATGTCGAGGAACTAGGCAAATTGTATAAATACCTGTTGCCAGAACGATACGTCCAATCAAATGCGAATGATACGATATTCAAAAAACCAACTCCCATAGCTTGGTCTTGAACAACAGGTCGTGACTCTAGAATGTATTCGAGGAAGGTGATTCGGCCCGAACATCGCACACAACCGATGTCTCCCGCAACGTATACGTCAATACCCCGCCTACAAGAAACTCTATTGATCCATGACTAGCAAAACTTGTTCAAATTCGAAACAGCACCATGAAACAGCATTCGAATTTTCGTCATCACCCTCAAATCGAGAGCGACTCTTTTGAATCAATCCTCGCTCTTGTAACTAGCATATTTCCGAGCACTTCCCTTTACAGCATCCACAGGATACTTCTTCACGTTCTTTTCCATTTTCTCCCAACAGGCTATTTCAATATTCACGTTGAGCTTTGCCGCAAGGTGAACAAGGTAGAGCTGCACATCAGCAATCTCATCGCGTACAGCGGATAATTGCGTATCACTCAGCTTCTTCGACTGGTCCTCTGTCAACCATTGAAAGCACTCCTGCAACTCTGATGCTTCCACTGTGAGCGCCATTGCCAGATTCTTTGGCGAATGAAACTGCTCCCACTCTCGCTCTTTGCTGAAATGTTGCATAGCGTCTCGTAGTTCTTCGAACGGGTTAGTCATATAATTTCACCGTGCCGTGTATTTTTGATTTAGTTAGATTGAAGGTTGATACACATATATTTACAGCACAGAGAGAAACTCTCCGACAACATTCAGTTCCTCCAATTCGTCCTCCAGCACGATGTCCTTGTAGCCAAAGGCGTTGGTCTGTGGTCGCAACACTACACGCTGGTTAACGAACTCACCATACTCCTCCACCTTCTCGCTCTGATACAGCTTTATCGTGTAGCTGCCACCATGATCAGGGTCTTCGATCGATCTATGCTGTACCAGGACGATCTTGCCTTGACGCGTACCTCCGGGATTAGCACGGAACAGACACCAGGCACCATTGGCAATTCGCCGGTTCATCGACTCGCCCACCACTCGGCTAACGAATAAATCAGGACTGGCGCGCATATGATCTGGCAGCTCTACCCAATGTTCAGCTTCCGCAATCTGCATATCACTGAAATCTCCAGCAGCAATGCTTAGATCGTACACAGGCACATGGCGCACAAGCGGCTCTGCATCTTTCCGCCCGACAATGGGGAGAAGAAGACCTTCTAAAACCTGTTCTACGTGTGAACGCTCGTCCTCAGCTGAGGAGCACGCAAAGGCCGCAAAATATTCCCGTGTTTCTGGATCGGCTGCATAGATGAAACAACCCTTCTGACCACGAGTCATAAGGGTTCGGTAGGTATTTTTGATGATTTTATCCGCTTGCGCTCGGGCTTGTTCGGGTTCCTTCTTAACGAGTGTCTTGTACCCTCGAACAGAGCTGTCCTGTGACGCTCTCATCTCTGCACTAGTTACTACACGGCCATCGCGAATCATGAAGTCATCACCGATGATGACACCCACGTAATCAAACTCAAGCCCCTGACAGGTGTGAATACAACCTACTTGCTCGACAGACTCCTCTGCTATAGCCCAAAGCATACCATCGTCACCTAGATTCCACTGGGCAGCAAAATCACTCTCGGGGAAGACGATATCCATGGCGTGCTTGTCCTTCTTACTCAACCAGGGCCAGCAGTATCCCGCCACCATGCGCGCCTTATTGGCTTTCCGATTCTTTTCTACAATTAAGCGACGCAGAGCGCTGGGATCATCGAAAACCTGAAATTCATAGTCAATGTCTTCAAGGTCGGTGTTGGCAGTGGTACGGATCTGGAGCGCATGATCAAGCCAGGCCAGATAACCATCAGAGCCATTACAGCGAAACTGAGATGCCAGCCCAAGCTCGTGAACCTCTGCCCCACATTCTTCTGCACGGCGTTTTATCTCATCAATTGTGCCTACGTCTTTGAGTGTAACGCGCTGAGCTTCATCAATAAAAAAGATGGAAAATCGCGACGCGCTGATTATCTCTTTGATCTGGCTCTCACCCATGTTCTGGTACATGCCGGATTTTGCATTCAGACGGTGTGCCTCATCAACGATCAGAGCGTGAAAGGTATCAGGTTCCGTATTAACGTAACTTCCCGAACCCTTGAACAGATTGTCAATGTGTGTTTTCTTGCGGGTGCCAGTCAGCTTTTTCTTGAACACCTCTCGTGGGGCCGAGTTGCGTGATATATACTGCGTCATCATCTCACGCTTGGTCAGTTGTACCAACAAATTGATGGCAACGACAGATTTGCCGGTTCCCGGCCCGCCCTTGACGATTAGACACTGCTTGTTTGCGGCCTCTGCTCGGTGCGCAAGATCGATGGCCGTTTCATAAACAAGCTTCTGATCGTCTATCATCAGAAATTCGGCGTTACCTTCCATCATGGATACAAGCGAATCAGCCAGATTCTTACTAGGCTTGATCACACCATTCTCAATGCGATACATGATGTTACTGCTGTCACCGTACTTGATTTGCTGACTTAGAAACTCTGAAAGCCTCATGGCATCACGTGAAATGAAAACCGGGGCACGACGTGTGTGGTCTTCGTAGAAACGATCGTTAATCGCATCCGCCTGCTTCATGTTATGAAGATAAGCACAAGGAATTAGATTGATAGACTCGGACCGTACTGTCTCGTTGTAGTCTTCAATGAGTGCCGCATAAGACCACGCCTGATACGAGGGATGGTTAGTTTCATTCATGCCAGATCCCAGCCAGGTTCGCACAATGGCATCCTTCTTCGTTACCTCAATAGTTTGCCACTGTTTGAGCTCCACAATGACAGCAGCATCATTGCGCTGATGGTCCTTACCCGTCAGAATGAAATCCACACGGCGATTGGTCAGCGGAATGTTGTACTCAATAGCCACTCCTGCCGAGGCAGGAATTCCCTCATCAAGCAGTACGCTCATCATAAAACGAAGCGAGTTTTCCCAGGAAGTCACTTCACTGCGAGGTGAATTGCGGTTCAGTTTTCGAGCCACCTCGTTCTCGATGGTTTCAGTGATGACATTGGCACGAACATCGTCAATGAATTGCTGTTTGGTGGCGTTGTAAACCAGCATAGTTTCAATATAGTCCTTATTTTATGTACTTCAAAGAGCTTTCAATAACTTAACCTACACGAACTCACTAGCGTGAATCATAGATTAATTAGTAGTGAGGGAGCTAATTTTACAACATCATTTTCACGGTCTTCCTGAAGTCAGCCCTAGTAGACTACTTCCCGTGCAGCAAGATCGGGATACTGCCACCCTTTTCGCACGATAGCGACACAAAGACAAAACTGGCCTGCGACAGGGAATATATTTTGGAGCCAGCTAACGTCTGAATATGTCTGAGGCATATCAAGTTCATTCTACTGTACGTTAAAAACGTGGTAGCCCTCAAATAGATTCTGTGTCCTGGTACTATGCAAAAGTAAACTAATACGGAGCTCAAGAGATCCCTTGAAAGATTGGTCCGCAGAAGAGATAAATAGAACAGTTTCAGCTTACCTAAAAATGCTGACACTGGAACTATCTAGCCAGAATTACAACAAGGTGGCTTTCAACCGCGAACTCCTTGGCTTGTTAAACTCGAGATCGAAATCAGCCATAGAGTTCAAACACTGCAATATCAGCGCTGTATTGCTTTACCTCGGATTTCCAACTATCGCAGGGTACAAACCACGGAAGAATTTTCAAAAAGCACTCATTGATGAAGTTATCAGTCAACTTGGCTCTAACCCGGTCCTCGACCAAGCCGCACTTCATGCAGTTGAGCAAATCGCCGTTCTGCCAAAAACGCAGGACTATGGAATGGTCAATACACCACCACCAAAACCCGAGAAAGCCCAACAGTCTGAGACAGCACCTAGCTATCTGCAAAAACGGGATTACACGGCAATTGAAGCCAGAAACCGTAGCCTTGGACTTGCTGGCGAGTTGTTCATTCTGGAATATGAGGACTGGAAGTTACGAGAGGCTGGGCAAAAAAAATTGGCCGAAAAGATAGAACATACATCTGTCACAAAAGGGGACGGTGCAGGCTTCGACATATTGTCATTTGATATCAATGGAAAGCCGAAATATATTGAAGTAAAAACAACTGCATACTCTGACAAGACACCGTTCTGGATCAGTGCTAACGAACTACGCTTTGCGGAGGACAATGATGTTCATTTCAGACTCGCACGTGTCTATGACTTTCGTAAGCAACCTCGGTTTTTTACAATGGCCGGCCCAGTGCAAAGGCACTGTGACTTGAATCCGACAACCTACAAAGCAAGCATAAAGTAAATTGTATTTAGCACTAGGCCTACTTGCCTCAGGCTACTTTATTTACCGATTAAGGCTAGGCACCTTCAATCGATCGATCTATGCGCAAACCTGTCTGCACTAGCTTCTCAGTTGCTAAATACACCAAACTGCTTGGCTAAATTTTCTCCAGCCTCAGTGATTGGAAGTGAATAACCGACATCATCGAGAGCAAGGTCGCCACGAACCGAGTGACGCAGAAGCACGACCGCCGATGACGAATCCGGTATTTTTGACAGCCAACTTAGGGTTGAGGCAGGAATTTGCCAGTCGGCAACGCTCATGGAGCCATTACCTCGCTGCGCCGAGCTGGGCGTAGCTCAACAATCGATTGCCCAGCCTCATCGATGATCTCGAGCCCACCATCAATTCGTTCGACTCTAGCTTGACCATTGTAGAAGGACTCTACGGAAGCAAAACGGTGCGAGTAAACTGATTGGCCCTCTTTGTTCACATGGCACCAACCTTGTTCATCTCGTGCCCGCGCGAAGCCCTTGTGAAAAATGTCCAGATCAACAAACCATTGGTCGTGGACAAGGGCTCCATCAAGGCCAATATGGCTAGATAGTCCGTCGTCAGACTGAACCACTCCTACGCTATCTCGGAAATCTCCGGCATACCGCCAACGCTTCGCATACGCTGGCTCACCTTCTACATTGATGTGGTAGTAAGCCCCGGTTACCTCTCGAACAACGCTCCGGCCATTTTGGAAATTACCACACCAGGCGTAGCGCTCGGGATAGGTATCACTACCGTCAATCTGCACATGATGCCAACCGTCTTTACCGACAACTGCAGCCAGGCCTTCATAGAAACCGAAAGTTCTAAGAAAACGATGACAATAAGCATCGGAGCCGTCAAACAGAATGTGCCAAGCCTTTCCGTGAAGACATACAGGCGCAAGGCCAGGTGTATGGAACTTCAGCACTTCGTCAAAACGCTTCAAGTAGAGTGGCTTGTTTCCCAGCACATGATGCGTACCTTCCGAGGACACGCAGCTGTCTTGCCACTTCATAACTTTACTGCCGGTCGCCGCATATTGCAGCCATCACAGAGTGTTCGGTTGCGATAGGTCGCGCTAAGTTTTCGGTATGCCTCCCCATCCCATATTTTCATCAAGGGTTCGTCGTGCAGACTACCAAATTCACCGAGTGTTCTGCGCTGCGCATCGGGAGCACAGCAGGGATCGAATCTTCCTTCTGCACTCACCCAAGCCTCTTGCCCTAGAAAGGGGCAAGGGCCACCCGCAGCAAGATCATCGGTCGCTGTTTCATCCAGCAACGTGATGTTTTCGAGCAAAATGTGCTTGCCGTTCGGCAGCTTGCGGTCGTTCGCAATCTGGCGTGCTGCGAGCACCGCTTCATTCCATCGGTGGATTGCCTCCGGACTGCGGCGCATTGACTGCTCACTGATTTCTTTAAAATGAACCCAAAGGTGGTGGCCTTTCACACGGTCGACCCCCAGTTCGATAGCCAATTTTATGATGTCCGGCAATTCGGCGACATTCGATTCAAGGAACGTCAACTGGAACGTGACACGGCAACGGTTGCCGCCATTTGCTGCGTGGGCGTCCCTTACTGTGATCAATGTTTTGACATTCGCAAGTTCGGTTTCCCAGTTCGAGCCGATCATGATCGCCTCCTGCGTTTCTTTCGTAGCGCCGTTCCATGAAATCTTCATGTCTGACGTCACTGGCACAAGGCACTCTGCCCACCTTTCAGCCCCTAGACGCGGAAACGTACCGTTGGTAGTAAGGTTTAGTTTTATCTTGTATTCAGAACACAAATCAATGATGTCCTCGAAATGCTCGTAGAGCAGCGGCTCGCCCATTGTGGATGGGATGATTTCCCGAAGCTCTCCATTTAAAGAGGCGTTCGCAACGACGTCACGGATAAGTTCAATCGACATTGTTCGTCGTGATCGACCTTGCTGCCTGCGCAACGGCTGCAAAGTACTGTAGGGCGAATGCTCTTCACACATAACACAACGCATGTTGCAAAAATCAGGATTCGTATCGAATGTGATTCGCCACGGACCCTTGGCGACATCGATACGAGCGGTATCACGTCGACTGACAAGCTCGTGATACATACTCTCGATTTCCTGAACGTGGACTCCAACATCAAGCACGTCCCCAGTTTGTGTCCGGAGATAGCCGCGCACTCCCAAACGTTGCGCGAGCGCTGGCTCATCGCTGAAGCGCTGCATCTGTTTTGTAAGCTCGCTTGTAGAACGATGCTCGAACAGCAATCCATTGATTTCATGTTGAACGTACTCTGCCATACCCCCTTCATCGGCTGTGATTACGGGCACGCGTGCCTGCTGGGCTTCGTGGATGACGAGGGGGGAATTCTCGGCCCAAATTGAGGGAACAACGATGGCATCGACTCTATCGAACACTGCGCGAACAATATCCTGATTTCGATACTCGGGTAGCCATTCCACACGACTGGACGCATCGTTTGGAAGGCTCTGGGCGATGCCCATTAAAGCGTCAGTATCCTGCCCACGATGTCGCCCCCAGATGCGCAGCGTGGGCTCCCCGGAAACGTCACTGAACGCGTGAAGGAGATCGTGTATTCCCTTGGCTGGTGTGTGTGTGCCGATGTAGCCGAAGGTAAAGGGTTCCTTTGGCGTTCTTTGCCGATTGCCAAGCCGCGAGAGATCAAACCCATAGTCGAGATACGCAAGCTTGGATTCAGGCAATCCAAAAGCGTCACGGTGGCGATCACGAATATACTCAGAAGGAGCGATGAACAAATCTACAAGTTCCGTCATTTCTCGAACGTGCTGCATTCTTCGCTTCACCCAGTCTGTCCAGTGAACGATGTCGCCTTCTAGCTCTTCCGGCGCTCCACTGAAGTAACGGGCGTAGCAGCGCTCCGCACACTTTCGATCTTCCTGCCCATTGCAAGATGTCCAAAGCTCATCCGATTCTTTGGGAAACATCTGCATGAACTGCCCGCGTGGGCACATCACCCAGAAGTCATGCAATGTATAAGCGATAGGTATCTCTCGAGTAGCTGCCTCGATAATCAACGACGTGGACAGGTGATTCAAATGTCCAATATGAACGACATCAGGCTGCACTTGATCCAGCACTTCGGCAAAGCGCTGATCGATGAGCACTTCTCGATAGCGATCCTTGTTTCTGGGGTTGTTTACGACGTGCAGCGTAATACGAGGGTCTTCATTATCGTGGTCCTTCCTCAGCCTGCCGTCTGGAGCGAAGGCATCCTCTTCACGCGTGAAGACGTGAACCTCATGACGTTCCGCAAGGCCTTGGCATAGCGTCTGTGTGTAGACCTCTGACCCGGCATTATATTGCATATGGTAGCCGTGTATGACTTTAAGAATTTTCAGTTTCATATCTTTGGCCTGCTGCGAGGTGTTGGCGTTGTTGTCTATTTAAGACAGATTTTTCAGCGCCACTGATTCTAGCAATAGTACCTGGCTATTCACGACAGGTATATTATTGAAAGAACCACTTTCGCTCGACTCATTGCAACGTAAGATGTGTTTTTATGCTTTGACAAGTCAGAACCTCTAGTTACGAATATAATCGCGTCATTCTCAAGACCTTTAAAATTTTCGACCGTAGCGAGACTCACTCGGTTAGGCGGAAAGTACCGAACTGAGAATTCATCCAACTTGCCAACAGATTCTTGCCATTTCATTGACAATTTTTGCTCCAACAGCGGCATAGTTTGGTTATCAGTGAGTATGGTGATTTGATCGCACGACAAGTGGGCTTTGTCTAGAAATTCGCTTAGCTCCGCATCAATCACTTGGCTTACGTCCGACATATTCTCGCAATAGCTTTCTCTGATAGCAGGACCTTCGCCAGCGCCATCAATCCCCATATCAGCACCGATGCTTTTCTTGATTTTGTTTAAGATAACGAACGTGTTTCTACAATTACGTTTCAATTTAACAAGCTGCGGACTTCTACGCATTAGTACATCTAAGGCGTCTCGCTGAATTTCGTCAAAGAAACCAGATTGGTTATTAATATCCCAAAACATACACCAGCGCCCATCTTCTAATCCACCCTCAAGGTAGGTATTAAAGCTATCGAAGGTTTCGAGTGTCATGAAATCCTGGCCTTCATCTACAATCAAAGCATCAAGCTTATCAATTCCACTCCGTTGAAGTTGCTGCCCCAGCCCTTTGAAGGTTGATACAAGCACTCCATGAAATTGGTAGTTTTCTTGTAAGAAGTTCTTCAACCATTCAGAAAAGCACACTATTGCTACCTTTTTCCCTTCAGCTGCCCAGCGCTGTGCCAGCTCGATGGCCATAAGGGTTTTTCCAGTGCCAGCCCCTCCCTCACAAACGATTTGACGGTTGTATTCCAGCGAGTCTACTAGAAGCATTTGCGATTCAGTAAACCCGCAAATTTGCTCCAGAGCATCATCCATCTGAGACACAAGGGGCGTAATCGTCTCAAAGTTAGGCCGTAGGAACTGATCTAATGCTGCCAAATGCTCTATAGAAGCTAGCCTATCTATCGAATCCTTGTCCCTCCAATACCTGAAAAGGCGATTTAGCCAGGCTTCCATAATTTTGCTTTCTCTTTCACAGCAAATTTGTTCCACATCCCATTCGAAACCCATAATATCAAATTCGCAGTTTGGAAGCACCACACCAAAACCGATACTGAAACGATTGATGCAATCGGGAGAAAGAGCCTCTTTGAGTCGCCTTGCTAGCGCATGCAACCCACCTTCAGCTTGTTTGAACGGCCCCTCTCTACTTGTATTAGAGCGTTCCTGCCTGTCAGTGAAAGTCCATTCGCCATCGTTACAGGCTACTCTTCCGCCTTTAACTTCTAGTACATATATTCCCAACGGACAACACACCAGAAAATCGATCTCGCCAAAGCGTTTTCTTTCATGTCTTGTGAGGTTAATTGAGTGATACGCGGTGTAGCCATCACAGTTTCCAAAGGCTCGTTTTAGCCTGTCAAAAACAATTCTTTCCGCCTTGCTGTTAGTCAAATACGGTGTAGCAGGGATCATCTTCATTATTTAATTTTCAACATACTTCGTATTTTTTTCTCTGTCTTAGCGGGTAGCTCTCCAGTATCTGACAGTGACTGTAGTACGGCATCCCTCGACACCTCTAAGGAAACAGACTTAACCTCTCCGTCTAGCACTATCTGCATGCTGCCCCTTTTCACTTCGAATGTATATTCCCCTTCTCCCAGAGAAATACGGGTTTTTAAGTGCGGCCATTTACATTCCTTACATAAGGCAATAGCCAGTTCGTTTTCTGGTTTACGCCAACCTTTTACTGACAGAAACTCCCTTATGGAAACTGGTAGCTGCTCGGTATCTGGAACGTCAGTGGACTTTACTGGTGTGTCTGATCCTATTTCTACGGTTTTAGCGATGAAAGAAGAGGCTGGCAAATTCAAACCAGCATAGGTTTTATTTTCATTAGGCGAATCCAGCCAACCTTTCGATAAACCGGAAAGTATGGCAAATAGCACTACATCCTCATTTTTAAGGTCGCTTCGGTTGGACTCAAGAACACTTTTAATATCGTCATGGACAAAAAACAAAACGAGGGCTCTCGGAAGTGGCGTAGGATGCTTTTCCAAAAGCTCAGTGAATGTTATGTCAGAGTCTTTATATAGCCTCTTTATGTCTGAAATCACTTGTTCACTTTTCGACAGAGCCTTAGCACCAGCCTTGTTCGCAGCCTCCTGGAAACTGTATAGCGCCACATCTCTACTAGACTCGAAATCCGGATTATTTTTATTCTGAAAAATAGCTGTACAGATACCCCAGAACATCATATCGGCCGTTGATCCAGCAGCCAACGTTCCATCAGACTGCCACCATTCTTTTAATCTGCT
>ENA-ORXU01003221-ORXU01003221.1-marine-metagenome-genome-assembly--contig:-NODE-3221-length-10370-cov-2.749636_pt1 | contig 10370 bp, 7 predicted proteins | sample MGYA00237869_ERZ511484 | MGnify/ENA metagenome assembly ERZ511484 | reverse complement strand
CGACGTCCACGATCTCCGCTGTGCCATCGGGTGATCCGGTCGACGGGGAACAGTCGGTCGTTCCCACCCAGGACGCATCAGGCGTGGCGCCTGCCGGACGCACCTTTCCGATTCGTGGGGCCGCCATCGATTTCGTCGGCGAGGCGTTGACGGGAGACGAACTGGTCCAGGGCTTCCCGTCCCATCTTGTTGCCTGGAACGGTGGATTCCTGTCGGTGGCAACGACGTCAGAACCTCAGACACTCCCGATCGAACTCCCACCGGAGATTGCCGAGCAATTTCCACCGGAAGTGCTCGAACTGTTCCCCGATGGCCTGCCACCGACCATCGGCGAGGCGACCGAGGTGCTCGAAGCCGCGGGGCTCTACGAGGTCGTGAGCGAGATCGTCCTGGCGAACCCCGAGGTGTACGACGCGATCTACGCGCAGCCGGTCGACACCTCCTCGACGGTCACGTTCTCGACTGACGGCGAGTCGTGGGAAGACATCGAATCGGACATTCCGTCGGCAGCGCTGCAAGGAGGACGCCTGATCGCTGTCGGTGATCGTCTCGTGGCCGCAAGCCAGGAGGGCGACGTGGTGGTCGTCCGTTCCTCGACCGACCTGATCGAATGGGATGAGCAGACCATCCCGGTCCCCCAGCGACCCGTGGACCTTCCAGAGGTGGTGCGCTTCGACATCTCCGTCGGCCAGATCGTGGCCAACACAGAGCGTTGGATGCTGTCGATCTCGACCTTCGGCGGATTCGATCCGAGCGTCGGTATCGAGGCCGAGCTTGCTGATCTCTACAACAGCGGTCGGGTCGACACCGAGTTCACCGACGACGGGGTCGAGTTCATCGTGGGACGAAGTCCGGTCGACGAGGTGGCTTCCGAGGGTGATGCCGAGCTCCAAGATGATGCGACCGGCGACGTCGAGACGATCCTCGTGCCGTGGAGCGATTACGGCCTGGACGCCATGCCCGACAGCGAGGCGCTGTTCACCAGTCAGCGATCGACGGCACGCTGGGGTGAGGCGGTGGAGCTCGCCGTCGACGGGTCGTGGGGTGGTGGGAGCGGTCGAGTCCTGGCGCTGGACGACGGATTCCTCGATTTCGGCGAGGGCCTGCGGTTCTCGGTCGACGGCGTGGATTGGATCGAGATCGATTCGCCGTTCCTCGGTTCGGTCGACTGGGCGCTGGCACTGGACGACGGGTTCCTGGTTTCGGCGCGTGATGAGGTCGGCCGGAGCGCCGCATTCGCCTTCGATCGGGCCACCGAGACGTGGGCCGAGGTCGACCTCGCCATCGCTTCGTCGGGGTCGACCTCACAGGACACCGCTTCCGGCGTCACTCTGCTCACCGACTACGGCGACCCGTACGACGTCCTCGTCGCTGTCGAGATGACGACCGCCGAGGTCGATGGGTACCGATTCGAGCAGCGAATCGAGCGAGGCGACGATCTGACGATGGGCTACACGCTCACCGACATCGAGACCGGTGAGGTCGTCGCGACCGAGATGTTGACCGCGCAGGACGGCTTCGGCTCGACGTTCGAGTTCATCGGTCCTGACGTCGACGAGGCGACACGAGGTGGGCTCGAGGTGCTCGACGCATCGACAGGCGAGCCGATCGTCGTCGTCCCCTACGACGCGATGACGTGGACACAGCTCGGTGAAGACGGTGAGCAGATCGACCAGAACGAGATCTACGGCGACGACGAGTTGGAGGAGCCGATCGTGTGGGTCGTCGCAGCAGCCGGCAACGGTGTGATCGTGCAAGAACTACCGACGGACTCCTTGGGCGTGCGCTATCCGTACGGGGTGGCGAGCGACGGCGAGCTGGTGCTGGTCGGATTCGGCGACGGCACGTACGCCCGCATCGACGTGACGTGACGTGATCGTGCGGGCGTCATCGGGTGACGGGAACCCGATGACGCCACCAGTCAGTTCTGCGAGATGCGACCGCGCATCGCCGTGGAAGCGAGGCCGAAGCTGACGATGGTCACCGCGAGGATCGCCAGCAGGCCCTTGCCGAGCTCGCCCCACGCCCAGCCGTCGGTGATCAGCGAGCGCAGACCACCGAGCACGTAGGTGACCGGGTTGTACGTCGCGATCGTCGCCAGCCAGCCCGTCAATGCCTCCTTCGGGAGGAAGCTGGTCGTCAGGAACGCGAACGGGAAGAACAGGATGAAGCTCGAGTTGACCGCCGCCGGGTTGCCGGTCTTCAATGCCACGGCGTAGCCGAACCCGGCAAACGCGAGACTCCACACCGCCGACAGCAGCACGAACAGCACCAGACCGAGCACGCCTGCTTCGAACCGCACGCCGAGGATGAAGCCGAGCACGAGGCCGAGAAGCCCTGCGCCGATCATCCAGAGGAAGATTTCTCCAGCGGTGTAGTTGGACATCAGCCAGCTCCTTCGGTCTCGGGGATCACTGTGATTTCGATGCGGCGGTTCTGGGCTCGGCCTTCATCGGTTGCGTTGTCACCGAATTGGTCGGTGATGCCTCGGCCTTCGGGGGTCATTCGACCCTCGGCGACTCCGGCGCCTACGAGGTAGTTCTTCACACTCAGCGCCCGGCCCTGGCTGAGCGCCTGATTGAGCTCGGCGCTCCCTCGCGAATCGGTGTATCCGGCGATGAGGACGTTCTCCTCGGTGGCGAGCAGGACGCCTGCCACCTGATCGAGGACGGCCCCACCGGCGGGCGAGATGTCGGAGCTGCCGGTGTTGAACAGCACGTCACCGCCCACATCGGCCAAGAGCTCAGCCAAGCGCTCGTCGGTGGTCGCCTCGGGGAGCACCTCGAGTTGGTCGATCACGGTCCAGCCGTCGGGGGCTGCGGTTTCGGCGTCGGTGATGACGGTGTCGCGGGTGGCTTCGTCTGCGACGGTGCCTGCGACGGTGATGGTGTCGGGGTCGAAGTTGACGTTGCGGCCGTCTGCGGGTTGGGCGGCGGCGAGGACTCCTGTGATGGCGGGGGTCCAGTCGGCGGGTGCGACGTCGGGGTCGATGGTCATCTCGTCGATGACTTCGGTGACGCCGGGTGCGGTGTTGGCTGCTTCGAGCGCTGCGTCGCGGGTGGCTTCGTCTGCGACGGTGCCGGTGAGGGTGACCACCCCGTCGGCATCGCTCGCCGTCAGACTCCCCGTAACAGCTGGAACGGCGGCTTCGATCGTGAGTTGGTCGTCCACGGTCCAGCCGTCGGGGGCTGCGGTTTCGGCGTCGGTGATGACGGTGTCGCGGGTGGCTTCGTCTGCGACGGTGCCTGCGACGGTGATGGTGTCGGGGTCGAAGTTGACGTTGCGGCCGTCTGCGGGTTGGGCGGCGGCGAGGACTCCTGTGATGGCGGGGGTCCAGTCGGCGGGTGCGACGTCGGGGTCGATGGTCATCTCGTCGATGACTTCGGTGACGCCGGGTGCGGTGTTGGCTGCTTCGAGCGCTGCGTCGCGGGTGGCTTCGTCTGCGACGGTGCCGGTGAGGGTGACCACCCCGTCGGCATCGCTCGCCGTCAGACTCCCCGGAGCGGAGGGGACGATGACTGCGCTGCCGACCTCGAGGCCGTCATCGTCGATACGACCCACGTCGTCGGCGCCGGCCACCACTTGGCGGATCCTGTCCTTCTCGGCCTCGGAGGCGACCATCCCGGTGATGGTTGCGTCCCTGCCGTCGAAGGAGACGTCGACGCCGTCGGGCACGTCGCCGCCGAACACGGTGCGTGTTCGGCTCCCGAGATCATTCTCGATCCCGTTCTGGGCGATGAGAGCGGCGAGTACCGCGAGGATCAACCAGGCGAGGAAGAAGAGGAAGGCCCAGCGAGCCCATTTCCTTCTCTCCGGGGTGCCATGGGCGTAAGCGAGCCCATTGTCAGACCGCATTGCGAATCTCCTCCGGCTGTTGTCGTCCTGGCTGCAACATTCAGTAGACAGACGTCACTGATGGCGCGAAGTCGCGTGAAGCCGACCTCAGCACCGTCGAGGGCGACGCCCGGTCGGTGATGCAGTGTCCGGCGCCGATCAGGCGCTGTGGACGACAACAGACTATGACGCAGTTCACACCGTGCGGGTGATTCCCGCGGTGTGACGCTCGCTGAGCGTGGCCAGACGCTCAGGGTCAGGAGACGGCGGCGGCGGCCTCGATGGTGGCGTCGAGCTGGCTGGCGATGATGTCGAGCCCGCCGTTCCAGAACTCGGGGTCGGCCAGGTCACAACCCACCAGGTGGCCGAGCTCGTGAGGAGGTAGCGAGCCACCGGCGGCGAGCATCTCGAGGTAGTCGGGCACGAACTCGGGGCCTTGCTCGGTGTAGCGCCTGTACACGCTGAGCGCGAGGAGCTGACCGTAGGCGTATGCGTACACGTAGCCAGGGGTGCCGATGAAGTGGGGGATGTAGGACCACCACATCGAATAGTCCTCGGTCAGTTCCACCGCATCGCCAAGCATCTCGGATTGGGTCTCGATCCACAGCTCGCCGATCCGTTCCACCGAGAGCTCGCCCTGCTCCCGGCGACCGGTGTGGATCTCGTGCTCGAACCGGTTCATCGCCGTCTGGCGGAACACCGTCGCAATCGAGTCCTCGAGCTGGGAGGCGAGGAGGCCGAGGCGAGCAGCTGGCTCGGTCGTCGCATCCAGGAGGCGCCCGAAGGTGACGGTCTCGCCGAACACCGAGGCGGTCTCGGCCAGGGTGAGCGGCGTGGTCTGATGGAACACGCCCTGAGGGCGAGCCAACTGGGCATGGAGACCGTGGCCGAGTTCGTGAGCCAGGGTGAGCACGTCTCGCCGACGGCCGGTCCAGTTGAGCAAGAGGTAGGGGTGGTGGCTGGGCACGGTGTAGGCACAGAACGCGCCTTGGCGTTTTCCGGGTCGGGTCGGAGCGTCAATCCAGTTCTCGTCGAAGAAGCGCCGGCCGGTCTCGGCCAGTTCGGGGGAGAACGATTCATACGCGCCGAGCACCAGTTCGGTTGCCTCGTCCCATCCGATCTCGGCGTCGGTGTCGGCCACCGACGCCATCCGGTCGTAATCGGCCAACTTGTCGATCCCGAGCATCTCGGCCTTGAGCGCGTACCACCGCTGTGGGATGTCGTACCGGGCAACGACGGCATCGACGAGGGCCTGGACCGACTCGTCGCTCGCCTCATTGGCCAGGTTGCGGCTCGACAGCCAGTGGTCGTGACCGCGGAGCCGGTCGTCGATCGAGTGATCACTTGCGATCGTGTTGAGGATGTAGCCGCGGGTCTTGAGGCCGGGCCGCAGACCTTCGGTCACCGCTGCTGCGGCCTCGGCTCGCACGGCGCGGTCGGGGTGCGACAGCCGGGTGAGGCCCTCGGCCATACCGGTCCGGAAGGTCTCGGGCTCGCCTTGGTCGTCAGAGGACTCGGCTCCAGCCGAAGAAGTCGAGGCCTCCGCACCGTGAGACGGCAGCGGTGCCAGGTCGATCTCGATGGCGGAGGTGAGTTCGTCGAAGAGTCGCACCCAGGCGCTCGCTCCACTGACGCTCTTCTCCACCAACAGTTTCTCTTCGGGCTCGGTGAGGAGATGGGGCCGGTAGCGGCGCATCGAGCGGAGGTGATGGGCGCAGAAGTCGAGCGCTGGATCGGCGAGAAGTTCGTCCACCCGCTCGTCGGAGACCTCGGCCCACTCCAGTTCGACAAAGACGAGCTCCGAGCCGATCCGACTGGAGCGTTCCTGGGTTGCCTGCATCAGGTTGGCGATCCCGGCGTCGTTGGTGTCGACGGTGAACTTGAGACTCGCGTAGTTGCCGGCACGCCCGAGCGCCTCGTACACCTCCGCCAGGTCTCGGTACATCGAGGCGATGCCGTCGCCGTCGAGCGACGCAACCGTGCCGCGACACATCCCCACGCGTTCGGCTGCGTTCGTCGCGATCTCCAGCTGGGCTTCGACCCCGTCGGCACCCTTCCCGTCGACGAGGGGTTCGAGGTCCCACGCCACATCCGACGCCCTGAGATCCGCGTCGGATGATCCAGACGCCTCGTCGAGCGTGGCGGCATCGGAGGCGTGGACGGACAGGTGACCGGGGCGGGGGGAGAGAGCCATCTCCGAACCGTATCGGGGCCATACGACAGAGGGTTGGCCGGAGTGCGGAGAGCAGCGGCGGGGATGCCGACCGTGGCTGCGGTTTCACTTGGAGCAGTGGCAGCAGCTGCGAAGGGTCGGCCAGGGTGGCTACCGTCGACGCCCCCGAAGCAGCTGGGCTGAACGGACCTTTCACCTGTCGTGGAGCGTGCGACATCATCGCTGCATGGAGTGGCGACCGACAGGTGTGGGGATGGACGAGCCGGCGTTGGTGCAGCGCCTGTGGGACCAGATCTGGTTCTGGCGTCCGGTGGATCGTCGGCGCCTCGCAGCGGCCATGCACGTTCCGGTGATCGACGATCGGCCACCACCTGAGCCGGCGTGTCGGTCAGCGGGTTGGTACATCGACATCAACGCACCCGGCTACCTGCGCTGGTGGGACGGCGACGCCTGGCGACCCCACTGGACCCCGGCCTGAGGGGTCGAACTTGGGTCGACCGGAGCTGAGTTCACCGAAACCATTGAGCGTCCGGATGCCATCGGGGGGGACCGACGGGCTCTCGCCCGGGGCCGACCGCACCGTTCAGCCGAGGAGCATCACCATCGTGGTGGTGATGGCCAGAGTGGTGAGGTTGATCAGTCCGCCCACGCGGGTGAAGTCGGCGAAGCGGTAGCCGCCAGGGCCGTAGATCATGGCGTTCGTCTGGTAGCCGATCGGGGTGAGGAACGAGGCCGAGGCCATCACAGCGACCCCCACCGCCATGATGCGGATGTCGAGGCCCACCTGTTCGGCAGAGCGGATGGCGATCGGCACCACCACGGCTGCCGCTGCATTGTTGGTCACGGTCTCGGTCAGCAGGGTCGTGGTCAACAAGATCCCGATCACCACCCCCGTCGCCCCGGCGAAACCCAATGCGCCGGTGGTCACCCCGGCGATCTCCTCGGCCAGTCCGCTCGTCTCCACTGCGGTTCCTATGCCCAGCGAGGCAGCGATCATCAGCACCACGTCGAGGTCGATCGAGCGCTTGGCCTCGGCGAAGGTCACCACTCGCGAGCCCACCACGATTCCTGCTGCGATGAGCGAGGCCTCGAAGGTGGAGACCACCTCGCTGGTGGCGGCCACGATGAACACCACGAGGGCGAGCGCCACCCAACGAGCGCCCCGCGAGATCACCGGCATGGCCTGGGCGAGGGGCGCAATGATGAGGAAGTCTTCCATTGCCCGCCGGGCCTTGCGGAGGTCGCTGCCCGCCAGCAACACGAGGGTGTCGCCTGCGTGGAGTTCCACGTCGCCCAACTTGCCCTCGATCGGTGAGCCGGCTCGGTGGATGGCGACGGCCGCTGCCCGGTAGCCGTTGCGACCGCCCACCTCTTTGAGGGTGTGGCCCGCCAGGGGCGATTCCCGGCCGATCACGGCCTCGAAGTAGTGGGGTTCGCGGGCGGATTCGAGCACCTCGTCTTGGTCGGCCGGGACCTTCAATCCGGTGCGGGCTCTCAGATCGAGCACGTCGCTGACGTCGCCGACGAAGATCAGGAGGTCTTCGCCTTCGAGTACCTCGTTGGGCGACACCGGACCGAGGTGGCGGTCGCTTCGGACGATGTCGGCCAGGAACACTCCTGACAGGTTCCTGAGCCCGGCGTCGGTGACCGTGGTGCCGACGAGGGCTCCTTCGGGTTGCACCTCGAGGTGGAGGGCGAAGTCCTTGAGTCCGGTCACGGCCTCGGCGGTGGGGTCGCGGCGGTCGGGCAGGAGACCGACGGCGATTCCGATCAACACGATGAGGCCCACCGCCGCGACGGGTAGGCCGACCGGGGTGAGTTCGAAGAGGCCGAACGGCTCCAAGCCCTGCTGTTCGAGCACGCCGGAGACCACCAGGTTGGTCGAGGTGCCGATCAGGGTGACCGAACCGCCCAGGATCGCCGCGAACGAGAGGGGCATCAGGAACCGTGAGACCGGGAGGCGTTTGGCGCGAGCCCAGGAGCTGACCTCGGGCAACAACATGGCCACCAAAGGGGTGTTGTTGAACACCGACGAGAGCCCGGCCACCGGCAGGCAGAGCCTCGTGAGCGACGCCCGGCCCCCGTCGCCTGCGAGAAGTCTGGCGGTGACACCCGCCAGTAGACCCGTTCGGCGGGCCCCGGCGGCCAGCACATAGAGGGCGGCGACGGTCAACGGTGCCTGGTTGGCGAAGCCCGAGAAGCCCTGGGTCGGGTCGACCACCCCGGCCAACACCAGGGTGGTGAGACCGCCCACCAACAGGCCCGACGGAGGAAATCTGTCCGACGCGAGGAGACCGAACAAGGCGAGAAGGACGCCAGCGGTGATGACCGCCTCACCTGACATGAGGCCTGACGATACGGCGCCCCGACCACCTTGACGCACCCCCCGCGGATGATCGGGCCGGGTGTAGCGTTCGAACCAGGGGAGGTCGTCGATCGACCATGAGCCGAGAAGAGCCATCCGATCCGGGTCTGCCGATCAAGTTGCACCCGGTTTCCAACGGTGAGTTCTTCCCACCGCCCCCGAGCGCTCTGGCGAAAGAGACCGTGCGGCGGACCCGAGCCGTGGTGGGAGAACAGTCCCGCCGGGCTGGTCTGAGCCGCCGACAGTTTCTCTTGTCGTCGATGGGGTCGGCCACGATGCTCGGCATCCTCGCTGCGTGTTCGTCGGAGCAGTCGGCCTCGACCACTTCGGCCGGTCCCGGGCCGAGCACGACTGGCCCGGGTGGGACCTTCACCATCCCTCCGGAGGCGACCGTCGATCCCGAAGCGGCCGAAGCGGTGCTCGGGGGTGACGAGTTCATCTTCGATGTGCAGGGTCACCTGTTGGAGTACGCCGACGGGAGCCAGGCGCCGGTGCCCGACTTTCCCCAGTCCAACTGTGGGCTCGACGAGGTGCGCGACTGCTACGACGCAGCGAGCTTTTTCGAGTTGATGTTCACCGAGAGCGACACCTCGGCGGTGGTGTTGTCGGCCATCCCGTTCGGCGGCGACGTGTTGAGTCCGGACGTGATGCGTTCCACGGTCGACACCGCCGAGCGGCTGTGCGGCACCGGGCGGGTCTTCATGCAGGGCCAGGCGAATCCGTCCACCATGGCCCCCGCCGAGATCGTCGACTCGATGGAACGCCTGGCCGAGGACTACCCGATCGTGGCGTGGAAGACCTACACCCACGCTGGCGGGCCAGGCTGGTTCCTGGATGACCGAGACCCCGATGCGCCCCAGGTGGGTGAGGTGTTGCTCAACCAGGCCCAGGCGAGCGGCATCCCGATCGTGGCGGTGCACAAGGGACTGAACAGCGTGGGCTCCAACCCCGCCAACGCCCCGTATTCGGATCCGATCGACGTCGGTCCCGCCGCAGCTCGTCATCCCGGCGTGACCATCGTCGTGTACCACTCCGGTTTCGACTTCGGTCCGCCGGAGGGGCCCTATGACGAGACCAATCGAGTTGGCGTGGATCGACTCATCAGGTCGGTGAAGGGCGCCGGACTCGGCCCCGGCGACAACGTGATCGCCGAGCTGGGATCCACCTGGCGTTTCATCATGGGTGACCCCACCGCTGCGGCCCACGTGCTCGGCAAGCTCTTGGTGCACATGGGTGAAGACAACGTGGTGTGGGGCACCGACTCGATCTGGTACGGCTCACCCCAGGATCAGATCGAGGCCTTTCGGGCCTTCGAGATCACCGAGGAGTTCCAAGAGACCTTCGGGTATCCGGCCTTGACTCCAGAGATCAAGGCCAAGGTGCTCGGTCTGACGTCAGCTCGGCTCTACGACATCGGCCCCGACGCAGTGGAGTGTGAACTCGACGCCGACGAACTGGCCGAGATCCGTCTCACGAGCGCGGTGCGCAACCTCACCTTCGGCCCTGTCGATCGAGCCGACGTGGAAGCCGTGGCCCGCGGTCACGTGTGACTGCACACATCCCTCTGACATGGCTGCAGATTGGGACCTTGATCGCTTGCTCAGCCCATCAAAACCTCGTGGTAGTGCACGGCTTCGAGTTCGAGTTCTTGGATGATCGGCAGCTCTGTTCCGACGTGGAAGACCAGTGGATCATTGCTCACCGTCACCGAGTCCGGCACCGTGCGTTCGCCGCCTCGAGCTGCTCGCAACAGCCCTCCACCGGCAGGGACGACGCGCTCAAGCACGCGAGACGGTCGCTCGAGTGATCGCGTTGGATGCCACGAGAGCGACGTCACAGCGTCTCCTGATAGATCTGACCAACGATCCAGGCTTCAACTGCGCCGACCGTCCGAGACAACACCAGTCGTCGAACGGGAACCCCGCAAGGAGCTAGCCCCCCAGTACTTTTGGCGGCCGCCACGAGCGCAGAGAGTGAGCGCCCGTTACTGTCGACCAC
>ENA-ORXU01003220-ORXU01003220.1-marine-metagenome-genome-assembly--contig:-NODE-3220-length-10372-cov-5.129480_pt1 | contig 10372 bp, 8 predicted proteins | sample MGYA00237869_ERZ511484 | MGnify/ENA metagenome assembly ERZ511484 | reverse complement strand
TCCTTTCTTGGGCGTGGACCAGCGGGCGGTTGACCGGTTGCACATGGGCCCCTTGTTGGCGGCGCTCCTTCACACGTTGGTCCGTCAGGGGGAGTCAGTCCGTCTGTGGACGAGTGAGCAGGCGGGGATGAGTACTCATGGGGCCGCCGAGCTCCTTAACCGCTTTGGTCGTGATGCACTTCGCGAGGTGGTCCTTCGGGAGGTGGACACGGCGGAGGCCGGGTACTCCCGCCGAGCGAACACGGGAGACCCGTCTGCGCGTGGACAGGTTCGTGCGAGGGAGGACGACGGGGAGGAGGGACAAGGCGGGCCCCAGCAGCGGTACCGGTCGGGGCCCCCTTCTTGGTGGTGAACTGCCGGGTGGCGGGTCCGTAGCGTCCGTCGTGTAGCGAGTGATCGTCTTGTGTCTTGCGCCCTTGTGTTCTCGTCCTAAAACCGTCTTGCGTTCTTGTACCACCAATCCGTTCTCGTTGAAGATTGCAGTCCCAATAAGCCACGGTGATCTCGAGACCCAATCTCGAGAGGCCGGTTGCGTGAAACGGCCGACCGTTACGCCTCGCGAGACCGAGCCCGCGAGTCACGAGATTCAACCAGGAATCACGAGACCACGGCGATTCCCAGCAAGGGCGTGCAGGCCACACTGGTCCCAAGGTAGGAGGCCGACACACTGCAAGTCCCGGGCGGGGAGAGGATGGATCCTCCTGGAGTAGCCCGGTTCTTGCCGTCACTGCGGGCCTGCCTTGTACGGGGCGAGGGCCAGGGCAGGGTCTTGTCCACCTAGACCTTGGGGTCGTCACCAACTCAGGAAGGCCGCCAGTCCGGTCGGGTCCGGGAGACGCTTGCGTCGGCAATACTGGCGGACCTTGCGGGGATCGAACTTAAGCGCGCGTTCCCAGGTGTCCTCCTCGGGCCCATAGCCCCACCAGCGGACCTGCAGCCACAGGCTTCCCTCCTCGTCCACCAGATGGTCAAGGAAACGGTCCCAGACGAACGCCGGACCATCGGGTCCATACCCGTCCGGGACTACGGCTTCCGGGTCCTCCGTCCCGTCCACGTTTGGCTCTTGTCCCGTCGGCGGAGGCGCCCACGTCACGTGGTCGCTGCTCACCGTGTCCGGCAGCCCGTCCACGAGGACCGTGTCGGTGTGACCGTCCATGCGGACAATCTCAAAGGGGCCGACAACCTTGTGGTCCAACTTGCGTCGGTTCGTGTCATGGGCGGCCACAAACACCCAATCCCCGATCTTGAGGGCCTTGTTGACCGGCCGCACACGCTTGTCGAAGTTCCGCTTGTACCGACGTTGGGCCGTGGCGAGGGCGGCTCGGACCTGCGTGATGAGGTTCCGCAAGTGCCCTCGTTGTTGCTCCCTTGCCTCGCGGGCCGTCTTCGGTGTTGTCTGCGGGTACGGCTCCTTGGGAAGGCGCTCGAGGGCCAACGTCCGCACCCGCTCGGGGACGACGAACTCAAGCGGGGCTACCCCGGTGCTCTGTTGTGGCCGGGAGTTATAGGCCAGCGTCAGGACCGAGACCAGCTCGTCCCACGTGTCCTGGTGGTCCTCCACGTACGCCTTGAGTTGGGCCACGATGGTTCGGTTGTACCGCTCGACTTGTCCTTGCGTCTGCGGATGGTAGGTCGTGGAGTACAGGTTGGTGATTCCCATAAGCCGGCAGACCCCCTGGAAGAGTGTGGATGTCTATTGGGGCCCGTTGTCCGTCAGAAGGGTGTCCGGGGGCCCGTAGGACGCCACCCAGGTGTCGCAGAACGCCGACGCCACGGCTTCTGCATCCTCCCGCGAGAGGGCCGCCACGCGGGTCAACTTGGAGAAGCGGTCCACCATCACGAGTAGATACCGGTTGCCCACCCTCGTCTTGGGAAGTGGTACCAATAGATCGAGGCATACGGCGGCCAGCGGTTCCTTCGGGGGAAAGAGCCGCAAAGGGTTGGTCCGTCTGCGGCTGCCCACGCGCCCCTTGGCACAGGTCCCACAGTGTGCCACGTAGTCGTACACGTCGGCCACCATGGACTCCCAATAAAAGAAGCGCCGCATGGATACGTACATCTTGTTGGCACCCGGGTGTCCCGCATGGGCCGGCGCGTGTTCGAGGGTGAGGATCTCCGTCCGTAGGGCCTTGGCGACGTACACCTGCGTCGCCCGGTCCAGTGGTGCACGACGGACCAGCAAGCCCTGCTCGTTTCCGGAGAACCGGGATTGGGCATTCCGGTCCATCTCTTGTCGTAGCTCATGGCACCGGTTGTCCTGCGCTTGGGCCGTGACCAGACGGGCCACCGTGATCGGGGGATAGTCCCGTCTGTCCTGGTACGACGGGGTGGTCCACGCCCGCGAGGAGTTGGCCAGGGCGAGGCAGGGAATCTCCTCCGGGATCGGTCTTGTGTCCACCGAGGGTGTCGCAAGCCGGGACATCGTGTCCGCTGCGTGATGGGCGGCTCCCGCACGGGTTTCCACCAGATAGTCAAACTCTGCCAACCGTAGCCGCCAGCGGGCCCGGCGTCCGTGAGCCCCGTCCATATGGAGCATCCATCGGAGGGCAGAATGGTCCGTCCGGACGACGAACCGCGTCCCTTGGACATAAGGCTGCAACATGAAGAGGGCCCAAACGACGGCCAGGCACTCCTTCTCCGTCGTGCTGTAGTTCCTCTCGGCCCCCTTGATCGGGCGACTCCAATACCGGATCGGCTTGAAGGTTTTGTCCGGCTGTTCTTGCGTCAGGACGCAACCCACTTGGTAATCGCTTGCGTCTGTGTCCACCACGTAGGCCCCGTTCGCCCGCGGGAGCGCCAGGATCAGCGTGTTGGTGAGCCGCCTCTTGAGTTCCTCAAAGGCCTCCCGCTGGTCCCGCGAGAACGGCGGAAGCGGGTCCGACACCTTAGGACTAGTCAGGGCCGTGAGGGGTCGGGCCACTTGCGCGTAGTCCTTCACAAACCGGCGGTACACGTTGCACATACCGAGAAAGCTCCGCAGGTCCTTCTTCGTCCGGGGCGGCTCGGCGTGACGGAGCCCCACCAGGTTCTTCTCGTTCACCCGGATGTGTCCGCGTCCCACGATGTGCCCCAGGTATTCGACCTCTTCGTGGAACAGGAAGCACTTGGACGCCTTGAGGGAGACCCCAGCGCGGGACAACAGACCAAAGACCTCGTCCAGGTGGGTGATGTGCTCCTCGACCGTCCGGGAGAAGACAATCACGTCGTCCAGATAAACCAGGCAGGTCTTCCACTTGACGCCCGACAGGATCATGTCGCTAGCCCGCTGGAAGGTGGCCGGCGCGTTCGTCAAACCGAAAGGGAGACGGATGTACTTGTAGGTTCCATCGTGGCATGTGAAGGTCGTCTTGTCTTGGTCCTCGACGGCCACCGGAATCTGCCAGTAGCCGGAGTTACAGTCCAGCAGGGAGGAGACAGACGCCTCGCCCAGGAAGTCGATGCAATCGTCCATGCGGGGCAGGGGGTACGTATCCTTGACCGTCACGTCGTTCAGGCGGCGGTAGTCCACGCAGAACCGAGGGGACCCGTCCGGCTTGGGCACCATCACGACCGGAAAGGACCATTCGGACTGCGACGGCTCGATGACCCCCATCTTGAGTTGCTTCGCCACTTGCTCCGCCAGGAGACGTCGGTGATGGAAGCCCGTCCGGTACGGTTGGGACCTAATGGGCCGAGTCCCGGGGTGGAGGGCGATCCGGTGGGGTGTTACATCAATCCGGCCCAACTGGCCACTCCATAGGTGCTTGTAGCGATCCATCAGTTGCCGTACCGCGGGATGTAAATCTGGCGGGATCAGCTCGTAGGCTACCCGTGGGCATGGTTCCGATTCCGACGGTTCTTGATCCGGCTGGGCCCGATCTTGTAGTGGCTCGCTGGTTTTCAGGCCCTGCGCTTCGGCCGCGGTCAACGGGGCTTCCAGACGAGGTTGATCTTCCGTCGGCCCAGCAACACAGAGGGGGTCCGCCCCCACATCAGCGGGCAAGTTGTCCTCCTTGATGTCGTACGTTGGGCCCGCATAGGGCTCCGCCAGGCCGATCGCGTAGCCCTTCGGTAAGTTGACCGGCTTTTCCGAGATGTTGGTCAGGTGGAGAATGAATTCCCGTCGGGGCTTCAGGTTGGCAAGGGCATTGTGCAGGCGAAGTCCCTTCTCGGCGAGCTTTTCGGGTCGCTCGATGAGTCGACATTTCCCCGCGGTCCCGCAAACCACGGAGACCGCTTGGATTGTGTACGGGGCCACCGTCACGCTCTGTCGCAAGTCGATGGTCCCGCCATCCCGACGGGTCGGGTTGCCCTTCACCGGGTTGGGCTCCTTCTTCTTGCCGTCCCACGCGTTCTCCGCCTTGGTACAGCCGCCGTGGTTCCAGGAGACTGTCTCGCAGCCCGGATAGATGGCCTTGACGTGCTCGTTCTGGAAGTCCATGCCCAGGATGACAGGGACCGAGAGGGCCTTGACCACCAAGAACTGGAACGGCATGGCGGCGCCGTCCACAAAGACAGACAACTCCACTTGGGCCCGAACCTTCAGGAGTTGGCCGGACGCATCACACACGTGGGTCGACCGAGGGGCCCTCAGGGCCCGCTTTTGCCAGCCCGAGGGGAGGACATCCTCCCGTACGACACTTGGTTCCGCCCCGGTGTCCAACACACATGGGGTCTCTCGCACAGGATGGTCCGACGACAAACGCAGGGCCGCCGAGACCACAAAGTTTCGTTTCCGCAACACAAGCAGGGTTCCCTTGAACGCACAGGGACCAGCGAGGCCGCGCCGCCTAGGGGCTTGTCCCGCCGGTCTCGTCAGCAACTTCGGTACGCAAGTCGAGGATGGTTCCGCGCATGGACTAGCCCACAACGGGGGGTCGGACAGTTGCCCGCCCTCCGCTCACTGTTCCCCGAGCCAGACTTGTCCGGCTCGGTTCCCGGCTTGGGCCCAAGGTCCCCGTCTTGCTTGTCCTCCTCGTCCGACTTGTCAATGCCGTCACAGAGGGCTTGGACCATAGCGATGCGGAGTTGACGGTTGTAGGTCCGCGTGGCCCGTCCCTTTTCGTCCTGTCCGGCTCCACGACTGCGTGTCGCTTGAAGGAAGGACTCACGGGCCTTGTTCACGAGCGCCTTCTGTTGGTCCGTCAAGATCGGACACGTGTAGGACATGTGTCCCGCTGTCCAGCACAGGAAACAGATGCGGGGGCGCCGTGGGTCTTCCGGGCGTCCCGTCAAGAACCGAGGCAGGTTGTCCTGCCGGCCCCAAACAGGTTGGCTTGGCTCCGGGTTGGCCGCCGGCGAAGAGGCAACAGGGGGCTCCGTCTCACCGAGGGCCAGCGCCGGAAAATCCGAACGGGTCGGACGCGTCCGCGGGATCGCCGAGAGACGGCGGGGACCACGGGAGGGAGACGGTGTCGAGGGGCCCTGACCATCACGGGCCATCGTCATGACCTCCTCGGCCGCCTTGTGCCTGCCCGACGTGTAGGTCACCAACTGCTGGAAGGAACAGGCCGGCGTGTTGTAGACAACAGCGTCCGTCCGAATGTAGGCCGGCAGACCTTGAATGAGTTGCTGCTTCATGGTCCCTTCCGTATGGATGTTCCCACACCGGTCCGACAGGCCACGCAAGCGGGCAGCGAAGGACTCGATCGTCTCGTCGGGCTCGATGGTTGCCCAACTGAAGGTGTCCTGCGCGAGAGCCAGCGTGTGCGGTTCCGCGTAGGTCTGCAGGAACCAGTTCACAGCCACAGGGTAGGACGTGATGCTCGGGACGCCCAGCGCGGTCCCCGAGTCCGGCAGTTCGCGGGTGTAGCGTAGTTACGCGTCGCCCGACAGGAAGTGGGGAATCGCGTAGAGGGCCATCCCTTCCGACACGTCGTTGTCATCACATGCCTTGACCAACCTGCGGAGCCAGGAGAAGACCTTGAGGGGGTCCTTACCCGAGAACAGCGGAAACCCGCCGAAGGAATGCTTCATGTTTTTGGTGGTTCGGCCCGTCTTACGCGCTTGGGCCGCCCCGTAGCCCGTCCGACGGTTCCGTAGGCGGTAGGTTTTGTAGTCCAGCACCCGCGAAAACCGATCGTCCGAACATTGCAGAACAGGAATAGGGGGGACCGTCAGATCGGTCCCGTGTGGCGGAGTAGCCCCCCTGTCACCTTGACCACGGGCCGATCCAGAGAAAGACCCGTCCGACGAAGAAGACGAAGAGGGAGGACGGCGACGCCGTGAGTGGTGCCGCTTCGTGTGGGACCTGCCTGTCCCACCTTGTTCCGACGCTTGTCCGCCCGACTCACCCCGTCGAGGGGACTCGCTCAGGGCCCGCGTCACGTCGGCCAGCATCTCCGACCGGAACGCGTCCAGCACAGACCGTAGATCAGTCGGCATCAGGGAGGAGCCGCCACGGCCAGGCGGGTCCTCAACACCAGTAGGAGGCGGCGGGGGCGTCACGCGAAGGGGGATCCCGGTCTGGCCACCGGCTGAAGCAGTCCGGCGAATACCTGTCCCTCCTCCACGGCCAGCAGGAGTAACAAGCGACGCGTCCGGGGGCGCACCCCGACCCCGTCCACCAGCGGGAGGGTCCGGCATGTTGGGGTCACGGCACTCGACTGGTCCCCGAAGGATACCAGAGGCAAGAAAACCCAAACGGACAGAAAAGAAGAGGGGTTCGGCCAAAGAAAGAGGAGGGGCGTCCCGATACGGAAGAAAAGTATGTCCCTCCCCTGCTGCTCCACCATTAATGTAGCGGTTTTCTCTCTTCTGTCCGGAGAGGCAAATCAGTAACCCCTGGAGCCCAAATGAGGGAGGCCCAGAAGGAACCGGCAAGGGAAAAGTGCAATCCACGCCCGTCCCGGGGAGGGGGACAAAGGTATTACGGCACAGACCCGAGGGAGCAAGAGACCCAAGGCACGGTTGGTTTTTTCTGTGGACACGAGGGGGAGGCCGAGACCTCCCCTTAAGAGCCCCCACGGCAGCCCCCTAGCGGGGCCACAGCGGGCCAACACACGCCAGCACCCCCGCCCCTAGAGGGCAGACGGGGCGCCTTCGCTGGGAGGCCGCTATTCGGTCCCAACCCGCGGAAATATGTGGAAGCAAACGACCCTCGGGAGCCCGTGGCTCGGCCACCAATCGGGGCCGGCCAATGCAGGCCACCCAAAATACGACAAGCAAGTCCCTCGAAACAATGCGAAATACAAGCAAAGAAAAATCAAATCCCACAACCGCCACCAGCAGCGGCCAAGATATCCAGGCACACGTCGGCCAATCACAGGGCGCCATCCGGGACACGGTCCGCCCGCGCCGCGGGGCCAGCGTAGGGCCCACGACAGCCGTCCAGCCCCCGCCGAGCCCGATCCGTAGGGCCACGTCAGCCACCCCAGGTGTCGCCCTGCCACCGGTCAGCCCCAACCGCCACAGGTGTCTCAGGGCGGGACTGGATGTCGACTGCCCAGTGTGCGGCTCGCGACAGCAGTCACGCCTGCATCTTGTGTGGTGAAACCGGTCCGCCGCGCGTGCCTCCGGGGTGCCGGGGTGCGCGGGGGGTTGCTGGGTGTGCGGTAAACGGTGCGGCCGGGCGGCTGCGTGGACGTGGACCCGGCGCCGGCGTTCCTCGCTTCAGTCACCATGTTGGCGCTTGCCGCCGACGCGCCGAATTGCCCGCCGCCGCGGGGTCCCCGATCCCCGTCACCACGTCGGACAAGGCCGCCGACGCCACGGCGACCACCACAAACACGCGGACGTTCATTTGCGCGCCGTTGGGCGTAGGTGACGTGATGCGGCCGGTGTTGGGTGTGTGGCCCGGCCCGGTGGCGTGTGTCGGCCGGGTGCCTGGGTGCGGGGTTGGTTGCTGGGCGTGCGCTGGCTGATATTGGCGGACCATCAGCCTGATCTGTCCGCCGCACCGGGGTCGCACGCCACCATCACCACGTCGGCCAAAGCCGCCGGCGCCGGGACAACCACCATCATCACGTGTCGTTGATTTGCTCACCAGGGGCCGTGAGGGAGTTGTTTCTGCCGGTGTTGGGCATGTGCCCTGGCCCGGTGGCGTGTGCCGGCGCGGTGTCTGCTTGTGGCAGAGGTTGCCTGGTTTTCGTTTTGTGCTGTTGGCGGGCGGCGGCCTGTATTTGGCCGCTGCGCCGACGTCCCCCGCCAGTGTCACCACGTCTTCCAAGGCCGCCGACGTCACGGCGACCACAACCACCAAAATGGGGTTGATTTGCACGCCATGGGGCACGAGGAAATTCATACTGCCGGCGTTGGGCGTGTGGCCCGGCCCGGTGGCGTGTGTCGGCGGGGTGCCTGGGTGCGGGAGAGGTTCATGGCCGTGTGGTTGCTGCTGTTGGCAGGCGGCGGCCTTTATTTGGCCGCCGCGCCGGCATCCCCCGCCACTGCGACCATGTCGGCCAAGACGGCCTACGCCGCGGCGACCACCACCATCAAGGTGGCGTTGATATCCGCACCGTGGGGCGTGGTGGAGGAGATGCTGCCTGTGCTTGGCTTGAGGCCCGGCCCGCTGGAGTGTGTCGGCAGGGTGCCTGGGTTCGGGGTGGAGCTAAAAGTTGCGCGGTCACGTCGAGGAATCGTGTGTATCTCACCATGATACCTTTGGGTACCGTTGGTAGGCGATGCAGTTCGCTTGTTGTCGTCCACGCGTTGGGCGATGTGAGCTGGAGGTTCATGCAGCTGCATGCCATCAGGATCAGCAATGATAGGGAGTATAGTCTGTTGATGGAAGCCACTTGCACTTCTTCGCTCGTGGGGGACATTAGTAACGGCTACAACATGCATATGGATACATACGAACGCGTGGGAACGCACAACGACGAAATAGTGTTTGTCGCGTTGGTGTTCCCCGCTTTCTGGCTTTCTGTTGGCTTCGGATGGCACCCAGCTGGCGCATATCACCACAAAAGCGCTGGGAACAAGCTTCAAGAAACGTCATATACAAAAACGATGACAACCTAATGGTGCTATGAAGTCTATACTACTCATCATCGCCGGGTGTGGGTGACTCGCCACTGCTCCACTCGTCCACACCATCGACGCCCCCCTCGTCTTCCGGAACGAACGATTTATGCGGTCGCGGAATGCCCTCGCTTGCGCTCTCGTCAGCGTTGGCACCGCAGAGCCTTGCGTGGGAACCATCCTCATGTTGGCTGCCACCAATGAATGCATCTCGACGCTGCCCGCCGATAGTGACAAACGCTCCTCGCTCACCAGCCCCCCAGTGACCGAAAATGCCCGCTCACACGATGATGAAGACCCAACAGCACCGAAGAATGACCCCGCCAAAGTATGAAGAGACGGAAACTGCTGACGGTGCCGAACCCAAAAAGGCAGAGGAGGCCCCCTCTCAGCCGTCTCGGACAGCCGCAAAAAAGCAACGAGCTCCATGCGGGCATGAGATTCAGACGATTGTGGGCGTGCGGCTGCTGACGTGTATGGCTTCGCACCGGGTGCCGTTCCCCAGTGCGTCAAAGAGGAGCGAGCCTCCATGCGCGCTACCGACGTGTTGCGGGAAGCACTTCCGCTGCCGCCGGCAACACCGGAAGTGCGCTCCGTGGCTAGAGTCCCCCGTGCATCAATGAGCTTGTCGCACATGTGCACAACCGCTGCCTTCGCGTCAACGTTCGGGTCTTCCACCTCTAGCCAGGCCGCTACATCCCTCAGCATTATGGCGCCGCCCGGCGTCAAATAAACCGAGGAAAGGACCGCCTTGTTCTTCAGCCAATTCTTGGAGTCGTCGAGGGTGTTGAAGAACATTCTGTCAATCTTGTCGCGCAGCACGTAGACTGCAGTCCGTGCTTTCTCGTCAAGGCACTCTTGGCCGGGCGTCTCGTCCACAATCGTCAAGACGCAAGGGTAGAGTCGCCCATCAATCTCAATGACGGCATCGTCGGGGTACTCGTCAATGTACGTTTCGATAGCGGCGCCGCCGACGGCGAGGGGGAGCTCTGGGACCGGGGGAACGTTCAGTGCGTCCTCCAACATCTTCTTACGAAACGCGACGACGAGGAAGAAGATCTCCGCCAGGGTGGCCGCCGACTTCTCACTGGCCTTGGTCACTTCAAACACAGGGGAGAGAACCGCAATCATCTGCTGGAGCACGTACCAGTCACGGTTCAGAAGCTTGCGCTTCCGCCGACCGGCCGACAGAGATGTAAACCGGAAGAACACAGACAAACGCGGCCACATCGTGTACAAGCGGCACTGCGCTATGTAAGTCGACCCCCAGATCGTGACCACGTCCTGCGTCAGGTCGCGCGACGCCACGTCTTCGGGCACGACGATCTCCGATAGCGCCAGCGCCTCCACGGGGGAGTGTTCAAAGAAGCGGATGGTGCCGCGCGCACGTCCCAAGAACTCGCGAGCCATCGTGTTGCGGCACCCCGTTCGC
>ENA-ORXU01003218-ORXU01003218.1-marine-metagenome-genome-assembly--contig:-NODE-3218-length-10376-cov-2.758812_pt1 | contig 10376 bp, 9 predicted proteins | sample MGYA00237869_ERZ511484 | MGnify/ENA metagenome assembly ERZ511484 | reverse complement strand
GCTTGGATGCAGGGATAACTGCTCCTGTAAATAATCAGAATGCAATGCACCAGCAGCATAAATGGTGCGTTGCAGCGTAATCGTGACGAAGTACGGAGTTGAATGTGCTCCATAATCGGTAGCTAATGTGTTGTCAAAATAGGGCGCGTGAACAAGCGGTATTTGCAAGCCATGTTCGTCGGTCATTGCGTTCTCATCTCCGTTGACGCTTGTATCGACGACCAAAAATTGATGGTCTGGCGCAATACCATTGTGATAGTAAGCGTTGAGTGCAGGAATTTTCTCAACGCACGGCTTGCAGGTAGCTGACATGAAAAGCAGTGTCAGCGTTTGGTCGCTGTAATCATCCAGCGTGACGGTCTCACCGTCTGGGTCGGTTGCGGTGAACGGTGCGGCTGGCTCGCCCTGTCGCTCTTGCGCTTCCGTTAGAATGCGCTCTTTGGATGAGACGCTGTTGGTGTTTCCAGCAAGCTGATTGACTCGTTTGATCAGACCGACGAGCAGCAGAATGTTGAATAATAAAACAACCCATGTCGCAATTGCGCTGATAATCAAAATCGTCGTCATGGGATCGCTCCTCGCACATTATTGTGCTGTACGTCACGCAACAAGCGCACGACGGTACCCAGGTGATTGTCCGGGTTTTGGGCGGGCTCGAACTTAAATCGCTCGGCCAGGGTCACAAAGACGAGTGAGTCTCCTGAGAATACAATGCGGCTACCGAAGTGATTGGGCCCTTCCAATTTGGGTTCCATACGAAACAGGACCTCAAAATCTTCGATACGATCTAGACCTGTAGCGAGTTGTCCGCGGCCGAAGGCTGTACCGGCAGTGCCATTGTCGCCCGGCTCGCTGTAGGTGATGTAGACAAAGCGGTTGCCAGCTGAACCGAAGTCGGGGTCGAGTGCTACATCGAGCAAGCCACCCTGGCCTTTGGTGAACATATCGGGCAAGCCGCCCAATGCATCGCTGAGGGTACTATCCCCTTGATAGACGCGCAAGCCTCCTTCTCGCTCGGTAATGAGCCACTTCCCGTCGGGCAACATGTCCATACCCCAGGGATGAGCAAGACCGTCCACAAGGGTGGTGGCTTTGACCGGCCCGGTGAGCGGACTCTCAAAACTGATGGATTGCGCCGCAATGCATGAGGTGAATGCAGTAGAGACAAGCAGCATACATGCGTACAGGAACGACTTCGGAATGGGGGACATGGGGGTAGATTCGGTTACGTGTATGCAACCCCCCTAATGGCCGGCCCTGTTCAGGTTGAGGTCGCGAGCATTTAAGCTTTGCAAACGAGGAGCCCTATTCGTGTTGTGGTGGTCAACTACAGCGGTTGGGTAGGCAAGTCCAGGAGCTCGACGTTTATGTAATATTTTTCCCTGCCTATCTTTTCTGGAATGACAAGCCTACCTTGAGCAAGTTTGATCGTAGTATGCTGAGTCTCTGAATAGCCTACCGATAGATGTTCTCGATCAGGTCGGCGTAGCGTTCACGCACCACGCGCCGTTTGAGTTTCATGGTGGGTGTGAGCTCGCCTTCACGACCGTCAGCGTGGCTGATGTCCCATGGGCCTGCGACTAGTTTAAATTTCTTGATCTGCTCGATGTGCGAGAACTGTGGGTTTGCCCGCTGGACGATGTCGGCAAATTCAGCGATGACTGCCTCCTCGGTGATGGCTTGCTCGACGGTGGAGAAGGCAATGCCTTGATCGGTACACCACTTCTCGAGCGCTTCGGGTGCCGGCACGATGAGGGCAGACACAAACTTGCGCATGTCGCCAACCACCATGACCTGTTCCACCAGAAACTCCTCTTTGAGTTTGCTCTCGATAGGTGCAGGGGCGACGTATTTGCCGCCTGAGGTTTTCAGCAGTTCCTTCTTACGGTCGGTGATTTTAAGGAATTGGCGCCCTCCAGGTCCGGTAACCCAAGTGCCGATGTCGCCGGTACGGAACCAGCGCTTGCCATCGATCTCGGTGAATACCTCGGCTGTGGCATCGGGTCGCTTGTAGTATCCCTGCATGACGTTGGGCCCGTGAGCGAGGATCTCGCCTTCCCCATCCCGATAAGGACCAGAGGTGTCGATCATGAGTTCGACATCCAGAACAGCCGGACCTACAGTGCCCAGCACCGCGCCCGTGTCGTTGGTTTCATTGATCGTAAGGCCGGGCGAAGTTTCGGTTAGACCGTAAGCTTCTCGAATCGGGATGCCTGCTGCACTGAACACCCGCAGGATATTATTCGGACACGGCGCTGCTCCGGTGACGATACCCCGGAGGCGACCCCCCAGCGCATCGCGCCACTTGCTAAAGATCAGTTTATCGGCGATGGCCCCTTTGATACCGCCAATTGGATGTTGATAGTCGTAGTCTTTGGTCAGGTCGAGCGCCCAGAAAAAGAGCTTGCGTTTGAGTCCGGTGAGGTCTTCTCCCTTGGCATAAATTTTCTCGTAGACTTTCTCAAGCAGCCGTGGCACGGTCGTAAAAAAGTGTGGACGAATGGCCTGCAGATCACCATCAGGTCCACCGAGGTTGGCCGTACCCGTGAAGGCAATTTTGCAGCCGCAAGCGATGAAGACATGGCTGGCGGCACGTTCGAAAATGTGGCAGAGCGGCAAAAAGCTCAGAACGGTATCACCGGCCTGTACCGGGATACGCTCAGCAGCTGCAGCAATCGACGAGCAGATGTTGCGGTGCGTGAGCATGACACCTTTTGGCTTACCCGTAGTCCCGCTGGTATAGATGATCGTAGCCAGGTCGTCGCTCTTGATGGTTTCGCGGCGCTGGCGCAATTGGTCCAGGTCGGGGGCATTGCCGTTTTCGTCAGCTTTCGCAAAAACCTCAGACCAGTGGGTGCGGCCTGGCTTCTCGTCAAAAACGTAGGTTTTCACGAAAGTGGACGTATCGGCACCGGCAGATTCAAACTTATCGAAGAGATCACCACCACCGACAAAAGCATAGGCTACCTCAGCCTGATCGAAAATGAAACGGTAGTCGTCGGCACTAATGGTGGGGTATACCGGGATAGAAACCATCCCAGTTTGCGCACATGCAAAGTCTACGCACATCCACTCCCAGCGATTGCGGTAGGCAGCAATGGCAATTTTAGTCCCTGGGGCAAGACCAAGGCGAATGATGCCGCGAGACAGTGAATCGACTTTATCCTTAAACTCCTGGGTAGAAAGCCACGCCCAGTCACCGTCGTCTTCCCGTTGGCCAACACACTCGGCCAGCGGATGCTTTGCAAGCGCTAGATCGAGGGCTTCGAAAGTGCGAGTGAGTTCGAGGATACTAAGCATGGTGAGTGGTGTGGCTGTGCGGAAGATAGCAGCCAAACCTTGCTCAGAATATGCTCAATGAAATGCGCCTAATACTCAAACTCCATGCTCTGCGCTGGAAAGCCGAACAGGCACTTCTCCTTCACCAGGTTTGCCACTTTCGCTGGCACCATCTGCTCCCAACCGTCTTCCGAACCTGCGATCATTTCAAGTACTCGCTTTGAATAGATGTGCAGGAAATCAGGATTATAGCCTTCGACGTCTACGATTTGCTTGCCTTCCAGCAAGTGTTGGTAGAGGAAGCGGACACCCTCTGGCACTGGGAGATTGTGTGCCGTCATTAGCTCGGCCGAGCCTTCCTGCTGTGCAGGATAGACGAAGAATTGTACGGTGCGTGCGAAGAGCTCACCAAAGGCAGATAGCAGCTTGCCGTCCGCATTGTCGTAGTAGCGCTGAGAAATGAGGTCGAGAAGTTCGCGCACCCCGATTACAAAGCCGATGAGCGGAACTTTGTACTCAGCGAGGTAATGCGTTAGTTTGGAGTAGGTGTCGCAGTTCGAAATGATGACCGTTTGGCCCATTGCATTGAGCAACTCAGCACGGTCGAGGAAATCTTGTTCGTCCACTTTCTCCCCGCCGCCTCGGAGGTTATTAAGGGTGATCTCCGTAAGTAAAAAGCTCTTTCGCGGATCCACTTTCTCCTCCTCCCTAAACTGCTCGTAGGCGCTCTGAATCATGTCGAAGTTGACCAGCGTCACGGGCCTGAAGCTGCCACGTACCACAAGGCAAGACTTGCGGTAGAGAAATTCAGAAGCATGAACGGGAGTCCGGTCGGGCCCAAACATTGCCACCTCCGTGAGGCCATGCTTGACGAGATAGAGCGACAACAACCGATTGTCTACCTCGCGAAAGTCTGGCCCAGATAGGCGGATCATATCGATCGATATGCGTCCTCGCAGTCCGTCAATGAGGCTCTCTATCAGTTCTTCGAGCTTATTGGCGCACATGTAGCATCCATGCACCATGTTGACGCCGAGGATACCGATCGCTTGCTGCTGCAAGCGATTGTCGGCATCGTGCATGCGTGCGTGTACGATCAGGTCGTTGGGCTCGCCGTCGGGATGAAGTTGAAAGCGTAAGCCAAGCCATCCGTTGCCAGAGATGGTGCGGGAGTAATTGATTGCCGACACGGTATCGGCAAACACGAAGAAGTTGGTGCCCGGCCGCTCATTTTGAAGGCGGGTCGTCATGAGATCGTACTCGTGATCAAGCATCTTGTACAGCCGGCTCTCACACACGTAGCGCCCAGATGGCTCGGGCCCGTAAATCTTATCCGAGTACACCTTATCGTAGGCGCTCATCGTCTTCGCAATGGTACCGGCCGCTGCACCTACCTGGAAGAAGTAGCGCGCTACTTCTTGGCCCGCACCGATCTCTGAGAAGGTGCCGTAGATGTTATCGTCGAGATTGATCTCGAGCGCCTTCTGCTCTGTCTCGAGGCTCTGACGGGTTGTGCTGGGCATAGAAAAATTTGAGAGAGGTAGCCTTTCGGCAAAACGGGTCGACACACCCCTCGTGGTAACGCAAGTACCTGCAAAGTAGCAGAGCGGTGCGCGGTAAGAAGCGTTTGGAAGCATCCAAACGTATTGACTGTATGAGAATGTCCTACAATATCGTCTTGCTGCTGGCATCAATTTTCTTAGCGGCGGCGTGCTCCAAAAATTCAGTACTCAGTGAAAAGTACGTTGACTCCATTATAATAGGACAAGCCTTTGGCGAGTGCGGAGGGGAGTGTTTCGTAGCTTTCAAAATTGAAAACGGTTTAGTGTACCGCAGTAGTAATCTAATGTCGGTGGCGCAGGTCAATGCGATTAGCGATTATGAATTCGCTAGAGATCCGCTTCCAAATATTCGGGAAACTCTCATCGACTCGCTAGTCTCGAACGTGCCGAAAACTCTGGACAAGTTTGATACTGAGAGTTTCGGCTGCCCCGATTGTGGGGATTGGGGTATGCTACCACTAGTCGTTGATCGTGTGGGTCAAAGTCCAAAGCTCTACATCCTGGACAACGCCACGAGAAACATGGATGAAGCCTTACGTCCCTATGGACTGCTGATGCAAACGGCTGTGCAGGAGTTTCGCTAACCCGCAGCTTAGCGGGTTATAGTAACGAGCCATCGAAGGCTCGGCCACGTACCAACCAAACATCCCAAAGCACACTCGCCAGCAGCAATAGCGCGACAGCTTGGTGGGCGACTCCCCAGGCAACTGGAATGACACCTTGACTCAAGACCACAGTACCTATTCCTAGCAAGACCTGCACTATGACCAGTAGCAGCGAAAGCGAAGCAGCTGCATTTAGACGCGGGGCCAGGTTGATGCGCCGAATGCGGACGAACATCCATACCACCAAGCCTGCGACGATGTAGCCTGTAGTGCGGTGCAGCAGCTGCACGAGAGCACTCATGAATGGGGTACGGTCGTACTCGATTACGTTTTGCAAGGTCCAATTCTCTGCATTCAGCAGGATTTGAGGGATGGTCTCGCCGTTGAGGTCGGGCCAAGTAGGGTAAAACAGGGCCGCCTTCATGCCCGACATCATTCCCCCAAGGAGGATTTGTAGGGTGAGCAGCCCCATCGTCCAGTACACCAGCTGGCGGGTGGCACGGCCTGGTTTTGCCGAAAGGCTATGGCCAAAGACCCAAAACGTGGTCCAGAGGAGAATACCGAAGGTTACGAAAGCAATGCCTAAGTGCATCGACAGCTTGTAGGCATTGACAAGCGGTCGCTCGATGAGGCCAGAGGCGACCATAATCCAGCCGAAGCTAGCGGTGAGCGCCGCAGCAAAAAACACCAATGCCAGTCGCTTGCCAAGGGCACGATCGATGTACCCTTTGAACAGGAAGTAGGCGAGGGGAAGTAAGAAGGCGAAGCCCATCATGCGCGCCCACAGGCGGTGAAAGTATTCCCAGAAATAGATGAACTTGAAATCGGACAGCCCCATGCCCTCGTTTAGCTTCTCGTACTGGGGCGTCGCTTGATACAGCTCGAATTCACTGGTCCACTGCTCAGCATTAAGCGGTGGCAAAGCCCCTGTTACAATCTCCCACTTTGTGATAGACAAGCCCGACCCGGTGAGTCGTGTAATACCGCCAACGACAACCTGGACGAAAATGAGCACAATGCCCACAATGAGCCAGTTGCGAACCGCCCGTGGATATCGGCGGCCAACGGTGGGCTCCGTCGAGGAAGCGGTCGATTTTGGCGAGGAAGCGGCAGCGAGCTTATTCACGATGTGAGCTTCGGTTATGGACTTTGATTAAAATTTAAAAACCCTCTCACTCACCATCAGGGGTGTGGAGATGTGGAGAGGGAGAGATGTTAGGACAGTGCAGTTCCCGATCTCTACAATACACGTCAGTTCGCCAACATAGGGTTGTGCTGATCATCAACCGTTTAGCTACGCAATGCACAGGGTGTGGATTTAGGTTTGTTAAGAGAGGTGCATTCGCCAAGTGCCTCCGAAACTGACGAGAGGGTGTCAGACCAACAGGGTTGTGGAGTCAACTACCGTCCACATCGACTGTGGACGATGTGGAAATGGGGAAAGACGTGGACATCCTCATGAGTTATCTGCGAAGTCTCCCCCAGAGCAATGGTGTTGTACACACACATTCGTTTGGCGACGTATACGACTCGATAAAACCCTGATTTTTAGCGTGTAAGCAATGTTTTCTGCGCCGAAAGAAAACTACTTGGAACTTCATGGTAGTAGCTGCCGTTGTTCGGGCTTACGCCAAAACCCGTAACCATGTCGACACAGACGAATTCCCCAAGCCGACTTGGGCTTTTGGTGGCCTTTGCGATCGTGTACGTGGTATGGGGCTCGACCTACCTCGCCAACATCGTGGCAATCGAAACGATACCGCCCTTCGTGCTCATCGCTGCACGCTTGGGCTTGGCGGGAGTGGTGCTGCTAGGCTTGTCGCGCTTTCGTGAAACTTGGACACTCCCTACCCGAAGAGAGTGGCGCAACATGGCCGGGACGAGTTTTCTATTCCTTACCGTGGGTCTAGGAGCGGTGGTTTGGGCTGAGCAGTACATCGAGTCCGGCACCACAGCTCTGCTCGTTGCAGCCGAGCCCCTACTGGTGGTCTTAGTGCTGTGGATGTTTGACCGCAAGCGTCCCAGGTGGCAAGCCTTCGCAGGTATCGCGCTTGGCATCCTTGGTACGATCGTACTAGTAGGTCAGGACATTGTGATCGAGGGCGATGGTGCGCTTTTGGGCATAGCTGCAATTGCGATTGGTATTTTAGCCTGGGCTTTTGGATCGGTATTAACGAGCAGGCTCAAACTACCGAGTAACCGGATGCAAACGGCAGGCTGGCAAATGCTCATCGGTGGAGCGTTAGCCATCCCAGTCGTCTTAGTCACCGGCGACTATACCGGTTTCAACTTAGGCGATGTTAGCGTGCGGTCGGCCTGGGCGTTCGGCTTCTTGGTCGTGTTCGGATCGATCATCGCCTACTCGGCATTCCTGTACTTACTCCAGCATGTATCGCCTGAGAAAGTGGCCACCTCTACCTATGTGCATCCAGTTGTAGCGGTCACCTTAGGTGTGCTCTTTCGCGATGAGGTACTTACAGGCCAGACAGTGATTGCGAGCGTGATTCTACTTGCAGGTGTATTCTTCGTCAATGGAAATTGGGGCCGTCGTAAAGACAGTGCTTTAGTACAGCCACGTCAAGCCAACAACAGCGCTATCGTAAGAACTTGGCGAGGGCAAGCCCTGCCAGGTCGGGAGCGCGAATTAGAAGACTTTATAGAACGCGTTGTGCTACCCGACATGCGCGCGGCTAAAGGAAACTTAACTGCTGAAATTGCACGAGCCAACCATGAATCTTTAACCATAACCTCTCAATGGGCGGATGCCGAGGCAGAGCAGGCTTATGTGGCAGGCGACGTTTCTAGACCCAAGGCATATACAGGAGAAGAAGACTTACTCGACACTAGGACGGAGGCTATTGAGCGAGAGTAGCTGGGCACTGTAGCATCGGCGCATTCTTAGCCGCCCACCCAACGAATCCTATCACGCGCCGTTACGCTGGGTATGTGCGGACGATACTCCCAAACCCTCACCCCAGCCCAGATTGACGAAGCCTTTGGATCGGTAACTCTTCCAGAGGCAGGCCTTAAGGACAACTATAATGTAGCCCCTACCCAGCAGGCGCCCGTTATCACCAACCGCCACCCGGAAAAGCTCGAAAATTTTGAATGGGGGCTCGTTCCATTTTGGAGCAAAGACGGGAAGAATACGGCCAGGATGATCAACGCCCGCTCGGAGGGCATCCTCACTAAGCCAAGCTTTCGCAAGCCCATCCGGGAGCGACGCTGCCTCGTACTGGGCGACAGCTTTTACGAGTGGCGCCGCCAAGGCAAACAGAAACAGCCCTATCGCATCCAGCCCAGCAATGGTGAGCCTCTTGTGTTGGCGGGCATTTGGGAGTATTGGCGCGACAAGGAAGATCCGGAACGAGAAAAGCTCACCTTTTCTATAATCACAACAGAGCCCAATGCTGAGATGGCCCCGATCCACAACCGGATGCCAGTCTTGCTAAACTCGCCTGCCTTACGAGATGCTTGGCTTGGCGAGCTTAGTGAGCAGGAAATCACCGAAATACTGCACACGCCGCCCGACGGCTCGCTTACTTATTATACGGTGCCACCGCTCGTCAACAGCGTGATGAATAATGGTCCCGAACTTCACTCCAGGCTGCAAGAGTAAAGCGACGACCACCAGTTCTCAACACCATCGTGGCAAACGCTCTCGATGGGCTCCCAGCACAAGCTCCTACTTTCGGGCCGACCTCTTCAACGATTGTAATTCGCGCCACCCCTATGAAGTTTACGATATCCTCCGGTACGCTCCAAAAGCACCTCAACCTCGCAGGTGGTGCTATTACAGCAAATCCCGTAGTGCCAATCCTGGAAAACTTCATGTTTCGCATCGAGGGTACTGAACTCGTCATCTCAGCGACCGACCTCGAAACCAGCGTCGTTACACGTACAGAAGTACAGGCCGACGGTGATTTTCAAATTGCCATTCCTGCAAAACTACTCACCGACACCCTCAAGGCGCTGCCTGAGCAACCTATCACTATTGAGGTAGACGATAAGTTGGGCATACAAATTACCAGTGCCTACGGCAAGTACAAGCTGGCTGGCGCAGAAGCGGGCGACTACCCCAAGCTGCCGCAGCCCGAAGAGGTAGAGACGGTAAACGCAAGCGTGGCAACCCTCGAACGTGCCATCAACAAAACGCTTTTTGCAACCACCACCGACGAGCTGCGACCTGCAATGATGGGCGTCTACTTCGAAGTCGAGGGCAGCGACATCAACTTCGTAGCTACCGATGCCCACAAGCTCGTCAAGTTCACGGCCAAGGAACTCGAAGGCACAGCATCAGGCACATTTATCGTCCCTCGGAAAGCCCTCACGCTGCTGAAGAATGCAGCCAGCGGCAGCGACGATATCCGCATATCCTTCAACCGAAAAAATGCATTCTTCGATATAGGCACAACACACATCGCGTGCCTGCTTATAAACGCAAATTTCCCCGACTACAACAACGTCATTCCGCGCGACAATCCGCACGTACTTACCGTAGATCGCGGCGACCTGCAGAGTTCGCTCAAGCGGATTGCGCTTTACGCCAACAAAACCACCAATCAGGTTCAACTCGATTTGGCAGAGGGCTCGTTAACGCTCCAGGGGCGCGACGCAGACTTTGCCAACGAAGCCACCGAGCAGCTCACCTGCACCTACGACGGCGAGCCACTAAAAATCGCGTTCAACGCGAAGTTTCTGGTCGAGATGCTTAATGCTTTAGAGTCCGAAACCATCACCATGAAGTTTTCGGAGCCCAACCGAGCCGCTATCATGACACCGGGCGTTGAAGAAGACAATGAGGAAACGCTCATGCTCGTGATGCCAGTTATGGTGCACTACTAATATCGATAGGCTTCTCCTTGAGTCGATGACCCATCCTTGCCCGTGACTGCTCTCTTCTTTGGTTCGTTCAACCCAGTACACGTTG
>ENA-ORXU01003213-ORXU01003213.1-marine-metagenome-genome-assembly--contig:-NODE-3213-length-10381-cov-3.956910_pt1 | contig 10381 bp, 9 predicted proteins | sample MGYA00237869_ERZ511484 | MGnify/ENA metagenome assembly ERZ511484 | reverse complement strand
TGCGCGGGCGCGCCCGGAGGGTCCCCCCCCGGGCTCGGGGCGTCCCTCCACGGGCTCGGCATCCACCCCGCGCCACCGTCACAAAGCCTGCATCTTGTACGGAACGCTGAACCGGAGCCGCGTTCGCGGGTTGACTGGACTGGACCCGCTCCCGTTTAACGTCCCGCCCATGAACGGGAGCCTCAACGGAGGTGGCTCCCGTTCGGCGGAGTGGTGCAAGCCTCTGCTCCGCTGGCCTCGCGTGAGTGGGCCTGTCTCGATGTGGCATCTTAAACAAAACCTAAGGCTGACCAATGAGAGTGTTAACACTGGCGATCACGTCGATCTCGGCTCTATTGCATCGCATCCACCTTTACGATGGTGCCAGTGGCCTGCAATTTGCAGGCAGAGGCGGGGATGAAGGGCCGTCATTGACGACTTGCGATGTTGAGTCCACACCTTCGCTTCGACTCCTTGTGTCGTGGTCGCATCGGGGAAGAGACACAACTGACGCCAAGTCGCGTCACCCAGGTACGTGCACTCGCCCGCGGGAGCGGCTGCTGCTGCAGCCGCGCCCCCCTCCGGGAGGCGCTGGTGGACACGGCTGGTCGTCGCTCCTCCGTCGCGACAACGACGGAGGCGCGACGACCAAGCGTCGTCGCGCGGTCGTCACGGCCGCGCGACAAGTCACCGACGGAGAGAGGTCATCTTCATGTGGGGTCATCTTCATGATGGCGGCCAAACCGTTGTCGGTGGCGCTGCCGCCACCTCGTGCCAGCGGGATGATTTGATAGACTTGTGGACTACGAAAATAGAGGAGCACCCAGCGGGACTAGACTAGAAAAACAACAAGCACTAGCTCCCGGTTTCTCATGCACTACAAAAATACACCGCAACTGCGGCACACATCACGGTAACATGGGACAAGGCCCTGGTCGCGAACATGCACGCCACACGCCAACTTCAAAGCGACTGGCCAAGTTTGAAACTACAGGCTCGGATGCTGCTCGCGGCTAGTCCACGGGTAGAACGGGTTGGTGAAGTACCGCGACACACGGCGCTCTGCCGCCGAGTCTGTCATGTTGGTCGGCGTTGCGCCCAGTCCATGCCGACCGCCCAGGTCGTACCAATCGACCTGGACGTCTTCAGCGCGTATAATGCGGTCAGCATTGACAACCTCGAGTGCGGGGTGCGTGTCTTCGGGACTCTCGGATTCCCACGCCAGGCGTACGCATCCGTACCGCGACAGGACGCAACCATGGCGGCTCGCCGCGCGGCGCATGCGTTGCACCACGACGCAGCTGCGGGAATGGCCGTTGATGGAGCGTAATACGAGGCGCAGGCGGCCCCATCACAGACTGTCGCCATTGCCTTCGTAACGGATCAAGGAGTACCACGAATCGCCGAAGAAGCTGTCCGTGGCACGCAGGTGCTGCAACGCCGGCGGCGAGCCCCACTCAAACCGCGCCAGGATGCGGACCGTCCGGTGTTGCGTCACGCAACCGTCGTCGGCCATGCCAAGCACAGCGGCGAGGCTGGCCAGAGCCGGTTCGCGGCGGAGGTCTCCGACGGTGGCACGCTGCGCACGGCCAGTGATGGTCAGTTGCGACGTCTGAGTCGGCGGGGCTTGACCCGAGGTGCTGCCACCGGCGCTCGCTGCAGCACCGCCACGCCCTGAAGTGACGACGGTTCCATCACACGCAGTGGTGCCGGCGGTGGCGAGACCGCCGGCTGTGCTGCCGTCGTCGCCACCACGGGTCGCCGCCAATCGCCCCCGTGGCACCGAGGCTGCTGCATCATCGTCAGCGTCACACAACTCACGGATTACCGCCAACTGCGCTTCCTCACAACGCATCATCTGCAACGCGACGCCGGGCCCGCGCTTGTTGCTGCGTTTAAACATACGCTTGCAGCTGCCGTGCAGCTTCTCGTTGACCGACGTTTCCCCCTCTCACAGGTTGCCACGGTTCCGTAGCTCGTCGCTGAGGTGTTGAACGAGGAGGTGCAGCTTCGAGGTGTTGACATGTCCGTACAGCGTCTGGATGTAGTCGACGCCCAGCACCTTCGCCGCCTCGTCCATGTCATTCACGGCCGCCTCGGTGAGGACCGTCGAGTCTGCAACGTTGTCGCCGAAGAGCATGCCGCCGAGCCGCGCCGCCGCGCAAAACAACTCCAGGTACGCTTCATGAACGGGCATGTTGTGAAAGTGTTCCTTGAAGGCGCTGGAAGATGCGAGGCGTTCTCTGGGCAGGCCGCCATCGCGCTCCTCTGAGACGGCCAGGGAATCTCCCCGCACATCCCGCCACCCGTCGTCAAAGTCACTGGTAGAGTCGCACACGGAGCCGCGTGACGAGGCACTGCCGTCGAAGCTCCCATCGTCGCTAAAGTGGTCACTGGTAGCACTGCCGGCAGACGCTGGGGCGCGACGAGCGCGCGCAGTGGGCGCCACGGGGATGCCGTCGACCGTCGCAGCGGCGGCCGGCACTGTTTTGCGGCGGCCAATGAGACCCGCCAGCATGAAAGGCCAGAAGATGCTGAAGTGCCGCCAGCTGCGGCCCGTCATTGCGGCCTGCGCCTCCGTCATTGGGATGAAGCAGCTGAGAAGATAAACATGGACAAAGCACGCAGACGCGAAGCAGCGGAGCACCAAAAAACGAGCGTTAGTGTGACGTTAAGGTCGCGCCTGCGTCGTGTGCACCCCGAGAAGAAAAGAGCTGGACCACCACGTCGCGCCGTCCCTTCCATGCCGCCCCTCTCTGGCCCATGAAACACCGTATCGCCCGCCCCCCACCGTGCCTCCATCCTTCACATCAACACGTACCCCGGCGCAGATGGTGTGACGTTGTAGTTGCGGCCCAGCTCAAACCCGCGCAGGTTGAGAGCGTCCAGAGTGTCTTGCACGGAGCCCAGGCGCGCTTCACCTGTTTCTCCGCATAATGACAGCAGGACTGCCGGGAGACGCTGCGCCAACAGACGCAGGATGCCCAACTCCCATACGTGAAGCAAATCAAAAGATACGATGCAGTACAGGTCGTACGGGCGCGTGGCAAGACCGTGAATGGCGCCCAGCGCGGGCACAATCGGCAGAGCGCTGTGCGCCCGGCCGAGGTCGCGGCGACGGCTGGGGCGTGGGTCGTCGGCACGCAGCACGGCGGCCGCCAGCTGCCCCTCGAGGGTTGTGACGAAGTCTCGGTCGACCGCCCGCACACCCAGCAACCCGCCACTCAGGTCCTTGTCCTCCATACACGGGGAGCAAAAAAAGCGGCAGCGGTTTCCCATCAGCGCCAAAATACTTCGTTCCTCGACTTGATCAACGACCAGGACGACCATCCGTGGCACCAGTTGCACGGATCCGTGGCCAGCAACATGCGCTGTCACGCCCTCCTCGCTGGCTCGCGTAAATGCACGCAGCGACACTGAGAGGCAGCGCTGCAGCAGTTCGTTGCGCGTGTCGCTCACATCGAGCTTAGCCCGCGCACTCTGTTCGACGGCCTTGGAGATGTGTTGCAGATAGCCGACCGTCTGCCACTGCCTGCCGTTATCGAGAACGTTGACGACGTTCACGCGCACGAGGAACATGTAGTGCGACCCGCTCCACGACACGAGGGCCTCATCAGCGTGCAGCTGCACGCCCAAGACCGGCGCGTCGTCCCCGTGCATCCGCTGCACTTCGTGGCTTTCGTCCACGTAAAGGTCGGCGTCCAGGATCCCGCGACGCTCGTGTTCGTCGCGGAAGTTGTCGCCGGCGTCGCGTGCGGCAACGACGCCCGCCGGCGTTGACGGGACGTCGCCGAACGACACCGTTTCGGCGCCCGCCAGGGCGTCCAGCGCCACCTGCATAACGTCCCTGTAGTAGTACATGAAGGACCGGTCGCCAATCTCAATCGTCACTTGCATTCAGCGACGCGTCGCGAGCACACAGTTTTGCTCATGACGCGTCGCCGTCAGAAAGCCATGCGCCGACGGGAACGCGGCCGACATCGGGCCAACCACACCAGTACCCCGCGTAGCCTCCTGCTCCACGGCGCGCAGTGACTGCGCGTATGCGACGTGGTCGCGCTGCGTCAAACCGCAGCCGCCCGCCGTGAGCGCGAAGCGGAGGGCACCACGCAGTGCTGGAGAACAAAAGCGGGACGGAGGGCTCGCCCACCGACGAGGCACCACAGGTGTCGATTGCGAAGTGTCTGGAAACACCAAGTAGTAAGCTCGGATGCGAGCCGCCGTGCTCGACAAAAAGACGTGCCGCGGGAGGTCGGCGAGCAAGTCGACAGCTGCCGCGCCGGTGGCGTTGTTGTCGTCTGCGGCCGCGTCAGTGTCCTTCTCCTCGTCGGAGGCGTACAGCCAGTCACCGACGAGGACGCCGACATCGTCGGGGGTGCCGTGCGGGGGGGGCGCGCTGCCGGCGCCATCCCGTGCGGAGTGTCCTGTCGCGACCACCACGGTCGCTGCCGCCACGTCCATGTCGCGCTCGTTGGGCGGCGCGTCGCCGCCATCGACTGCCGGAGCAACTCCTGAAATGGAGACGTCCATCTCCACGTCCAAATTGAGGTCCCTGTTGTCTGTCGCCGCGGCGCGGGCGGCGCCCGCATCCACGGCGAGGAGCGCGGGCCCGGGTGCACTTGCCATGGCCGCGAGGGAGCCGCGCACAAACGACTGCGACATGGCCACCGACGCCGCTGCGGCAGCTGCGCAGCGACTCTCGTTGCGGTGCGAGGTCTGCACATGGCGGGCAAGGTTCGGCTGCTTACGGAACGACAGACAGCAGAAAGGGCACGGAATGAGCAGGGCTGAGACGGCTCGGGGAGGAGCCATGTTGACACGTCAGTGGAGTGGGGACAGGGGACCGTCGGCAGCGACCGGCGGAGCGTCGGCAGGGAGGGCAGATGCACGGGCACAACAGCACGAGTACCGAAGGGATGGGTGCGACGAGGGATGCGTGCGCGCCTGGAGAAAATGACGACCGGCACGCAGAAGTGAGCATATAAGCAGAACCGGGGCAGCATACGAGCGACGTCACTTCGCCTGGGTCAGTGCGGGCCCAGTCGATCTCACTCTGTGTGCCCGAGCGCAGGGCACACGGGCCCCGGAGGTTTGTGCGCTTGCACGAGCACGGCGCACCTGCCCCACCTGCAAACACGAAACCGGCTCACCTCTGAGTGCTTTGCTCCGTTGGCGACACGCGCGCCCGCCAACACGGCGTCAGCCGCCGAAGGCAGTGGTCCAGACCGCGCCCATAACAATGGTCTCATGGCGCCAGGCGGCAACCACAGGCAGCCGGCCTGCGCACCCGACTTATGCTGCCTCACGAGCCACACACGGACGCCCCCGCCAGGACGTCGCCCCCGACGCCATGCGCCCCTCACTCGCCAGAGATAGACGTTGGCGGTCCCGGTCACAGGCGTCCGCACCACTTGACGGTGCTGCTCACCCCTCCTTGCTCCACCCCCCCCTCACCTCATAGATCGCGACCCGCTCCGAGAGGCTGGAAGCGTCCCCAGCAGCCCGTTGCCGGAGGCGCCTGCGGCACAGAGCACAAACTCTCGGCCGGCACGCGGCAGCGGCACTGAGTGGTCCGCCCGGGCTCTATGCGGGCCCAACTGCCGTCTCCACTGGCAGACATGGCAAGGCCAAGGGAGGATGATGAGCAGCCCGGTTGGTTCTTGTCGGATGCGGGTCGTACCCGACGATGCATCGTCGGAGTCAAATAATACCTCAGCAGGTGTCGCAGGTTGCGGACAACGAGGGCGCAGGAGGCCACGGGGATGCGCCAAAGCGGCGTGAGTGCCGAACTCTCTCTCCATGAGCTGCCAATGTGCGCAGATCACATTCAATACAACTCTACCACGCAATAGCACCTACCAACTGAATATTGTGCAATACAAGTGAGTGAGCGCAGGGGGGCCGCCGAATTCTATGTCAAATTAACTGCTGACGCTCGCCAATGATGTCATGTCCTCGAACGGTAGCACCCCCTCAAACGAACGGTGAATGATCCATCGCAGTTCCTGTGTCAGATTACTGCAATGAAGTTCCCACAGTCGATCCCGGCGTGGGCACGTTTTCGACTAAACGCAGCTCGTGGTCCGTAACAATCATCAGTTCTCGTCTTCGCACGGTCACTTCGCCGGCACCTGGCCGCGCCATTCTCGAGACGCGGGCTCGCCTCCGCCGCAATGCTGCTCCGCCGTGTGCACCGGTACGGCGCGCCGCAACATTGCCCTCGATCGGACCCGTCCGCTCGCTGTTCTTTTGGCCGTCCCCTTGTGCCAATGGACTCGCAGGTGGGCTGGCCACCGCCAGAATGCTGATCGGCCGAGTACGCCGGTACGGCGCTTGTTCGCCCCGTCGTCCTCGTTTCAACCTTCAGTCTCCCTGTCAATGTTACTGTCCCCGTGTAACAACGGACTGGCCTGAGTCCCCCGGCGTCCTGCATCATCTCCGTCGCCGACGCGGTCACAGGGCCTGCCCCTGGCCCTGTGGGAGGGTAGCCCTTTCCGCCGCTCGGTTCCCCCGCGCCGCGGCTCTCTCGTGCTCCCGCCGCACCCGCCCCCCCCCCGCCGTCGCTCTCACGCACGCTGTCAAGGGTTTTCCGTGTCCTTCTGCTTTGGGGCGATTGTGTCTGCGGCGTTCTTTTTACCATTCTGTCTGTACGCACACGGGAGGAAAACGGGGCTCCCCCCGCCTCGACCGCCTTGCGGGGTACCGCGTAAGACCTGCCGCTGAGCGCCTTGTGCCGTGCGGGGCTACATGTGGGGACACTGCATAAGAGCAGCTGCTCTTGGCCGTCTAGAAACTCGTCTGACAGCCCTCAAGCTCGCCGCCCGCCACCCACACCCACAAGTACTCGCAGTCGTTGCTTGTGTTGACCCTTCTTCCAACCCATTATTCTCCCCAGGAGTCGCCGTCGTCGGTCCCCCGCCACCCGTCGTTGCCGTTGCCACCATGTCCCCACTCTGCGCCTTTGTGCAACCTGCGGCAGTGGCGTGAGTTCACGGTCCTGATGAGAACGCGACAGCGCGCTCCGGGGCTCGCTCAGTTCGTGTTACAACGGGGCTTCGATTTGCCGCCGAGGTGGCGGCTTATCGGGATGGTGCTCAAGGCGTGCTGTATATCCCGCCGGTGTACACTCACGGCCATTTTTCCCCATCGCCGGCGTTCCCTGCGGATGCCGCGTGGACGCGCGCGCCCGCAGCTGGGCCGGCTGGCGTCTCCCCCCCGGCTCGGAGGCCATTTTTTGGCACTCCGGGCCACGGTGCCTCTCAAATTGCGACACCTACGTACCGCAATGCTGATGGCGCCGGCCCTGTAACGTCTCATGTAGACGAGCGCCAGTCTGCAATGTCGTTAGTGGCGTCGGCGTCACCTTACGGCGGCGCCTTCGGTGGCGAAGGTGCCGGGTCACGCTCCACCGTGGGCCACATGACGCCATCTCCAGTCTCTCTTGCAGACAACGGGTCATCCGCGTACGCGCCGTTTGGTGACCTACTCGCGCCTGCTGGCGGGATGGGCGCGCCGGCGCAGGACGCCGCGCACTCGTACGCGCGTCAAGGCCTGACCGAGGTTGAAGACGAGGACCATCAGCAGCAACGCGCAGTCGACGGACAGAGCACACCCAGCGCCGGACCACGAACGACGCTGCCGACGCCGACTGTGGCGGCGCAGTCGACGCTGCCAATCAGCAAGAGGCGGCGTGCCGCTGCTGCGACGCGCTGCTCGCCACCGACCTCGTCGCTGACACGGCGCAGGGGGTCGACGGGGGCTGCGGGGGTGGTGGCAAGCGCCGGCTCTTCATTCGGTGGTGCCGGTTTGGCTCTCGCGGATGGCGGTGCTTTGCATCCGGGGCTTGCTGATGTGACACCGGGAACGGCGGCGCCTCTGCGTGAGAGAGGTGCTGCGTCGCCGTGTACGCGGGGGAGATCGGCGGCCGCCACTGGTGCGACACCGCCGACTCGCGCTGGCGGTGCTTCGTCGGCGGCAGCGGCAGCCGGTGGCGCCTCTTTGGCCGGACACGCGACGGCTGCGCTTGTGTCAGACATCATGCGGTCGACTGGCGTCGGCTTTGATGGTGTCCGTCGGGAGATTAGCACCCAACGCAAGGAGCTGGCTATCATGAACAGTCAGCTGCGCTCCGTGACCAAGAAGGTCGACGAGATTGCTGTGCTTGCAGATCGATTGACCGCGTCCGTCGTCTTCCAGCGCCGGGCGCTTGTCGCCATGTCTGGCGACATCACGTCCGTGCTGAAGTACGTCGCGGCGAGCGGTGCGGCCTCGTCGCCGCCGACGATTGATGGCGCGTCCGCGGTTCGTGACGCTGCTGCTGATGGTGGGCAGATGCTGGCGGCAACGGAGACGCAGAATGCCCAGTGGATCCTTGACCTGAAGGTATGTTCTCGCTCGCCTGCTGCCTCCAGTGGGAGTGCCTTCGACCTGTCGTGTGTGGGTGTCTGCGCGTGCTCTGGATTTCTGTGAGTGCGTCGATGGCGCCCTGTCATCGCGGGCATTTCTCACACCATGGATGCCTTCGCCTCTTTCTGTCTTTGCTGCTGACGCGATCGTCTCGCACTGGCTACATTGACGTCCGTATCCCACAGCCCAAGGTCGCTGAGTTCCTGCTGCACAAGCTCGAGCGCGCGCGCGGCGCCGCGGTGGTGTGGGTGGACATCACGGACGTGAATGTCTTCATGCAAAAGTGGACAGCGGAGCGCTTCCAGATCGTCATTCAGGATGCCGACGCCCTCCTGTCTCGTTGCTGGCGTCTTCCGCAGCGCCAGCCACGCGTCGATGCGGCGGCATTGGCGGCGACGGCGTATGAGGAGGAGTCGTCTGCCACCATGCGCCGCAATACGACCATGGCGTACCGCTACTTGCACCGGGCGGTATCCCACTTTTATCAGCGCATCGGTAACAAAGCCGTCTCTGCATTTGCGACGATTGTCAACGACAAGGCGGGCTTGGGCAGCCTGCAGCATGTGCGTGGCACACGCACCAAGTTCGAGGTGTGCTTCGAGCCGCAGGAGGCGGGCGCCCTTCTCATCAACGACGCGTTTATCACGGAGCTGCTGTACCCCGGGGGCATTGTTCGCGCGCTCCGTGTCGTCTTCTCCGTCCTCTGTGTTCTCCACCGCTTCTCCGAGGCGGCCGCCCTGCCCGCCAGGGGTGACGTCGTCGCCTGCTTGACGTCACATGTCGCACTGGTGAGCATGAAAATCAGGGCCCACCGTAAGAAGCGCGCGCCCAGCGAGTTGGACGATGGGGAAGCCGTCGACACGACACCGAGACTCAACGGCGGGCACCGGGCGGAGTGGGTTGAGGAGATGGCCGTCGTGCGCCAGCGTTTTGCGCCTCAAGGTGCCCGCAGCACCAATGGCCTGCGCCTCACGGATGGCACGGAGCCGCGTCGCGATGACCCGTCGTACCGCGAGCCGCTGGCGTCGGCCTCTGGCGCGGGCGACCGTACGTCTGCCGTCGCCGCTCCTGCAGTCTCTGACGGCATGCCAAGCACGGGTGCCGATGGTAGCCCTGCGGGCGACGACAGCGGCGGGGAGGAGCTATCGGATGCGGACGCGCCTGGACCGGTGGACCACGCGGCCGTCGCTGCCGCACTTGGTGCCGCTGCGCACGCAATGGCGGGGGTGTACGAAGAGGTGGACTAAGCCTTGAGGTGATGAACCCAGGTGGTTTTTGCGTCGCTGCTGCCGCTCTATCGGTACCGTTGGTCACGTGATGTTTGGTACGCTTTCCCCGCGCCTGGTGAGTGCGTGGGGAGCCTTTTCTGGTTGTCTGATGTTGTAGTTTTGTAGCACGCTGGCCGCTAGAGGCATGGCGTAGTCACCCCGCTCCCCATGAGCGGGTGGGAAGCACTGTGTTTTTGTTCAATTGTTTGGTCGGTCCGCGTTCTGCCGGACCGGCACCACAGAGCTCTTTGTGAGGTGCATTGCACTCGCGGTGAGTCGCGCTACACAGTGTGTATGGCACTGAACTAAGAAAGTGATACAGGACGGCAGGCCGGTGGCCCAAAAAGAACAGGGAAACGCGGCTTACGGCGCACGTGCGGCATGGTGCCGGCTGCAAAAACAAATGCACACGTACGCAGATGGATTTCTCACGCGTCCCATCGGTCCTTACCCACTCCCTTGATAGCCTATCTAAGCCCGTGGAGGCCTCCAAATGGCCAAGAGCGCGAGACTGCAGCCTTGCATCTGAACATGTCTTGACCGGAAGCCGCTCCCGTTCAAGTGCGCGTTCAGGTACGGGAGGCTGCACTGGTTTGGCCCCCGTTCAGCGTGTCGATATTTCTGACGACCCCGACGACCTCCCCGCCGAGCCCCTCCCCGCGCCCCTCCCCGTATCCCTCCCCCCCTCGTCCCGACCTCCACCCGCTTCCCCCGACTCTGCGCTGATG
>ENA-ORXU01003211-ORXU01003211.1-marine-metagenome-genome-assembly--contig:-NODE-3211-length-10388-cov-3.402774_pt1 | contig 10388 bp, 10 predicted proteins | sample MGYA00237869_ERZ511484 | MGnify/ENA metagenome assembly ERZ511484 | reverse complement strand
GACGGCGTTCTACTCGTGGCGTCTGATCTTCAAGGTCTTCCACGGTCCGCGCAACGGCGACCCGGAAGCCTACGCCCATATCCACGAAAGCCCGCCCGTGATGCTGATCCCGATGGCCGTCCTGTTCCTCGGATCGATCGTCGCGGGGGCTGTATTCTACGAGATGTTCGTCGGTGATGCCGCCCATGATTTCTGGGGCCATTCCATCGTCCACGCCAAGGAGAACTACGTCCTCATCGAGAAATACGACGAGATGCACAACGTCGTTCATGCCGCGCATTACTCCCCGCTCTGGGTGAAATCGCTGCCGTTCTTCGCCATGCTCTCGGGGACGATACTGGCCTTCTACATGTACATCCTGCATCCCGGCTTGGCGGAACGCACGCGCAGGGCCAATCCGGGCGTCTACCAGTTCCTGCTCGACAAGTGGTATTTCGACGAGTTGTACCAGACGATCTTCGTCCGCCCCGCCATGGCGCTCGGCCGGTTCTTCTGGAAGAAGGGCGACGGCAAGACCATCGACGGGGCCATCGACGGTCTTTCCATGGGCCTGATCCCCGCCGTGACGAACCTCTATTCGCGCGTACAGAGCGGGTACATGTTCCACTATGCGCTGGCGATGTTCATCGGCGTGGCGGTGCTCGTGTCATTCGCCGTGATGGGGGGCTGAGCCGATGACCAGCGAAGGGTTCCTGCTCAATCTCATCCTCTGGCTGCCGCTGTTCGGTGGTCTCGTCCTCCTCTGGATGGGCGGCGGACGCGAGGCCGAGCGTCAGGCCGCGCGGCGCTGGTCGCTCGGCATCACCGTAGTGACGTTCCTGCTGTCGGTCATTCTCTTCCTCGGCTTCGAGCCGACGGCGACCGGATTCCAGTTCGTCACCGATATCGACTGGCTCGCGGGCCTGAAATACAAGCTCGGGGTCGACGGCATCTCGATCCTCTTCGTCCTGCTGACGACCGGGATCATGCCGCTGGTGATCCTCGCGAGCTGGGACGTGGACAGGCGCGTGGCGCAATATCTCGCCGCATTCCTGATTCTCGAAACCCTGATGATCGGCGTCTTCGTGTCGCTCGATCTCTTCCTCTTCTACCTGTTCTTCGAGGCGGGCCTGATCCCGATGTTCATCATCATCGGGGTATGGGGCGGCGGACGGCGCGTCTATGCCAGCTTCAAGTTCTTCCTCTACACGCTGCTCGGCTCGATCCTGATGCTGATCGCGATGCTGTGGATGGCCAACTTCGCGCAATCGACCGATATCGAGTTCCTGCTGACCCACGAATTCCCGTCCGTACCCTTCGAGGTGATGGGCATCGAGATCGGCGCAGGCGCACAGACGCTGCTCTGGCTCGCCTTCTTCGCCAGCTTTGCCGTGAAGATGCCGATGTGGCCGGTCCATACGTGGCTGCCCGACGCCCATGTGGAGGCCCCGACGGCGGGGTCGGTCGTCCTTGCGGCCATCTTGCTGAAACTCGGCGGCTACGGCTTCCTGCGCTTCAACCTGCCGATGTTCCCGGTCGCCTCCGACCAGCTCGCCGACTTCGTCTTCGCGCTCAGCGTCATCGCCATCGTCTACACGTCGCTGGTCGCGCTGATGCAGGAGGACATGAAGAAGCTGATCGCCTATTCTTCCGTCGCCCATATGGGTTTCGTGACCATGGGGATCTTCGCGGCGAACCAGCAGGGCGTGGATGGGGCGATCTTCCAGATGATCTCCCACGGTTTCATTTCCGGGGCGCTCTTCCTGTCGGTCGGCGTGATCTACGACCGGATGCACACCCGCGAAATCGCGGCCTATGGTGGTCTCGTGACCCGAATGCCGATCTACGCGACGATCTTCCTGCTCTTCACCATGGCCAATGTCGGCCTGCCGGGAACGAGCGGATTCGTCGGCGAATTCCTGACCATGATGGGCGCGTTCAAGGCCAATACCTTCATCGCCTTCGTGGCCGCGACCGGCGTGATCCTTTCGGCTGGCTACGCGCTCTGGCTCTATCGCCGGGTGGTCTTCGGCGTCGTCACGAATCCGGCGGTCGAGGGCATCGAGGACATGACGACCCGCGAGATCGTCACCGTCGCCCCGCTCGTCGCCGCCACCCTCTATTTCGGGATCGACGCTTCCGCCATGATCGACGTCTTCAGCCCGGCGGTCTCGGACCTGCTTCAGAACTACCATGCCGCCGTCGGCACGCCTGAATCCCTGCTGATCCAGCCGGGAGGCGGTGAGGCGGCCGTCATGGCTCCGGCTTCGGGGGGCACGCACTGATGAACGGGGACAACCTCAACCTTCTCGCCGCCGCGCCCGAAATCGTGCTGGCAATCGGCGCGCTCGCCCTGCTGATGCTCGGGGTGTTCCGCCAGACCGTCGCGGGCGCGCAGCTCGTACTCTGGCTGACGGTCGGTCTGTTGTGCTTTGCCGGGATCGTCGCCTATGCCGGTGGGGGAGAGCCGCAATATGCTTTCGGCGGCGTCTTCGTATCCGATGGCATCAGCCGCTTTGCCAAGCTCTTCATCTTCTTCGGCACGGCGGTCACGCTGATCCTCTCGCGCACCTATCTCCTGCGCGCGAATCTGATGATCTTCGAATTCCCGGTGCTGGTCGCTCTCGCCGCACTCGGCATGTCGATGATGGTCTCCTCGGCGGATTTGATCGCGCTCTATATGGGGCTGGAGCTTCAGTCCCTCTCGCTCTACGTGCTCGCCTCCTTCCGCCGCGACTCGGTGCGCTCGACCGAAGCGGGGCTGAAGTATTTCGTGCTGGGCGCGCTTTCGTCCGGCTTGCTGCTCTTCGGCATGTCCTTCGTCTATGGCGCAGCGGTCAGTACCGAATTTGTCCGCATTGCCGAGGTCGCGGCCCTTGGCGAGACCAATATCGGCATGGTGATCGGCCTCGCCTTCATCCTCGCCGGTCTTGCCTTCAAGATCTCCGCCGCGCCCTTCCACATGTGGACGCCCGACGTCTACGAGGGCGCGCCGACCCCGGTCACGGCCTTCTTCGCCACGGCCCCGAAGATGGCCGCCGCCGTCCTCATGGTGCGCGTTCTCTATGACGGCTTCGGACCGGCGGCAGTGCCGGACTGGCAGCAGATCGTCGCCTTCCTCGCCGCCGCATCGATGCTGGTCGGGTCCATCGCCGCCATCGGCCAGACCGATATCAAGCGCCTGATGGCCTATTCCTCCATCGGCCATATGGGCTTTGCCCTCGTGGGCATGGCGGCAGGAACCGAAGCGGGCGCGCGGTCGGTACTGGTCTATCTCGCGGTCTACATGATCATGAATCTCGGCGTGTTCGCCTATATCCTGACCATGCGCCGCAACGGCATGGCCATGACCAGGATCGGCGATCTCGCGGGGCTGTGGCAGCGCGACGGTTTCTCGGCGCTCTGTCTCACGATCCTGATGTTCTCGCTGGCCGGTATCCCCCCGCTCGCGGGCTTCTGGGCGAAGTGGTATACCTTCGGTGCGGCGGTCGAGGCGGGTCTCATCTGGCTGCTCGTCATCGCCACCGTCGCGGCGGTCATCAGCGCATTCTACTATCTGCGGCTCGTCAAGATCATGGTCTTCGACGACGCGGCGGATGAGTTCGATGGTCCGATGGGCGGCGAGTTCCGGGTCGTGCTGGGCCTGTCGGCGGCGGTGATGCTGCTCTTCGTGGTCGGCGGTCTGGGCATTACAGAGATGGCGGCGGATGCCGCGACGATCTACGCGCGGTGAGGCGCGAAGCCCTCGGCACCATCGACAGCACCAGTCTGGAGGCCGCGCGCCGCGCATCGAACGGCGAGCGCGGCCCCTGCTGGCTCTGGGCCGCGCGCCAGACCGCAGGGCGCGGGCGCTCGGGCCGCGACTGGGCATCCCCCGAGGGCAATCTCCATGCGACGCTGCTGATGCCCGTCGCCGACGATCCCGCCCGGACGGCCCTCCACTCCTTCGTCGCCTGCCTTGCCGTGGCCGATACGCTGGATATCCTGACCGGCCAACCCGAGCGCGTCTCGCTCAAATGGCCCAACGATGCCTTGCTCGACGATCACAAGGTCGCGGGCGTCCTGCTCGAATCCGGCACCACGACTGCGGGTCGCTGGCTTTCCATCGGCATCGGCATCGATCTCGCCCATGCTCCCGCCGGGACATGCTGGCCTGCCATCAGCGTGGCGGAGGCAACCGGCCAGCCTGCGCCCGCCCCCGAAGCTGCCCTCGATCTTCTGGCCTCCGCGATGGATGCCCGGATCGCGCGGTTCGACGAGGACGGCTTCGCTCCGGTCCGCACGGCATGGCTCGCTCGCGCTGCCCGCCTCGGTGCCGTCATCGAGGCCCGTCTCCCCGCCGAAACCGTAACAGGCCGCTTCGAGACGCTTGACGACGACGGCGCGATGCTGTTGCAAACCGGCACAGGCTTGCGCCACATCCATGCGGCGGACGTATATTTTCCGGGGAGAGCCGATGCTTCTGGCCATTGACGTCGGCAACACGAACACCGTCTTCGCCTTCTACGAGGATGGCGAGCAAAAGGCCGAGTGGCGTATCGCCACCGATGCCCGGCGCACGGCGGACGAATATTTCGTCTGGCTCGATCATCTGATGAAGCTCAACGATATCGGACGGCGCAGCATCAAGGGCACCGTCATCGCCACGGTCGCGCCCCAGACCCTCTTCAACCTCAAGACCCTCTCGCGAAACTACTTCAAGGCCGACCCGCTGGTCGTCGGTGCCGCCGAGTGCGACATCGGCATCGTGGTCAAGATGCCGCGCCCGCAGGAAGTCGGAGCCGACCGCGTCGTCAATGCCCGCGCCGCCCTCACCACCTACGGCCCGAACCTCGTCATCCTCGATTTCGGCACCGGCACGACCTTCGATGTCGTGGACGGCGAAGGAGCCTATATCGGCGGCGTGATCGCGCCGGGGGTCAATCTGTCGCTGGCGGCTCTGCATCAGGCAGCGGCGAAACTGCCCCGGATCGCGGTGGATCGGCCCGAAAAGGTGATCGGCAACGACACGGTCTCGGCGATGCAATCGGGTATATACTGGGGCTATGTCGGCCTGATAGAAGGCGTCTGCAACAGGATCAGGGATGAGCGCGCCACGCCGATGACGGTCATCGCCACGGGTGGGCTTTCGCCCCTCTTCGCCAAGGGAACGGACGTGATCGATCACGTCGATGGCAGTCTGACGATGCGCGGACTGGTCGAGATTTATTCGCGCAACGCTAGCGCCGTGCAGACGGACGCCGCGCGCCGGGAGAGATGATGGACGGCCTCTATTACATGCCGCTGGGCGGCACCGACGAAATCGGCATGAACATGTATCTCTACGGCTACGGGCCGAAGGGAAAACAACGCTGGATCATGGTCGATTGCGGGATCGGCTTCCCCGACGAAGCGGTGGCCCCCGGCGTCGAGACGATGACCCCCGATCCCGAATGGATCGCCGAACGGCGCGATCTGCTCGACGGCATCTTCATCACCCATGCCCACGAGGACCATATCGGGGCCGTCGGCACGCTCTACGACAAGCTCAAGGCGCCCATCTACTGCACGGCCTTTCCGGCGGATATCGCCCGGCGCAAGATGGAGGAAGCGGGCCAGAGCCCCAAGCATATCAACATCTGCGGCACGCATGAGACGGTCAAACTCGGCGCGTTCGAGATCACGTTCTTTCCGCTGACCCATTCGGTCCCGGAAACGAGCGCGCTCGTCATCCGTACGCCCACGGGTACGATCTTCCACACCGCCGATTTCAAGTTCGATCCCGATCCCGTCTATGGCGAGCCGGTCGACAAGGAAGCCCTCAGGAAACTCGGCGAAGACGGCATCCTCGCCATCGTCTGCGATTCCACGAATGTCTTCGAGCCGGGCTATGCGGGCGGCGAGAAGTCCATTCAGGACAATCTCCGTCAGGTCGTCGCGGGCTGCAAGGGCAAGGTCGCGGCGACGACGTTCGCTTCCAACGTCGCGCGTCTGGCCTCGCTGGCCGATGCGGCATCGGCGAACGACCGGGCCGTGGTCGTCGCGGGCCGTGCGATGAAGCGCATGATCGCCGCCGGGGAACGCTCCGGGGCCGTGCCGAAATTTCCCCAGACGGTCAGCGAGGATCAGGCGCGGGACATTCCCGACGAGAATCTCTTCTATCTCGTTACCGGATCGCAGGGCGAATCGCGCGCGGCCGTGGCGCGCATCGCCTCCGATTCCCATCCCGTCGTCTCGCTCGGGCGCGGCGACACGATGATCTATTCCTCCAAGACCATCCCCGGCAACGAGGTCGAGGTCGGGCGCATCCAGAACAAGCTGGTCGAGCGCGGCATCGATATCATCGATGCGGATACGGCGAAGATCCACGTCTCGGGCCATGCCTGTCGCGGCGAGATCGAGGAACTCTACGGTCTGCTCAAGCCCAAATACTCCATCCCGATGCATGGCGAGCATCGCCACCTGCACGAACATGCGGAATCGGCCCTGAAATGGGGCGCGGCCCAGTCCTTCGTGGTCACGAACGGCCAGATGCTTCACATCGCGGCCAATGGCCCGCATGTGGTGGACGAAGTGCCGAACGGGCGTCTCTATCGCGACGGCAATGCCGTGGTCGGCTCGCAGGACGGCGTGGTCCGTGACCGAAAGCGCATGGCGATGAACGGCCATATCGCCGTCTCCGTCGTGCTGGATGACGGCGGCGAATTGCTGGTCGAGACCGACGTGCGGATGACCGGCGCACCCAAACGCATGGGCCGCCGGGGCGGCACCTTCGAGGAACAGATCGCGCAGGCCATCGACGAGGCCATCGAGAATGCCCCGAAGAAAAAGCGGCAGGACGACGACGCCCTCGAAGAACTCGTCTCGCAATCCGCGCGTCGCACGGCCAACAAGCTCTGGGGAAAGAAACCCGAAACGGTCGTCTTCATCACGCGGATCGAGGACGACTGACGGCAAGGCGCGGCTCCGCCCCCGTGGTCGGAGGCCGCAGAGCAGGGCAGGACCATGAGCGACCGCTTCGACGACGGTATGAAGACCCGCCGCGCCGTTCTCGGCGACGCCCATGTCGAGCGCGCCGAGGCCGCGAAAACCGCCTTCGACGAGCCGTTCCAGACCCTCATTACCGAGGGAGCATGGGGGTCCGTCTGGGCGCGCGACGGCCTGACCCCCCGCGACCGCTCGCTCATCACGCTGGCCCTGCTGGCGGCGGGCGGTCATTGGGACGAGGTCGCGATGCATATCCGCGCCACCGCCAATACCGGCGCGACCCCCGAAGAGGTGCGCGAGGCGCTGCTCCATGTGGCCGTCTACGCCGGGGTTCCGGCGGCGAACCACGCGCTGAAGATCGCCAAGGCCACGTATGCCGAGATGGGCGTCGAGCCATGACCCCCCTCGACTGGACCCGCCACCCCCCGGCCCTGACTCCCGGCTATTTCAGCTCCGTCATCCGCTCCCCGCGCAAGGGCCTGATCCCGCTCGATCCGACCGAGGCCGACCTGACCGGCCCCGTCTTCGGCGCGCAGGATATCCACCATGCAGATTCCGATCTGACCCGCCCCGGCATCTCCTCCGACGCCCTCGCCATCGGCCCGCGCATCCTCGTCCATGGCCGCGTGCTGGACGAGGCGGGGCGGGGTGTCCCCGATGCCCTGCTCGAAATCTGGCAGGCCAATGCGGGCGGGCGCTATCGCCATGCCCGCGACGGCTATCTCGCCCCGCTCGACCCGAATTTCTCCGGTTGCGGGCGCGTCCTGACCGCCGAGGACGGCAGCTATCGCGTCGATACCATCATGCCCGGAGCCTATCCCTTCCCCAACGGCCCGAATGCATGGCGACCCGCCCATATCCATTTCTCCGTCTTCGGCTGGGCCTTTGCCCAGCGCCTCGTGACCCAGATGTATTTCGAGGGCGATCCGATGATCCGCCATTGCCCCATCGTCGCGACGCTTCCCTCGCCGGAAGCGGTGGACGCTCTCGTCGCCCGTTACGATCCCGAGCATGACCGCCCCATGGACGCCCGCGCCTTCCGCTTCGATATCGTCCTCCGGGGACGGCGCGCGACGCCGATGGAAGCATGACCCAGACCCCCTCCCAGACCGCCGGTCCCTTCCTCCATATCGGCATGATGCCCGAAACCGCGCCCCTGGCCCCGTCTCTGCCCCCCGGCGAGCAGGTCACGCTCCACGGGACGATCCTCGATGCCGAGGCCGCCCCCGTCACCGATGCCCTCATCGAGATGTGGCACCCGCAAGCCGGATGGGCGCGCAGCGCGACGGACGGGCAGGGCGCCTGGCACCTCACCGCGACACGTCCTGCCACGGCCCCTTTCGTGAACCTCTGGATCATCGCGCGCGGCATCAACACGCCCCTCCAGACCCGCCTCTACTTCCCCGATGCGGACTGGCAGGCCGACCCCGCCATGGCCCGCATCCCCGAGGCCCGGCGCGCGACGCTGGTTGCATCGAAGGCCGCTGCCGGGGCATACCGGCTCGACATGCGCCTCGCGGGCGAGGCAGAGACCGTGTTCTTCGATCTCCGGGGAGAGTGACCACATGACCAAACCCTGCATCATCTGCGTGGCGATCACCGGATCGGTCCCGACCAAGGCCGACAACCCGGCGGTCCCGATCACCGTTCCCGAACAGGTCGAAAGCACCCATGCGGCCTTCGAGGCCGGGGCCAGCATCGCCCATTGCCACGTCCGCGACGACGACGGCAGGCCGACCCCGGACCCCGAACGCTACGCCCGCCTCAAGGAGGGGATCGAAGCCCATTGCCCCGGCATGATCGTCCAGCTTTCCACCGGCGGGCGCTCCGGTCTGGGCGAGGCGCGCGGGGGCATGTTGCCGCTCCGCCCCGACATGGCGTCCCTCTCGGTCGGCTCGAACAACTTCCCGAACCGCGTCTACGAGAACCCGCCGGACCTCGTGGACTGGCTCGCCGCCGAGATGCGCGAACACGACGTCAAACCCGAGATCGAGGCGTTCGACCTCAGCCACATCCATCAGGCGGCGGCGATGAGCCGCGACGGGCGCATCCCCGGCAAGCTCTACGTACAGTTCGTCATGGGCGTGAAGAACGCCATGCCCGTCGATCGCCCGACCTTCGATTTCTACATCGAGACCGTGAAACGCCTTCTCCCCGATGCCGAATGGTGCGCCGCCGGAATCGCGTCGGGCCAGATCGTCGTCAACGAATGGTGCATTGCCGCCGGGGGGCATACGCGCACCGGGCTGGAGGACAATATCCGCCTCGACCGCAATACGCTGGCCCCCTCGAATGCCGCCCTCGTCGAGCGGTGCGTGGCCCTGTGCGAGAAATACGAGCGCCCCGTGGCCACCCCCGCCGAGGCCCGCGCGATCCTCGAATTGCGCGCGGCATGACGGCTCTGCGGTTGGCCCTGCCCTCGAAGGGGCGCCTGCTCGACGACACGCTCGCCTATTTCGCGGCGGCGGGTCTGAAGATCCGCAAGACCGGCAATGCCCGCGCCTATGCGGCCTCGGCCAGCGGTATCGACGGCATCGAGATCGCCTTCCTTCAGGCGGGCGAGATACCGGGCGTGCTCGGCAGCGGTGCGGTCCATCTCGGCGTGACGGGCGAAGACCTGATCCGCGAGAAACTGCCCGAGGCCCCACCGGGAGGCCGGGATCGCACCGTCCTCGTGCGCTCCCTCGGCTATGGCCGCGCCGATCTGGTCGTGGCCGTCCCGAAAAGCTGGATCGATGTCGAAACCCTCGCGGATCTCGACGATGCGGCGGCGGCCTTCCGCGCCCGCCACGGGTTCCCGATGCGTGTCGCCACCAAATATCTCTCCCTCACCCGCCGCCATTTCCGCGAGGAGGGGATGGCCAATTACCGCCTCGTCCCCAGCGACGGCGCGACCGAGGGTGCGCCCGCTTCCGGCGCGGCGGAGATCGTCGTGGACATCACCTCCTCGGGCGAAACCCTGCGCGCGAACCATCTGAAGATCATCGGCAGCGAGCCGATGCTGCGCTCCGAAGCCCAGCTTCGCGCTTCCATCGCCGCGCCATGGCCCGAGCAGACCCTCGCAACCCTCCGTTCCCTGATCGATCAGGTCGAGGCCCGCGAGGCCGCGAAGGGCCGCGTCGTCCTGCGCTGCGCGCTCCCCCGTGTCGATCGCGCCGCGCTGGAGGCCGCATTGGAGGCCGGTGATTTTTCGCTCATCGCGCTGGCAGAAAACACCGCCACCGTCGGTGCCGCCAAGGCCCATGCCTATGCCGCCGCCACGATCCTCCGCGATTTCGGTGCCCCCCGCGTCGACAGCGTCACGCCCGAAATGCTCTACGGTGCCGGGGCCGACGTCTTCGAGCGCGTCCGCGATGCGTTGGTGAAGCAGGCGGCGTAACGACCGGGGGCCACCCGTCTCGCCGCCGATATCCCTTCCCCGAAGACGCAGGGAAAAAGCCGCA
>ENA-ORXU01003210-ORXU01003210.1-marine-metagenome-genome-assembly--contig:-NODE-3210-length-10389-cov-8.821955_pt1 | contig 10389 bp, 16 predicted proteins | sample MGYA00237869_ERZ511484 | MGnify/ENA metagenome assembly ERZ511484 | reverse complement strand
CTGATGTTGCAGTTTTCCTGTTCGCAAGGGTGGCCTCCCCGAGGGAGGTTCCTTGCGCATTGGCATGAAAAACAGCTGTCAGACTATCGCCGTTCCACGGACATTACTTCACAATCCAGAGTCCGAAGGGACCGTAGCGGCGAGTTCCGTCCCGTGGTATCAGCGAGCTCCTCCGAAGTCACGGACGGCTGCACTCCGCCACGTCTGCTCATGGCGATTCACCGAGTCAGACTCGGCATGCGCAATCCGTCGCTCGCCACCGTAGGAGTAGTGGGACACAGACGCAGCGGCTCCAAGTAAAGAAACGATAGTTCGCACCCTTCGTGCCATCCCGTGTCACTTCAGTCGTGATCGAGGACTTCGTGTGCGGACAAGTGTCTCGGTGCAGAGAGAAGCCCCGGACGACGGGGCCATATCTGCTCCATACGAGGATCCGAGGAAACGGCGATATCCCCAGGCCCCGTCAAGCAAGCTTGAATGCCTGTGCGCTTTGTTGACGCTTGGGCAGGCAGTAGATATCCCGTGCCTGTCGCGGAGCGGTGTCCCCCTGGCGTGCGTGAGCGCCGAGGCATGCTTTCGGTAATCATGCAGTGTAGAGACAGCTTCACGTTTTTTACTGCCGCCCGGGCTAGTCCCCGGTAGCCTTCTCAAACATGCGGCCTATCTCCAGTCTGGAACTTCCGCCGACCAACGCCGCGGCTCATTTCGTACTTGCTGCAGGTCCTGGCGCCCAGCCGGCTAGCGCGCCAGCCCGTCTGCCTCTGCGGTCGCCCGGGTCGCCGTCGGCTGGGCATCGCCCTTGTCCAGCAACAGGGCGCCCTGAACGCCTTGCTGACATCAACAACAGAGCTTTGTGTACGTCATCCGGCGTCTCACGCCCCCCTTTAAGCTGTATGCACTGGTGGCGAAACCCCGAGGGCTCTGGATATGCGCAACGCCCGCCCGATGGCCTCCGTCTTTTCAAGCATGGTCCACCTTCATTGGACTTGTCCAAATCGGACCCAGTCGCGCTGAAAACGAACAGGCAGCGGTATTCCTCCTCAGGGATGCCTCTGCGCTCAACGACAGAGTGTGGATGCCATCTCAGGTATCCCCCTCAGGGATGCCGCTGCGCTCTCAGAGAAAAGACAAAGCGTGGATACCGTCTTGACGCCAGAGAAATACAAGCCGTCGAACCGCAGCAAGGCCGATTTGCTGGCACCTGGTCACAAAAGCTCTCAATTAAAAAGCATGGCCATTGCGATGCCGAATTTAGCGGACCAAACGACGTTCCCATCAACTGACATTCACGAGAGCCGACGTCAGGCAAGGGCTGTAAGCACTTCATGTGCATTTTGCAGGCGCGATCTCTCCGCTCCAGTGAAGAATCCGTGGTGGAGATGGAGATCCGCATTTTGGGCCACACGTTGGTCAGTCTGAGGCAATCAGCAAATCTCGTGTCCTCGGCGTCGTCGCGCCGTAGTCGGCGACACCGCCATCGTCGGCGCCACCGCCGTCGTGGTCGGCGACACCGCCATCGTCGGCGCCACCGCCGCCGTGGTCGGCGACACCGCCATCGTCGTCGCCACCGCCGCCGTGGTCGGCGACACCGCCATCGTCGTCGCCACCGCCGCCGTGGTCGGCGACACCGCCATTGTCGTCGCCACCGCCGCCGTGGTCGGCGACACCGCCATCGTCGGCGCCACCGCCGCCGTGGTTGGCGACACCGCCATCGTCGGCGCCACCGCCGCCGTGGTCGGCGACACCGCCATCGTCGGCGCCACCGCCGCCGTGGTCGGCGACACCGCTATCGTCGGCGCCACCGCCGCCGTGGTCGGCGACACCGCCATCGTCGGCGCCACCGCCGCCGAGGTTGGCGACACCGCCATCGTTGGCGCCACCGCCGCCGAGGTCGGCGACACCGCCATCGTCGGCGCCACCACCGTGGGCGGCGCCACCATCGTCGCCGACGACGACGACTCGCACGGTTCGGTGCCGCCCCCGCAGCCTCTCTCCACAGGCCGCGACATCAGTCGCCAAGGCCGTACTTTTCCGGTCGCTGTCCACTTTGATATCGGCGGCGCCGGCCGCAGTGTTTTCTTCGGGCGTGAAGTCGCGGCCGGCAGCGTTCAGGCGTGCATCGACACGCGTGTGGCGGACTTCTGACCCATGTACCGTGGCGCCGCGAGCCGAGAACTTGGCCTCCTGAGCGTTGTAGAAAGACAATCCTCCCTGGTACTGGCAGGGGCAGGGGTTGTGAGGGGCCGTCAGTGTGAAGGTGGGAGGGGGTCCGTCCAACCGACAACTCCGCAAAGAACAGTGGGTCGTGGCGTGAACAAAGAAACAAAAGCAACCTGGCATACGGAGACAGGCCGACCCGCTACATCCCTCCCCCTCCGAGTTAAATGTCCTCGGTGGCGAACTCTTCACCCGGCCCCAACTCCCTCAGCCTGTTCATCAACGCCAGGAGGTTGCCTGTCATCACGCACGGTCTTGTCGCACAGCAGCACCTTCGTGTCGCAAACACCGCGGCCGGGGGCGTCGAAGGAACGGCCGCCGCCCTCTTTCCAGTTGAGGGCGTTGGAAACTTGCACAAGACCACCGGGGGGGGGCGTGGGTGTCAAGCGGGCGGGCCCTCCGCGGCGTCCACAGCGGAGCGTCCAAAGAACAAGGACGCACGGAGCCCCACGAAGGGTGCGACGACGGCCGACATGGCGACCGCCATCGGCACACGACGAGTCGGTGCTTTCGATCGTTTCGGCGTGGTCCGACGGCGAGCAGGCAGGTGACAGAGATAACAAGTTCCGTGAAAGCGAGCGTGGAGCGCACCAACACAAACATTCAGATGGCTGATGGACGAGGGCATTCTGTTTCGTGTCGACGAGAGGTACACTTCTTTTCCGACGTTCTCCGTACGACGCGACTCGCCACAAGGCCTTCTCGCTCTCCGGCTCTCCCGCCGAATGAGCAAATGCAGCACGGTGCGACATGGAACCACTGTCGTGGACGGCGGAGATCGAGGCGCGACCTGCGGAGACTAATGCGGAGATTGCGGACATCGTCGTGGTATATTGCTCCGGACCCGTTGCGGTTTTGTGGTAGGCAGGCACGCGCAGCGGCATAGAGGTGCAACCTATTCAAGCGCCGGGTGGAGCACAATGGCATGAAGGACCACTAGTGTGTCGAGACAAAAAGAGCCGAGAGCGAAACAGGATCAGCACCATCACAATGCGGAGAAGGAACTTCTCAGAGAGCGATGGACCGACCCCAACGAGCAAAAAAAGTCGAGCTGGTCGGACGCCAGCCGGGGGCGGGAAAAAGCGCGCAGAAGTACGCACGGCAAGAAAAAAGGGCACTCCAACATCGTCAGTCATGTATGCATCAGGGGGCTCGGTCCGCGGCGGCCATGCTATGAAGAGCTGAGTTGACCCAAAACAATGACGAGGTACCATGGTACCAGATACACACTCATGACGGTCCAGCAGCCGTAAGCAGCGACGAGCGCAGTCGGGTCGTCCCGCGACGTACATTGTCCCCCTCCAGCACGGCATCTGCCGTTGCATTGGGAGTCCGCCGCTGAGAGGGCAACCGTCACCTCGGTCCGCGACATTGAACGCAGGCATGTTGGCCACCAGCCCTGTGGGAACTGGGATCGGCAAGGACTGGGGGTCACCACGGGAACCTGCGGCCGTCGTCGTCTCCGGGATTCGATTTGCCCCGTTTGGATCTCCCCGGAGGAGTGCTCCATGTGCATTTTGCACTCCCAGATGACATCGGTCCGCGTGCCGATCGCCAACCTCGGTTGGGAATGCCTGGATTGCCATGGGATTCTCCGTGGTGCTCCAGCAGGCGACATCACATTCGTTTCAGAGCACCTTCGGACACAGGAATTCTTTCCAACGGAAAGGTAGCCCACCTCAAGGCCATGAAGACCCCTTTGCCGCAGTGAGAAAAATACCAGAGCGTCGTTCTTCAGGAGCACCACGTGCGGCGAGAGTGTACCACACGGAACACCCGCTGTCACTCCATGACAAACGGCTCGCGTCACTCACACCAGCCGGAGACAGTGCAACGTCAAATCGAAGTGTCCTACGGTTCGGATTGGTACGCGGAGCACTCGAACGTCATGTCAACAAGCTCGAGGACCCAGTGTGGTGGCACACGCACGACACGATGTGCACACAGGGGTTTTGTGCTATCGGAGATGGGGGATAAAACGAACAAGTCAGACGCCCTGTGAATCGAACCTGGGATCACGAGCAGTCCAGCTCACAGCATTGACGTTTCCGCCTTCAGCTGTGTTGTGATGCTGCCCGGGTCGACTTTGCACGACTTTCTCGTTCCATTTATGTGATGGAATTGCAGCAGCTCTTCCACACGGGGGCTACGCTCATCTGGGTCAACAGAATGCGGATGTTGTGGGATTGGCCAATCATCAGTGCAAAATGACGACGCCGCCGATGTCGCGTGGTCGTGGGACACGTCGGTTTTTCGGCCATCCTTCTTCTTTTTTGTGGGCCGGCGGCTTTTATCTCTCCAAACGCACTCGCGGAGTACGAGACGCGCTCCGAATGATGTTGTCGAAGGGCGACATTGTCACTTCGTGAGCATCGAGTCGCACAGGGCAAGCAAACGGAGGGCATCGACACGCTGCATCGGTCTTCCAAAACTGCACTGAAGCCGCTCGGCAGTCGTCCATGTCCTCGCGTTGCAGGGAAGCCAGTTCATGGGAGCAAGAACGAGTAGGAGCACGCGCACGGGCGACTGCTGGTGGAAATTCCTCATGCCAAAAAAGCAGTGCAGCACAGACGAGTGTTCATGATGCCCTTTTCACGGCGACCGAGACATGCAAACGAAAGCAGAAAGATGGGGGAGCAGCACGGCGTTTGTGTCACACACAGCTTCCCCAAATGCGGCATACAAGGAAGACCTACATACAGCAGCACACATCTTCCCCAGATGCGGCATGAAACTCAGACCTACACACAGCAGCACGCACTACGGCCAGGGAACAGGGCGGAAACAGTCTAAAACGTATGAGCCAGGAGCAGCACACCACAGAACAAGACACGGTGGGGGACCGCAACGAGAAAGAGGCACAAACAACACGTTCTTCTCAGCGCCACACGCTCAACGCATGCGCCGCAGGAAGCGCAATACTCGGCACTCGGTGGCGTACGGAAGCTTCCCTCGGTGAGTGCGGTGACAAAACGTCATGATGGCGGCGGTGACGAGGCTGATATCCTCCTCTACTGCGACGATGCCGGCAATGTTTCCTTCGATGGCGCCCATCGTCAGCTCGTTCATCAGCTCGACTTGGCGTCCGGGCGACAGCTGCACCCCGGCAAAAGAGGCAATTGAGGCCCCGACCTCGTACGGGGTGAAGAGCCGGAAATCACCTGCGGAGGGAGCGCCAGCAAAGTCGTCAGCCGCCGAAGACGAACGAGGAGGACGAACAGCACGTAAGAGCGGCCGGCCGGCCGAGGCACCATGCCCCGGTCGAGGGGGACCAGGCACAGACTCGTGGGGACCCGCGATGCCCCCACGGCACGCCGCCGGCGTCGCTTGCTGACCACCGTCCGACAACGGAGGAGACGCAGAACAAACACCTGGCCACGCCAGCCCCAGCGGCCGGCCGGCATCAGGACACGGGGCACGGTGAGCCCGTGCGCGGGAAGGAGGCAGCCTCCCGGCTACCGCCAGCGGCAGAGGCGCCCTAGTTTCCGGCGTCATCAATGAAGACGAGCGGGGAAACGCAGTGTACGTGGATGAAGCCGGAAAGAGTCGACCAGACATGGCCGCGCGCCTTGTTAAGGCAATCACTGCCGCCGCACGGTCAGCAAAAGACGCGACCCCAGTGCTTGCGTCCGGACGAAGCGTAGACCGCGCCACGGCAGAGCCATGCGCTGGTGTCGTTGCCGCGGGCGCCAGTCTGACCGCCGCCAATGTCCCGGTGTCGGGCGCTCCTCCAGCACCCACAGACGCCGCCGATGCCCCATCCGAGCCACGACCTGCCAGTGCCTTGGCCACATCCTTCGATGCGCCCTCCTGTGGCAGCGCGGCACTTGGTCCCCACTGTAGATTTGTTGATGGGGACGCCGGCGCAGGCACCGCGGCGACGTCGTCGCGACTCACAGCCGGGCAGGTTGCGGAGCCCAGGGTCCCTCCCGTCGCGAGTGATGTCGCCGCCACAGCGGATGGCGAGGTCGCGGCCGCTGGTGATGCCGTGGCCGCTGTCGGCCTGGCCGTGTGCGGGGACCCCGACGATGCGCCGCTCGCGGTTGTATCTGACGGTGGAGGCTTGCACGTTTGGAAGACGGAGCGTGCCGCAACCGGCTGCCGGGATGAGGCGGTTGACTGCGGCGAGTTGTCATTATTGCGCACTTGTCCGACCCGACCGACTCGGCCGGGGGACCGACGGCCCCCGCCGCCATGTCGTCCGGATCGGCGTATCCCCGACCGTGTTGCCGACACATGCAGCCCATCCACACCGCCACTGCGGTCGGCAATGCGCCTCCGCAAACCGCACGCGTTGCACAGAGTTTGACCTTGTGACCCTGACCGCCACTGCGGTGTGGCGGAAACCTGGCATAAAGAGCACACGCGTCCCATGTTGCGAGCGGGTGCGCAAAGACGGAAGGCCGTACGCGCCGACCGACAGCGCAAAAGAGGCACAAGTGAGGGGGTCGAGAGGAAGGTGAGGGCACAGGGCGCAGACAGTGGATCGCCGCGACGGCGTGACGGCGACAAAAGCCCAACCCGCGTCAGATTCTGAATGGTGGTGCTGTTGCGGGAGGGGCCGACGGTTGCGCAGCACAAATGGGACGGATGCGCAACCCAGACAGGCACCCCGCCTCTGCGCAGCCGCGCGTGCGACACACGCCGCGCGCGTCGAGCAGCCGCGGCCTCCATCTCCAATCACCTCGATGCACCCTCCCCCTGCTCTCCCCGGAACCCCACATGGGGCAGCCGGTCTCGCCGAGTCCCAATGTTGCTCACGCAGCAGCCGGCTTCCTTACCGTTGCGGTACCCCGGGAAGGCGAAACAGGAGGGGTGCGGCCTTCCTTGCGGCGGCCGATGTGCGCGAGGAGGACGCACGTCGACGGCGCTCCGGCGGGTGTGGCGCCAGTACTTGCCTGCTCGAGTGTATCTGCAGCCGCCCACATGGACGACCTCAGAATCGCGAAATGCAAGGCCTCGCACACCAGGTGGTCAGACAGTGTCAAGGCAAGTAGAGCGAGTCAATTGCTTCTCAGACAGCGTTCTCGCTGACCGCTGAGTCCACACCGTGCGAATGGATGGCCCTGGGGATGGAGCAATCTCCTGCCAGTCCCCATGTATGGATTTGTAATATAATTCCAGAATGTACAATGGCGATTCCAAGTGATTGGTCAGGGGCGCGCCACGTGCTTTTAACGGAGGCACGACGTGACACCCCGCCGTCACCATCCCGTTCACCACCTCGTCCCCAACCCACCTACCAGTGGCGCGCATTGTCCTCTCCGTAACACGCCCACTTACCGCCCCAGCGGTCTCTCGCTGTGCCCCAGACACCCCGCTACATCACGAGGACCGGCTCTGCCGTGCCGAGCGCTCTCCAGACAACGACAGCCGGCGGCTGGCTCTACCATTGCCCGGCGACGGCGTCGACCGACTATTCGGCACCAACGACACACGGTGGACACCGACGGGCGCGATGACGTGGAGGTGACGGGAGCGCTCGCCGACTCCTCGTTATCGTCGGCAGGGCAGGTTGCCGTGCCGGTGGCGGAAGTCAACGGCTCGACGCGTCGTTGATTCCGGCGGGACAGGGGGCCGCTGACGCCGCCGCTGCTGCAGTCGCAGCAGTCGCCAGCACGCAGGTGGCTGCGGCGGACGCCGCCTGGGTGGCGACAGCCGTCGACCAGCTGGTGGCTGTGGTGGACGCGGCGACGACGGCGGCGACGCGGAGAGTTGCCAGGTGGCCGGCGCTGCGGCCGCCGACTCGGTGGCAATTGTGGTCAACACGACGGTGGCTGCGGCGGACGCGGCGACGACGGCGGCGATGGAGGCGCGGGTGGCCGACAGCGACGGCCACGTGTTGGATGTGGCGCCAACGGCGGTAGCGGCGCAGCGAGCAGTTGCCAGGTAGCCGCCACGGCCGCCGCCGCCTGGATGGCGACAGCCGCCGACCAGCTAGTGGCTGTGGTGGACGCGGCGACGACGGCGGCGACGCGGAGAGTTACCAGGTGGCCGCCGCTGCGGCCGCCGACTCGGTGGCAATTGTGGTCAACACGACGGTGGCTGCGGCGGACGCGGCGACGACGGCGGCGACGGACGCGCGGGTGGCCGACGGTGACGGCCTTGTATCGAATGTGGCGCCGGCGGTGCGGCGGCGGCGGGAGGTGCGCTGCGGCACGTTCGAACCGACCATCGAGACGCCTGCCATTTATGGCGTCTTCGCCACCAGCGGTACGGACTGCTGTACACTCTTATTGTTCGGAGCTGTCGTGCACGGCGGAGGCCGAGACCGAGCTTGATGCGTTTCGCCGCTTGGCCGCCCGTTGCCCGGGCTGTAGCAGAAGGACTAGAAGGTGGACCGCATTGCACCTACGGGACGCCGCCGCTTTGACGCGATGCGGCGCGTCGCCGCTGGTCGCCGGGGAGGCGAACGACGAAGGAGGGGGTGTGGCAGATTTCACGAGCCGGCCGCCGCAGAATTGCGGACCGAGTAGCCAGAGTGTCCGCCGCTCCCAAGCTGAAGTGCCACCGGCGGTGGGCGACGTTTTCCGCACTGGGAACAAGTTCCTCTTGCACACCTCTTCTCAACTCGCGCTTCAAAGTCGCCCTTCAAACAGGATGCCCTCGCCCAGTCCCTCGCCCGTACCCTAGCACACGCGTTCGCATGCCATCTATCCTTCAGGTCTCTTTCTGCCCCCAGCAACCCCCCATCAGTTCAACGGTCTTCGGCCGCATCTCCCTCACACTTGTGGTCGTCCATTGCGTCCGCCAGGTCCTCCCCCTCGTCGTCTTCCTCTCTCTCCACTCTCTCCTCTCCCTCCTCATCGCCCTCTCCCTCCTCTCCTTCCTCATCGTCGTCTGTCCCATCCTCCTCTTTCTCCACATCATCCAGCGCGGACGGCTCGACAGAGAGATTGCCTTTGTCCGCGTGGTCACCGACGATAGAGGCGTGCCGGCTGCACCAGGCCGCGTAGGACGCCTGGACAAAGGCACACCTCCCGCGCTGGAGGCAAAGGAAGTGGAAGACCTTTGAACAGGAGCTCACCTGGCAGCCAACAGTTGCTCCCAGAGAGCCGCACGAAGAGCAACGCATGTGACGTCCGCGGCGGTAAGCCTGCAGGACATTGCGCAGGGTGCCTCCGTTCTCGTCGCAGTACACCTCGGGAGCCCACAGCGCGCATATTTCATGGATGAAGATGAGACGAGTGGTCGAGGGAAGCCGGTACGGCCCCATGAGCGGGGAAGGTAGGATGCCGCCCGTGCGGGTGATCTGCGGGCACAGACCACAGCGGGTGTTCGGGCGACGTGGCCCGGTCATGGCTCTGCCGGCGCCTGTGTACACCCCCCGAGCAGAAGGAAAGTACACCGTCGTACGGGAAAAGAGAGAAGCAGTACAGCTCGATGCCTCGCAACGAGGAAGAGAGAGCATGCACCCAGCCGGTTTTCTCCAACGTCCACTCTGCAGAACACCTGCTGCGAAGCTCATTCTGCTGAACGCGTGACTGGTAAAGACTATCGGAGCCAGCAACATCGCTTTTGGTCGCTGTGGAACGGCCTCTGACTGACTGCATTGCACGGACATGCCGGAGAACAAAGATGCTGTTGTCGATGAAGGGAACACGACGAATTTGTGCACTCTGTCGACAAAGCCAGTCGTGCTTTCAGTGGGCCAAGTGTCTTGACCTGTTTCTCATCTGAACTGATAGCCAATGACGAGCGAGGAAAAACGTCCTGCTGACAGCTACGCCGGCCGTACAGACAAAACCGGCACTGTCAGGCGAGCGCGTTTGCATGCCCATTTCGAGCGTGGCGGCACGTTCCGCAAAACACGATCCTCTCATTAGGGAGCCACCAGCCGGAGAGGGGCTCCTGGAGGGGTGCTAGTAAGAATTGGTGGTTTCGCGAATGTGGCCTGAGGCGGGTTTCCTCTCCCACTTCGCCCGGGCCATTGGAACAGTACAACCGGTCCTCAGGAGCATGGTGTGGCAGTGCCCCCACTGGTCAAACCGCGAACACTGTTGTAGATCTATCTCGATCGGGTCATTTTCGAACTGCAGACAAGCACGAAAGCCTCGAGTGGGATTTCGTCATCGCGTTTCCAGGCCACTGGAGGGGGGGTGCCGAATGCACAAACCTGCTCGGGCAAACATGCCGTCGACCTAACATTGCAAAATATAGCAAAGCACCATA
>ENA-ORXU01003209-ORXU01003209.1-marine-metagenome-genome-assembly--contig:-NODE-3209-length-10390-cov-9.081741_pt1 | contig 10390 bp, 8 predicted proteins | sample MGYA00237869_ERZ511484 | MGnify/ENA metagenome assembly ERZ511484 | reverse complement strand
GCGCCAGAGACTCGAATCTCCAACGGAAGATCAACGCGACGCTGACGGCGATGCCAGCGATCACTATGAGAGGCACGGAACTCCTTCGGCACGATTGCCACTTTCTTGAGGTTTCGACCACGACGCACCTGCAAACCGATGGTTTCCGTGTGCGCTAGCTCATGAGTTGATCAAGCTTGATGCCATGCGCTCAAGGTGGGTGATCGGCCGCCGAAACCCGATGTGCATGCGTACAAGATCTGCTCTCTCCCTGTCTTTCGTCCTGGCGGCGTCGACGTTCGTTGCCGGCCCGGTGGCCGCCACCGGAAGCTCGGCGTCCAACGACGACCTGCTGCCCGCCGACCGAATCGGCGAGTCGACGGCTCCCTCGACCGAGGGCCCCAGTCGGGGTGGTGCGGTTCCGCAGAAGGACCCCGAGGAGCGTGCCGATCCCACGATCATCCAGAAGACGTTGCTCGACGACGAGGTCCCGTCCGGGCCCGACGATGCGTCGGTCGTGGGTACCGTCCTCATCGACGAGGTGCTGTTCAACCCGACCGTCGTGTACGACTCGCGTGGTGAGTGGTTCGAGGTCGTCAACACGACCGACTCGACCATCGACCTCAGCGGCTGGACGTTCGGCGACGAGATCTACGACATCCACACCATCAGCGAACTGAAGATCGCAGCCGGCGAACGCGCCGTGCTCGCTCGCGTCGCCGACTCGGCACGCAACGGTGGCATCGACGTCGACTACGAGTTCGGCGACGCCGTCCTGCTCTACAACAGCGGCGACCGCATCGTGTTGCGCAACTCGAAGGGCTCGATCGTCGACTCGGTGAACTACGGCGAGGATTCGTTCCGCCGACCTGCCGGGAAGTCGATCTCGTTCCGCGGTGACGCCACCCGCTCGTCGGCAGCCGCCAACGACGACGGCGCCAACTGGTGCTCGGCCACGACCACACTCCCGGCAGGCGACTTCGGCAGCCCGGGCCGCATCACCGAGTGCCGTTCGTCGCAAGCGTCGCTCGTCATCAACGAGATCATGAACAACCCGAGCGCCTCCTCCGACTCGGTCGGCGAGTGGTTCGAGGTGACCAACACCGGCGCCGACATCGACCTCGCAGGATTCTCGGTGCAAGACGACGACAACGAGAAGTTCACCATCGACGGCACGCTGAAGGTCGCGCGGGGCGAGAGCGTCGTGTTCGGCACCGACGGAGACCGTACGGTCAACGGCGGCGTCGACGTCGACGTCGACTACGGCGACCAGATGCGCCTCCACAACACGTTCGACGAGCTGGTCATCACCGACACGTTCGGCATCCAGGTCGACGCCGTCCGCTACGACGACGGCCGCACCTTCCCCGACCCGAACGGCGCCTCGATGCAGCTCGCATCGAACCGGGCCGACAACGCCGAAGGCGCCAACTGGTGCTTGACCACCACGCGCTGGGCGGCGGGCGACCGTGGGACGCCCGGTACCGCCGGCAGCTGCGACGCCGTCGAACTGGCGTCGATCGCGATCACCGAGATCATGGCCGACCCCGAGTCGACCTCGTCAGAGCGCCAGGGTGAGTGGTTCGAGATCGAGAACACCGGCGACGAAGCCGCTGTTCTCGACGGCTACTCCATCGCGTTCAATTCACGCTACGCCCACGTCATCACGAAGCTGACGGTCGCCCCCGGCGCCCGCGCCGTGCTCGCCGTGAACGGTGACGCCAGCGCCAACGGCGGCATCGACGCCGACTATGCCTACGGCGAGGACATCCCGCTGTTCAACGCATCGGGGACGCTCTCCATCGTGTCGCCCGACAACCGTGTGGCCGACCAGGTCACCTACTCGGCAACCACCGGCTTCCCGTCGGAGAAGGGCCACTCGATCGAACTCGCCTCGACCTCCGTCGACAACACTCTCGGCGCCAACTGGTGCGTCACCATCGACCGCTACAACGACCTCGACTTCGGCACGCCCGGCACCGCCGGCAGCTGTGACGAGGCGGCGCCGATGGCTCCGCTGCAGATCAGCGAGGTCATGCGTAACCCGGCCGTGGTCACCGATCGCGACGGCGAATGGTTCGAGCTGTTCAACCCGACCTCCGACGACGTCGACCTCCGCAACTGGAGCATCGGCGACGAAGGCTCGGAGCGAGTGATCGTGCGTGAGTCGGTCATCGTGCCTGCTGAGGGATACGCCATCATCGCCCGCAACGGCGACTCGGCGACCAACGGTGGCGTGACCGCCGCTCTGGCGCTGGGCACCGACATGGTCCTCTACAACTCCGAAGACGAGATCGTCATCCACGACCAGCACGGTCGCCTGGTCGACGAGGTCCGTTGGAGCAACTCCGACCTGATGCCTCGTCCGAACGGTGGCTCGATGGCTCGCAGCGCCGAGTCGCTCGCTGCCTTCGCACCGACCGACGATGCCAGCGAGTGGTGCACCACGTCCGACCAGTTCGGCGCCGGTGACCTCGGCACGCCCGGTGCGGCCAACACGTGCACACCCGACGCCAACCACGACGTCGCGATCAACGAGATCCACCGTGACCCCGAGCAGGAGCCCGACTCCCAGGGTGAGTGGATCGAACTCCACAACTCGGGCGACGCCGACATCGACATCAGCGGCTGGACGCTGCGTGACGACGACTCCGACACGTTCGTCTTCCCGTCGAACACCGTCATCTCCGCCGGCGACTACCTCACGGCCGGTCGCAACGATGCGTCGCTCAACGGCGGCATCTCGATGGACGTCGTCTACGGCATCGAGATCATCAACTTCAACACCACCGACGAGCTGATGCTCTTCGACACCGACCTGCAGGTCGTCGACCGTGTCGCATGGACGGCCAACAACGGCTTCCCGAAGCTGGCAGGCCGGACGATGTCGCTGCGTGACGCCACGCTCGACAACTCGGTCGGTGCCAACTGGTGTGCAGCGGTGACCGATCAGGGCAACGGCGACCTCGGAACCCCCGGCGCTGCCAACCTCTGTGAACTCCCGATCGAACCGGCCCCCGGCCAGTCGACGGCGATCACCCACTCCGTCTACGCCACCGGTGCGTGTAGCGGAGACGTCACCCTCAACGGTTCGAAGCTGAACGTCGGCACCGACATCCGGTCCAACGACGATGTCATCATCGCCGCCAGGAAGGGCAACTTCGACGGTTCGGTCAGCTACGCCGACCAAGCATCGATTCGTGGCAACATCGACTTCGCCAGTACGCCGGTTCGATCGAGTGACTGGGAAGCTCTGGACTACGGCTGGTCGATCGAGGACTTCGCCCCGGGCGGTGTCCGTGCGGTCGCCGCAGGCGATGACTACCACTACTACGAGCAGAACCTCGACCTGCGTGGCAACAGCGTCAGTGCCGACGGAGGCATCGCCTACGTCAACGGCGACGTGTTCGTGTACGCCAACACGGTGCTGTTCAACGAAGTGACCATCGTCGCCACGGGCAAGATCTACATCACGGCCACCAAGGTGAGCATGCAGTCGTTCGGCGAGGATCTTCCGGCGCTGATGTCGGGAGCAGACGGCTGCAGCGAGAACGGTGTGCTGGTGCGAGCGAGCACGGCGGCACTTACCGGTGCGGTGTACGCCCCCACAGCGATGGTCGACATGCGGGCCTCGGTCCTCGACGTCGAGGGTGGCTTCGCCGGCAACTCGGTCTACATCCAGGCGTCGCAGCTGCGCTTGAACGAGGGCTGACGCTGCCACGCAGTGTCCAGATGACGTGAGATGTCCCTCCCGGTGTTCGCACCGGGAGGGACACACTCGTCTCCGGCATACGTGAAGGGTCTGTCCCCTCACGTATGCGTCGTGAAGGGTCCGCGTGAAGGGTCTACGTGAAGGGTCTGTCCCCTCACGTATGGGTCGTGAAGTGTCTGTCTTCCTGATGGTCGTCCGAGGTCGGGTCCGGTTCGACCGGGGCGTATCGGTTCGGGCAGCGAACTCCGAGGTACCCCCTCGTCATGATGGGCGTATGGAGTTCTCCTCGACCATCGAGTTCGCAGACGCCGCCCGCCGGCTCGGGCGTGCTGCAGTCGGGTTGGGCCTGGTCGGTCCGAGCTTTCGCAGCCCGCCCCGGCTCGTCGGTGTCGATCGGACGATCCGGCGTCGCTCGGCCCCGTCTGAGGGAGTCGGTGGTGATGCGGTGGTGTCGGTGCGCGTCCGCGGGCGTCGGCGCGAGGCCGTGATGGCCGACATGATCGAAGGCGTGGTCGCAACGAATGCGCTGCAGCCGCCCGAAGCCGACCGGATCCGCAACGCTCTGTGGGATGCGATGTCGGAGTCGGCGATGTCGGTTCCCGGCGCGGCGTAACCTCGGCAGTGCACTCGGCCCGGGTGGCGAAACTGGCAGACGCGGGGGGCTTAAACCTCCCTGTACGAACGTACGTACGGGTTCGAATCCCGTCCCGGGCACACGGTACTAGCAGGTATAACGAGTCGAGAGAGTTCCACGATGGCTATCGACAAGACGTCTGTTGTGCACGAAAAGATCACAGAACTACGATGGGAGCGTGCGTAAGGGCTCGGTGTATCGACGTAGCGGCGGCTGGGCATTCCGCATCGACGTCGCTCCCGACCCCGGTTCCAGTCAGCGCCGGCAGATTTCTCGGCAAGGATTTCGAACCAAGGCCCAGGCGACCGCGGCGATGCACGAGGTGGCGGCCGAGACCGAACCACCCCGGATCGTTCGGGCCGATCCGTTGAGCGTGCGTCAGGTGGCGCTCTCATGGCTCGACCGCAAGGCCACAGACTGCGCCACGTCGACACTGCGCACCTACCGTCGCGATGTCGACAGGATCTGCGACCGACTCGGCGACACGATGGTCGGCGATCTCACGGTCGCAGCTGTTGATGACTTCGAACGCGACCTACTCGTGCACGGATCGGCAAGGGGCGAGGAGCTGTCAGCCAAATCGGTGCAGAGTGTGCATGGCGTCTTGCACCAGATCCTCCACCACGCTGTCCGTCGCGGCGTCGTTTCATCGAACGTCGCAGCATTTGCAAGGCCGCCACGTCACGAGCCGGCGACGGTCTCTACATGGTCGGTCGAGGAGGTAAAAACGTTCCTGGATGCTGTCGGCGAGCACCGCCTGCACGCCGTGTTCATCGTGCTACTCACCACGGGGCTCACTCGCGGCGAGTTGGTCGGTCTTCGATGGGGCGACGTCGACCTGTCTGCGGGCACGATCACGGTACGTCGAGTCGTGTCGATGGCCGGCGGGAAACGCACCGAGACCGAGCCGAAGCATGCGGCGCAGCGCACGATCAGCATCGGACAGCGAACCGTCAACGTGTTGCGCGCCCATCGGACGGGTTGGGGGCAACCCGATGATGCGTCGCCGGTCTTCGAGCAGCGCGGTGGGGGAGAGTTGAACCCTGAGTCGTTGTCCAAGACGTTCGCGCGACTCATCGATCACATCGACGTATCGGCGATCACGATTGGCGGGCTGCGCCACACGCATGCGGCAATGGCGCTCAAGGCCGGCATCAACCCGCTTGTTGTCTCGGAACGTCTCGGGCACTCGACGTCGGCAACAACACATGAAATGTACGGTCACCTGATCCCGCCGCTCCACGACGCGAACATCGAGGTGTTCGAAGCAGCACTATTCGAGGCGACGACGTGATTGGCATCATCGACGAGAGCACACCTTGGCTGAGCGACGATCGCAGCGAGGTGCTCTACTCGCTCGCACTTGTCGTGATCGCCGGCGAGATCGAGAACGAGGTCGGTATCCGTCTCCGATCGAAGTTGAATCGCAAGCGACCGTTCCACTGGGAATCCGACGCCGGCCCGAACGTCCGGTCAACGATCATCGATGAGATCACAGCGAACGTTGCGTCCGTGGTTGTCGCTGCTGCCGGGTGTCGTCCGAAAGATCAGACCGAAACTCGACGCGACCTCCTCACCCGGTTGCTGCTCCCGGGAGCCCACGAGATCGGCGTGACACGCTTGGTGATCGAGCGGCAGTCCCGAGCCGAGAACGAAGCCGATGTGCGCACCATCCGCGACTGGTCGAGAACGAACGGCCAGGGCTGGCGACCGACGATCGACCACGTCGACAAGAACGAGCCGCTCACCTGGTTCGCCGACGCAGCGTCAGGACTCTGGTCCGATGCGCTCCTCGATCGAGATCGAGGAGTTCTTGCCCCGTTGATCGGTTCGAGGCGGATCAGGTCGGCAACATGGGAGCCAAACAACCAGCGATAGCTCAGTCGAAAAATGCGTCGGCCTCGCACCACGGCCCTAGTCGGCTTGCGCCCTCGGGCCGAAGAAACGAGGCCTTCGACTTCTGCCGGGATCAGCCCGGTCAGCTGAACCTCATGATAGCGACCGCCGTCGCAACGGGCAACAGGGTCCTGATCGGACGCACGCCCGTGACCATCTGCGAGGGGCGCCAATATGGGTGGGTCGCCGTGCTCAGGTTTGCCGGATAGGGGCGGCTCGATCAAGCGTCGGTTTGAACATTCTGGGCTGTGAGTGTTTTGTTGCCGGTTGGCTGAGGTGGGCCAGTGTTGGTATCGGTGATTCAGCGTGACCCAGTTCTGAGCTTGCCCAGTCGTTTCGGCCGGTGCGATTCAACCGACTTGTCCGCTGGATTGCCGGTGCCGGCCTGGCCCGCTGTTGCTGTCCTGATCAGAAGCCTGTCCACCGCTTTGCGGTGTGACCCATCACAGTTTTGGCGTCGCAGTTCTCTCCCAGGCCGGCACTGACCATTCAGTACCTACCAAGGAGGCACCACCACCATGCTTGCAGAACTTGTCGATCACGTCATCGGCGTCGATCCCGATCGCGACTGGATCACCGCCGCAGTCGTCGACGCGAACACCACCGGCGTCGTCGCGACCCAGAAGTTCCCGGCGGACTCGGCTGGCTACGACGACGCACTTGCCTGGGCCGAATCGCTCACCGTCACGGGCGAACGGGCCTGGGCTATCGAGGGCACCGCAAGCTACGGCCGCGGCCTCACTGCTGCGCTCGGACGCGCTGGCGAGTGGGTGATCGAGTTCGATCGGCCACGCGAGAAAGCGAGCAAGGACGGCGCCAAGACCGACGAACTCGACGCCATCCGCGCCGCAAGAGAAGCGCTCGGTCGCGCCCGACTTCACAGCCCCCGCGCCCACGACGGACACCGAGAAGCCCTGCGTGTGCACACCGTGACCCGCGCCGGCGTGATCCGCGTCCGCACAGCTGCGATCAACGAACTCAAAGCCCTCGTGCTCACCGCCCCCGACGATCTCCGACAAGAACTCCGCCACCTCACCACCAGATCACTGGTTAAACGCTGCTCCTCATTCCGCGACACACCGCAACGGCCAATCGCTGAGCGCTGCGCACGCAACACGATGCGCTCGATCGCGCGCCGGATCGGCCACCTCACCGACGAGATCGCCGTTCACGACGACGCTATGAAGCTGCTCATCGATGAAGCCGCACCGCAACTCGTTGCCGAGCCCGGCATCGGCTACGTCACCGCTGCGATGTTCTACATCGCCTGGTCACACCCAGGACGCTGTCGCAACGATGCCGCGTTCGCTCGCCTCGCCGGCGTTGCTCCGCTACCTGCGACGTCGGGGCAAAGCCAGGACCGTCACCGCCTCAACCGCAGCGGCGACCGACAACTCAACAGCGCCTTCTACGTCGTCGCGCTCGCCCGCATGCGCGACGATCCAACCACACGCGAATACCGAGACCGCCGACGAGCTGAAGGCAAGACCGATCGCGAGATCCGACGCTGCCTCAAGCGCTACATCGCACGTCGAGTCTGGCGACTCCTCGAGCACCCACCCGGCCCCAAAATCACCGCTTGACAAACATAGAAGAGTCGGTTATCCAGACGGGTCCCGACGTTGGCGTTTGGTGTCTCAGCCGGGAGGCGGGCTGCTGCGGTGACCGCCCAGTCCGAGGACGTGGTCCGCACGATTCTGATTCAGAGTGCGGTTCAGCGAGAGCGATGTCGGAAGTCGGCGAGGTACCAGATCGCGGCGCCGATGGGCCCAGTGAGGACGACGAGGATGATCCAGAGAGGCTTCGAGCCGACGACGAAGTCGGCCGGGTCGCTCGTGACGATGTTGACGATTGCCGTGATGACAAGAGCGAGGACGAGCGCCGTCACGGCGACGATCAACAGGCCGACCCCTCGATGAAGTGATACCGCGACGACGGGGAGAGTTGGCCTTGAGACCAGCATCATGACTGCACCACCGCGACCTCCCCGTTGGGCCCAGCGCACTGTTCTGCGCGTACGGAGACTGCGTCGCTGGCTGTGAAGAATGACAACTGATCGACAGCGTGGTAGCCGCCGCCGCTGCCTTCGATTGTCGAACCGAGGGGGATCGTCGTTCCGTCTGGAAGGACCACGGCTGGCTGCTCTGCTTCCCAGCGAGTTCCGTACTCCCAGAGCACAACGGAACGAAAGTCGCCTTCGCCGACGAAAAGGCAGTCGCCCTCTTGGGTCAGGACGCCCTCGATGAGCGCTGCTTCGCTCTCACGCTCTCCCTCGGGACGTTCCCTCCAGTACACGAGCGGGCCGTCGATACCGCCCGCCGAGTCGAGTTGCGACGCATCCGAGTCTGCGTTGACCACGCCGATTGATGAGACGTAGTTGCGGAGATTGCGGACCTGCTCGACTTTGTCGATCAGTTGTCGCTCGCGTTCGGCCGCCTCGGACTGAACGTCTGGTACCGCTGGCAATTCGACGTCAGGTGCGATTCTCCCGATGACGGCGATGCTGCGCACTGGTGCGAGGGAGTAGCGGCCAATCGAGTTGAACCAGGAGGGCACGGGATTCTGCTCGGCGGCGTCCGGCTCGATGCTTGCGACGAACACGTCGCCATCAATGGGCCATGCCAGTTGAGCTTCGACGGCACCGTCGAGCAGGGCTTCGCTGTCTTGACAGATGCTGGCCAAACGGCGGTTCATAGCGTCATCCACGGAGATCCATGTTCCTCCCGACGAGGTCAGGCCGCTTCGGATCGTGAACGGAGTCTCGGCGCCTGTGACCTGAACCACCGGCGCGAGACTTGCGCACGAGTTCACTGTCTCACCGTCGGCGTTCAACTCTTCCGTCGGTGCTTCCGATTCGACGAGCGAGTTGCCCGGAACCACGACCGCTGTCGCCGATGGGTCCCCCGTCGTTTCGGGATTGACAACGGCGTCAGTCGTGGGCGCCGTGGGACTGGCGCTCGGCGACGGTGTGGGGTTGTTCGCCGGGGTCTGCACGGTGGAGTCGCTACCGGCCTGTGTGGCGATGACGACTCCCCCGATCAGAAGCACCGCAGCTGCGGCTGCGCCCAGAAGCCATCCTCGACGGGTGGCACGCTGAGCCGATTGAGGGCCGTCAGCTGGCGTGATCATGGGTCGGCCGTTCCATTCGTCGATGAGTCCAGCGCGAAGCTCGGCTTCGAAGCCTGGGCGTGGCGCCAGGTCGACCGGTTCGTTCTGCAAGATCTCGTTCCAGTTCTCGCTCATGATGCGTTCTCCGTTCCTCGCGCATTTCGTTTCGCGCGTTGCAGCAGTGACTCGGTGGCTCGCACGCTCGACCCGAGTAGATGGGCGACCTCGGCGACCGGCAGGTCGTCGACGTAGCGAAAGATCAGAGCAGCTCGTTCACGGTCGCTCAGTCCCTCCAGCAATGCCTCGGTCAGGGACGGACGGACATCGGTCGTCGACGGTTCCGTTGCGACCAGGCGAAGACGACGATCCTCACGCTCCGTCGAACGCAATCGGTCAATGAACCGATGCCGGATCGTTGTGATGAGCCAGCCGACGCCGATCTCATCGACGTCGTCAGTTCGCACCGCCCTGACCAAGCGGACGAAAGCGTCCTGAACCAAGTCCTCAGCAGCAGGACCGTCGCCTCTCGTCAGTCGTGCGGCGCACCGATATGCGGGCGTGAACGAGCGATCACAAAAATCGAGCATCTCGGCTTCGTTGGTCACCGACCATCGTTGTTGGGATGATTCCACAGGTGATTTCACCTCTTCCTCTCACTCTGTTCGACGTCACCGCCAACTCGTTTCCGTCGCGACCTTTGAAACTCTCCGCCGAAGCGGACCACGCTGGTGCCTCGATCGCATCTCGCATCTCGCATCTCTCACACTCCCGCCGTGCTGCAAGATTGCACACGCCGCAATCGTGTGGGTCGACGTGACTGTCCCACATGACGTCGGCCGGCAGACCGCACCCAAGCTGACAGGGCCGCGCATGCCCCCGCCGGAGCGCATGCCCCCGCCGGAGCGCATATCAACGGCCGACCCTGCTGACGGAACCTGCGCGCTAGCGGCACTTCTTCCGTGCGCTGATGGCCCATAGTGTCGGACCCCTGTCTGTCAGGCTGAGGTGAGACACCGGTGATGCCGGTGCTCACTGTCCCATCGGGGCGAGAACAAGGACAC
>ENA-ORXU01003207-ORXU01003207.1-marine-metagenome-genome-assembly--contig:-NODE-3207-length-10396-cov-3.297800_pt1 | contig 10396 bp, 6 predicted proteins | sample MGYA00237869_ERZ511484 | MGnify/ENA metagenome assembly ERZ511484 | reverse complement strand
AACGATCACGATTTTTTTTGGCATTTCAGTTCTCGCGACGTGGTGGTTCTACGGGGTAATCGCGCCCACCCTTTAAGCCGACGCCACCCGCGTGGTCACCACCGGCCGGCGCTCTTCCGCGTGGTCGGCGCCGTGCGGTTCGACGCGACGGCCACGCGGACGGTCGAGGTCCGGATCGGAACCTCGTTCATCTCGGCCGACCAGGCCGCGCTCAACCTGCGCCGCGAGGTCGGCAAGATCGAGACGGTGGCCAAGAAGCCCTACGTGCTGATCACGCCCGGCGTGGTGTGGGTCCTCAACGGAGCCAAGCTGACCCCGTTCCCGGCCTCGTGAGGCAGGCCGCTCAGCTCAGCGTTGGAAGACCCTGACCCAGTCGACGTACATGTCGGCGGGCCATGGGGTACTGGCGTCCGGGGCGCCGGGCCAGTTGCCACCGATCGCCAGGTTCAACTTCAGGTAGAACGACTGGTCGAAAGGTGCACCCGCTCCCCCGCCGGGAGCCGACCAACCTCGTGACAGGTGATAGAGCTGGCCGTCGAGGTACCAGCGAATCTCGCCCGGCTCCCACTCGACCGCGTAGGTGTGGAAGCCCTCCGAGGTGTCGAACCCGCCGGTACGAACCGCTCCCGAGCTGAGCCGATGACGACCCTCGCTCCAGTGCACGGTTCCGTGCACGACGTCGGGTTCGTGCCCCAGGACCTCGAACACATCGATCTCTCCACTGGCGGGCCATCCGCCGTAGGAGTAGTCGTCCGGGCTCATCCAGAAGGCGGGCCACAGGCCCTGACCTCGGGGCAGTCGAGCGCTGATCTCGAACCTGCCATAGGTCCAAGAGGCGAGGTTTCGGGTCCTCAACATTCCAGAGGTGTAGTCACGGCCGCGGTACGCCTCGGGCCTCGCCTGAATCCGAAGGAGTCCGGAGCCCACAGAGACGTTTTCGGGTCGGTAGTGCTGGAGTTCGTTGTTGCCATCGCCGTAGGTGGAGTGCTCCGGAGCCCACTTGGACCGATCCAGCGACGACCCGTTGAACTCGTCGTGCCACACCAGCCGCCAGGCATCGACCGGCAGAGTGGTGGGCACCGGCACCGGCGGCGTGGTCGTGGTCGGGCTCGGTGCCCACACCGACGTGGTCGGCCAAGCCGAAGTGGTGGTGGGAGCCGGTGGTGTCCACATCGAAGTGGTCGGCCGAGGCGAAGTGTCGACGGTCCGAACGTCCAGGGCGGACTCACCGAGGGCTGGGTCACCGAGGGCTGGGTCGTCTTTGTCTGGTCGGTCCCTGCATGAGTCGTCGAGGGTGGCGGTGTTCGGGGGGATGAAGTGGACGCCGAATCGCGGGTGCCTGCGGAGCCGACCAGTGGCCTCGACGTGCCTGACGCAGTGCCGGCTTGGTCTGCGGCGCCGAGGGACGCGCCGAGTGGCGGACCCGGCGCCCCGAGATCCGACGACGATCGTCGGGTCGTCCGCGAGTCGGGTTCGGAAGGGGCGGACGAAACAGCGTCTCCGGATGTGGCCTCGGAGGTCGCGGTCGACCCTGGTCCGTCGAACCCGGATGGACGCGTACGGTCGGCCGAGGAGGCCGACGTTCGCGACGAACTGCCTCTCGGGGTCTCCGCAGTAGACCCCGTCGGTTCCCCGCGTGTGCCGCTGCTCACCGGACCGCCGGAGCCTGGTCCTGCGCCCGACTCGTTCGTCGTGCCCGCACCGGTTGCTCGGAGCGAGGTGGTGCTCCCGGTCCCGTCGGCGAGCTCCGGTCGAGCAGCTGTGGAGTCGATGTCGCGACCGCTCGGATCGAGCGTCATCGGTGCGGCTGGGTTTTGGGCTCCGCCCGTTTCCTCGCCTGCGGAAGGCTCAAGCCCTTCGTCGGAACGCGCCGCCAGCAGCTCGGGCCTGTTGGCGTTGGATGTGTAGTCGCTGCCGGATCCGCAGGACTTGTCTCCCTCACCACCCACACACGACGAACTGGCTCGGGACCCCTCGGATGCCGGCATGGGTCCTGAGGTCTGGACCTCGAGAGCGACGAGTTCCCCCCTCGGAGGTGCGGAGGAGGTGAGCGTCGTCTGTGTGCCAGAGACCGGGCTCGCTGCGCCCAAGGTCCCTCCGGCCAGCACGGCCGTTGCGAAACCGCTGCCGAGCAGGCGGAGCACGACTCGGGACGACACTGTGTTCGACACTTGGTTCACGCCTTCCGCTCCTCGACCACACCGGGCCTCGGTGCAGCACCAGTGCACCCACTGAGTGGTCGGCCCCACACGCTCGTACCCCAATGGTCCGGACGACCCGATCGGCCGGGTGTCCGCGCCGCACGGCACTGGAGCGAGGCTGCGCCCAGAGCAGCAACACCTCTGGGCGAGGCGCGTGTGTGGACAAGACTGACGAGGTGAACCCCACGTCCGACGCACCCGAACCTGTCTCGCCCGACCCTGTCTCGCCCATCGACGGGTATCGCCGATGACCGGAGAGCCACTGCCGGAGGAGGAAGCCATCGAGGCACGCAAGGCCGCGTACGACGATGCGTCCGAGGTGGGCGTCGGACCGCACCCGATGCCTTGGCCCGACGATCCACGACTCGACCCCGAGCTCCTCGCAAACGGCGACCGACGCAACGTCGTCGACCGCTATCGCTATTGGCGGATGGCCGACATCGTGGCCGACCTCGACCAACGGCGTCACGGTTTCCATGTCGCGATCGAGAACTGGAACCACGACCGCAACATCGGCACCGTCGTTCGAACGGCCAACGCCTTCCTCGCCGAGGCGGTCCACATCGTCGGTCGCCGCCGCTGGAACAAGCGTGGAGCGATGGTCACCGACCGCTACCAACACCTCCTGCACCACAGCGACACCGCCGAACTCGCTTCCTGGGCAGCGGAGCGTGATCTGCCCCTCATCGGGATCGACAACCTGCCGGGCGCGACCCCGCTCGAGACCGCCGATCTGCCCAGGTCATGCGTGCTGCTGTTCGGTCAGGAAGGACCTGGTCTCAGCGCCTCGGCCCGCGACGACGTGGAAGTACTCCACTCGATCACCCAGTTCGGCTCCACCAGATCGATCAACGCCGGGGTGGCCGCCGGCATCGCCATGCACCGGTGGGTCCAGCTCCACGCCGACGTCTGACTCGTGCCGCAACCGGGCCCACCGGGCTCAACGGACTCGTTGTCCAAGAGCTGCCACGCCCGAAGGTGCTCATCGCTCCGCTCTCCTTGAGTGGCGAGCCCTGACGCCACCTCGAGGCCGGGCCGAACCCACCCGGCCCGAGCATCGGAGTAGCGCTGCAACGCCGAACGCGACGTGACCCGGGCACTCGGCCCGGGTCACTTCGGAGTCAGGTCATGGTCGGGTCAGCCGGCGACCTTGAAGACCACCCGGCGGTTGGCGGCCTTGCCCTCGGGGGTCTCATTGGGGCCGATGGGCTGGGTCTCGCCGAAGCCGACCGAGTTGAGGCGGGCAGCGTCGACGCCCTGGCCGACCAGGTAGTTCTTGACCGACTCGGCACGTGCCTCGGACAGGGCCTGGTTGGCGGCTTCCTCACCGTCGGAGTCGGTGTGACCCTCGATGGTGACACTTCCGCTGTCGCTGCCGAGGAGGACCTCTGCGGCTTGGTCCAGCACCGTGCTCTCGCCACCGGTGATGTTGGCCGACGCCACGTCGAAGTTGACCGGTTCGAGGTTGACGAGGTCGTTGAGCTGTTGCTCGAGTTCGGAGTTGGCTTCGGCGTTCTCGCCGAGCACGTAGCCGGTGTCGTCGTACTCGAAGCCCAGCGTGTCTGCCAGGCCGCTCAACTCTGTTGCGTACTGGTCTCGTTGCTCTTGGTTGTCGGCCATGCCGGTCACCACGACGGTGCCATCGGGGCCCGAGCGGTCGAAGTTGAGTTCCCCGGTGCCGCCGAGGTTGCCGATCACATCATCGACGGTCTCGGCCATGCTCTGGTCGAGGAGTTCACCGTTGGCCACGATCGTGGTGCCCTGGACGTCGACCTCCAGCGAGGAGTCGGGGATGGCGGCGATGGTCAGGTTGTTCTCGACGGCGGTGATGCCCTCGACAGCGGCAGCGACCTCGCCGGCTCGGGTCTTGTCGGCATCGGTCGGAACCTCGCCGGTGAGGATGGCACTGGTGCCGTCCACCTCGACGTCGATCTCCTCGAAGCCGGCCTCGTCCTCTGCAGCACGTACGTCACCGACCAGATCGGTGGCCGCGGGAACCGTCAACTGGTTGTCGACCTCTTCCACTCCGTCGACCCCTCGGGCCACGGTCTCCGCCTCGGACTTGTCGGCCTCGGTCGGAACCTCGCCGGTGAGGGTGATCATGCCGGCCTCTGGCTCGGTCACGGTGATGTCACCGAAGCCAGCCTCGTCTTCGGCTGCCTGCACCCGGCTGAGGAGATCATCGGTCGGTGCGACCGGAGTCGTGTCGCCCTCGGCCACGGTCAGGCCGTTGATGACCCTGTCGACACCGGCCACGCCCGCCGCTGCCGCTGCTACCTGGGTCTTGAAGTCCTCGGTCGGGACCTCACCTGCGAGAGAAATGACACCCTCTTCGGTCTCGGCAACGCCGACACCGTCACCGAGTGCGTCCTCTTCCAGACGGGCTTCGACGTCCGCTTCGAGGTCACCAGCGGCGGCCACCAAGGGTGCATCGTTCTCGAAGTCGGTCTCCGCCTCGACGATCTCGGCCAGCTCGTCGGCCTCGTCACCGAAGCCGAGCAGGGCCAGACCTCCACCGAAGAGGAGAAAGAGGAAAGCGGCGGCGAGCAGACCGATGATGAGCTGTTGGCGCTCCTCGTCTGCTCCCCACTCTGGAATGGGCTTGCGGTAGTCGGCCTCGGTCAGACCGGGACGAGGCGTGCCGGGGAAAGCGGCAGCATCTTCTTCGGAAAGAACAGGCGGTCGTTGATCGCTCATGAATGGTCCTCAGGTGGTGTGGCCGGCGAGGGGCGCGTCACCGGTGGCAACAACAAGACGTGCCGACAGGGCGGCGAGTCGCGCACGATCTTGTCAGCTCAACACGACAATCGTGAGCCAATCGGCCAGCGGGGCACCTCGAATGCGATCGTGGCCGGAGCAGCCACGGGGCTAGTCTGCCTCCGCTTCTCGGCCCAGACCGAGAGCTTCCAACCGCTCCAGAACCCCGGAACGACGCCATGGCAGACCTCTCCAACGCGGCTCGCGGCCCCTACCCGGAGGTGCCGACCAGGGTCGATCTCCCGTCGGCGGAGCGACGCATTCTCGACCGCTGGGATGATGAGGGCACCTTCGCCCGGTCGGTGGCCAAAGGCGACCCAGGACAGGCCTACACCTTCAACGACGGTCCTCCGTTCGCCAACGGGCTACCCCACTACGGCCATCTCCTCACGGGCTACGTCAAGGACGTGGTGCCCCGCTTCCAGACCATGAGGGGTCGCCGAGTCGAACGCCGCTTCGGGTGGGACACCCACGGGCTCCCCGCCGAGATGGAAACGGAGAAGGAACTCGGCGTCTCGGGTCGCGCTGCGATCACCGAGTACGGCATCGAGAAGTTCAACCGGGCATGTCGCGCCTCGGTGATGAAGTACACCTCCGAGTGGGAGGACTACGTCACCCGCCAGGCGCGGTGGGTCGATTTCGAGAACGACTACAAGACCCTCGACCTCGACTACATGGAGAGCGTGATCTGGGCGTTCAAGGGCCTGTGGGACAAAGGCCTGGTGTACGAGTCCCAGCGGGTCATGCCCTACTCCTGGGGTGCCGAGACGCCTCTGTCCAACTTCGAGATCCGGATGGACGACAACACCCGTCCGCGTCAGGACCCTGCGGTCACCGTCGGCTTCGAGGTCACCGAGGTTGCCGGTGACTGCCCGGCCCGGCCCGGCGACCGGATCCTGGCCTGGACCACCACCCCCTGGACCTTGCCGTCCAACCTGGCGCTCGCGGTCGGCCCCGACCTGGAGTACGCCCTCATCGAGTCGAACGGTCAGCGCTACGTGCTGGGCGCCGAGGTGCTCGAGCGCTACGAGGCCCAATTCGGCGGCGCGACCCAACTCGCAACGGTCACCGGTGCCGAGCTCGTCGGCAGCACCTACGCCCCCATCTTCGACTATTTCGCCGACCGCTCGGCAACCGAGGGCGGGACGGCCTTCCGGGTGTTGGGCGCCGACTGGGTCGAGGTGGCCGAGGGAACCGGTGTGGTCCACATCGCACCCGGTTTCGGTGAGGACGACCAGACCCTCGGCGCAGCCAACGGCATCGAGCCCGTGGTCCCGGTGGATGACTCCGGCCGGTTCACCCTGCCGGTGAGCGACTGGGAGGGCATCAACGTCCTCGAGGCCAACAGCGACATCATCCGCGACCTGAAGGATCGCGGCGCCTTGGTGCGTCACGATTCCTACACCCACAACTACCCCCACTGCTGGCGGACCGACACGCCGATCATCTACCGGGCCATGCCGTCCTGGTACGTCAAGGTCACCGACTTCCGTGACCGCCTGGTGGAGACCAACCAGAGCATCAATTGGATCCCGTCACACGTGCGCGACGGCGCCTTCGGCAAGTGGCTCGAAGGAGCCCGGGACTGGTCGATCTCGCGGAACCGCTTCTGGGGCACACCCATCCCCGTGTGGCGTTCCGACAACCCCGAACATCCACGCATCGACGTCTACGGCTCGCTCGACGAACTCGAAGCCGACTTCGGGGTGCGCCCCACCGATCTCCACCGACCCGCCATCGACGAACTCGTGCGCCCCAACCCCGACGACCCGACCGGCGAATCAATGATGCGTCGCGTCCCAGAGGTGCTCGACTGCTGGTTCGAGTCGGGGTCGATGCCCTTCGCCCAGCACCACTACCCCTTCGCCGATTCGGGCCCGGGCTCACCCGAGGTGTTCGAGGCCAACGGCCCGGCCGACTTCATCGTCGAGTACATCGGTCAGACGAGGGGCTGGTTCTACACCCAACACGTGCTCTCGACCGCTCTGTTCGATCGGCCCGCCTTCGACAACTGCATCTGTCACGGCATCGTGCTCGACAGCGAGGGCAAGAAGCTCTCCAAGAAGCTGAGGAACTACCCCGACCCGCTCGAGCTGTTCGAGACCCAGGGCGCCGACGCCGTCCGCTGGTTCCTGATGAGCTCGCCGATCCTGCGAGGCAACGACCTCAGGATCGACTCCGACGGGGCCCAGGTGGCCGAAGTGCGCCGCAAGGTGATCGACCCCATCTGGAACGCGGCGCACTTCTTCACCCTCTACGCCAACGCCGAAGGCCACACCGCCAACTTCTCGGCGGACTCCGATGAGCTGCTCGACCGCTACATCCTGGCCAAGACCCGCCAGCTCGCCGAGGGCGTCGGCGATGCTCTCGACGGCTACGAGTTGGCCGTTGCGTGCGAACGGGTGGAGTCCTTCCTCGGCGCCCTGACCAACTGGTACATCCGACGCAGCCGCGACCGCTTCTGGGCCACCGGCGCCGCGGGTGCGACCTCGGCCGCCGCCTTCGACACCCTCTTCACGGTGCTGGTCACGCTGACCAAGGTGATCGCCCCCCTCGCGCCCATGCTGGCCGAGGAGTTGTGGCGTGTGCTGATGACGCCTGCGGGGGCGGGTGACGAGTCCGGCGAACCGATCGACAGCGTCCACTTGGCGCTCTGGCCCGACGTGACCTCGTTCCCTGACGATCCCGAGCTCGTGAGCAAGATGGACCTGGTGCGCGAGGCCACCACGGCGGCGCTGCGCCTACGCGAAGACGCCGGCCTCCGAGCCCGTCTGCCGCTCGCCTCGCTCACCCTCGCAGGTGCGGGCACCGACGGGCTCGGTGGCTTGGCGCATCTCTTGGCCGACGAAGTGAATGTGAAGGCAGTGGAGTTCTCCGATGAGGTGTCGGACTTCGGTTCCTTCGTACTCCGCCCCAACGGCAAGGTCCTCGGCCCCAAGTTGGGCGGCGAGGTCCAACAGGTGATCAAGGCCGCCCGCACCGGAGAGTGGACCGACCACGGCGACGGCACCGTGACCGTGGCCGGTCACACCCTGAGTGCCGCCGCTGGCGAGTACGAACTCGGCCTCCAGCCGATCGAGGGAAGTTCGGTTGCGGCCCTGCCCGGCAACGACGCCGTGGTGGCCCTCGACACCGCGGTCACCCCTGAGCTGGCAGCCGAAGGCACGGCGCGAGACCTGATCCGCCTCATCCAGCAGGCTCGCAAGGATGACGACCTCCAAGTGACCGACCGGATCGCCCTGACCCTCGATCTGACCCCCGAGGTTGCCTCAGCGGTCGAGACCCACCAGGCCTCGATCAGCGAAGCCGTCCTCGCAGAGGAACTCACCCACGGCTCGGTGCCCGAGGGTCAAGGCCATTCGGGCACCCTCGAGGGCGCCTCCGCACGCTTCACCATCGAGGTCCGCTGAGCCCCCCGGTCCTCGACCGGACGGCGCAGTTGACCAAGTCTGACCAAGTCGATCTCTCGGTAGCCTCGGATGATTCTCGCCAACGTCTACGACGCCAGAACCCAGCTCTCGGCGCTGCTCGAACGAGCGGCAGCAGGTGAGGAGATCGTCCTGGGCAGGGGCCGGCAGACCGATGGCTCGGCTCGTCCCTGTCGAGAAGCACCGACGCCACGCGTCGATGACGAGGTTGTTCGGGCGACTCAACCCGCAGCCTGGTCTCGTCGAAGCAGAGTCATGGTCTCCTCGTGGAACGTTCACCAGCACCGTCAGATGAAGCAGGTGGTCCAGCAGCAGAAGCAGTCTGAGCAGGTCTCCGAGATCCGCACCAAGCAGGCACGCCAGATCGCTGAAGGCGCCGACGTCCGGATCGACCGGCTCGTGTTGCTCACCGAAGCCATGTGGGAGCTCTTGATGGAGCACTACGGCTTCACTCCCGAACACCTGGCGCACAAGGCGGCCGAGATCGATGCCCGGGATGGTCACTCCGATGGACGCCGTACCGTCCAAGGCCAAGCGCCGCCCTGCCGCTCCTGCGGCGCTGCGATCTCCCGGGAGCACGCCAAGTGCGTGTTCTGCGGCGAAGCCGCATCTCTCGACGACATGACGCCATTCGACCGGATCTGAGCCATTCGATCCGATCTGACGCCGTTCGACCTGTCCCGGGCCCGCCGGGCCGACTCCATCGACCTGCGCCACCACACGTCCCGGCCACTTTGGGCGCACACAGAGTCGATATACGACCTTCCATGCAACCAAAGCCCACGGGGACACACCCGCCAACCGACCCCCGGCTGGACCCGAACCGTGACCAGTTTGGACCAACGAGTCGGTGTCGTACCCCACGGGTAGATTGCGTTTCCAGGCTTCCCCCTCGGTCAAGGTCTGGATGACACCAATGACTGTCGAGGTCGCCCGTCGGTTCGCTCGTCACCAACGAGGTCTGATCAGCAGGAGCCAAGCGTTCGACCTGGGACTCACCCCGGGCCAGATCGCCACCGAACGCCGAACAGGGCGTTGGCGCCTGATCCAGCCTCACGTGTTCCTGATCGACGGCGCAGCCCTCGACTGGCATGGCCGGGTACAGGCCGCCCAGCTGGGATGTGGGGGTCTGGCGTTCGCCTCGACCGCTGCCGCCCTCTTCCGCCTCCCCAGGTTCCCACCGGCGGGAGTCCCGGCGATGCTGGTCGCCCACGGGCAGAACCCGCGGGTACGCCAGACCCGCGTGCACAGAACGCGGCACTTGGACGACGTCGACACCGCGGTGGTGGACGGGATCAGGGTCACCGGCCTGATCGACACGATTCACGACGTGGGCATCCAGCTCGCGAAGGCCGAACTCGTCGACCTCGTCGACGTCGCAGTTCGAGACCACTCCATCCCGCCCAGCCGCCTACACGAGAGGGCGGTCGAACGTGGCGGACCTCGCCGAGGCGGCAAGCAGGTCCTCGCTGCGCTCGCTGAGCGGCATGGGGACCAGCGTGCACCCCTCAGCGCCTGGAGTAGGCAGGTCCAACGGCTACTGGCCGACGCATGTCTCGGTAGGCCAACGGTGGAACACCGAGTCGTGGTCGATGGCCGATTGGTTGCCCAGGTGGACCTCGCCTATCCCGACCACCGGCTCGCCATCGAGTTGGACAGCCGGCGGCACCACTTGAACACAGCATCATTCGAGAGCGACTCACGCCGACGCAATCGACTCGCCTCCGTAGGCTGGACCGTGCTGACCCTCACCTGGGATCAGACCGAGCGCGATCCCTCAGGCACGATCGACACGGTCCGGTCGGTCCTGACCCAACGCTCCGCCTGACGCCATAGCCACCAGCACCGCCTGTCCCCGCCCCAACCCCGGCACCCCGGCCACCCCGGCCACCCCGGGTACCCCAGGGACTTTGGTTGCATGGAAGGTCGATATACGACCAGGAATGCAACCAAAGTCCCCTTGCCCACGAAACCGCCACTCACCCGGCACCCCAGCACCCCGGCTCCCCC
>ENA-ORXU01003203-ORXU01003203.1-marine-metagenome-genome-assembly--contig:-NODE-3203-length-10410-cov-2.981516_pt1 | contig 10410 bp, 9 predicted proteins | sample MGYA00237869_ERZ511484 | MGnify/ENA metagenome assembly ERZ511484 | reverse complement strand
CGCCTGTGCGGAGGCTAATCCCAACCTCAGAGTCACTCTAATCGAGGCAGGAAGCAAACCCTTGGCTAAGGTGCGGATATCTGGAGGAGGCAGATGCAACGTTACCCATCACTGTTTTGAACCAGCCTTGCTAGTAGAAAACTATCCCCGTGGGGGAAAAGCCTTGCGCGGGGCATTTTCCCGCTTTCAGCCCAAAGATACGGTGCGTTGGTACGAATCTCGTGGGGTTAAGCTAAAAACCGAAGCCGATGGCAGGATGTTTCCGATAACTGATACTTCCTCGACGATTATTAACTGTCTAATGCAGTCAGCCGAAAAAGCAGGGGTCAATATACGCACGGGAGTTGGGGTTAAGACGGTTAAGCAGTATTTAGATAGCCAGGGACAAAGCTATTTTGAAATTGGCTTGAAAAATGAACGGGTTTTAAAATGCGATCGCCTTTTAATCGCTACGGGTAGTAACCCTTTAGGGTATCGTTGGGCAAAAAATCTGGGGCATAAAATTGAGTCTTCCGTACCTTCTTTGTTTACCTTCAATATCAGAGATTCTCGTTTAGAGGGACTAGCAGGCTTGAGCGTCAGTAACGCCAGGGTAAAGTTAGGGACAGGAAAAAATAAACTAGAACAAACAGGCGCATTGCTTATAACTCACTGGGGCATAAGTGGTCCTGCGGTACTTAAACTTTCTGCTTGGGGTGCGCGATCGCTTTTCGATCTCAAATACAATTCAAGCCTACAGATCGACTGGCTACCCGAATACAGCCAAGAACAATTAAAGCAAATCCTAGCCGAATTAAAATCGACTCATCCCCAAAAAAAGATCGTTAACTACTGTCCTGTCAAATTACCAAAACGTCTCTGGCAAAGCTTAATTAACTATATTGCGATCGCACCCAATAAAGTCTGGTCGGAAATTAGTAAAAAAGAACTGAATAAGCTAGTTGTCGAGATCCTTCAGGGACAGTATGACATTAAGGGCAAGGGGGTATTTAAAGACGAGTTTGTCACCTGTGGGGGAGTCAGCCTCAAAGAAGTAAATTTTAAGACGATGGAAAGCAAAAAATGTCCTGGACTCTACTTTGCAGGAGAAGTATTAGATATCGATGGCGTAACGGGAGGCTTTAACTTCCAAAGTGCCTGGACAACCTCTTGGCTGGCGGGACAGGCGATCGCTAATAAGTAAGGGAGAACGGCTGTTCGCCCCTACAGTTTCGACAAAATGCTTTCTGTACTGGCTTTAATTATCTCTACCAACTCCTCAGACATATATTGATAGTCATCGGCAATATCTAAAACAATAATCTCTGGTAGATCGAGATGATGAAAGCGATCGCAAATTGTCCGCTTATGCTTGTATTCCATCACTAAAATCAGATCTGCCCAAATTAAATTGCGATCGGTAATCTTTTTCCTCGCACTAGAACTCGTACCAGCCGAACGAACATTAACTCTTGGATCGTGACGATATAGCGTTTCAGCAGTAGGACTGCGCCATTTATTTTTAGAACAGACAAATAAGAGATTAGCTGGCAAAATCAACAGGTGGTGGAATTTCTTACAATAGGATAATTTACCATCTTGGTGTTCTCTAAGTGAGATGACTTAATGACTAGCAAACCTCCGTCTAATGGCAATAATTCCAAATCACCCATTAGCAAAGCTGTTACTCAAGCCGTACAAAGAATTCAGTCCAAGGTTAATTTTAATTCGGGCAATTTTAAATCGGGTAAACCAACCCCAGAATTAAGAATTAAAGAAGCTAACGGCAAAAAACAGAAATATCCTCTGGTGGGCGATCGCTATACCCTGGGAAGAAGCTCGCGGTGCGATATCAGCATTCGCAATCCTGTTGTTAGTCAGACTCACTTAATTCTCAAAAGAAACCGCAAAAAACCGCGATCGTTTATCGTCCAGGATGAAGGGTCTACCAACGGTGTCTATCGAGGTAAGCGACGTTTAAAAGCCCTGTCTTTATTTCATGGTGAAAGCTTTACCCTCGGTCCCCCAGAATTGGCCGCGGGTGTGACAATTGAGTATTTCAATCCCCCTCCCATATGGCTATACATTGTTCGCTATGCTTTATATGCTCTGGCGGGAATGCTAGGTTTATTATTGCTATTACTGAGTATTGAATGGCTTAAAGTGCCTGTATATCCCCTTCCCAGAGAATCTACTCTGCCGATTGTGGTTTATGCAGAAGATGGACAAACGCCGATTAATCCGACCGCTAGTAATAATACCCACCGTGAGTTAAAAAGAATTAGAGATTTCTCAAAATACTTACCAGATGCGGTAATTGCGTCGGAAGACAGTCGCTTCTACTGGCACTTTGGAGTCGATCCAATTGGGGTAGTAAGAGCCATCTTTATCAATATTTCCTCAGAAAATCGTCAGGGGGCGAGTACTCTAACTCAACAGCTTGCTCGTAGTCTCTTTCCCGAAGTTGGTCGACAAAATACCGCAGGGCGAAAAATACGCGAGGCTCTAGTTGCCCTTAAACTAGAAACTTTCTACAGCAAAAACTTTATTCTCAAAACCTATTTAAACAAAGTCTATTTAGGTATTGGCAGCTATGGTTTTGAAGATGCAGCCCAGTTCTACTTTGAAAAATCCGCAGCAGATCTAAATCTTTCCGAGGCAGCAACCCTAGTAGCGATTTTGCCTGCTCCTAACGCTTATAATCCCGTCAAAGACTACGATACGTCAATTGGCTTGCGTAACCGTATTATCGATCGCATGTTAAAACTCGGCATGGTAGGCAAAGAAGAAGCAGATCGAGCAAGGCGATCGCGGATTGAAGTTAGTCCTAGCGCCCGCGAAAGTTTTAATAGTGCTGTTGCTCCCTATTTTTATAGCTATGTAGTGGATGAGCTACAGTCGCTTTTAGGTACAGATGTAGCGCGAGAAGGTAATTTTATGATCGAAACGGCTCTCGATCCCAAACTACAGCAAAAAGCCGAATCAGCTTTAGAAAACTCCCTTAGTACCGATGGCAATCGTCTGGGCTTTAGTCAGGGAGCCGTCGTTACTTTAGATCGCAAAAATGGCAATATTCTAGCTTTGGTAGGAGGAGTAAACTACGGTCAGAGTCAGTTTAATCGGGCGGTACAGGCAAAAAGACAGCCAGGCTCGACTTTTAAGGTATTTGCCTATGCAGCAGCTTTAGAAGCGGGGAGCGACCCAGACAAAGAGTATTCTTGTTCTTCTCTATCCTGGCGCGGACAGCAGTATCGAGGTTGCGAGCGCAGTAGCGGTGATATCGATATGTATCGCGGTTTGGCTCAATCGGAAAACGTTACCGCCCTCAGAGTCGCCCAAGAGGTAGGACTTAAAAAAGTAATGGATGTCGCCGAGCGGATGGGGGTAGCTTCGCCGATGGTAGAAGCCCCTGGTTTAGTAATCGGACAAAGTGAAGCCACGGTATTAGAAATGACTGGTGCCTATGCCACCATTGCCAATGAGGGAATCTGGAATAAACCCCACGCAATTAACCGTATTTTAGACGGTAGTGACTGCAAAAAGCCTCAAGACCGTAAGAGCTGTCGCGTAATTTATACCTACGATGATGATGAAGAAACTTTTGAAGATGTAATTTCTCCAGATGTTACCGATGTCCTGACAGAGATGTTAGAAATCACCGAAGAGGGTACGGGAAAAGCTGCTTATATCGGTGAAGGAGAGGCGGGGAAAACAGGCACAACAGATAAAAACGTAGATCTCTGGTTTATTGGCTATATACCCAAAAAAGATTTAGTAACAGGAGTTTGGCTGGGCAATGATGATAATTCTCCTAGTAACGGCAGCAGCTATCAGGCAGCAACTCTTTGGGGTAAATATATGCGGGAGGTAGTGAGTAATTAGATATCGATCTGCTCTATTTACAGATTAAATTTGAGCTTATTTAAAACGACAGTCTTATCTCATCAAAAATCAATTTGCGGTCGAGAAGATCGATTCATCTGTGGACACTATATTCCTTAATTATCTTAGAAAGAAAGACCTCGACCTCCCAAACCCAATTTATCAAAATTTCTGAGCCAGGCTGTATTAGGGCAAAGTAGTACCAGACCCGTACAATACTGAGGATGTAAATAGTGCCATAAGAGGTAGGATATGCGAATTTTGATGATGGGGGGAACTCGCTTTATTGGCGTTTACCTGACCAAAGTTTTGGTCGAGCAGGGACACGAAGTAGTTTTATTCAATCGGGGCAATCATCTTAGTCCAGTAGAAGGGGTAAAACAGATTCAGGGCGATCGCAAGGATGCGGCTCAATTAAAAGAAAAGCTGTCGAGAGAAAGTTTTGACGCGATTTTTGATAACAACGGTCGGGAATTAAGTGATACCCAGCCTCTAGTTGAAATTTTCAATGGCAAGCTTAAGCATTTTGTCTACGTTAGTTCGGCAGGGGTGTATATGCCTACAACTCAGATGCCCCATCGAGAAGGAGATCCTGTCGATCCCAATAGTCGTCACAAAGGTAAACATCATACCGAAGCCTATCTTGCCGAGTCTGGTATTCCCTGGACATCTATTCGCCCCTGCTATATTTATGGACCGCAAAACTATAACGACTTAGAAGCCTGGTTTTTCGATCGCATCGTGCGAGATCGACCCCTACCCATTCCAGATAAGGGTAGATTTATTACTCAGTTTGGGCATATTCAAGATCTGGCAGAGGGTATGGCGAGTATTTTGGGCAATGAACAAGCCAAGGGCAAAATATATAATATGTCGGGCGATCGCTATGTAACCTTTGATGGTTTGGCTTATGCCTGTGGTTTAGCTGCGGGTAAATCTGCTGAAGAGATTAAAATCGTTCACTATGACCCCAAAAAGTTTGATTTTGGCAAGCGTAAAGCCTTCCCCGTCCGCCAGCAGCACTTCTTTACGGATATATCTCAAGCACAAAAAGATTTAAACTGGCAGCCCAAATACGATCTGGTGTCTGGTTTAAAAGATTCGTTCCAAAATGATTATCTCGCGTCGGGCAGAAATCAGTCAGAAATTGATTTCTCATTAGATGATGAAATACTGGGCAAAATATAAATTCCCCCAGAGATGACGCTGACAGCTACCGCCAGCCAAAATAATACGCTGCTAGCAGTATCCCACCCAGAAGAGAGCGGCGCAATTAAAACAGCGATCGCCACAATCTGTACCACGGTTTTGAGCTTACCCCAAATGTTTGCCCCTGAAATGCTGGCATTACCTGTAAGTGCGGGGTTGACTCGCCAACCTGCGATCGCCAATTCTCTGGCTAAAATGATAAATACTCCCCAAGCTGGTACTAGCTGGAGTTCGATTAAGCCTAAAAAAGTACCTAAGACTAAAAGCTTGTCTACCAGGGGGTCGAGAAATTTACCCAATTCTGTCACCTGGTTTAATTTGCGAGCGAGGTAACCGTCTACCCAGTCTGTCCCTGCTGCAACCACAAAAATCCCCACGCAGATCCAAAGGCGATCGGTCGTGGGGTATTTCAATAAATAAAGTATAAAAGGAAGTCCTAAAAGTCGAGATAGAGTGATCCAAGTTGGTAGATTCATATTATATTTGCCAGGAGATAGATAAGATCTGGCTGTTTAATCATAGTGCGATCGATTTGGTACGTTCAACATGCTCCTTTGCGAGCCAAAACCACTCCAACGGTATGTAAAATTAACTTGATGTCATAAAGGAAAGACCATTTTTGCTGATAATCGAGATCCATGCGGACAATATCTTCAAAGTCTAAGACTTCCGAGCGACCTCTAGCTTGCCATTCTCCTGTAATACCAGGCTTGACATTGAGGCGCTGGCGATGGTGTTCGTTATACATAGCAACTTCAGTAACCGTCGGCGGACGAGTACCAACCAGGCTCATCTCACCTTTAAGCACGTTCCAAAATTGAGGAAACTCATCTAGGCTAGTGCGCCGTAAAAAACAGCCTACTTTGGTAATGCGGGGGTCATTTTCATTTTTGAAAATATGTCCCTTTGCCTGATTTTCGACTAGATGCTTTTGGGCCTCGGCGTTAGCAACCATCGAGCGAAACTTCCAGATTTTGAATGGTTTCTCATTTAAACCGCAGCGAGTCTGACTGTAAAATAGTTTACCTGGATCGTCGAACTGCATGGCGATCGCAATGGGAATAGCGGCTATACCTGTAATCATCAGACCGACGATCGCACCGAAGATATCTAAGATACGTTTGGCTTTGCTGGCTACGGAAGGATGAACCTGACGTTCGACATAAAAAGGAATAGCTCTCATATCGCGAGAATAAAGATTGACTGGGGAGGTCATAGATAAAAAAATTTATAAAACAGGTTTATTATCGATAGGGTTTAATCATGCTCTTTATGCAATGTTATTAGTCTCAGACTTTGAATTGCCATGTTTCGAGGTACTCTTCACCGAATCTTTACCAAAAAAATGGGAATTTTGAAGATTAGATATGGTTTCTAATTATGCCGCGACAAATTATCATTGTTTTTCTCTAGTTTCAAACATGGTCTTAGTTTCGCAAAAGCGAAAATTAGATATTTATCACCAATTATTTTTTTTATATTTATATGAAGAGTTAGCGTAAATCAGCATTTTTACTCTATATTCTGATTCCGAAAATTCAAGGTTCTAACTTCTAGCTATATTTACTAAAGTGCTTTTTTTTTTTTGGTGATACAAAGGAGATATTTATAGCGATCTGTAAGATTAAAGTTCTCCAATGGAAGACCAATCTCGTTATCTAGAGTCAAATATCAATCACGACGAACTAATCAAATTAGTTCCATTTATGTCCGATTTGCCAGAGGACAGTATCCATAAAATAGCCGCACATTTTGTGACTATCTCCCACCCACCTAACCAAGTATTATTGTTAGAGAATGATTGGGGCGGTTCGGTATATTTTATTCTTGAAGGATGGGTTAAAATTCGCACCTACAATCTGGATGGTAAAGAGGTCACGCTCAATATTTTGGGTCGGGGTGAAATCTTTGGAGAAATGGCAGCAATGGATCGAATGCCACGCTCGACAGATGCGATTACTCTAACTAAAACCTTAATTGGTAGAATTCCTGCCGAAGATTTTGTTAATTTGATTGAAACCGAGCCTCTGGCGGGGGTTCACCTGGTTCAGCTTATGGCAAAAAGATTACGCCAGGTAAATCGACGCTTGCAGCTACGAGAAGCCAGCAGTATATCTAGAGTTGCCGATGCTATTTTATTCTTGGTAGAAGGACAAGGAACAGAAGGCGACAAGGGTGGTACGGAAATTCCCAACCTACCCCACCGTGAAATTAGCAGCTTAAGCGGATTAGCAAGAGAAACTGTCACCAGGGTTCTAACTAAGTTAGAAAAGAAAGGTCTGATTCAAAGAAACGCCGACTCGATGCGAATTCCCGATCTCCCCGCTTTAGAAGACACTATCTGTTAGTATATTCAGACCTCCAAATATTTCTTTGGTTTAGCCAATCAAATTACTATGTCCAGAGAAGATCGCCAAGATCCGTTGTCTGATGAAATCGATCGAGTCGACAAAGCTGAAGTTAATTGGGTCGATGAGGATTCCGAGGTAGCTCAAAATCCAGTTTCCTCTCGAACCAATGCCAAACAGACTAAGGTGACTACCAACACGGTAGTTATGGTTGAAACAGCTTTTTTGGCTAGCGCTGCCAGTCTGGTCTGGCTAATTAACTTTTACTTTCCCGTCGGCCCATTTCTCAAAATTTTCTTTCCCATCCCTATTGCCCTAATTCATTTAAGAAGGGGTAAACGAGCTTCTTGGATGGCAGCAATCGTTTCAGCTTTGCTGCTGCTGGTACTGATGGGTCCAACTCGCAGCATTATTTTCTTTATGCCCTATGGACTGATGGGGGTAATTTTAGGCGCGTGTTGGCAGCGCAATTTGAACTGGGGCTATTCAATTGGCTTGGGTGCGGCAATCGGTTCTTTAGGGTTGATTTTTCGTTTCTGGCTCACTTCTTTGCTGTTGGGAGAAAACCTTTGGGTATATGTAATTACTCAAATTACTAAGTTCTTAGACTGGATACTCTTTAAACTCGGATTTTTGGTAGAGCCAAGTTTTGCCGTAATTCAATTATTTGCGATTGGCTCGATTATCTTTCAAAATTTAATTTATTTGTTTGCCGTACATTTAGTTGCCTTAATGCTGCTAGATCGCCTGGAGAACCCAATTCCTCGTCCTCCCGAATGGGTGCAGGTGCTATTAGATTACTAGAGCGATTTCGATTGATGGTAAATAGCTAAAATAATAAGTGCAAACAGTAGGCAAATTATCTCTAGCTAAAAAATTATGACTCAAACTGCTATCTTCCACTTGGCAATTCCGATTACGGATGTGGAGCGAGCTAAAGAATTTTACGGCTCGAGTTTGGGTTGTTCTGTAGGGCGAGAAAATAAATCTGCCGTAATCTTTGACTTTTTTGGAACTCAGCTAGTCGGTCATCTGACTCAAGAGGTACTGAGCCGACAACCGGGCATTTATCCCCGACATTTGGGTTTAATCTTGCCGACAAAATCAGCCTGGCAACAGCTTTGCGAGCGAGCTAAGGCAGCTAAAATTACTTTTTATACTCCGCCCAAACTGCGTTTTCCCAATCTGCCAATAGAACATCAATGCTTTTTCTTAGAAGACCCTTTTTTCAATCTACTAGAGTTTAAATACTACACCAACCCAGAAGTAATTTTTGGGGGGAGACAGTCGAGTTTAATTGGCGACACTAAGGATATTTCGCTAGAAAAAGCCACTGCGAACGACTAAATCTCAGGTCATATAGGAGCTAGATCAAAGCAAGCACTGCACCTTACAGCGAACCGACGACTATAATTAGCAAAACCAGTACTAGGACGGTAATTACACCTAAAAAGAAGCTGGTGATGAATAAAACATTCTGCTGTTTGAGAGAGCGGCTCTTTTGCTTTTTTGAACCATAAATGTTGAACCTTGGAGCTTTTGACCGTGATGGCTCTCGATGCGTTTTTTTTTCGAGATGCTGCTGTACCTGAGAATAGCGATCGGTTAGATCGCCGATTGTATTTTCCTGAGACTTAATTGTTTTCTGAAGCTGAAACAGTTCTGAAGTGAGATTGGAGAGGGTCTGATTCATCTCAAAAGAGCGATCGGCAGGCAAAGAATAATTAAAATTTTGCGGTAGGGGAACAATTGATTCTTGACCCATTACTCCCCGACCAATTTCGACCTTTTCACCCAACCTCTGTACACTGTTGTGAAAAGTACCGTCCCAATTGCCCAATATTGGTCCGATTTGAAAAAATCCTTTTTCTGCTAGACGAATGATACTGGTGATGTCTTTAATACTAGTATTTTTAAGAATGTAGCCTCGCGCACCTACTTTTAAAGCTCTGTCTAACTGCTGGCGATCGTCTTGGCTAGTTAACAGCAAAACTTTGGTTGTCGGGAAGCGCTGGGCGATTATCTCCGTTGCCTCAATTCCATCAATCAAACCTGGCATATTTATATCCATTAGAATGATGTCGGGCTGATGTTCTTCTACCTGAACAACTGCCGCTTTGCCATTATCTGCCAGACCCACTACCTCAATATCTGTCTCGCTGGATAAATTGATTTTTAAAAATTCTCTAATACTATTTAGGTCATCAACAATTAAAACTGTAGTCATACGGATCTATGTATTTAAATATGTCGCTTTAATATAAGTACGAAACTCACCCAAAATTTAGATTCACAGAATCAATAGTTTAAATTTGACAAATAGCAAAAATATCTATTGTTCGACGCTGAGACGCTGCTGTAGCGGTCAGCATCTATTACCTGCTTTTTCCTAACGAATATGAATATATATAAATATTAAAAATGTTGTTAGACAATCGAGATGCTGAATTTCGTTTCAAGCACATATCGTACTACACAAACGTTAACTAATAAATATAGCAGCCAGAACCCTGGCTAGGTAAATAATTTCCTTGGACTGCTCTATATTTTCCGAAAAACTAATTGTTTGGAAGAATATAGTTCAGCATTTTAATTCTTTAATCCTATAATGGAAATTAGATCAAAAAAGTAACAAAAGTAAATATAAAGCAAAGTATTTTGCCCAGGTACATTTCATTCATTACAGGAGATACTCCATGTTGCGACTTGAACACATCAGCAAAATTTATACTACAGGGGAAGTTCTTAAAGACGTTACCTGGGAAGTCAAACCTGGAGAAAGAGTCGGGTTGGTCGGAGTTAATGGTGCAGGAAAATCAACCCAGCTTAAGATTATTAGTGGTGAGGTTGAAGCTACTTCCGGAGAAATCATCCGACCAGCTAGCCTAAAAATTGCCTATTTGACTCAAGAGTTTGAGGTAGAGCCAACTCGTACTGTCTACGAGGAATTCTGGACTGTTTTTGTAGAGGCGAACGACATTCAACAGCAAAT
>ENA-ORXU01003202-ORXU01003202.1-marine-metagenome-genome-assembly--contig:-NODE-3202-length-10412-cov-3.199516_pt1 | contig 10412 bp, 10 predicted proteins | sample MGYA00237869_ERZ511484 | MGnify/ENA metagenome assembly ERZ511484 | reverse complement strand
CCATGATCAAGGCGATCACGGTGTTGAGCAGGTGACCGGGACGCCAAGGGTGATCGGGACTCACCCGCAGCACCCCGTAGCCGAGGTCGCGATCGAGGCCCACGATGTTGGTGTAGGTGTGGTGCATGTGGTTGTGGGTCGCACGCCACTGGTCTGACGGGCAGGCATGGTCCCAGTTGAACTCGGCGCCGGTGAGCTCTGGGTCGTTGGTCCAGTCGTACTGACCGTGGAGGATGTTGTGGCCGATCTCCATGTTGTCGAGGATCTTGGCCGCGCCGAGCGCAGCGGTTCCGGCCACCCATGCAGGTGGGAAGAAGCCGACGAAGTGCAGCGCTCGACCAGCAACGGCCAGCCCTCGCTGCCAGGCGATCACCTTGCGGATGTAGTCCACGTCTTCGCTGCCGAGGTCGTCGAGGACTCCGGCGCGGATGGCGTCCATCTCGGCACCGAAGGCGTCGAGCGTCTCCTGTGTGAGTCCGAAGCTCGCCGCTGTTGAGCTGGGGGCCGTCGGATCAGCGTCGGTGGCCGTGGGCTCGGTGAGCACGCCGCCGTTCGAGGTCGCGTCGATCTCGGAAGCTGACGCGACGCGCTGAGCCGTCGTGGGCTCGGTTGCCGCTGAGGTGGCATTGGTGGATGCCGCCACCTCGGAAGCGGCCGTCGCCTTGCCGGCCGGCTTTGACTGGGCCCTCGTGGACTGGGTCTTCTCGGACTGGGCCTTCTGAGACTGTGCCTTCTTGGACTTGGCGGAGGGTTTGGTCGAGGTGGGGCGGGGCATCGTGGAGGTCATGTTGGGTCCTTCTCGGAGGTGGGCGTTCGTGGGCAGGAGCTGAGGTAGGGGTGGAATGGGGGATTCAGAGGTCGACGACGACGTCGCCGACCGGCTCGTGCACGCAGATGCGCACGGGCGTGTCGGGTCCGGTCGTGGTGGTCTGATCGACGGTGTTGCGGACCGTGCCGCACACGAGGCTTCGGGTGCAGGTGTGGCACACCCCGACCCCGCAACCATGTGCGGGGTCGAGTCCTGCGGCTTGGGCCAACTGGAGCAGGGTCTCGCCCTCGTGTGACACCTGGGTGTCGGAGCCAGCGAAACGAACATTTCCTGCGACCGAGTCGACCTCGGTGGTCACATGGTCGAGGGTGAACGACTCGGTGTGGAGTCGCTCGGCTCGGCCGCTGTCGACGAAGTGATCAGAGATCGCTCCGAGCAAGGTCGCGGGGCCGCACGCATAGGTTTGGGAGTCGGCCCAAGCGGGAGCCGCTGACGCGAGCTGCTCGGCATCGAAACGGCCGGTGAGGTCACCAGCGTCGGGCTGGTCGGAGTAGACGGTCACGAGGCGGGCGTGTGGGTGAGCTTCGGCAAGTCGGGTCAGCTCCGCCTCTGCCGGATGGCTGGCGGGCGAGTGGTTGTAGTGGATGAAGGTGACGTCGCGCTGATCGGCGGCGTCGACGAGTGATCTGAACATGGCGAGCACGGGGGTGATGCCGCTCCCACCGCTGATGAAGACGATCGGGTCACTGGTTGAGTGGTCGAGGACGAACTCACCTCGTGCGGCGCTCAGATGGACGATGTCGCCGACTTGGGCGTCCTCGGCGAGGTGGGTGGAGACAACTCCGCCGTCGTGGCGCCGCACGATGAGTTCGATCTCACTGGTGTCGTTCGTGGAGCTCGTGGGTGAGTAACAGCGGGTGTGGCGGCGTCCGTCGACTTCGACGCCTACCTGGGTGAACTGGCCGGCGACGAAACCCTTCCAGTGGCGGTTGGGTCGCAAGCCGATGACGACGCTCTGGGCGTCGGTTTCGGCGCCCACCTGCTCTACCGAAACGATGCGGGCCTTGGTTGCACTGGTGGAGAGCAAAGGTGAGACGAGACCCAGGTACGGCTCGATGCCATGAGGGTGAGCGAATCGGTCAAGTATCCGGGTTGTGGCTTCGGTGAACATATGTACACCGTGACAGTCGTGTGCACATATGTCAACCGAATGTCGCAAATGTCACCCGCGACGTGACTCTCGTGGTCGGGGAGCGGTGAACACATGTGCATTCAGTGGTCGAACCATGAAGGTTTCTTGCACCGGGTGGGAACCTTGGGAGTCCGGCTCGACTGGTAAGGTCGTCCGTTGCGTTGTTGGGCGCGGCGGCCAATCGGTCCTCGTCGGTCCAACGACGCAAGGGTTCGTGCCATCCAGGAGGAGACCCAATGGCTTCGGTGACACTGGCGACGAGAAGCGGCCCGAGGCGAGACGGCTCCGGAGCCGTTCGCACCCGGGTCATTCCGAGAAGTCGTCGTGGAATGTGGTGCTTGGCCATCGGTGCCTTGGTGTTGCTCGCAGCGGCGTGCGACTCCAACCCGGCGCCAGAGCGCCGAGTCCAGATCCGCTTCGACAACACCGGCATCGGCAAGACGGCCAAGCCGATCAATCAAGGCACCGCCGATGACGACACCGCAGTGACGGTCAGGACGCTCAACGGGGGCTCGATCAGGACCGTGGCCAGCATCCAGGGTCAGGGCCGTCGAGGCGACTTCCCCGCCTTCGACGACGCATCGGACGGCCAACGGGCCGTGGTGCGGGTCGAGAACACGGGGTCGGGCGATGTGATGGACCCCGGATCGGCTCGCTTCGAGTTCGGTGCCGACATCCGGCTCGATTCCGCCAACGCCGGCGACGCTCCCGACAACGGCAACAACGTGATCCAGCGTGGCTTGGCCGACGCCGAGAGCCAGTTCAAACTCGAGATCGACGGCACGCCACGCAAGGCCCGATGTGCGGTCAAGGACGCAGCAGGCGTCGGGATCACCGCCGGTTCGGAAGCTCTGTCGCCCAATGTCGACTACCGGATCGCGTGTGTCCGTGCGGGAACCTCGCTCAGCGTGTCGGTCACCCCCTTGAACCCCGACGGGACAAAGGGCGACACCGCCACGCTCCAGAGGAACAAGGCCTCGCTCGGAGCCCTGGATTTCGCCCGCTCCACCCCGCTGTCGGTCGGGGGCAAGCTCAAGCCCGGCGATGGTGAGATCGCCGCATGGGCTTCGGACCAGTTCAACGGCACCATCGACAACGCCCAGCTCACGATCGGCTGACACGGCCTGGCCGAGGATGGACCTGGGCGGGACAGCCGTTGCTGCGTGAGCGTCGCTCCATGTTGAGGAAGGGTCGTCGACCAGTCGGGCGATCGGGGGACGACGTGGCGCTTCGCAACCTTCGCTGTCGCAGGTTGTGGCTGGTTTCGTTGGGGGGAGACCCTTCATCCAGGCCCAGCGGCCGGCTCAGGTGGCGGCTGGTTGTGCCGAGCGGCGAAGTCCTTTGATGCTCCGCCAAGGTTTCGCCATGAAGAGGAAGACGCCGAGGGCAGCGACGAGCGGGGCGGGGCCGGGCTGGGCGGTCCACTCGAGTCCTCCGTTGGAGGGGTCGACGGTGATGCTCGAACCGAAGAAGGGGAAGAGGCTGCTCGTGATCGGTTCGACGGCTCCGGCGTCCAGAACTCCCTCGGTGTAGTAGAGGGTCAGCATCAAGAAGGCGACGATCGCGAAGGTGAACGTCACGAACGCGGCCGAGGCAGCTGCCTTCCACGGCGAGCGAGCTTCGGATTCGGCGGTCGATCCGGCCAGTGTGCGGAGGCTGCCGACCTGAGCCAGCGCCGTGGTGACGCCCACCTTGTCTGCCGCAGCGGTGAGGTTGGCCTTCAGCTCTTGGCGTAGAGCCCGGCGCTGCTTGCCCGGGACCGAGCGCAGGTCGAGCCAGAGGTCGTATCGCGCGGAGGCCCAGTGGATTCGGGCTCGATCGATGGTCGAGAGGGTGTGGTGGTCGTGGGTGGTCATTGGTGCCCCTTCCTTGGGACGTGTCTGAGTGCTCCGGTGGTGGATGTCAGCGGGGTGTCGTGCGGTGGTGGCGATCTCGGTGCGGGGTCTGGCGGGGTGGGTGATCAGTTGGTGGGTGCGGTCGGTACTCCTCTGGTTCGAATCGACATGACGGCATCGACGTGTGCACTCAGCTCGACCCAGTCGTCGGCCGCCCGTCGAAGCTCGGCTTCGCCGGCGGGGGTGGGGCGGTAGTACTTGCGTGCCGGGCCGGCATCGGACGGCACCAGCCGTGAGGTGAGCAGACCCTTGTTCTCGAGCCGGCTGAGCGCTGGGTAGACCGTGCCTTCGGCGAGGTGCTGGAAGCCGAGGGCGCCGAGGCGTTCGACCACCGAGTAGCCGTAGTCCTCCTCTTGGTGCAGTACCTCCAGCAGCAACATCGAGAGGATCCCCTTCAGCACCTGGGGGTCGTAGTTGGTCATGGAGGCAACGTACGCCTACTACTTGGCGTTGTCGAGTAGCATGTTCGTGTCATTCGGCCCACGACCGGCCCGCTCCACTGGGCGCTGCCAGCTTCGTCGGCGGAATGCCTACGTTCGCATCGGCGTGGAGGTTCGGCCTCTGCCAAGGCGAGCAGGCGAGACCGGATAGGTCGGCCGATCTGACGCGCATTGGCCGGGCTGAGGCCAGTACTCGGCCACGGGCTGGGCGGGGGCCGGGGAGCGCTCCCCTCGGGGAGTCGTCCCCGTTGGCAACAGGAGGCGAGGCGCTCATTGTGGTGACACCAATCACCTCACCAACCGGAGTCACCATGCACACCACCGAGATCCCCTCGCCCCCTTCTGCGCCCAACCCGTCCGCCCACACTCGGCCCCACGGGCAGGAGCGGGTGTTCACCGGCACCTCGGCCAGCGGTGCCCCAACCGCTGGCCCCGGGCCCGTCGCCGCCTCGATCCCGCCCCCGCAGGAGGTCCCCACGGTGGAGCGGGTGGCCGGGTTCTCTGCGTGCGGAGTCGGAGCACTCGGTGTGCTCGCTGCCTTCCAGCAGTGGATTGATCCCGGACTGCTCCGGACATACCCCAACCTGATCGAGATCCCCATTTTCGGGTTCACCCTGGCGCTGGTCTCGTTCGCCCTGGTGCTTGCCGGCGGCTACCACCTGATCGACCCCAAGCAGGGCTCGACCGCTGCGCTCTTTTCGGCGTGGTCGGTCTGGGGCCTGACGACAGCGGGTCTGCTGGCCGTGTACACCGCTGTCATCGCCGACGATGAGGGTGAGCTGGGGGAGTACATGACAGCGGGTCCTGGTTTCCTCCTTGCGGCTCTGTTGCTCATGGTGGGCATCGTCACCGCGGTGCCCGCGGTCGTGTTCTACGCGCGCTCGAAGGGTCCTCGAGCCCAGCGGGTGAGCGTCCAGCCCGCGCCTCCCACGGCTCCCCCCAGCGCCTGAGCGGCCGAGAGGGGTGAGCGAACCTCGACGGAGGGGTGAGTGGCGCACCTGCCTCGCTGCTCCGTCGAGGGATTCGGTGGACGCCGACTGACCGGTTCTCGGCGCCTTGTCACAGCTGAGCCCCACCGGCACGGAAACGAACCTTCGGCGTGGAACCTCCGGCTCGGGGTCGCTGGGCTCTCGACCCTTCGCTCAAGTGCGAGTGCTCCGATGCCGAGGCAGTGGCGTGGCTGATCAGGAGATCGCTCCGAACCGGGACACCGCCGTGGGGAAGACGCCTTCACATGCTGTCGCTTCGGCTGCCAAGAGCGTGCCGTCACCAACGGAGCGCTGGCCTGTCGACCCGTTCGATCTGGACCAACGCTCGACGGTCGACTCCGACCACACCTCGACCGAGGCTGGTGATCGGTGCCGGTGTGCGAACCCCCAAGTGGATCGCCCCTCCGACCAGCCCTGCGATCCGGTGACCGGGCTGGCCGATCGAGGTCAGTTCCAGTGCGATCTGGCGCAGATCGTCAAGACCGGTCTGGCCTGTTCGGTGTTGTTGGTCGATGTCGACCAGTTCAAGGTCGTCAACGAGTCACTCGGACGCCAGGCCGGTGACGAACTGCTCCGATGTGTGGCCGAGCGCCTGGTTGGGGTGTGTCCCGAGTCGTCCCGGGTTGCACGCCTCGGCGGCGACGAGTTCATCATCCTGTGGCCCTACTGCACACCGTCTGATGCCGATCACCTCGCCCGGGCACTCGTCGAGTGCATGTGCGAACCCCTTTCGGTGAACGGCATGGACCTTTACACCTCTGCCTCGGTCGGCGTGGTCCACGACGAGGACCCCGATCGGCTGGCCGACGAGTTGATCCGTGACGCCGACATCGCCCTGCGTCACGCCAAGGTCGAGCGGGACCGTGGCTGGCAGCGCTTCGAGACGCAGATGCTCGCCCAGGTGACCGCTGAGCTGTTTCATCGACCGGATCGGTGACGGGCGCCATCAGGTGGTGACCGAGGCCGCCTTCGGTCTCGCGAGGTCCACCCTGATGACCACGGTGGCCGAAGGTGTCGAGACCGACGAACAGAGGTCCTGGTTGGCCGACCACGGATGCGACATCCTCCAAGGCTTCCTCCTCGGCCACCCCGTCGCCCCGGACCAGGTCTTCGCCGCTTCGGTGCCCGAGAGTCTGGGCGATGCAGCCCCCGACCTGGCCTGCACCGTCGACGGTGTCGCTGGCTGATCGAACGACCCCTCGCCGGGCGTTGGGGCAAGTGGCGCCCGAGAGGGCGTAGTCGGGGTGCGGGTCCCAACGTGCCCGCGCCATGGAGCGGTGTCCCCTGGGAGACGACGAGGGGCGGCGCCCGCCATGGTGGGCGAAGTATTTGCTTCTCGCCGGAGTGCGGCCGTAGCCTCTTGCGCTGGTCCTGGTCAGGACGGTCTGTTCGCGCCGCTGACAATCGGGTCGCCCCCTTCATCATCTCGCCGAGCCCGCTGGGACACCAGCGGTGCAGGCGCACCCCACACGTCACCGGCAACAGCCACAGAGGTCAGATCGTGCCAACCATTCAGCAGCTGGTCCGCAAGGGTCGCAAGTCCAAGCGGAAGAAGGAGACCACCCCGGCGTTGAAGGGTGCTCCCCAGCGGCGTGGGGTGTGCACCCGCGTGTACACGACCACTCCGAAGAAGCCGAACTCGGCCTTGCGCAAGGTCGCTCGTGTTCGTCTCACCAGCGGTATGGAAGTCACCGCCTACATCCCGGGCGAGAGCCACAACCTCCAAGAGCACTCGATCGTGCTCGTTCGTGGTGGTCGTGTGAAGGACCTCCCCGGTGTTCGCTACAAGGTCGTCCGCGGCACCCTCGACGCATCTGGCGTGCGAGACCGCAAGCAGGCTCGAAGCCGCTACGGCGCAAAGAAGGAGGGCTGAGATGCCTCGCAAAGGACCTGCTCCACGCCGGGAACTGATGGCGGACCCGATCTACAACTCGGTCGCTGTGACCCAGTTGGTGAACAAGGTGCTCCAGCGCGGCAAGCGCACCACCGCCGAGCGCATCGTGTACGACGCCCTCGACATCATCACCGAGAAGACCGGCGGCGAGCCCGTCGCAACGCTCAAGCGTGCGATCGACAACGTCAAGCCCCAGCTCGAGGTCCGCAGCCGCCGTGTCGGTGGTGCCACCTACCAGGTTCCGGTCGAGGTCAGGCCCCGTCGGTCCACCACCTTGGCGGTTCGCTGGATGGTGGAGTTCTCCCGTGGCCGCCGTGAGAAGACGATGGCCGAACGCCTCGCCAACGAACTGCTCGATGCCTCCAACGGCATCGGGGCGTCGATCAAGCGACGCGACGATCTTCACAAGATGGCCGAATCCAACAAGGCCTTCGCTCACTACAAGTGGTGATCTTCACCGCTCTGTGAGGCGCCCAGTGCCATTTGCGCCGACTGAGGCTGCAGATGGCGACCATCTCAGTCCCGGATGCGACGGTTCCGGGCTTGCGGATGGCATCATGAGTCGTTCGCCTTGCCCCGTTGCGGTCGGGGCGCACAACACCCTCGTCCACAACCTCGACGCCGACCCCTCCTGAGAGCAACCAACCCATGGCTGATCGTCACTCCCTCGAAAAGACCCGGAACATCGGGATCATGGCGCACATCGACGCCGGCAAGACCACCACGACCGAGCGCATCCTCTACTACACGGGCAAGAGCTACAAGATCGGTGAAGTGCACGACGGCGCCGCGACCATGGACCACATGGCCCAGGAGCAGGAGCGTGGCATCACGATCACCTCGGCTGCCACGACGTGCATCTGGGACGACCACCGGATCAACATCATCGACACGCCCGGCCACGTCGACTTCACCATCGAGGTCGAGCGTTCGCTGCGTGTGCTCGACGGGGCAGTTGCGGTGTTCGACGGCGTCGCCGGGGTCGAACCCCAGACCGAGACGGTCTGGCGCCAGGCCGACAAGTACGGCGTCCCGCGCATGTGCTTCGTGAACAAGATGGACCGCCTCGGTGCCGACTTCTTCAAGGCGCTTGCTTCCATCAAGGAGCGGCTGACTCCCGATGTCGCCGTCACCCAGCTGCCCATCGGCTATGAGGGCGACTTCGCCGGCATCATCGACCTGTTCAAGATGAAGGCGATCATCTGGGAGACCGAAGATCTCGGCGCTTCCTTCCACGAGGAAGAGATCCCCGCAGACCTCCAGGACCAGGCCGACGAGTACAGGGCCGAGCTGGTTGAGGCGATCGCCACCCACAACGACGAGCTGATGGAGAAGTTCCTCGAAGACGAGGAGATCACCGCCGAGGAGCTGAAGGCCGGGCTGCGCAAGGCCTGCATCGCCAACGAGCTCGTCCCGATCCTGCTCGGCACCGCGTTCAAGAACAAGGGCGTCCAGCCCCTGCTCGACTCGGTGCTCCAGTTCCTCCCCTCGCCGCTCGACGTGCCTCCCACGCCTGGCGTCAATCCCAAGACCGACGAGGAGATCACCCGGGAGGCCAAGGACGACGCCCCCTTCTCGGCTCTCGCCTTCAAGATCGTGGCCGATCCCCACGGCAAACTCACCTACTTCCGTTGCTACTCGGGCACCGTGGAGAAGGGCGGCACCGTCCTCAACATGCGCACGGGGCAGAAGGAGCGCCTGGGGCGCATCCTCGAGATGCACTCCAACTCCTCGGAAGACAAAGACGCCGTCTACTCGGGCGACATCATGGCGGGCATCGGCCTCAAGAACACCCGGACCGGCGATTCGCTCGCTGAACCCGGTCATCCGATCGTGCTGGAGTCCCTCACCTTCCCCGACCCCGTGGTCCACGTGGCGGTCGAGCCGAAGGACAAGTCGGACCAGGACAAGCTGTCGAAGGCCCTCGCCTCGCTCTCCGAGGAAGATCCGACCTTCAAGGTCGAGACCAACGAGGAGACCGCCCAGACGATCATCTCCGGTATGGGCGAGCTGCACCTCGAGGTGCTGGTCGACCGGATGCTCCGCGAGTTCAAGGTCAACGCCACCATCGGCAAGCCCCAGGTGGCCTACCGCGAAACCATCACCCAGCACGTCCAGAAGATCGAGTACGTGCACAAGAAGCAGACCGGCGGTTCTGGTCAGTTCGCCGTGGTCGTCGTCGACATCGAGCCCACCGGGCCTGGCGGCGGCTACGAGTTCGACGACAACATCACCGGTGGTCGAATCCCGAAGGAGTACATCGGGTCGGTCGACGCTGGCATCCAGGAGTCGATGACCAACGGTGTGCTCGCCGGATTCCCGACCGTGGACATCAAGTTCACCCTCCAGGATGGCAAGTACCACGACGTGGACTCCTCGGAGATGGCGTTCAAGATCGCCGGAACGATGGTGTTCAAGGAGGCCGCTCGCCGGGCCAAGCCCGTCATCCTCGAGCCGATCATGGCCGTCGAGGTCGTCACCCCGGAAGACTTCATGGGTGACGTGATGGGCGATCTCTCCTCTCGTCGAGGACAGCTCAAGGGCAACGAGGCACGAGGTGTCAACATCGTGATCGACGCCCAGGTGCCCCTCTCGGAGATGTTCGGCTACGCCAACGACCTCCGCTCCCGGACACAGGGTCGTGCCTCCTACACCATGCAGTTCGATTCCTACCAGGAGTCTCCCCGCAACGTGCAGGAGGAGATCGTCAAGCGCATCCGGGGCGAGTGAGCTCAAACGCCCGACCCCACCACGGCGCCGCTCATCTAGGGTGAGCAGCCGCGTCACACGTCCCAACACCCGCAAACCCCCACTCCTGGCTGAACAGCGAGGAAGGAAAAACAGAAAGAGGCTCCAATGGCCAAGGAGAAGTTCGAGCGCAACAAGCCCCACGTGAACATCGGAACGATGGGGCACATCGATCACGGCAAGACGACACTCACCGCTGCGATCTCGAAGGTTCTGGCCGACAAGCTGCCGGACTGCAACGAGTTCACCGAGTTCGCCAACATCGACAAGGCGCCGGAAGAGCGTGAGCGCGGCATCACGATCAACGTGTCGCACGTCGAGTACGAGACCGAGAACCGGCACTACGCCCACGTCGACATGCCCGGCCACGCCGACTACATCAAGAACATGATCACCGGTGCGGCCCAGGTCGACGGTGCGATCCTCGTGGTCTCCGCCGCCGACGGCCCCATGCCCCAGACCCGTGAGCACGTGCTGCTCGCTCG
>ENA-ORXU01003201-ORXU01003201.1-marine-metagenome-genome-assembly--contig:-NODE-3201-length-10414-cov-3.566315_pt1 | contig 10414 bp, 10 predicted proteins | sample MGYA00237869_ERZ511484 | MGnify/ENA metagenome assembly ERZ511484 | reverse complement strand
CTCAATTACACCTGCGTTTATCAATAGCCAAGGAGCATGGCAAATTGCCGCTACCGGTTTGCCCTGTTTGAAAAAGGCACGGATAAATTCTAAAGCTTCATCGTTCGTTCTTAACGTATCAGGATTTAAAACGCCCCCTGGTAGTACAAGACTATTATAGTCCGATGGGTCGGCAGTCGAAATTGTTATATCGACCAAAACACTCTCGCCCCATTTATCCTTATCCCAACTTTTTATCGAGCCGCTTTCCGGGGCGACTATATGTACTTGTGCGCCTTCATCTCTTAATGCGTTTAACGGTTCAAACAATTCGGACTTCTCAAAGCCGTTGGTCGCCAAAATGGCTATCTTCTTATCTTCCAATTTCATGATATAAATTTTTTGGGTTAATATTCTTTCATTTTCTCTTTTCGCTTTCGCAATTGCCGTTCTAGATCATTGACCGATTCTGCAATTGAACTGACAAAATCTTCATGACTGGCTTCGGCGAAAAGTCTTGGTCCAGGAAGGCTCAATCGAATGTTGCAAATTTTTCCAGTTTCATCCGATGTGGTGTTTTCTTCCTTGAAGAACACATCTGCCCGAATGACCATATCGAATTTGTTTTCCAAATTCTCAAGTTTTTCTTTAGCGATTTGTTCCAGACGGTCGCTTTGTGCGACATCGTGATATTCATATATTATTTGCATATCGTTTTGTTTTTTTAATAAATAATCATAAACTATTTCTATTCAATGTACGGCAAGTACCGCATTTAAATTGTTCCGAAACATCGTTCTATTGATTCAAAACACTTTGATAACTCGATGTTGGCTAAAAAGTTTCAATCATCGAATTGACGGTACTTCGCCATAATGAACATGTAGGCTCCGTAGCAGATAAGGCCAAATGCAACTAGCCCCATTAACCAAGGGCCTTCGGAGTTTTGTCTTAGAAATGAAAAGGCCTCCGACGTTCCCTTAATGTCTTCCGAGCTGGCAGTACCTGCCGCCCTAAAGAAAAAATAGGCCACAATACCAATTACAATGGCTCTTGACACCATACCCGCATAGCCCAACCATTTAATGGTCTCTCGCGTATTGATGTTCGATAAACTGTCTAAATGAAATTTTTTAAGAAAATCCCCTTTGTAAACTTTAACAATCTGGAAAATGGCCTTGATCGCCAAGCCAATTGCTACAGCATAAAATAGGTAATCCAAATATTCCGTGGGTAGCATCGAACCCTGACCGGATTGGCTGTTACTGGCGGGTCTAAAGATTTGATAGATGGAATATGCCCCTAGACCGAGATAAATCAATCCACTAAAGAAAAAGCCGATTCGTTTACCGATTGCCTTTCCGTCATCGCCAATATCTTCGGGATCTTTGATGCTTTGGAAGAATCGCCAAAATGCGTAACACAGTAAACCAAGACCTAAAATTCCCAAAAGTACATTTCCAAAGGGCTGCTCTTGTAAAAATTTTAAAACGCCCAATTTTCCTTCTGAGCTTCCGCCGAGTCCGATGGCCGCGCCAAAAGCCAAGATTCCTGTAAGGGCATACACGGTACCTTTGGCAACGTAGCCTGTGCGTGCGATTTTTTTGATATTATTGTCCATTATTCAGTTTTTCCTGAAATTAAACCCAATCGACCCTTCTAATTGATTCCATCGGTTTAAAGAGTAGTTCTAAAACTTTTGTGGATATTTATAATTTCGTCGTCAACGCTTTCACGATTCTGTTTTCGGGAAGAAATTCTCGCAGAATAACCTTCAATACGGTGTAGCCCGGAACGGCAACTATCATGCCCACAACGCCGAAGAGCAGTCCGGCGATGATAATAATCAGAAAAATCTCTAGGGGATGGGATTTCACGCTGTTCGAAAAGATAAAGGGCTGGGAGAAAAAATTGTCGATTAATTGTCCCACTACGATGCCTATGGCCACATAGCCCATTTTGGGAAGTATTTCAGAACTCAAATCCATACCGATATTGCTTGTTACGGTAAAGACCATCATAAATACGGCACCGATTATCGGGCCTGCATAGGGTATGATGTTAAACAAGGCACAAAGAAAAGCGATGGCAAGGGGATGTTCGATACCGACCATGGTCAAGGTGGCGGCATAAATGCCGAATAATATCAGAATTTGAAGTAACAGACCGATAAAATAACGGGAGAGCAGGTTTTTAGTGGCATTGATCGAATTCATTATTTGAGGATGTTGGGTCGATGGAAACATGCGAACCATTGTGCCTTGAATAATCTTGGTATCCTTTAGTAAAAAAAATGCTATAAAAAGTATAGAAAAGAGACTAACGCTCGTTGTGCCGACTATTTCCATTAAAGAATTGAACAAATTGGGCATAAAACCAGTATTCAACTCTTTTTTGACTGATTCCTCAATATCGACTTCCTCTACGATTTCTTGAACGATTTCTTTTGAAGCTCCAAAGGAGTTGGAGATTTCATGAAAGAAAAGCTTTAATTCAGACTGCATATTCTTGAAATCAAGCAAGGCCAGTTTTTCGCCTTGCTCGGTAACGAGCGGCACAAATAGCCAAACCAAACCCACCAACAAAGCGAATAGCAACATCATGGTCAAGGATACAGCAAGTATATTCGGAAATTTCAATTTTGTTCGGAGCCATAGTGCCAATGGCCTGCCTATAAGGGCAAAAACGACCGCAAGTATAAGGTAAGTGATTACTGACTGAATCAAATACAGAAAATAGAATAACAGAAAAGTGCCACAGATCAAAGCGAACGCCTTATAGATTTCTTTGGCAGTTATTAATGACTTCATTGGGCGTTTTCTTTAGTTTTTACTTTTTTTATAAGATTGATAGACCGCTGCCATTTGGAAAACAGTTCGACCGGTTTAGGGTAGGTTTCCAAATCGGATTCCCATGGGATTAAAATATCAACATCATCTAAAGCTGCCAGTTCAGGTATCCATTTCCGGATATACGCCTGTGCCTTATATTTGTTGGATTGATGCACGGGATTAGTGTACCAAATCTCAAAGGCCTGCATGTGCCAGTTCATCCAGTTGACGCTGACATCATAGTCGATGAGCTTTGATTCGAAATACGCCGCGCCCCACCGCCAATCGATTTTATAATCGTGAATCAAAAAGCTGGAACAATTCACTCTGCCCCGATTACTCATGTAACCCGTTTGATTCAGTTGTCGCATGTGGGCATCTACAAAGGGAATTCCTGTCTTGCCCTCGCACCATAGATCGAACAATTCCTTTGAATTTTCGAATTCTACCTTTTTCCCTTTAAAACCCTTTTTTGAGTACAGCTTTGAACCGACTCGCATGTGTCTGAAAATAAAAAAGTCGCGCCAGACCAGTTCGAAAACAAACCACCAAGTGCCATACTTCTTCTTCGTCTGCGCTTCATATTTCTTTACCTCGTGGTAGATGTATCTGGTGGAAATACAACCCAAGGCCAAATACGGGGAAAACTTGGAGCTGTAATCCATGCCCATGGATTTGTTGCGTGTCCATTTATATGCGGTCAACTGCTCGGTATCATAAAAATAATGTTGTAATCGTTGTAATGCTTCTCGTTCCCCACCCTTAACAAAGGGTTCTGTGGACTGGCCTTTACTTGAATTAACCACCAATGTTTCGAAATTCGGCAGATTTCCATATTCTTGCAATTCATAAAAATCAATGGCACTGATTTTTGGAAGACAGACCCGCACTTCGGTTTCTTTGGTAGTTTTAATTCGGTAAGTTTTGGAAACCAAAGGAATCTCATCGATCACATACGGAATATCATCTTTATGGTAAAGCGTTCGTCCCCAGTAAAAATTCAAAGCGCAGGAGTTCGGTAGCGCATCACGAACTCTACCGACCATTTTTAGTTCTTCATCGGCGTGTTCTTCTTCCGCCAAAATTTCAGAAATACCATACCGTTCAATTAATTCGGGGATTTCGATTACTGGATTTCCCTGAACAACTAAAAGATTTCCGCCCAATGCTTTAAGTTGCTCCTTTAAATCCGTCAAACATTGCAAAAGAAATTGGTGGCGCACCTTGTCCGCCTTTCGAAAGCCTAAATCCAGATAACGATATGCCTCCACATCTATGCAATACATAATCAAGACCTTTTTACCACTATCTACCGCACGGTAAAGCGCTTCATTGTCATGAAGTCTCAAATCATTTTTAAACCAATATAATATCGGCATAGTTCTAAATTAAAACGGATAGTTATATCGATAACTATCCGCTTTCCATTTTGAGGGTTTTACAAATTAGTACTTACTGGCTTTATGCTGAACTTTTACAAATGCGCCGTCCGCAGAAGGATAATCAGGCAATTCTTGACTTTATTCCTTTCTATCTAAAGGTGCATGGCCATAAGTATAAGCAAGTACCATAATCAAGCTAACCATAAGAAGAATTATAGCTGTTCTTATCTTGATTTTGAAAATATAATTTACACGATTTTTTTATTGCCTGTTAGCAAAGAGATGACTACCAATGCAAGAAATATAAAGAATAAAACTTTTGCAATTCCGGCCGCTCCGGCGGCGATTCCGCCAAAACCAAAGATTGCTGCGATTACTGCTAACACTATGAAGATTATTGTCCACTTTAACATGTTCTATAAATTTTAAATTAATATTGATTTTTTGATATTGACCAAAATAGTAGGTCAGCTATCGATTATATAAATATGCTAATAATCGTCAATTATCCTTAGCTGTAAAAATTGGATTGCTAACTCGAAACGCTATTCTCGAATTTTGCATTTAAGGAATGTTGCGGTTTCTTCATAATGAAGTCCATTTCTAATTCATAGACTTGCGAATAATAAAAAGAATTACCATGTCATTTACTTTTTTTATACCCAAGGTGAGCACTAGTCCACAAAATTTATTGCGGAATCGAAATGGGATGCACCTTTAAAAGAATCAAAAATGGTTTTTAAGAGAAAATCAAAGAGTCGAACGAATCGGGCTTTCTCGAATATTTATTGGCTTCAAAACTAATCAGTTGCATAATTCAATTGATATCAAACTCGGTATATCACATACCTATCGGAACAATTTCGGAAGAATAATTTTCTCGACTTTTTTTGAGAGATTTCTCGCCATCCATATAGGGCATGTATAAATCCAAAAAAATCAAATCAGATCTATTTTGATTAGATTGTAGTTCATCAATTATGGCCTTCCTTAATCGAAAACCCTAAGTGCGATTTTCGTTTCAATTTGGTCTAGCTCCTCATTTAAAGTCTCTTGAACTTCACTATCGTAGTCAACGAGATAAACCAGTAGTTCACTTTCCTTTTCAATGTTTTCGCTTTTCTCTCCTTCCATTTATGTTGCGGAATTTCAATCTTACCTCGTTCAAACTTGGGTCAACATTTAGTATGACCCTCGCCGTAAAAGATGAGAAGCTATCTCAAATCAACCCGAATTCATAAGAAGTCCGTAATTAAAGTTCGAATGTAGTTCGCTCAACGCCAGCGAACTTCCAAGAAGATGACGGCAATTTAAGTTTTCGGATCGCGTCCAAACACTTCAATGGTATTGAAGAGAAAAATACATAAGAATACCCAAATCAATCCCGCTATGAAGCCTCCGACAATGTCCGAAGGGAAGTGTACGCCCAGATAGATACGACTAATGCCGATACTCAAAATTAGTATTGCCAAAAGTAAAATGCCAACTGCTTTAAGCAACTTATTCATTCTGAAAGTGTATAAGAGATAAATTAAAAAGCCATAAAACGCCATTGCGCTCATAGCATGGCCACTAGGGTAGCTCAAAGTCTCGACTGACACAAGATGTTCAATACCCGGTCGTGCTCGGTCAATGGCTCTTTTCAGTATCATATTTGAAACGGTTGCCAATGCCAATATGAGTGCAATTTGACCAACGTATTTCCATCGTTTAAACACTATCGCAGAAATAATAACAGCAACCCCAAGTACAATTAGGTAACCGTACACATCGCCGACATTAGTGACAAAACGGAAGTATTCGGTAAGACCGGCATTCCGTTTTGAAATTACATAATCCGTAATCTGTTTGTCATAGCTGGCCAAGGTTTCTGTATGTAGGGTATCAGTAAGTTCGACGAACAGATTTATGCCTCCAATTACTATCATTAAGGCAACGGTTACGGTTATAATGTAGGGTAGTTTCTCATCATACTTATTGAGTTGATGGGAAAGAAATTTCCTGATTTTATTAATTATCGATTTCAAAGCATGCCTCATTAGTTAAGGTTTAATCTAATTTATCGGATGAATTTAAGCGGTTGAGTGCTTTGGATTGGCCTTTTCAATTTCCTTTTTCGCCTGAGCTTCCTCATTTTTATTTACATCCAAACTATCCTGCACCCATTTAGCTTTCGGCGTATAATTCAATTTTGTGTACATGGGAAAATGGTCGGAACCAATACTCTTTCCCCTTGATATCTCCATTAAAGTGAAATCATCAGTGTGGAATACATGATCTAATGGCCAGCGCAACAACTTGTAATTTGCATTATAGGTATTGAAAAAACCTCTCCCCCTGCGAGGGTCCAAAAGTCCACTTACTTTTTGAAATAACTTGGTGGTTCTAGACCATGCCACATCATTAAAGTCTCCGAAAACTAAAACCATCTCTACACCTTTGTTTATCTCGCGAGCGACTAATAATAATTCTGCATCCCTATTTGTAGAAGTATCACTCTCACTAGGACTTGGCGGTCTAGGGTGTAGGCAGTGAATGGTAGCAACTTTGCCGTTTGGCAAATTCAATGTTCCATGAATGGATGGAATATCATCGGCGACCAGATATTTAACTTCAATATTTTCGAGCGGTAGCTTGGAATACAGATGCATACCGTATAGATTGTCTTTAGGTACCTTAACGCAATACAAATACTCCTCTTCTAAGACACTCAAAGCCTCTTCCCATTTCTTATCCGACTCCAATGTCAATAGTATGTCTGGATTTCGCGAACGAGTCAGATTTATCAATTTATCATAATGCCTATTGGTCATCAAAACATTACTGACCAAAATGGAGAGATAGTCATCATTGTCTTTGCCCTGGAATTTGACAACTTGTTCTTGAGCAATCGATGTGTAAGGATAAATCAGTTTAAGTTGATAAAATAGACTAATCACTAGGGCGGTCACTAAAATAAACTGCCAATTCATATTGAATTCATAAACGAACAAGGCCAATAGAATATTGACAAAAATTAAAACGGATATTTGAACCCTTGGAAAATCAAAACCTCTAATCCACCAATAGTCAAATTTTGTAATCGAGGCTAAGCTCGGAATACAAAATAAGATGTTTAGGCAAACGGTAACTATTTCTAAGAAAGACATCTGCGTAGATTTTAATTAAATCAATTCTTATGAAACTTTAAAATGCAATAAGTTAAGAAATACTACGAAACCGATTATCTCTCGCTCGTTATTCTCTTCTTGGGATAGTATGGCGCTCTAGAATCCGTTCTTTCTCCTTCTCGGCTAGCGGCTCTTTGCGAGTGCCATACAATTTTGACAAGGCAAATTTTCGGGTTTCCACCAAATCTACTATCGGCGGAAAATAATCCCGCTCGACCACAAAACCATAAAGTTCACTTTCCATGGGGGTAATTGTCCAAGGCTCAATGGCCAAATTTGCCGGAAGGTCTTTAAGTTCAGGAACATATCTCTTGATGAAAATAGCTTCTGGGTCATGGTCTTTGGCATTTTTGTTAGGATTGTATATACGAACGGTGTTATATCCCGTCAATCCCGATTGCATTTGAAGTTGCGGATAGTGGATACCCGGTTCAAAATCCAAAAAAGTTCGTGCCAACCAAGGGCCGATTTCCGCAAAATGCTGAAACAGCAAATGGCAAAAGAATGAACTAATCATAGTTCGCATTCTAAAATTCACATAGCCGGTTTCCATTAGGCATCTAATACTGGCATCGACCAAGGGGTAGCCAGTTCGACCTTGCTTCCAAGCATCGATATACTCCGCGTTTTTTTCATATTCAATATTCAAGAAGCCTCGGTTGTGCGCTTCGGTTTCCATACGAGGTTCCATTTCAAACTTTTGGATAAAATGGCTTTGCCAGCGCAAGCGTGACATAAATGCGCTAAGCGGCCGTTTATTTTCGACTTCTTTCTTTCGTTCAAACGTTCTCTGATAAACTTGTCGGACAGATATATTACCCCAAGCGATATATGGACTCAATCGACTACAATGCATGCGCGACCCCAATGGCTTTGAAATATATTTTGTATAGTCTTTGTAACGCTCAGTCAAAAAAGTGCCCAGCCAACATTCGGCTTGAATATGTCCTCCTTTTTGCACTTCAAGTTTGGGTTCGGTACTCAAATCAAAGATTTTGTAATTTGATTCAAATTCTTCGATAGTTTTTACGGTAATAAAGTTGGCATTCTCAAAATCAATGAATTTTATTTTTCGCCGCATGTATTTCCCCCACTCAGCAGACCAAGTTGTTCTATTTTTTAAACCCCTGATTACTCCATTGTTCTGAAATTCTTTCCATGACATTTTATTCGCTTCACACCATTGAGCAACTCGAATATCCCGTTGGAAAGTAATCTTCAATCCGGTTTCTTCAGCACTCCAAAGCTTAAACCCTCCAAATTTTTCTTTGGCCCACTCCAATAAATCGATAACCTCTGATTCGACGGACATTACCTTGGTATCAAACGCGATTAAAGATGCATTCATTTCTTCGATGGATTGTCGAATAAAATCAAAATGAAAATCGCTATAATGTGCATCGGAATAAATAGACGGTTCAAAACAAAAGACCAAAAGTATAGGGCCTCCTTCGTTGACTGCATTAAACAAAGCTTCATGATCTTGAAGTCTAAAATCTCTTTTTAACCAAACGATATTTAAGTTATTTGAATTCATCGATATTATTCGCTTTTAGAAAACTTCCACGATTTGAGATAAATAGGCGCAGCAACTAACGTATTCGTAAAATGTTTCTCATTCTTGAATTTGATTTCCTTTAAAAGTCTCGCATCCACGGAAATTTCAAAGTTATCGTTTTCAAATATCCAAGGGCGTACCGTAATAGCTCCGTTATCGAGTTTGCTCACGAAATATTTTACCCCGTCAATTGATTCATTGATTTCCAATTCGCGACCCAACTGAGGAATTTTATTTTGGCACAAAATCAAAGACAGTCTATCTGAAAAAACCATAATCTGATAGATTTCTTCAACTTCATTCTGATGAACGCGATGCAGACTATACATCACTTTACGGAATTGCTTCATCTCTGCTAAGAACTCTTTAAAATCTTTTGATTCTTGTGCAGTATCCTCGTAAAGAAATTCCAAATGGTGGGATAACACCATAGCAGCCCAACTTGATTTCAGCAAAACTTTGTCGAAAACCGCCTTGGCATGCTCTAATGATTTTTCTACGGGAACCGAATTATTGAGAAAATCCAATGGCATCCCGATTTTGGAAATGCAATTTTTCTGCTTGGGGGATAATTGCTCGTCGTCGTGTTCGACAATTGCAACAAGCGTCTCCAACCAATTTTCAAGTCTGTATTCAGAATTGATTTTCTGCGCTATTTTACCGGAAAGCAATCCATGGGCGGGATGCGAAATTACTTCTAAGCCTTTATCAATGAAATTGATTAACATCCTCCTACAATTTTCTATTCAAACAAATCTATTTCCTTAAGGAGATAATAGTTAGCTCAAAAGAATTTCCGATTAGCGCAAAACCAATCTTTGAGTTTAAATTTAATCGGATTAGTAATTCAATTTATGTAACTAAAAAAAATAGAATGGGCATACTACATTAGACCCAATTTGAGAACTTCTATTATGGAAACTAGTATAAAGCAAAAGGACATTCAAAAAATTCCCACATCTATACCATTAGTTAATCAGCTTCAAAATCAGCGTGAGAAATTGAAAGAAATTAGAAGGCGTTTTGAGGATAATTATCCGAGATACTCCAGCCGAAAATATGAGCAGAAAAGAAAGCTGTACATTCTTTTGACAAGAACACAATCAAAATTAAACCAATTGACGTTTAAAAATTTCGAATCCTCGAAAGCTTTAGCTAGCAAATTGAACGGCTTACGTTCGGACATCCTAGGGTTAGAGAAATTAGAAAATTCATTATACCCAAAATAACTAATATATTTACATAGTTGCTATTAGGTTATTGAATCCAAAATCTCAAATCGAGAGCTTAGTCTATGAAAAGAATCAAGGTCAGTTCACTTCCTTTAAAAGATGTAATATCGGACATTTCCAAAGCACTCAATGTACCCTTTTCAGAAAGCTGTAATCTTTATACGCTATCCCTTCCTGCCAATATAGGTACTGGTGTTATTACGGGTATAGATTTTGAGGATGGTCTCGGTCTAATAGCCTACGACTGTACTTTTTTTGAAGA
>ENA-ORXU01003199-ORXU01003199.1-marine-metagenome-genome-assembly--contig:-NODE-3199-length-10417-cov-1.712959_pt1 | contig 10417 bp, 7 predicted proteins | sample MGYA00237869_ERZ511484 | MGnify/ENA metagenome assembly ERZ511484 | reverse complement strand
CGCTTAAATTAGCACAAAGCCTAGAAAAGCCTTTTGTAAATGCCTTTTGAGCGGGTATATATCACCGCTTATTGCTTGTTAAGTGTATCCAACTAAATATAAAATTTAATTTAATAAAATCGTTATTTATACTTACCCAAAATATAAATTTGTTTCGTACAATGTTGTTGCAACCATCATTTTATAATATTAGAAAATAATAGATTTTTAATATTGTATCCTGTCTAACTGGACTAAAAAAAAATATGATTTATGATGGTTCTTAGCGGTTTTATTACCCAGTATTAACGGCATTTCTAGGTCGAATTAAAATTATAAATAGTGAGGGTATATTAATTATGTCAAGTGTAGTTGCTTACTTAGGCAATGGTGAATCTTATAGCGCCGAAAGTGGAAGTTTAGAAGTTATTGCACCCCAGGGTGAAGCAAAAATCATCAAGGTCAAAGGCGATCTGCCCATAACAATCACGGCTGGTTCGTCTGACGACGACATCACGCTAGGAGCAGGAAATGGTACTGTTCTCGGTCAAGATGGTAATGATTTGATTAAAGGTGGTATCGGCAACGACAATATTAATGGTGGAGACGGCAATGACACTCTTATGGGTGGTATTGGTAAAGACTTCATCTTTGGTGGAGACGGTGACGATATAATCAAAGGAGGCTTGCCTGGTGCTGATGCTGATGAGAATTCTGTAGGAGATATTCTTAACGGTGGTGCTGGCAACGATACCTTTGAATTTGTCAGAGGTATCGGTAAAGAGAATGCCGAGGGCGCTGAGGAAGGCACTGTTATCTTTAACGAATTTGAATCTGGTGCAATAGATCAAATTACTGATTTCGATGCCGAAGGTGCTGACAGAATCAGAATCTTCGGAGTAGGTGACGATGAAGTGACCTACAGCTCGGAAACAGGTATAGTCTCTATCGGTGAAGATGCAGCTATCGACATCGGCAAGGGTCTAGAAGATGTCAATATCGAGAGAAAAGATGGCACTGATACTTGGGAAGTCTTTTAAGTAAGTAGTGTTTTAACTCTGTTCAATCGGCATCATATCGAATAACGAGAAGTAGACCCATGACGAAAAGTTATGGGTCTAAGAGTATATTGGGGTATTCGACTAAAATAAAAAAAACCTAGTTGAACGGGCAGAAAAAGCACCCGTTTCGGTTCATAAATCAAATTACTCTAGACCAATAGTTTGTTATATGTTTGAATTGTGCGAGTCAAAGGTTGTTTAACCCTTAAATTTAAAAGTACTGTCGGCAGAGGAAAATTTTGCCAACGACGGAAGCTGCGACTGTTGGTTATGCTATTTATTTTGTAATTTGAGTTAGGGTCATTCCCATTACCGTCAATGATAAGAGGCGAATCCTCATTCAAGCAGATTAAATCTCACTTAGAGCGTGAAGAATGGGAGCAGGTTATTCATATCTGTCAAAAGGCGATCTCCAGCGATCGCTTTGGGGTTGATTTTTATCCCTATCTTGCCAAAGCGTATGCTCAACAGGGTAAGTTTGCCGAAGCGATTAATGCCTATCGTCAAACTCTCGGAACCAAGATTAATCAAGCCGAGATCTATGCGGAATTAGGTTTACTCTATAGCAAGCAGCAAGATCCACAAAAGGCTGCATGGCATTATAAACAGGCTTTACAACTTAAGCCTAACTGGGCAGAACTCCAGTACAATTTGTCGGTAGTGCTACATCAGACTGGTAATTGGACTGAAGCAATTAGTGCCTATCGCCAAGCGATTAAAGTTAAACCCGACTATGGGGCAGCATATTTTAATTTAGGAGTACTTTACGATCAAAAAGGCGAACTAGAGGCAGCAATCTCTGTCTATCAGCAGGCAATTGCGATCGAGCCTAACCTAGTCAGAGCCTATAGCAATTTAGGAAGTACCTACGCTCGTCAACAAGATTATGAAAGCGCGATCGCAGTTTTTAGAAGGGGAATTGCCCTCAATCCAACCTGGGGAACTTTACACAATAATTTAGGTCAAGTTTACTGGTTCGACGGACAGCCAGAACTGGCTTTAACTAGTTTTGAAACAGCAATTTGCCTCGAACCAAAGATGGCTCTGGCATATCATAATTTGGGCAGACTTTGGCAACAGCAGGGAAACTTAGATCGAGCAATTGAATGTTTTCGTAGGGTCATTAAGCTAGAGCCTGGCAACATTCTAGCCTACAGTAGCTATGGCGATGCCCAGCAAAGAATTGGTAATTTGGACTCGACTCTCAAATGCTGGCGCAAAATAATTGAATTAGAACCAGACTTTGTTGATGCTTACTACCAAAGTAAATCTACCAGCGGTCCTGAAGATCGACTAGAAATAGCCAAACTAGCCTGCGCTCGTTTTCTCCAGGCTCTCAAGCAGGGACAAAAAGAGGAAACCTATCATCATCTTGGACGCACTTATGGTTATATGGGAGATGTTTTATTTGAGTTTGGCGGTATTAAGCAGGCAGAGTTTTACTATCAGCAAGCCTTGCAAATCAAGCCAGAAAATACGGAACTGTATCTCAAACTAGGTAACTGTTTAGCTCGGCAACAGAGATTAGATGCTGCGGTGATGGTATATCGTCAAGGTTTAGATCTAGAACCCAATCAGCCTCAGATTTGTTTTCAGCTTGGCAAAGTTTTAGAACGGACTCATCAGGCAGAAATTGCGATCGACTATTACGAATCGGTACTCAACACCCAGCTACAGGAGTCTGACTGGAAACAGCTACCCAAATTATTTCCTACCGAAGAAAATCGAGCATCATTACCCAGCCAGATTTATCATCACACTCAAGACTGGGTGAGAGATTGTGACCTCGAGGATTTTGATTATGTCCAGGTATCGTGGCAAGAATCGAGCGTCAAGGCAAAAGCAAAAACAGCAAGATACTCTGAAGCGATCGAGATTAATCCTGGAACAACCGCATACCCAGACTGCGGAGGAGTCAACTGTAACAGGTGTATGGGTAAGCTAATCGATAGTTTCAAGCCAGTTCAGCTTGGTAAGAATGCCTATCGGTGTTCCTTCGAGCAGGAGAAAACCGTTGAGGCTGGATTACCCTTTGTGGTCACTATTCCCGATGGTCGAGCTTGGGCAGCACCACAAAAAAATTCTTGGGTGATTTGTGATTCTCTGGCGATAATTACCCCAGATAATTATTTACTAGGGGATCTCTCGCGAGATTATCCCTGGTTTTTACCTGGCTGTCCTTATCAAGAGCGAGCCGAACACAGTATTTTTGAACAGGAGAATATTGCCCCCGTAGAAAAAATCGAGGGCAAAGTGGCTGTCTTGTCGGGATTAGCAGGACATGTGTACTATCATTGGATGTTTGACATTCTGCCTCGTCTAGAATTACTCAGGCGCAGCGAAATAAATTTTCAAGAGATCGATTGGTTTGTGGTTAACAGCTTGAGCAAACCTTATCAACGAGAAACGTTGAATTTGCTGGGCATTCCTGAAAATAAGATTATTGAAAGCGATCGCCATAGTCATATTCAAGCTAGTGAGCTGATCGTGCCTTCTTTTCCTGGATATTTGGACTGGGTTCCTGAAGGCACAATAAAATTTCTTAGACAGACCTTTTTATCCCAGATAGGTCCAAACCAGGGCCATCGTCACAAAATCTATGTCAGTCGAGCCAAAGCAAAAAATAGACAGCTAATTAATGAAGCGGAAGTTAGTCAGCTTATGGCAAAATCAGGTTTTATGACGGTATTTCTCGAAGAAATGACCCTTTTAGAACAGGTGGTAATGTTTGCTAATGCGAAAACGATTGTTGCTCCTCATGGATCGGGATTAACGAATTTGGTCTTCTGTTCGCCAAATACTCAGGTTGTGGAGCTTTTTTCCCCTAACTATATGAGAACGGATTACTGGATGATTAGTCAGCAGCTACAATTACGGCACTATTATGTAGTCGGCGAGAATTTTAGCTGTTCTGCTCTACGCAATTTAATGTACCAAAATGCTCTAACTGAAGATATCTTAGTTAGTATTGATGCTCTCAAGTTAATTTTGCAACACTGTCAGCAACAAGATTGAGAACGTCAATTTTGTCTGGGGCGATCGAGTGCTTTGCCCCATTCTCAACCATTATTCATCTTCATCAAACTAAATTCGTGGACTCTAGTTATTTAGCCCAGGCTATTACCCAGTGTGAACAGGCAATTACGAGCGAAGCTGACAATCCTGAACAATGGCAGGCTGCCTTTGGTAATTTGGGTAATCTACTTCAAGGCAGAGCAGAATTTGACCGAGCTATTGTCTGGCATTCTTTAGCATTGGATCGTAAGTTAAATTTGGCAGAAGCATACTCCCAACTAGGAGAGCTGCATCTATTGGAAAATAACTTGCCCGCAGCCCTAAGCTCCTTTGAAAATGCCCTAGAATTTCTGCCCAATTCTGCCAGGATTTATTCCGCCTTGGCACAGATCAATGGTCAACTCCAGCGCCAAGAAGCGGAGATGGAATGTTGGTATCGAGCCACCCAGATCAATCCTAAGTTGGTTAATCAACAGGGTTACTACAAACTAGCTAAAGCCCTAGAACAGCGCGGAAAAATTGCAGAAGCGATCGCCTGTTATCAGCAAGCGATCGCTCTTGGAGAAGGCAATTTGGCAGTTTACTTCGATCTGGGGGGAATTTATCAACGGCAGGGTAAATTAAAAGATGCCCAAGCTGCTTATGAGCAGATCCTCGCAACTGAACCCACCGCAGCTAGGGCGCACTATAAGCTAGGCACAATCTATCTTCAGCAACGTTTATTTGACAAGGCGATCGCCTGTTTCCGTCTGACGATCAAACACGATCCCGATTTTCCTTGGGCATATCGCGACTTAGTTAAAACCTTCTTGCTGACTCAAAAGTGGGACGAAGCAATCTCTACCTGCTATGCCATCATCAACCTGGTGGAAGAATATCCCTGGGTTTATAGTCATCTAGGTAATGCTTTACGAGAGAAAGGTAGATTAGCCGAAGCTGCTGATAATTTTCGCCAGGCATGTAAACACCGTGGTTGGCAAGAATGTGTCGAACGAGAATACTTTTTTACGGTCGATATTTTTAGTCATCGTCTGGCTTTGTGGTCAGAGCAGCTAAAAGCTTTTAAAGGAAAACCGATTAAGGCTTTGGAAGTTGGCTGCTATCAGGGTATGTCTAGCTGCTGGATGCTTGACTATCTGCTTACCCACTCCGAAAGTCTGCTTACCTGTATTGATAGTCAGTTCGATGCCAAATTTAGCAAGAATATTGCTAAAACTGGTGTAGAGTCGAGAGTTAGCTTGCGTCAGGGCAAAAGTCATGGACAAATGGCTGAGTTGGTTGATAATAGTTTCGATCTGATTAATCTGCAAGATCGATGTAAGCTTACTCAACACACGGAGAAAAATGCAAATTTAGCTTGGCAACTTACAAAACCAGGGGGATTGATTATATTTAGCTATTATGGCTGGCGCAATCCTCAAGATCCCAAACAAGATCCCAGAGTCGGAATTGACCGCTTTTTAGCCACTGTCAAGGATCAATGGCAACCAGTTCATTTATCTCCCCCGATTTTTCAGTTAATTATTCGTAAGCTTTAGGTAATTGAGTTAAGAGTGGAAAGTTCTGTGTCGGAATTAGATCTAGTTAAATTTGAACAGACAAAAGCGATCGCTAAGTGCGTTGAGCAAATAGCAGCAAATCCTCAATCTGCTCAACTATACGCCGATTTAGGGGATTTGTATGATCGGCAGCAGCAACGGCAGCTAGCAATCAAGAATTATCGTCAAGCAGTCAGCCTCAAGCCAACGGCCACGGTACATCATCGTCTGGCAAAGGTTTTAGAAGAACAGGGTAATCTAAATCAGGCAAGCAACCATTTATTTGAGGCGGTGCAGCTCAGAAGAAATGCGTTCGAGCCACAGCAGCTTTATGAATTAGGTCAAACTTTGCAGGGACAAAACAAGCCAGGTAAGGCAGCGGTCTGTTATCGTTTGGCAATTAAATCCCAGCCTGATTTTGAGCAGGCATATCGGCTATTAGCAGACCTGTTGCAGCAGCAGGATAAAGGAGATAAAGCTCTTGAGGTATACCGCCAGGGAGTCAAGCACAATCCTCAAAACCCTAGCTATAGTTTTGCCTTAGCATCGGCTTTGGCAGCCCAGAAGAAATGGGTACGCGCCTGCAACAATTTTCAACGTACTGCCGAACTTGAGACTTCAGCCAGAGTGTATACTCAGTGGGGTATTGCCAAATATGAGCTAGAGGAATATCCAGAGGCACAGGCTCATCTGCAACGAGCAGCAGAATTAGAGCCGACAGCACAAGTCTATTATTATTTGGGACTGACTCTGCTTGAGCTACAGCAGGAGATACAGGCAACAAGCTGCTGGAAACGGGCGATCGCTCTCAACAAGGACTATCTTCTGGCATATTACCAGTTAGGACTGCTGTGGCAAAAACAACAGCAATGGCAAGAGGCGCTAGCTGCTTATCTTCAGGTAATCTCGATTAAGTCAGATTTTGTCCCCGCTTTAGTCAACATGGGACTAGTGCAGCGGAAACTACAGAAGTTCGATCTATCCATTGCCTGCTATCGTCAGGCGATCAAACGAAAAGCAAAGGGATCGACTTTAGAAGAACATGCTTTTGCTGGTTATCAGCAGACTTTGAAGGAATACCCCCAGGTAACGGCAATTCTCTACTACCAACTGGGTAAACTGCTGCGAGCTAGAGGCTATTTTCCTCAAGCGATCGCCGCTTATAGTCAATCTCTACGGTTAGATCCTCACTTTAAAAACACCTATATCGATCTGCAATATACTCCTATTGACAAATCACAATTCCCAAAGCTGATTCAAATTTATCGGCAAATTGTAACGAAACATCCCGAAATAACTATTGCCTGGGGTAACTTGGGAGATGCCTTAACTCAACTTGATCGCGCATCAGAAGCGATCGAGTGTTACCAAACGGGGAGCTATCAACAGGCAATTCAAACTAATCCTAATTTGACCGAGTTAGACTGGTCACTGCCGAAAAAACTCGGTCCCGACTTTATCATTGCCGGAGCATCTAAAAGCGGAACATCCTCAATTTACTATTACTTAAGTCGGCATCCGCAAGTCTTACTCTCCCACAAAAAAGAGCTTGATTTTTATTGGCAGCATTATCAGCGAGGAATAGACTGGTATCTGGCACATTTTCCCAGCATTACCGATCGCCCTGAGTTTTTGACGGGGGAAGCTACTCCCAACTACCTCCGCTTTCCGCAAGTGGCACAGAGAATTAAGGATACTTTTCCTCAGACTAAAATTATTATCCTGCTCCGCAACCCCGTAGATCGGGCAATATCCTGGCATTATCACAAGCTCAATACGGGTTTAACTAAACTAAATTTGGCAACGGCGATCGCCACTGAGATAGAAAGACTAGCCACCGTTACCGAAGCCGAGATTACTAATACAGGATTTTATAATCCCGATAATATTATGAGTAGTCTGTATATTTATAAAATTAAGCCCTGGATTGAAACTTTGGGTCGCGATAAATTCTTAATTCTCAAAAGCGAAGATTTCTATCTCAATCCTCAAGAAAATATGGCGCAAGTATTCAAGTTTCTCAATCTCCCCAGCAATCCTTTAGAAAATTATCCTAAAGTAAATGCAGGTTCTTATCAGGAAGTAGATCCTAAAATTAGAAAGACTTTAGCTAACTATTTTGCTCCTTATAACAAGCAGCTTGAATCATATCTTAATATGAAATTTGATTGGGAATAAATTATTACCTATTACTTATTACCTATTACTTCTCAACCGTCGAGTTCATGGTTAAAATTTCCCTAGCAATTCTAATCTTCGCCTTTAAAGAATTTGGTTCAGGGCGACCATGCCCTTCTACACCATAGTAACTATCAAATACGAACTGATTGTTCATTCCTGGATGACTAAATTTAGAAATTAAAAGCTGATAAAAATCAAAGTTTCTTTGATGCAGATGATCATTAACATTTGCTAGAAGATAAATATTAGGAATACTGACTATATCTTGCTGAAATCTATGGATGCAGTCAAGGCGATCGCCAAATATTTTTAATAACTCTTTAGGCTGGGCTAAACCCAATAAAGGCTGCATCAATGCTCGACGGTATTGTAGATTGACTTGACTATTAACAGCTAAAACATTTGCTTTTTGTGAGAGATAGGTGCTGCTTAATAAAGCTCCAAACGTCCCTGCTGAAGAACCAAACAGCATTGTATCCTGGAGGCTTATATTAGCTAGAGTAGATATTTTTTCGAGGATGCTGGCAATAGTTTGATTAAAGTTCAATTCAGGAGAGCCAACATAATAGCTAGAGGTTATTCCAGGGATAAACTGACCAGGATCACTGATACTAATAACTGATATATTATCGCCATTAAAAGCAGAAATACTGCCTTCAAAACTTACTTTCTCTTGACTAAGCTTATATTCTTGATAAGTTAGAGGTTTGTAGTTCGGATGGGCGCTTTGAAAATAAACATTTAGCTGCCGAGCGTTCTGCTTTAGATAGCAAAAGATATAAAAATAAGCGAGATTATAAAGTTGTTTTTGAGCGGGATAATAAAGCTTATATATTACTGGTTCATCTAAGTAAATATCATCTAGGGTAATCCTGCAATCATGTAATTCAATCTGCCTAAAAATACCAGGAATATAGCCAAAAATCTGTTGGTTATATTCACGAGGAAGTATTTGTAAGGCGTAAGCCAGAAGCTTGGCAACTTGTGTAAATTGCTTTTCTGCTTTGTATTGCTCAAATTGATATTTGATTTTTTGGGCTAAGGCGATCGCATCTATAACCATTAAGTATATTTTGATTTATTTGTGACCGTTACTAACTTATCCACAGAGACAGCAAGCTACTCCTAGCCTATAAAGAATAGAATATAAAAGTAATTAAGAACTTGATTGACAAATTAGATAAATACTCGCTCAAGCAATTATTTTAAATATAGAAATTCGTTTTGGCAAAGATATGATCGTGCGTCCGATGCAAATAGCTAATCTAATCTTAAATTAACGACTCTATAGTGGTGGTTTTAAAAAAAATATCATAAATTTGATGAAATTAAACTGTCAAATGAGTTTTAAGTCTTAAATTATGGTCAACAAAAAAAACAATTTGCCCGACAGGCTAGTCAAAGGAGGTATAAAAAGCTCTCAGGAGGCAAAAGTGCCAGTTGCAATGGGTGGGGCAGGTAATGTTGGTACGAATTTAAACATTCGCTGGACTCGTAATAGGGCTATTATGGCGACAACTTTGTTAGGAGTTCCTTTTCTATTAGCTACAGTGATGACATTTAAATCGGGAAACACTGTAATTGGCTGTGTTCTGGTTGTTATAGCAATTTTTTTCGGGATAATGTATCTGGCTTTACGTTACATAGAGAACAATGAATTTTGAAGTATACACTCCAAATAGTCATGCTCTCTACTTACATTTGCGTTAAGTTTAGACTACTGTGTTTGAGCCACAATTGTTCTATGTCGGGGACTATTAATCGAGATACTAGGAGTTTTAAAACCAGCCTTAACAAGTGCTTGCTCCATATCTAAGGCGAAATATTGATCTAGATAGGGTTCGGTGCTTTTGAGCAGGGTTAAAATATAGGGGGGCATTTTCAGGAATATTTCCGACTGCGGATTCATGTCCATGATTGCCAGATGTCCCCCCCGACGTAATAGGCGATGGGCTTCGCTAATAATTGCCTGGGCTGCACTGCTAGGGAGTTCATGAAACATCAAACAGGCTGAGACTAGATCGAAACTGCGATCGCCCAATCGGGTCCCCTCCGCAGCACTATGCAGCCATTTTATGTTCGAGCCGTTTTTCTGAGCCTGATATTGAGCAACAGATAGAAAGTAGGGAGAAAGATCGACTCCCGTAACCTGTGCTTGAGGATATATTGACTGTAGCGCCTGGGTACTCATGCCAATTCCGCAACCAAGGTCGAGAATAGTCTGAGGAGCAGTTGTTACTTCTGCTTGGAGAGCCTGATGATAGGTCTGTCGCAGCATCAGATCGCCATTTACATCCCCCTCCGACCAAATTTTAGCGTGGACAGCACGGGCAGCCGATTCAACCTCCCAGGCTGCTTTCCAGCTTAGGTTTCCTTCTGGGTAAGCATGAAAAGAGGTGGTGTAATAACTAGGATATTCTAAATTTCGATTTTCCACCTGAGCCAGATCTTCAGTCCAGTTGCGATCGCTCAACCGCTGCACGTTGTCTCGCCACGGTACACCAATCGCTTCGGCTCGTTTGATCATCATCGTGCGAGCGCGGGATTTGGCAAAGTTGGCTAAAGGCTCAATTGCTAAAACGCCCTTTACTAAACGGGAGGTAAGGTTAATTTTTGGTTGAGTAGTGACAGTCATTGGCTATG
>ENA-ORXU01003198-ORXU01003198.1-marine-metagenome-genome-assembly--contig:-NODE-3198-length-10420-cov-4.251281_pt1 | contig 10420 bp, 11 predicted proteins | sample MGYA00237869_ERZ511484 | MGnify/ENA metagenome assembly ERZ511484 | reverse complement strand
GCCGCCGTGCCGTCCCCGGCGCGGGCGGCGGCGGCGCGGGCGGCGCGGCCGGCGCGCGGGCGGCGGCGGGGGCACGCGCTAGGGCGGTTCACCACGTCGGGGGGGGGGTCGAAAAGCGCCCGTTGGGCTCCCACAAGCCCGCTCGAGACCCCCCCCCGTAACGACCTTGGTGAACGGGCCTAGCACGTCGGGGGCGCACCGCCGCGCGCGCGCGGCCGGTCGGGCGGCCGCGCCGCGCCGCCGCCGCGCGCCCCCCCGCCCCACGTGGTGCTTGACACACGCGCCGACGCGGCGGCGGCCGGCGCGGCCGCTGACCGTGGGCGGCCCCGCCGCGCCGCTGCCGCCGCCGCGCCGTTCGTCGCTGCTGCGTGCGAGGGGAACAGATTGCCATTCCGTCCGGGCTCCTGTGCCTGAACAAGGCCTCAACACAAGCGAACCTGTTCCATTACCGTCTAGGTGCTGAGCTCTCGATCTCGAGCCTGAAGGCAGCCTGCACCAGAGCCGTGCAGCTCTCGACATAAAAACGGCACGAGCCGGGTTTGTTAGCAGGCGGGGTCCAAAGCGGCTTAACCTGACGCCATACAGTCCAAACCTGACGCCATGCAGTCCAGATACAGCTGCTGTGCATTCGTTCTTGGTCGGCCTGGAATGGGTGCGGATCGAGAAATTGATTCGTACTGTTCGTCGCAGTAAGCGACGACGCCCGCACGATGTCGCGTAGGACAAAAAACAGGGCTCCTTTATCGGCTGTAGCGCCATCACAAGCACTACTTCCAGCACGATGAACACACTCACTCAAAGCACGGAGGACAGGGACGCCAGCAATGCCAGATCCCACGCCAAGAGGTAGCGACGTTGACCAACAAGAGCAAGCAAAGCAAACAAGAAAAAATTCCGACAAAGAAGCGATGACAAGAGCGACCAGAGCGATCCGGCTGCACTACTGCTGCCACGGCAACGGTGGCACGGCACAGAACCGGCCAGAGGTGAGGAGCAGACCAACCCTGGTCAGAGCGAGAAGACAAGGTCCATGGAGGAGTCGTCAAAACGCCTGAGCAGCAGGATTCAGGGGCCCGCATCACAGACCAGCCGCGCGGTGCGCACGCCACTGAGCAGCGTACTCGCCAGAGACGGGACGGATCTCGTCATCCTCCTCTTCATCCCAGTCGTCCACTCGCGCAGCAGCCTCGCGGGCGGCTTGCGACCCGGGAAGCACGGGCATACCCACCGGCAGGGGCGCAAGACGCATCTGACGGGGCGGACTGGGCAATACGGCACCAACAGGGCCAAGGACACCCTGGGGGGCGAGCGTAGCCGCGGCCCCGTCGAGGAAGGTGGGCGGAGCGACGGCACCAACCGCAGACACACCAACCACAGGCACAGCAGCAGCAAGCACAGCAGCAGAAGCACCAGAAGTAGCCGGAGCTGGGGCACCCTCAAGAAAGTGGCGGTTGGGGTTGCCGCCATCAAGCAGCTGCAGGCCGTCGTGAACTTCCATGTCCTTTGGGAACACATCGTGCAGGAAGAGGAGCTCACGCTCATACAGCGTCCGGTGTCCCTGGTTGAGCACACCGACAGCGGCAGCCACGGGTGGCAGCCCAGCCCGGCTGCGCAGGAAGGTGCGAATCTGCCAGAGGGTTTGGAGTACGAGAACAACAAACAGGGAACAGCAATGCAGCCCTAGAAGGGAAAGACGATGTCAGTACCTGTTGTGCTCGACGTGACAAGGTCTCACACACGCCCGCTATAGAACAGCAAATGCGCGAAGAGCATGCGCAGAGCAAATGAGGCGGGTAGGTCATGAGAGCTGTTGCGGACGTACCCGGAAACAGACATTGGCGGCCTGCCCGTAAATGCATCGGATGATGCGCGCCGCGTTGTTGGGGCCCGACCAGGTAACCATCATCGCCGTCCCGGCAACTTCGTCTATGACGCTGGCCAGCGCGTCGAGCACTGCCAGACGCCCGTTGGCGCCCTTGACGAACGAGTCATCGCGGAGAAGCTCGAGACACTCCTCTCCAGACAACTTGAGAACCCCACGAGCGTCGCGCGCGCCCATGCCCGTCAGCGCATGAATGCGCTTGACGAAGGTCGCAACCGCAGAAGACGTCAAGGCGCTGTTGAGGTGCCCGACCACCCGCTTCACGTATTGATACGCCACGACGAGCGCCAACCCCTTCGCGGGCTTGCGCACCGGCAACATGACCTTCTGTTGCAGCTTCTCCGCCGCCTCGTCTTCTGACACATGCATAACGTGTGCCGCTGCGCGCAGGAGCCGGTCGTTCGTAACCGTCGTCGTCGGATACACGAGCGCCGACGACGAGGCGGTGCGGATCTCTTCCATTAGGCCTTCCAGGAAGCGCTCCTGTCAGATGGAAATGCATTGCAGGACAAGCACAAACACGGACGACCAAGAGAGGAAGAGTTGTCAAGCAACCCATTGAGGAATCGTCAGTATCGGTGGGAACGTACAGAGGCAGGCACTTGACACAGACAACGGGGTTACATGGCGACACACAACGTCAGCAGGATAGCCGTTCCAAAATATCTCGACCGAGAACAGTGACCGGGCAACTCATCGGATGATTGCAGCGAGCGGCTCGCGGACGCACCTTAATCTCGTTCACGAGGCCCAGCGTGTTAGCCACGCGACCACCGTCCGCCTTGTCACCCCCTTCCTTTGGGAGTCGCTCGTTGAGCGCCTGCAGTAGCATCTCCAGCTTCGACAGGCGTTCGAGAACGACACCGCTCCCCGACTGCGTTCCATCCGCGGCAGCAGCAATACCGTCCATGCGTCGCAGAGACGACGCCGCCTGCGACTTGACGACAACAAGCTCCGCTCGCAAGCGCCCAGATTCGCGCCGCACGGACGAAAAGCCAGTGCGCAGCGCGACCATCACGTCGCGCAGCGTCAGAGTAGCATGCTCGACGTCGTTGTTGGCTCTGGCAGCTGCGCCAGCCGTCGAGGCCGCTGCAGTCGTGCGCTGGGCACCCGAGGCGCTGGCGCGCCGACGAGTCCCGGACAACGCCGGAGTCCGTCGGGGCGAGTCCGTCGGCGAAAAGCGTGGAGATGCTGGCGGCGTAATGTACGCGGACACTAGCGCGTCGTCGTCCATTTCCTCGCTGCTCCCGTCGTCCGTCCCGGGCGGCGGTGGCTGATGTGCCCGTACCAGAGGGGGAGGCACCGGGGAAATAGTTGCAGGCATCGCCGCAGACGGGGAGCGACCCGCGCCAACTGACGCCGCAGCAACCCGATTGGCAACAGGCGGGGGAAAAGGAGGAAGCCCCCCGGATGAGAACTGCACACCAGGTAGAAGCGCAGCCGTGCCAGGAGACCAAAAGGCACCGACCGGGAAGATCCGTGGGTTGCGGCTGCGCTCCGCGAGCTGCTCCGCCAGTGCATCGGCCGCCAATGCCACCCGCGTGACGACCGGCGTCGGCCCAGGCGTACGCCCATCACCCTCTGTGCGCGAAGCCGTCTCGTTCGGCTCGGTCGAGGTCGAAGACGCCATGGGGACCGGTACGTAAGCAGCCCCAGCTGCCGACTCGCGGTCGTCAGGCTTGCCAATACCTGCAGCGGCCGTCTCAGCACTCCGAGTGGTCGATGCCACAACATTAGCCGCTGGCGTCGGCGCTCGGGCTGGGCCCGCGGAGCTTGATGCGCCAACCGTAGCGTCGTCTTCTTCCCCGTTCGATAACTCACTATCACCGTCGCTGGAAGCCGTCTCCGCGTCACTCCAACCACCAGGTGGAGTGGGGGGATCCGCGTACATGCGCGGTGCGATGGCCGTCATGACAGCAGCCTTGCGCACAAAGCCGCGGCGGGAGGAGCGCGACCGGTTGGAACGGTTCTTGGTTCGAGGAAGCGATAGATGCCCCGGGGGCATCTCGACTTTACGCCCCCGCGTCACCGCCTCCGTCACCGACGCGCGCCGAGAAGACTGACCATAACCCGCCGCCGATCCGACGACGGGGACAACCGGCCCAGACGGCGTGCAGGCAGCTGGAACTGCAGCCTCCGTCCACGGCTTCTGCAGCTTCGCGACCTTGTCCGTGACAAGTGAGGAAGCGGCCCCAGAACCCGTCGGAGACCAAACGACAGAGGATGATGCACCAGGCGTCGCCCGGCCGCCTGCCGACGAAGCTCCACCAGCCTTGACCGCCTTGGTAGCCGGCGTCGCGCCGAGATCAGCAGCCAACGTCACTGCTTCGCCGCGTGCGTCTTCCGTCAACACCTCCAGCTTCTGCTCGTACAGCGCGACGCCGACTGCGCCATCAAACTTGAGGGTCGGGTTCAGTCGTTCACTCGCAGGGTCCCCGGCAGAGGAGCGCGTGGGCGTCACCCACGTAGCGGGATCGTCGACACCGATAGGCTCCTGGTATCGGGCAGCCTTTGCGGGACCCTTGCCCTTGGTCGACGGCTCCACCGTCGCGGATGGTATGTTGTCGACGTCGATGACATCCTCCTGAGCCGCGCGCTTGGTAGATGACCGAGTTCCCGACTCCTTACCCCGGCTCATCGGTGCAGGGGGCGCCATCGTACCCGGGACTAGCCGATAACTGGGGGCTCCACGGCGGGGGAAGGGCGCGGGGGGGCGCGAGTGGATGCGGCCAGTGCGGGTGTGGAGGCGGGCAGCGACAACGTCGCCGCGAATGGCGGTCGCGACACGAGGGACGGGTTGACTGGATGACCACCGCCACCACGATCCGGCGCGTATTCTTAACGGGAGAGACACCCGCACCGGGACGGCTGGCAGGCGCCTCAGGCGCCGGTGCAGAGCGGCAGGGCGGGCTGCCGACGCCCGGTGCCCCGCTGGGCGACGCAAGCATATCCAGCGCGCGCACCCGTGGTGCCCAGAAGCAGGTCTGGGGCCAACATTGCCGTCTCGACGAGGCGCTGCCAAACCGGCGGGTGAGCCCACCACCCCCACAGCCCTCGCCCGTGCGAGGGGTGGCCACCCCACCGGCTACGACAGGCAAGCAAACGCACCAGCGTCGGAGGACCGTCACATGCGCCCACTCCGCGTGCCCGTGGGTGCCCATGGGCGAGAGGTCGTGGTGTCGACCTAGGCCTACCGCCCGGTTCGACGCCTCACGGCGCCGGCGACTACCGGCATCCGGCTGCTGGGGTGGTCCCAGGTGATTGTGGCCCGGAATGCACGCGCGGGGCAATCAGGCGTGTGGAGGGGCGCCATAGTGGAACCTGCAAGAGCAAGGTGTGCCACTGGCAAGTGGCACAAGGGGAAGATGTGAGCGGGAAGCGCGGGGTAAGGTGGGAGGAGGCCGGCACGTGGAAAGCGAAGATTGACAGAGCGACGAGCGTCAGGCACAGCGGAGTGCGAGCAAGGTGATTTGGCCAATGACCACAGAGCGCCGGGGAGGCGGGGGCATGTCGCCGGGGGGGCGGGTGGTGCGGGGGGGGGTGGGGGGGGGGGGGGGGGGGGGGGGTGGGGGGGGGGGGGGGGGGGGTGGGGGGGGGGGGGTGTCTCTGTCGCAGGCAGCGGGTGCGCGGTGGTTTGCGGTCCATGTCGCCGCCCTGGGCGGTGGGTGGTGTCGAGCGTGAAGTGGAAGGCGACCCGCCGTGCCACTGTCGAAAGAACTATCAGCTAGGAGATCGGACCTACCGTCAGTCACTGCAAGGCCACAGAAAAAAGCGAGGTGTGCGCTTGCCCATGGCAGGTCACTTGGGCAAGAAGCCCCCCAAGAAATACTGGTGCTCCAATCGTGCGTCGTGTTGGTTTGTTGAAAGAATCTGGCTGAATGCAATACTACGATACAGCTAAAATCTCGTGGATTTGGTTTCCGGATTCCGCGAAAGTCCACTGCGTCTCTTCTACCTCCAGATCCCAAGAAATAGCGATAGAGTACACGCGAAGCAAGATCGACGCAGTCAGCCGCCAGACTGTCGAGTCGGGTTCGCCCGACACTGAACGCGTTACCGGGGATACCTCTACCGCACCGATACTGACACACGGTGCTCCATCGACGCGCAGCATCTCCTCGTTTTCTACCTAAGACCGCTTCATACGCTACACCGGCGTACCCTTCTGGGTGCTCGTTCGGTTGGCCTGTACGACGGCGCGTGCTGGCGGGCCGCGTCCCGCGCCCGCGCCCCAATATCGACGGCCATTGCTTATCTCCTTCAACGGTGTCGCGCGCAAGCTGCACCACGCCACACCACCTCCCCCGGTTACCTTCTTCGCTCGTGTGGCCAGTGTATGCTCGTAACATTTCCTTGTGGTTGAGGGTACCATTTCAGGCAGTCCTCTCTGCAATGCTCTTTCTGATGCTCGGCACCATCTCCTCGCGTCTTGTCTTCTCGGTTTGTGGATACGTACAGGTGTCGTCATGTGTCCATTCTACGAGCCTATGACCACCAGCTGCTAAACCATCATGTCATTAATTGCTCCCTCGTGCTGCTGCACGCCCGTGCACGTCTGCCTTTGTCTTGCAATTCGTTTTTTGTACAGGTCATGGAGCAAAACCAGGTCGCCCGCATGTCCTACTGCAACTGGCTCTGCTGGTTTTGCCCCCGTTTGTTTTCCTCCCAACCGGCAAGGACTCACCATATGAGCGCGAAGCACGGTCGGCGCAACCGGCTAGTGCCCCCGGAGGGGTTCGTCGAGCTGCACCTAAGGCCCGATGCCATGGACAACACACGCAGCTCTGCGGCGGTGCATTCATCCGCGGGCCAGAGCGCTGCCGGCGTCCACGGCGCAACTGCCTCTTCGGCTATGGCTGCTGCTCGTGAGTCGGTAAATGATCGCGACTCACCGGTGCATCTGCCTGCTATTGGTGGGCTCGGTGTTGTGCGCGTACCCGCCGATGGCTACATGCGCGGGTCGCTGGCGGCTCCACGGCAGCGTAACGTTTTCCAAACTTCCACTGCTGCCCGTATTCGTGCCTACTACGAGGCCATGCCAGAAGCAAGCCAAACCCATCGCTTAGTGCCGGCGCTTGTCGGACAGCGACCCTCTTTGTTCAACACACCCCTACTGCGAGAGGTGCTCAAGTTTGCCCTAAGTGCTGGTGGACCGGGCCTCTCACAAGCGGACCAGATTTCGTACGTTTCGGTGCTGTTAATGGCTGAACGGGGTGGACGCTCGTCGCGGCTCCAAGACCCCCTCCGAGGATCCCGGCCTCCCTCGAGGGCTCGTCGTACCAGCGAGAGATCCCAGCGACGAGAGGTACTCGTCGGTGCGGCTGACCTCATTCACAGTGGCTCTGTGCCAGCTGGCGGGACGAGCTCCGAAGACGATGACGGGGAGATCACGCGAGCGTTTCCCAACAAGACATCCTTCGTGACAGCCGTGCGGGCGGAGCAGCGTCGCGTCTTGTCCAAACTTTGTTGGGATGAGACGCCCCTCGAAGTGGAAGGGCAAACGTACCTGTTTTACTCGCGAGACCTCCTCGTGGTCGTGATGGACTTGCTGCAGCACGCCAGGCACGTGCAGTTCTGGGGCGAGCAGCTGGGTTTGGGATCGGACCATTCGCAGCTGCGTGCGGATATAATGGACAGCGACCTGCTACTTACGGAGCAGCTTATTGTCCGTCGCCGTCATGGCTCCCTTGCTTTCGTCCTGGCTGTTCAACTATTTATTGACGAGGCGGTTGTGTCATGGTCCGGTGCACACTACATGTACCCTATTCGGGCACGTGTACCCAACGTGCGGGATCGCTCCGTACAGTGGGTGACGGTGGGGTACGTGCCCCATGTCGGCAAGCCAGTGGCTCGCACGTCGGCCGCACGGCGACGAGCAAGCGACAGCCGCAACGGCGTTTTGCAACGCTGCCTGGCACTCCTTCTGCGCCGCTTCGTTGGCGCTAGCCAGACCGGTGTGCAAGTGCATCTGCCGGGTTCTCCCGTACTGACCGCAGTACCGCGGCTTTTCGGCATTGTCGCTGACCAACTTGGCGAGAGATCGGTTCTTTGCTTAATGGGCAACGCGTGTCAGTATTTTTGTTCGCATTGTATGGTGCGGCGCGGTGTCGCCGGCGGACCGCAAGGGGTCGGTGCCGATGCACGAGATGTGACCGCCGTGTTGGATGCACAGATGGATGGCGCCATCACTCGCGACCGAGACCCGCGTCCGTCTCTGCGTAATGCGCTCCGCACTGAGTATAGTGCATTGGCCTTTGTGCCGGCCGTCGCGGCCGTGTGGGGCTTGGCTACGGACAACAAGCGGCTCTACGACATCATCTCTTTCGACCTGCTACATGTGTGGAAGCTGGGCGTTGTCCGCATGGTCGCGCAGCGCTTCCCATCCTTTCTTACCGCGGCGTGCGGTGGGCACGACGCCCGCCTCGGACCGGCTAATGCCACTCTTGAGGCCCTCAACTTGAGGGCCTGGGAAATGGGGCATCTTTGCGTGCCGTCTCCAACACCGCCCGGGTATGTCTTTCCGCGTGTTGTTGTATTGACACATGTACCCCCACTTGGCGACGTGGACCGCCCTTCCTTGTGACACGCTGTGAATGCTTGACGGCTGCCGGGACGTACGTTACATCCTTATTACTTGCTGACGACATGCAATGCCCGTGCTTCTTTTTGTCGTCGACACCCGCTCCCATGCCCTCGTGTGCGCTGTGTCTCCAGATTCTTCGTGCCCCCTACAGATAAGCAGCTTCAGATGACGGGTCGTCTTTGGCGACATGGGCTTACCATCATGCCCCATATGATCGCCGGAGTTGGGGGTCCAGCCGAGGAGCATCTCGCACAGAATCGGGAAGCAGCACCGCCGCATGGGGCAGGGGGGCACCGGCAAAGGGCAGCAGCCGCAGACGGCGACGAGCTCGACGATGGGCACGACCCAGATGGTTTGGTCTTCGAGGCAACAGAAGAAGTGCTGCCAGATCCTGTGGTGCCTGACGTCGTCACGTCAGCCAAGTACCGCCGGCTCTTCGGGACCCTCCCCTTGCACATGGCCGTTCTCGACGTCTTTTGTCGCATGGCCGCACTGGGAGGGCGGCTGATGGGCGACAACATGGCCGACACGGTCCAAATGACGGAGCAGCAGATGCGTGATCTTGCCGACGAGGCTCAGAACTTCATCATTGAGTACGTCGACGTGCTGTTCGGCCCAGCGCACACGACCAAAGCCCACCGCCTCGCTAGCCATCTGCTTGCAGCGCTGCTTCGCAATGGTAACCTCTGGGAGGGGGACACAAGTGAGAACGAGCGCTTGCACGGCCCGTGCAAGAAGATGTACGGACGAACGAACAAGCGTGGGCCGACGGTTGTACTGCAGATGATGAGGGCGGCTGAGACGCAGTGCGAGGTGCTGCGGGAGCTGCGGGAGCTGGAGGACGAGGACGGGGACGGTCTGTTCGACTTGTTGGAGCAGCCCGATGGCGCCGTCGACGTCGAGACAGTGCCGAATGCGACTATGTCGCAATCGCACCGGGGCCTGCGCATGACGATTGGTCAAGCGTCGAGGTTGCCGGGTATGACCGCATTGGATGCGTTGCTGCAAATGCAGGCAGAGTGCTCTCTGGTTGTGTCGCAATCGTTCACATTCTTTTGCACCTTTGAGTGGGGTGCGTCGTCGGTTGTGCAGACGGCGTGCGCAGCGGAGTCGTACCTCGGCAACCCACGCTACGACTACATATGGTACACTGACCAGGACGGGCGGCGCAAGCTGGGATGGGCGCGACTGATTGTGCGGATGCTCGGTGGGGCCGTCGACGACTTTGTCGTCGTGCGATGCCTTGAAGACTGTCCAGCGATACCACTATGCTCCCTCACTCGCTCCGGATGCAAGCGGATGGCGTGGCGCTTTGCGCACCCCAATGACGACTGGCCCGAGATCGCCCGTGTTCCATTGACCAAAGTGCTTAGAATCGAGCATGTCGTGGCCGACTTCCAGGACCTCGGGAACCGACTCGGCTTGCGTGCGGTGCCTTCGAGCATCCCCGCCACAGCCGCCGAGCGCCATGCGCAGCGGTTCTTCACCAACCACTTTCATCCTTTCACTTCCCGGGTATTGAACCCAAGCAGCTAAGGGAAGCCGGCTGGCCAGTGATATCGACGATTGGCGGGGTAACGGTGGGGAGACATACGACCGGCGAGTTGGCCGGCTCAGGACACTTGGGCGGGCAGTCGTGCCATGAGCAGGGCCGGTTGGGGGTGTTCGTGTGCGTGAACGTCGTAGGGAGTGGCGGAAGAGGGTTGGGTGGTAGTCGGGTGAGCAAGCGTTGTCATGGCGGTACTGGAAAAGTTGGACCCATGTCGTTTCGTAATGGGCGCCAGTCGGTCGGTTCTGGCGCTCCACGTCACATAAAAGGAAAACGGCATGATGCCCGCCCAGTGGCCCATGGCGGCGGCCCACGCGGCGGCGTCGACGACGGCGGCGGGGCGGTTGACAACATGAGGAGGAGGGAGTGCACAAGGACGTCGCCCGGGTACCCGTGGGGGGGCGCG
>ENA-ORXU01003197-ORXU01003197.1-marine-metagenome-genome-assembly--contig:-NODE-3197-length-10425-cov-2.941921_pt1 | contig 10425 bp, 7 predicted proteins | sample MGYA00237869_ERZ511484 | MGnify/ENA metagenome assembly ERZ511484 | reverse complement strand
ACCTGGCGGGTCTACGTCACCGGCGATCCGGTCCACCTGATCCCTGATTGAACACTCGCAGCCGGCGCGGCGCACCGATAGGGTCGCCCGCCGTGCAGCGCAAGGTCGTGGTCAAGATCGGTACCTCCTCGATCACCTCGCCTTCGGGCGCGGTGGATCGAGAGGTCATCGAGGGCCTCGTCGGCCAAGTCGTGCAGCTCCGGTCGGCCGGGATCGAGACAGTGATCGTCACCTCCGGCGCGATCACTGCGGGACTCCCCGCCATGGGACTGGATCCCGATCAACGTCCCGGAGACGTGGTCACCCTCCAAGCGGTGTCGGCGGTGGGCCAGATCCAGCTGATGAATCGCTGGAGTGAGGCCTTCGCACACCACGACCTCGTGGTGGGGCAGGTCTTGCTCTCACCGCTCGACTTCACTCTCCGCCGCCAGTACGTGCACGCTCGCTCCACCCTCGCCCGGATGCTCGAACTCGGCGTGGTGCCGGTTGCCAACGAGAACGACACCCTCGCCGACGACGAGATCCGCTACGGCGACAACGATCGTCTCGCCGCCCTGATCGCTCACGTGATCGATGCGGAACTCCTGGTGCTGTTGACCGACACCCCCGGCGTGCTGACCGCCGATCCCAGGGTCGACTCGACCGCCAGCCTCATCGAGGAGGTCGGTCAGGCCGACGCCGACCTCGAAGCGGCGATCGGGGGCGCCGGATCGGTTCGAGGCAGCGGGGGGATGGGATCCAAGCTCGCAGCTGCTCGTATGGCCGCTTGGAGCGGGGTGCGAGCGGTGATCGCAGCAGCGGGACGCCCCGACGTCTTGGCGGAGGCGGTCGAGGGCACCTCGGGGGTCGGTACCCAGGTGGCCCCGCGCAGCGCCGTGGTGCCTGCTCGCAAACTCTGGATCGCGTTCGCAGCGCCCCCGGTGGGACGCATCCGCATCGACCCCGGAGCCGTGGAGGCCATCGTCGACGGCAAGCGCTCCCTGCTACCGGCAGGAGTGGTCGAGGTCCTCGCACCATGGAGTCTCGACGAGGCGATCGAGGTGTTCGACCAGAATCATCAGTTGGTGGCGAAGGGCCTCGCCCGGATGGACAGCGAGACCCTCGAGACGATCCGTGGTGTGAGCCTCGCCGAGCGCCCCCCCGGCTCGTCGAGTTCCCTCATCCACCGGGACGACCTCGTGGTACTCGACACCTGATCAACCGCCACCTGACCAACCGATGCCGTCATCTCGAGTGAGGGTGGGCGCGCTGGCGAGCGGTGACTGCGACCCGGTCGGGCGCTTGGCCGTGGGATGTCTACAGTCGGATGTCTGCGGTGGGATGACTGGGGTCAGACGATCGCGGTCGCACGATGCGGTCAAGCAGTCGAGGTCTCGCCTGGGGTGTCGCCGGCGGGAGCGTCGGCGACCTCGGAGGTGGCGGTCGCACTGGTTGCCGCTGCGCTGTCGATGCCGAGTTGGCTCTTGATCTCGGCCAGACGGGCCTGGGCCTGGGTGTTGAGTGCTGCTTGTTCGACCTCGAGCATCTTGCCTTCCACCGAGGCGCCCTGGAGGTCGGACGCGCCCTGGGCCTTGGCGTAGCGACGCTCGATCTTGTCCCTCACCTCTTCGAGGGTCGGCACGTCTTCTCCGACCGACTCGCTGAGGGTGCTCATCGCGCTGTTCATCTGCTCTTGCATCTTGGCCTGATCGAGCTGGCTGAGGAGCTTGGAACGCTCGTTGATGCGGTCCTGGAGCTGGCGGGAGTTCTGGGCGACGGCCTGCTTGGCCTGATCCGATGCAGCCGTTGACTGGAGATGGAGTTCCTTCAGGTCCTCGATCTCGGTCTCGACCGCGATGAGACGGTTGGCGAAGGACTCGGCGGCCGAGGTGTACTCGGTGGCCTTGGCGGTGTCGCCGGTCTTCGAGGCCTCCTCGGCCATCAGGACCGCTTGGCGGGCGTTGCCGCTCAGCTTCTCGTACTCGGCCATGGTGCGGTTGAGCTTGAGCTCGGTCTGCTTCTGGTTCGCGATGACCGAGGTGGCCTGCTGCTTGAGCTGGTTGTGGCGTTCCTTCGCCTCGTTGATGGCCTGTTCGAGCTGGACCTTGGGGTCCGCTCGTTCTTCGAGCGAGCCGTTGAGCTTCGCTCCCATGTAGGACCACCAGCGCTTCAGTGCCTTGAACATGGATCGGATCGTATCCAAATTCGGTACGGGTCACGGCAAAAACGCTGTGGTGATCTCAGCGACGGATCGATCGGGTCAGGGCACGGGCCTCCGGGGCACCCAGGGTGTGAGCGACCCCCACATAGGTGAGGCCTCCGAGGCCGAGCACGAGCGGGGCCGAAATCAGAGGATGGAGCTCGGAGGTGAGCCAGCCGGTCGAGAGCATGATGCCCGCCGAGGGCAGGAGGCTCGGCAGGGGCCGTAGGAGCGGGGGACCCACGGCGAGCTCGGGCAGGTGGGTCCGGACCCGGGCTCGCAAAAGGCCGAACTCGATCCAGGACGCGATCGCCGAACCAGCGGCCAACCCCACCGCACCCAACCTCAACAGGTCGTCGCGGTCGCTGCCCGTCGCGTCGGGGACGAGGTCGAGTTCGTCCTCGGCGGCGGTCACCTCGACGGGGTCGGTGATGACCATTCCCTCGGTGGAGACCGCCCACTCATCGAGGGGGAACATGAGGCCGAACCCGATGGTTCCCGCCACCAGAACCCGCACGCCAGCGATGCGCGCCGGACCTTTCGTGTCGCCGAAGGCGTAGGCGACGTTCTGGAGCATGCGAGAGGCAGCGACCGCCGGGATGCCGAGGGCATAGGTTGCGAGGATCGTGCCGACCAGGCGGGTGCTGTCGGTGCCGAAACTCCCTCCTTGGAATACCGCACCCACGATGTCCTGGCCTGCGAGCAGGTAGGCCATCGCGGTGAAGGCAACGAAGAACTGGATCCTTCCGAGCCCCCGAACCACCCGGCCTGTAGCGAGGCCGCCTCCCTTGGCTTGGGACCGGGCGAGCTCGGGCAGTTCGGCCGCAGCGACGCTCATGGCGAACAACGAGATCGGCAGGAGGTAGAGGACCTGGGCTTGGTCGAGGCCCGAGCGCGCGCCGACTGCGAGCTGGGCGGCGAGTGCGAGGTCGACGAAGGCCGAGAGTTGGACCACGCCTCGGCCGAGCACGGCCGGTCCGAAGCGGCGGAGTGTCTCGCGCACCCCCGGTAGGTCGTGTCGCAGGCTCAGCTTCAGGTTGGGTTCGAGCCGTCGCACCGAAGGGAGCTGGACTGCGAACTGGAGGACGCCGCCGACCACCACACCCCACGCGAGCGCCTCGGCGAGGCCAATTCGACGCCAGCCCGCCAGACCTCCTGCGATGAGGAGCACGATCTGGGCTGCGTTCCACAGCACCGGCGAGACGTAGGACAGAAAGAAGTGGCGATGGGTGTTGAGCACTCCCAGACACCAGGCCGACAGCACCAGCACAGCGGTTCCCGGAGCGACGATCCGTAGCAGGATGACGGTCAGGTCCCGCGAAGTGCCCGACAGGCCACCGGCGATCACATCGACGATCGGTTCGGCGAAGGTGACCATCACCACGGCGAGTCCGGTGGACACCGCTGCGAGCAGACCGAAAACCGCCCCGGCGACGCGTCCCGCCTCTGCCTTGTCGGTCTCGTTGAGTTCTGCGTACACCGGGATGAACGAGGCCGACAGCACCCCTTCACCCAGCAGATTCTGGAGCAGGTTGGGGATCCGGACAGCGAAGCTGATCGCGTCCGCTGCGATGCCGTTGCCCAGGTAGAAGGCGGTGGCCTTGGCCCGGATCAGCCCGGCAATGCGACTGAGGAGGATGCCGGCGGAGACCAACAGCGCAGCACTCGTGACCTTGCGGGCGACACGTTCCCCGCCGCCGGTGTCCTCGCCAACGGGATCGTTGGGCCCGGTGTCCTCGCCCCTGGGGTGCTCGCTCCCCTCAGTGGGGGGCCGGGTGTTCACGGCTCACCCCTCAGGAGGTGCTCGTCGTCGGCCCGCCGAGTTCGTCCACTGCGAGCCGGAGGGCCTCGAGGGAGTCGACCACGTCGACCACCTGACTCGCCAAGGGGTCGAGGCTCTCGGCCGATCCGCCACCGGCGCTGAGTTCCTCGCCGCGAACGGCGGCCTCCTCGAGACGGGTCGTGATCAATTCGAGGCGTGAAGCGGTGTCGGCGATCCCCGCGTCGAAGCGCTGGGCGCTCTCGAGCTGGGCCGACAGCGAGGTCGCGAGGGCATCGTCGCCCGATTCCTCGGCCGAGTCGAGGCGGGTTTGGAGCGAGCTGACGTCGAGTCGGCCTCTGGCTCCCGAGAGAGTGTGCCCACGCTGGGCGACCTCCCAGGCGTCGTCGACGCCCTCGTCGAGCTGATCGGCAATGGTGCCCAGGCGGTCCTTGAGTGGTCCGGCCGAGGTGCGGTCCACGGTGGCCCGCATCCGGTTGGCTGCGCTGAGGGCGTTGCGGACCATGTGACGCCACGGCTCTCCGACCGCGAAGGGATCGATCGACCTGGCACGTCGGCCCTTGGAGGCTGCCTGGCCGAGCTGGCGCCCTCCGAAGAAGCCGCCCGCTCCGCCGAGCACCGCTCCGACCACGGCGGCGATCGGATCGACCGCCAGCCCGATCAGCGCTCCGGTCGCTGCGCCCATTCCGGCGGGGATCACGTCGTTCATTTCAATCCTCAGTGGAGACGGTGCTCGGGTCCGGGAACGTCGCCTGCGAGGAAGGTGACGAGCTCTTCATCGCTCGGCTCCTCGATCGCGACGATGCGGGAGGCCTGGCGGGCGACGATCTCGTCGAACAGGTTCCGGGCCAAGCGGCCGTTGCCGAATCCCTTGTCGCGCGGCTGGGCGGTGAACCAGGCCTTGATCGCCTCCGCTGCCTCGTCGCCTGTCTCGTATTCCTGGCCGCCGCTGATCAGCTCGAAGATCGCGAACAGCTCGTCGGTGTCGTAGTCGGGGAAGTGGATCGTCTTGGGAAAACGCGACCTGAGGCCTGGGTTGGCGTCGAGGAAGTCTCCCATCTCGTCGGGGTAACCGGCGGCGATCACCACGACCCGGTCCCGTCGGTCTTCCATGAGCTTCACGATGGCGTCGATGGCTTCGCGACCGAAGTCCTTCTGACCACCACGCACGAGGGAGTAGGCCTCGTCGATCAGGAGCAATCCGCCGTCGGCGCGGTCGAAGGCCTCCTCCACCTTGGGTGCGGTCTGACCGACGAAGCCGGCGACGAGACCCCCTCGGTCGGTCTCGACGAGTTGGCCTCGTTCGACGACGCCGAGGCTGCGGTAGATCTCGGCCACGAGGCGGCCGACGGTCGTCTTGCCCGTCCCCGGGTTGCCGGTGAACACGAGGTGGCGGCTTGCGGTCGGTACCGGCAGGCCCCGCTCGGATCTGAGCTTGTGGACCTGGAGCAGGTCGGCCACTCGACCGATCTCACGTTTGACGTCGGCCAGACCGATGAGGGCATCGAGTTCGGCGAGGAGTTCCTCGACCGGTCGGGCCGGGGTGTCGGGTTCACTCGGGGCAGCTGCGGCGTCCTTCGGCCGGTCACCCTCGGCAGCGACATTGGCTCCTGGTCCGGGGCGGGCGACGACGCCGGCGCCCTCGATCGTGCGGAGGAGCAAGGAGCGGAAACGCTCGATCGAGGCGAGCTCGCGGGCCGAGGTCATGACGTCGAGCGAGATGACCACATGGGCCAGATGCATCGCTCGGTCGTAGTAGACCATGGCGTAGCCGGTGCCCTGCTTGGCGTCCATCGCGACCAGGATCTCGAGCAGGACCGAGGGCTTGGTCAGCCATTCGGCAGCGTTGCGTAGGGTCCCGGCGAGACGGACGTCGTCAACCGACTTGGCCTTCAGCTGGAGGGGGAAGCGCCCGGCGAAGGCCTCCACGAAGGAGGCGATCTCCACGTCGGTCTGGATGCCGTCGCAGTCGATGAAGGCAGCGGCCAGGTTGAACGCCTCGACGGCGATCTCGTGGGTGAGGTCCTCGATCGGGGCGCCGGGCAACTCATCGACGACCCGCGCCAAGACGCCGTCGAGCACCTCGATGTAGTCCTCGACCTCTGTGGCCAGTCCGGGGTCGGCGATCTTCATGCCGCTGGCACGATACCCGGCCTCGTCCCGGACCCGACGGACGTCGATGCCCCGGGATCGGGCGAGGGCTGGGCCGAGCCCATCGAGGTGGACCGCGCACAGCGCCGAGTTCGGCTCGTCAGCTTGCCCGGCCAATCGATTCTCGGGGCCCTCGGTGGCACCGTTATCCTGCGGGCGATGAGCACTCGTTTCGATTCGGTGGAAGACGTCAAGGGGCGCCTCGCCAAGGTGGACTACCTGTCGGACGAGGGCATCGCGAGCATCGTCTATCTGGCCGAGCGACTGGGGAAACCCATCCTTGTCGAGGGCCCGGCCGGCACCGGCAAGACCCAGCTCGCCAAGTCGGTGGCCGAGGCGACCGACGCCCGACTCATCCGCCTCCAGTGCTACGAGGGTCTCGACGAGGCAAAGGCGCTGTATGAGTGGAACTACAAGAAGCAGCTGCTCCGTATCCAGGCCAAAGATCAGGGCGACGGTTGGCAGGAGCTCGAAGACGACCTGTTCGGCGAGGAGTTCCTCCTCGAACGACCGCTACTCGAAGCGATCAAGGCGAGCGAACCGGTGGTGCTCCTCATCGACGAGGTCGACCGGGTCGAGATCGAGACCGAAGCGCTCCTGCTCGAGATCCTGTCGGACTACCAGGTCTCGATTCCCGAGCTGGGCACGGTGAGCGCGACCCAGATCCCGATGGTGTTCCTCACGTCCAACAACACCCGTGAGCTCTCCGAGGCGCTCAAGCGTCGTTGCCTGTTCCTCCATCTCGACTACCCCGAGATGGACAGGGAGAAGGAGATCGTGCTGACCAAGGTCCCCGAGATCACCGAGCATCTCGCGGATCAGATCGCCAGGATCGTCAGGTCGATTCGTCAGCTCGAGCTCAAGAAGAGCCCGAGCGTGTCCGAGACGATCGACTGGGCGCGGACGCTTCTGCTGCTCGGCGTCGAGCACATCGAGGCCGAGCAGGCCACAGAGACCCTCTCGATCCTGCTGAAGTACCAGAGCGACATCACCAAGGCCCGCAAGGAACTCACCTCGGACAATCAGCTCAAGAAGGCGTCCGGCGCTGCCCTCGGGCGCCCGTGAGCACGACCGAAGCGCTCGGCGGAGCAGCAACCGAGGGGTCCGAACCCTCACCCCTGCTCGAGCTGTTGGCCGGCTTCATCGTCGAGCTGAGGGCCGCTGGCCTGCCGGTCAGTCTCACCGAGAACCTCGACGCGATGGAGGCGATCCGCCACATCGAGATGGCCGACCGGGAGACCTTCAAGTACGCCTTGGCCGCGACCCTGGTGAAGAACCACGCCCATTGGCGCCAGTTCGAGACCGTGTTCGAGGTCTACTTCTCGATGCGGGGCCCCGAGTACGACATCGTCGACGGCGACGAGGGTCCCGAGCTCGACGATGACGACGAGCAGGCCGGCGCAGGCGACGGCCCAGGCGCCCAGGGCTCTGGCCCTGGCGAGGCGATGACGCCTGAAGAGTTGGCCGAGATGCTCTACAAGGCGCTCTCCGACGGTGATGAGTCGGTGTTGAGGAACTTGGCCCGCCAGGCGGTCCGACGGTTCGCAGGCATGGAACCCGGCCGTCCGGTCGGGGGGACGTACTACCTGTACCGGACCCTTCGTCAGCTCGACCTCGACGAGATGCTCAAGCGCCTCAACGACGAAGCGGCCGAAGCGTCAGACACCGAACTCAGCCAGCTCGACAAGCGTCTGGTGAGCGACGAGTTCGAGACCCGGATCGCCGCCCTGCGCAAGGAGATCGAGGCCGAGATCCGCCGCCGGCTGGTGGCCGATCGCGGCGCCGACGCCATGGCACGAACCCTGCGCAAGCCCCTGCCCGAAGACGTCGACTTCATGCACGCCTCACGCGAGGAGATGGCCTCGCTCCGAAAGGCGCTCCAACCCCTGGCCCGCAAGCTCGCGGTTCGCCTCGCTCGTAAGCGCCGACACGGACGCAAGGGCCCTCTCGATTTCAGGGCCACCATGCGAAGCTCGCTCTCCTATGGAGGAGTGCCGGCCGAACCGCGCTACAAGTACCCCCGCCCGGCCAAACCCGAGGTCTTCGTGGTGGCCGACATCTCGGGTTCGGTGGCAGCGTTCGCTCGGTTCACCCTGCACCTCGTGTACGCCATCTCGGGTCAGTTCTCCAAGGTTCGGGCCTTCGTGTTCGTCGACGGGATCGACGAGGTCACCGAGTACTTCGAGCGCACCGACGACATCGCCGAGGCCGTGCATCGGGTCAACACCGAGGCCGACGTGGTCTGGGTGGACGGTCACAGCGACTACGGACATGCCTTCGAGGTGTTCCAGCAGCGATGGGGGGCCGAGATCGGCCCCAAGACGAGCGTGATCATCCTCGGCGACGCCCGCAACAACTACCACTCCTCGCAGAGCTGGGTGGTCAAGGAGATGGCCCACCGGGCCCGCCACGTCTTCTGGCTCAACCCCGAGCCCACCGCCTACTGGGACACCGGTGACTCGATCGTCGGCGAGTACGGGGTGCACTGCGACGGGGTGTTCGAGTGCCGCAACCTGCGCCAACTCGAACGCTTCATCGACCACCTGGTCTAGAGAACCGCGGCGCCGACACCTGCCGACGCCGGGTCTTCGTCCCGATCAGCTCTCGCGGGGGTGTGCGTCGAAGAAGTCGAGGATCGCCTGTGTTGCGTTCACCGACTCGGTGTTCGGGCCCAGGTTGCCGTTGAAGATGGGGTTGCCGGGCCAGTTGTGGCCGCCGCCGAGCACCTTGTAGAGCTGAACGTCGATTCCCTCGTTGCAGTTCATCCACTCGAGGAACTCGAGGTCGTCGGCGAGCGTGGTGACCGTCGGGCCCTCGTCACAACCGCCGAGGTCGGCGAACTGGGCCATCCTGCGCTCCACGCCGGTCGGGTCGTCGCCCTCGCGGCCATACGCCACGGTGCCGTCGGCGGTGCCGTGGAAGGCGATCACCGACACCGGGTCGGCGTCGGGGCAGTCCCGGGTCAGCGGCACACCCGCCACTGGGCCGATGGCTGCGATCCGGTCGTCCAGGCCGCAGGCGAGTGCCCCCGACATGCCGGCCCCGTTCGAGTAGCCGTTGGAGTAGATCCGGTCGGGATCCACGCAGAGTTCACGCTCGGTCCTCAGGATCATCTCGCGTAGGAAGCCGAAGTCGTCCGGAGCCTCGTCCTGTTCAGCGGTCGACAGCCCCCAGAAGGTGGGCCCGTTGCCGCCGGCCCGGGTGCCTTGGGGCGTCAAGACGGCGTAGCCACGGGCGGTTGCCTCGGTTGGGTGCATCGAGACCCGGCTCTGGAGGCGAATGTTTCCGACCAGGGGATGCAGATCCAGCAGGAGCGGCATCGGCGTGGATGGGTCGTAGTTCTCGGGAACGGTCAGCTGGTACTCGCGCTCGACGCCCTTCCACTCGAATGTCTGGCGACTGGACTCGACGACGAAGTCGAAGTCCTCACACGCCGGGTCTCCGGTGACTGGCGGATCGACCACCGGGGGCACGCCGGTGTCGGCGCAGGTGAAGCTGAGGCTCGGGATGTAGATCGAGTCGGTGGCTCCGCTCGTGTCGTTCGGCCCCACGTGATCGAAGGTGATCTCCGAGGTCGGTCCGGCGACGAACAGCTCACCCATGTCGATCTCGGTCGCGCCGCTCAGGTCGGGAGCCAGGTCGGGGTTCGGGGCGCTGGTGGATCCGGCGACAGTGATCGTCACCTGCTCCGACGGGGTGTCGGGCTGCTCATTGGAAGGGTCGCTGGCGGTCATCGCAACCGACCAGTTGCCTGCCGGGATCGGCTCGCCGAGTTCGATGGTGCGCTGGGCGATCCGTGGTCCTGCTCCGGCCGAGAGGTGGAACCAGGAGTCCCCGGTCGCCTCTGCGGTGTCGATCTCGATGCTGGTTCCCGCCTCACAGGTGGGCACCGGGGCCCCCTCGTCGGCCAGCGGCGCGACCTCGGCGAGGAAGTCGATCAGGTTGGCCCGCAGGCGCTCGGGGGACACCTCGGCGTAGGTCGCGAGGCGCTCGCGCACCTGCTCGAGCGTCCAGGCGTCGTTGGCGCCGGGCAGCCCCGCGACGATGTTGTCGCGAAGGCGTGCGGCGGCGGCATCGTCCATCGCCGCGGCGCGCGCCCTCGCCTCCTCGACCAGCGCGTCGGGGTAGTCCTCCGCCGCGCCCGCCCGGCCCAGCAGGCAGACGTCGAAGGCGACGAAGTCGACCAGGTCGAAGCGCATCGCCGTGCCGCCGTGGGCCATCGGCGAGCGCAGCTCGGTGCGTGTCCAGTCGAGGATCGGCATGAAGTTGTAGCAGATCACCTCGAGCCCGGCGGCGGCCAGGTGCCGGAGGCTCG
>ENA-ORXU01003193-ORXU01003193.1-marine-metagenome-genome-assembly--contig:-NODE-3193-length-10431-cov-2.609137_pt1 | contig 10431 bp, 12 predicted proteins | sample MGYA00237869_ERZ511484 | MGnify/ENA metagenome assembly ERZ511484 | reverse complement strand
CATGTGTGTAAGCAGCTGCCAAAATTGAAAACTTGCATGTCTTGGAAACCATAAGGCAAATAAGCCATCGGCAAAACCTGCTGAAAGGAATCCACTACCAACAAAAAAAATAACATTAATAATGATTAATGTTTTAACGGTATCCGTCATTCTTCCCATACTAAAACTTTTTATCTAATTCGTTTGCGTCAATGGTTATAAAAGTTGTTTTCCCGTTCGGGCAGGAGGTTGGTGTTTCGCAAGCGAATAACTGATCGACCAAGTGCTTTTGAATATTAGCTTCCATCTTTACACCTGTTTTTACAGCAGCTTGTTTTGCCAAAAATTGGCAAACTTTTGCGTTCGGAGAAATTTTAGCATTAGGTACTTCGTTTTCTAAATCTACCACAAGCTGCTCTAAAATTGCCGAGATTTCATTTTCGGCAATTACAGAAGGCACAGCATCAATCGTCACTTTTTCTCCTTCTAATTTAATAAATGAAAACCCTAGTTGTTCTAACTTTTCTTTTTCTTGTTGCAAATAAACTAATTGCATGGTAGAAAATGTTAATTCTAAAGGAAATAATAACTGTTGACTAACGCCTTTTTGTTGCGCAATTTGTTTTAAAAATGTCTCATATAATACTCGCTGATGTGCTCTATTTTGGTGTATAACTACCAAGCCACTTTTTATAGACGTAATTAAATATTTTTGTTGCAATTGGTACACTCCCGATATCGAAGTATTTACTTCTGTATCTTTAAAAATAGGAGATACGTTTTTACTAAAAGTACTTTCTATCTCTATAGTACTTGTATTTTTTTTTGAAAAAGCAGCACTTTCTACAGCAAATGTATCTTCTTTTAGACCAGCATATAAACCTTCCCAATTGGCGATAGGTTTAGAGCTATGGCTTAATTTAGAGGTAAAAGTTTGCGAAGTCGGTTTTTTAAGGGGTGCTGTATTCGATAATGAGGGGTTCGATTTGGTAATCGCTTTCGCATTTTGTTTAAAAGGATTAAAATTTCTATCGACCGTTATTTTTGGAGTAGAAATTCCTTTTTTAGTTTCGGCATATGGCAAATCGAAACTGGTATCTTTATTAAAATCTAAACTAGGAACAATTGAAAATTGACCTAAACCATGCTTAACGGTAGCTCTTAATATAGAATATAAGGCCTGCTCATTTTCAAACTTAACTTCCGTTTTTGTGGGGTGAATATTTATATCTATTGTTTCCGGATCTAATTCTAAATACAAATAATAACTAGGGTGCGTTTTGGGAGGTAAAACCCCTTCGAATGCAGAATTTACCGCATGATGTAAATAAGGACTTTTAATAAACCGGTTATTTACGAAAAAGAATTGTTGTCCTCGCGATTTTTTTGCAAATTCAGGTTTGCCGACAAATCCGTGAACTTTTACCATTTCCATAGCTTCTTTTACAGGAACTAATTTTTCATTGGTTTTACTTCCGAAAATATGAACCAAACGTTGTTTGGTGTTTGTGGCAGGCAAACTAAAGACTTCGTTGCCGTTCGAAATCATTTCAAATTTAATATCATTATGTACCATGGCTACACGATGAAATTCATCTAGCACATGGCGTAATTCTACCTGATTCGATTTTAAAAAATTTCTTCTAGCAGGTATATTAAAAAATAAATTTTTGACTAATGTAGAAGTTCCTTTTGGAAGTGAGCAAGGCTCTTGATTAACAACTTTGCTACCTTCAATTTTTATGGAAGTTCCTAACTCATCTCCCTCTTGCTTGGTTTTTAATTCTACATGGGCAACTGCTGCTATCGATGCCATAGCTTCACCACGAAACCCTTTTGTCGTTAAAGCAAAAAGATCTTTGGCTTCACGAATCTTAGAAGTCGCATGACGCTCGAAGCACATACGCGCATCGGTTGCAGACATTCCAACACCATTATCAACAACTTGAATAAGAGTTTTTCCGGCTTCTTTTATAATTAAGGTAATATTTGTAGCCCCAGCATCAATAGCATTTTCTAGTAATTCTTTAACAACAGAAGCTGGTCGTTGTACGACTTCACCTGCAGCAATTTGATTTGCAACATGATCGGGTAATAATTGTATGATATCAGACATTAAAATCTAAGGTATAAATACACAGCTAAAGCTAGCAATATAAATATATATACGGTTCTGCGATTTGCACTATTTTTGGGATTTGTTCTTAATTCATCCCATGCGGAAGAAAACTTTCCCTTTAAAGAATTCGATGTGTTTATCGTACTTCTGTAATCGTCAAATTTTTGATTGATTTTATAAGGACTTCTATCGTTATCACTTTTATAATAACGAGGTTCATAACGGTACGTTTTATTTTTTCTTTTTGAAATAAATGACATAATCGAAGTTTTATAAATTCTACTTAAAAAAGCCTTAGAAAGTTAGTAAATTCAATAGAAATTAAATTGCGTTTAGGCCTATTAAAAATCAAATACTATTCCATAAAAAGAAGCAAAGAGTAAGTTTTGATAATTAAACCTCAAATTTTAAATGAAATATATAGCTTAATGTAGTTATAGAATTTAAACTTTAATATTTATTTACTAAAACTTTAGCATCTTTACGTAATTGTGCCATTTTTATAGCTGCAATTGCCGCTTCGGTTCCTTTATTTCCATGCTTGCCTCCAGAACGATCGATAGATTGTTGCATCGTATTGTCGGTAAGAACGCAAAAAATTACAGGTATATCACTTTGAATATTTAAATCTTTAATACCCTGAGTTACACCTTCACAAACAAAATCGAAATGTTTGGTTTCTCCTTGAATAACAACACCAATCACAATAATAGCATCTAGCATATCGTATGATTGTTGCATTTTTTTAGCGCCGTAAATTAATTCGAAACTTCCAGGAACATCCCAGCGTACTATGTTTTCTTTTAGAGTTCCGCAATCGGTGAAAGCATCGAAAGCTCCCTGAAATAAGTTGTGGGTTATACTGTCATTCCATTCTGAAACAACAATCCCAAATCGAAAATCTTTCGCATTTGGGATTGTAGTCTTATCGTATGTCGATAAATTTTTAGTTGATGTAGCCATATGTAAATTTACAAATTACTTAGCTGCTTTAGCCATCGCTAATAGTGATGTTGCCTCTGTATTTTGCTTACTAGAAGGGTAACCGCTATTTAGCTTTTCTAAATAAGCAACAGCTTCGCTATATTTTTCTGTTGCTATGGCCATTTTTGCCGCTTTTAATAAAAATTTAGGTGTAGTAAAAGAATTTGCTTCTTCTTTAGCAGCTTTATCATAATAATCTAAAGCTTCATTGAGTTTTTTTAATTGGCTAAAAGCATCTCCTAAACCACCATAAGTTAAGGCCTGTAATACTGGGTCTTTTGTTTTGAAAGCATCTAAGTGATCTATTGCCTCTTTGTATTTTCCTGTTTTAAGAAAAGCAAAGCCAGCCATGTATTTGGCATTTTTACCTGTAGAGGTACTTCCAAAATCTTCAATTATTTGCAGTAATCCTGGTTGAGTACCGTCACCATTTAGAGCTAAGCCATAAATAGAATCTTTTTCAGTTAAAGAAGCTTCTTGTGCTTGTGCGAAATATTGATGTGCTTGAAACACCTCATTTGATGCTTCCGACTCTTTAGGTTCGATAACAAAACGTTGGTAACCTACATAAATTAATGCTACTAATGCTAAAGCACCAACCAACATAAATATGTACTTTTGGTTAGCAGCAACCCATTCTTCTGTTTTATTTGCGGTATCATCTAAAGTATTAAAAACTTCGGCAGTGGTAGATTCCATCTCTTCTGCCGCAACTTCTAATTCTTTATCAACATCTTCGTTGATAGGTTTTTGTTTGTATCCTCTTTTTTTATATGTAGCCATTATGCTTATTTTCTAAGTGCAACAAAAATATGATTTTTCTTCAATTGAAAAAGCCACTTTGTAAAATCTTCGTTAAAATTAATTTAACATTTAGATAACCTAGCCTTTTTTATAGAAAAATGAAGGCTAAAGTCTATTTTTGCAATACCATTTCTAAAACATGTATTTAAAAACACTTTCCTTGCTAAATTATAAAAACATCGAGTCGAAAAAGCTAGATTTTGATCCTCGTATCAATTGTTTTGTGGGGAATAATGGTGTAGGTAAAACCAATGTGTTAGATGCCATTTATCATTTGTCTTTTGGTAAAAGTTATTTTAATCCTATTACGAGTCAGAATATAAAGCACGAAAGTGATTTTTTTATGTTAGAAGGACTTTACGAACGAAATGAGCGTAACGAAAAAGTAGCTGTAAGTGCCAAGAGAAGTGCCAAAAAGAAATTAAGTCGCAATGGGAAGGAGTTTGATAAAATTAGTGAACATATTGGTTTTTTGCCACTAGTAATTATTTCGCCAGCCGATAATGATTTAATTAGTGAAGGTAGCGTAATACGCAGAAAGTTTATAGATGGCGTGTTATCGCAAACAAATCCTGAATATTTGCAAGTATTATTAAACTACAATAAAACACTTAGCCAGCGAAACGCACTATTAAAATATTTTGCGGTAAACCATACTTTCGATAAAGATAATTTAGAGGTATACGACGACCAATTAGTTTCATTTGGTAGTTACCTTTATGAAAAGCGTAACGAATTTGTAGCGGTTTTCGCACCACTTCTTGTAAAAAGATATACCTATCTATCGCAATCTAAGGAAAAAGTAAACTTAGAATATCAATCGAAACTTCATGATGCCAATCTAAAGGGATTGTTAGTTGCACAACTTTCGAAAGATCGTATGTTACAGCATACCAGTGTAGGTACGCATAAAGACGATTTACTTTTTTCTATTGATGGTTACCCTATAAAAAAATTTGGAAGTCAGGGGCAACAAAAGTCTTTTTTGATCGCATTAAAATTAGCGCAGTTCGATTTTTTATTACACACAAATCAAACCGCTCCTATTATTTTATTAGATGATATTTTCGATAAATTAGATGTACATCGGGTTACACAATTGGTTCAGCTTGTCGACGATGCCGCTTTCGGACAAATATTTGTGAGTGATACCCATCAAGAACGCACCGAAAAAGTAGTTAAAACGATATCGCAATCTTATAAAATTTTCAATTTGAATTATGACTAAATTCTGGCTAATAGCTTTATGTAGTTTTCTGTTGGCAAACTGCACTACCAAAGAAATTAATTTAAAATACCTCAATGGATATTGGGAAATAGATCGAGTAGAAAAAAACGGGAAATTGTTAAAGCAATATAACTATAATGAATTTATAGAGTATTTTCAGCTAACCGACAGCATAGGTTTTCGAATGAAATTAAAGCCTTCGTTTATTGGGAAATTCAGCGGGAATTTAGAAAAAAATACTTTTAAAATTCAGTCAATTACAAATTCTGAAAACCTGAAAATAATATACACAACACAGAATTTGAAAGAAGAATTTCTCGATGAAATTACAGATAAGGTTCTAGAGATTTCGAATGCCAATGGACTAACGTATTATTATAAAAAATACACGCCAATCGATTTACCATGAGTGAAAAAAAACGACTATCGGAAGAACAACCTTTAAGTGCTATTTTAAAACGATTTATTAAAGTAAACCATTTAGAAAAAGGAATTTCGCAGGTGCAAATCGAAGAGGCTTGGAAAAATATGATGGGTCCTGCCGTTAGCAAATACACACATAAAATTCAGCTTCAGCAAACAACACTTTATATTCAGTTGACTTCTTCCGTTTTAACACAAGAACTTAGCTATGGTAAAACGAAAATCATAGATAATTTAAATGAAGAATTAGGGCGAAAAATAGTAGATAAATTAGTCTTTAGATAGATTTTATACCATTATTTAATAGCTCTGCTTCATTTCTAAATAATAAAATATAGCTACAAAATCTTGCCTTTATTTATACTCGATAGTTATGGGTACGAAGGGTGATAAAAGCAAAGCATACTTCAACCCGATAACTATCAGGTTCACTAAAACTTCGCTCATGACTACTTTACAGATGAATACGAAATATAATTTTTGATATAAAGAAAGCATATAGTCCTGTTGTAATAAGATATAGCTTAATTTGGAATTAGTTGTACGTAGCCATGAATAATTCGATGCTAATCAAATAAACCAATAAACTAAAAAACGAAATCAACCTATCAACACAAAAATCGTTGCTTAGTATATCATTTAAAAATCGATTATATAGTATAGGTAAAGCTAAAAAATTTCTCTTCTCGAAAAATGAAAGCTCGATTCAATTCTAGCATTATCATCACTATCACTTCCGTGTACTGCGTTTCTACTTGTCGATTCTGCAAATAATTTCCTCAAAGTTCCTTCGGCAGCTTCTTCGGGGTTGGTAGCACCAATTAGCGAGCGAAAATCTTCAACGGCATTTTCTTTTTCAAGTACAGCAGCAACGATAGGCCCGCTACTCATAAAGGCATATAAATCTTCATAAAAAGGGCGCTCTTTGTGTACTTCGTAAAATTTTTGGGCGTCATTAATCGTAAGCTGAGTCATTTTTAAGGCTACAATTTTAAATCCTGAAGCTGTTATTTTTTCTAAAATTGATCCTACAAGTCCTCTTTCTACAGCGTTGGGCTTAATCATTGTTAATGTTCTATTCGTAGCCATATAGTATTCTTTATTTTTATGATATATGTTAAAAGTACACAATTTCACCAATAAATGTGCGCTCTTATCGTTACAGATTAGCACTCTATGTTGTTAAAAGCTTTAATTCCTACTATATTCGCTGGTATGATTCAAATTGATTACACCAAATTAAAAGAAATACTTGCAATCCCTAAAAAGATTGTAATAATACCGCATAAAAACCCCGATGGCGATGCCATGGGAAGTACACAAGGATTATGTCGTTTTTTTAAAAAATTAGGGCATAACGCCTTAGTTATTTCTCCCAATGATTATCCTTCTTTTTTAAAGTGGTTACCCAATACGAACGAAGTATTGGTTTATGAACATCATAAGAATAAGGCAGAACGAATTATCGATGAAGCCGATTTTATATTTACTTTAGATTTTAACCATTTTAGTCGTTGTGGCGATTTAGAAGCACCACTTACTAAAGCTAAAGCTAAAGCTAAAGGAAAAGCTACTTTTGTAATGATAGATCATCACCAACAGCCCGATACTTATGCTAAGTTTGCTTACAGCGATGTAAATATGTGTTCGACTTGCGAAATGGTATATCATTTTATAGATCATATGAACGGGTTAGAAACATTAGATGCTGAAATTGCGACATGCCTATATACAGGTATTATGACCGATACAGGTTCTTTTCGCTATCGATCGACTTCTAGTACTACACATCGGGTGATAGCGAAATTAATTGATGCTGGCGCCGATAATACATTTATCCACGAAAGTATTTACGATACAAACACCTATAGTAAGCTTCAATTAAAAGGAGTTGCTCTAAAAAATTTGAAATTATTACCCGAATATAAAACCGCTTATATTACAATGTCGCAAAAGGAGTTAGATGACCATAACTTTAAAAAAGGTGATACTGAAGGTTTTGTTAATATTGGTCTTTCTATGCAAGGCTATGTTTTTGCCATTATATTTATAGAAAATAAGCAAGAAGGTATTATAAAAATGTCATTTCGATCGAAGGGTGAATTTTCTGTAAATGAATTTGCACGTAGTTATTACAATGGCGGTGGTCATAATAATGCAGCTGGTGGTCGAAGCGATCTTTCGTTGGCTGCAACAATCGAAGAATTCTTGCGTATTTTACCTAATTATAAGGAGGCTTTATTAAATTCATAATATGCGACCAATTGTGCTCTTATTTTTAAGTTTGATTATTTTAGGCTGTGCTAAAGCAATTCCTAGAAAACCCGTGGTGGTAAAATCGGGTACATTAATTCAGCGCTCGATTGCCATAAATAAACAAATTAAGGAACAAGAAGAAGCTCGAATTTTAAGGATCGTAAATAGAGACACGTTAAACAAGTATTTAAATTCCGGAAATGGATTTTGGTATTTTTACACTCAAAAAGATTCGCTGAATACACCAACTCCTAAAACAGGAGATTTAGTAAATTTCTCTTATAATATTAAGAATTTAAACGGTGAAATCATTTATTCTAAAAGTGATTTAAAAGATAAAAACTACCGTATCGATAAAGAAGAACTCATCTTTGGTTTACGAGAAGGGTTGAAGTTGTTAAAAGTAAATGAAAGTGCTACTTTTATGTTCCCTTCGCATTTAGCCTATGGTTTTTATGGTGATTTAGAAAAAATTGGGAGGAATACTCCAATTATTTCAGAAGTAACCTTAAATTCGATCCAGAAAATTAACGAAAACTAAATTTTTATAATTAGCATTAACAATGAAGACAATTAAATTTTTATTCTTAGCTCTAGCAGCTTTGGTATTTGCAAATTGCAACAACAAGTATCCAGATTTAGGGGATGGTGTTTTTGCAGAAATTATTACAAATAAAGGAACAGCAATAGCTAAATTAAGCTATAAAGAAACACCAATGACGGTAGGTAACTTCGTAGCATTAGCCGAAGGAAATCACCCAGAAGTGGATAGCGTTTATAAAGGAAAAAAATTCTATAACGGATTAACATTCCATAGAATTGTTAAGGAATTTGTAATTCAAGGTGGAGACCCAGACGGAACAGGTATGGGTGGACCAGGTTTTAAATTTGCCGATGAAATTGTAGACTCTTTAGTACACGATAAAAAAGGAATTCTTTCAATGGCAAATTCAGGTCCAGGTACCAACGGAAGTCAGTTTTTTGTGACATTAAAAGAAACACCATGGTTAAACGGTCGCCATACTGTTTTTGGAGAAATTGTTAAAGGACAAGAAGTAATAGATAGCATTGGTGTTATGGAAACAGAAGCACAAGGAAAACCTAAAGGTGATAGTATTGTCATCAAAGAAATGAACATTATTCGCCAAGGTGCCGAAGCCAAAAGTTTCGATGGTGCAAAAGCATTTAAAGCAGAATTAGATAAAGTTGAAGCAGAAAAAGCAGAACAAGAAGCGATCTCTTTAAAAGCAGCTGCATCCAAAAAAGGAGAATTTGATGCTTTGAAAGCTCAAACGGAAAAATTTGAAAGTGGTTTACTCTTTAAGTTAATTGAAAAAGGAACAGGAGCTTCACCAGCGCAGGGAGATCAAATAAAAATGAACTATGCAGGTTATTTTACAGATGGTCGTTTATTTGACTCTAACTTAGCAGAAGTTGAAAAAGCTTACGGTAAGTACGACGAAAGCTTGGAAACTAGAGGTAAATATGCTCCAATACCAGTGCCATACTCTACAGATGCACGTTTAATACCAGGATTTAAAGAAGGGCTTTTAGCGTTGAAAAACGTTGGTGATAAAGCATTTGTTTATATTCCTGCACACTTGGCTTATGGTGAAAAAGGTGCTGGACAAACCATTCCGCCTAATACAGATTTAATTTTCGAATTAGAAATAGCGGATATCGTTGAAGCACCTGCTAAGAAATAAGACGAAGTAAGAACAAGCAATAAAAACTCAAAAAAGCCTCGATGTAATTCAATTACATCGAGGCTTTTTTTATATAATTTGAAAAAATTATGCTTTTGGAATATTCTTTAAAGTAGCTAATACTAATTTCCAATATTTTTGAACAGACGTAATTGAAACACGCTCATCGGGTGAATGTGCTCCTTTAATGGTAGGCCCAAAAGAAACCATATCCATATTGGGGTAGTGCTGCCCTAAAATACCACATTCCAAACCTGCATGTACTGCCATGATGTGAGGTTTTTCCCCAAATAGAGTTTCGTATGCATCGGCAACTACATTCATAATTTTAGAATCTGATTTTGGTTCCCAGCCAGGGTAGTCGCCACCTGTAAGTACATAGCAGCCCGATAATTCGAAAGCGCTACGCAGGGCATTTACTAATGAATCTTTAGAAGAGTTTACACTACTTCTTGTTAAACACTCAATTTTTATATTTCCATCAGCAATAATTACTTTAGCAATATTATTAGAAGTTTCTACTAAATCAGGAATAGACAAACTCATTACATACACTCCGTTATGAGCTGCATACAAAGATTTCAGAACACCTTCCTGAACTCCTAATTCCATAACTTTATTTGGTAAATCCACAGGATTTAACTCAATTGACAAATTTGTATCAACCAAAGAGAGTTCTTTTTTTATAGTAGTAATTAATTCACCTACTTCAAATTCAAACGCTTTTGACTGTATCGAATCAACTACAATCGTAGCAAAACTTTCTCTTGGAATTGCATTTCGAAGACTACCTCCTTTAATTTCATGAATTCTAAGTCCAAAGTTCTCAAAACCATCAAACAACAACCTATTCATTATATGTTGAAACTCCAGATGGCTGTTCTTACGAAGATGAAGTCACGATTTCTGTAGGAATAGAAATTGAGGTCAAT
>ENA-ORXU01003192-ORXU01003192.1-marine-metagenome-genome-assembly--contig:-NODE-3192-length-10434-cov-4.407744_pt1 | contig 10434 bp, 12 predicted proteins | sample MGYA00237869_ERZ511484 | MGnify/ENA metagenome assembly ERZ511484 | reverse complement strand
CTACAACGCTGCCCCCCATTACGCTTCCGTCTCCGTCTTCGCATGCCCCCTCCCCTCTGATTCCAATCAACGCCGCTCCCGTGCGAAAGTCCGAGTCATTGTCGCCCACAATGACGACCGCGGTACGCGGCGGCGCCTGGCCGCCCTCTTCGTCAATACCGCTGTCATCAACCAGCGGGGACGCTTCCGCCGCGGCGCCATGTGCTGCCGGGCCATCGGGGTCTCTGGCCGTGCTTTTGGTCGAGCGGGAAGGGCGGAGTGCCGTCGTGAGCGTCGAGATTGGCGTGTTGCCGTCCGACGACAAGTTCTCTGGCTCCTTGTCAGGCGCTGCGAAGGCCCAGAGACCGCCACCCGCGGGCACGACAACGTCGGGGTCGATGGCGTCCGTGATGCGGTAGCCTGCGTGGACCTTTTTGTCCGCATGGTTCTTGCGCAGGTGCTTGATGGAGGTGGTGAACTCGTCCACCCAGTGTTGGTACCCGCCGCCGCCGCTTCCGCCGCGGCGACGATTGCGACGGCCGAGGGCAATCTCAAATTCGTTCCGCACAAAAGACGCAAACAGCGCATGGTGGCCGCCCTGCATGTTGACGTGGAAGCGGTGGCTGCCCGCGCGGTCCTGGACGACACGGGCGCCGCCGCCGATCTTCGTAAAAACCTTCTTAGCAGCCGCCACGATGGCCTTTTCGCCCTCATGGGAGGTGAGGAACGCGTCTTTCTTCTCCCACTTCTTCGCCTTCGCCACGGGCATCGGGTTGCAACTGAAGCCGAGCACATCGAAAAATGGCTTGAGCACAAACTCTCTGATCTGCGCGACCGTGTGCGGTATGGTCGTGGTGATCTTTGCAATGGGCTGCTTCTTCTTCCGCTGGCCTCCATCGGCGGAAAACCAAATGGGGCCCATGAGGTAGGTGTGGGCGGCGTCAGCCGGCACTGAGAACGCCTTGACAACCTGACGGCCGACTGGGCGTCCGCATCCATCAGGATGTCACGGGATACGGTGGCGTTAGTGAGGAGCTTCTTGACCACAGCGCGGATCGGGCGCTGCAGCTGGCCGGCCTTCTCCTCGTTCTCGGGTGCGAGCGCCATGGCAGCCGCTTTGACGTCTTCACGTTTCACCACCGGCATGAAATTGTTGACGCGCCCGCTACCGTCGCCGCCGCTGCTGCCGCTACCTCCGCCACTGCTGCCGCTGCCGCCGCCGCTGCGGCCACTGCCGCGTGCCTCACGGCCCTCTTTGTGGGATCTGCCAGCATTGCCGCCGTGCTCGGCGGCCACCCGCATGGACGCGACGGCCATGACCGTGCGCTCATGGCCTTGACCATGCGCGGCCACCCGCGTTTCAAGGCGGACGGCGTTGGCACGTAGGTGCTCAAGCATTGCGGCGGACTCCTTGATGGCCGCCCAGAGAACCTTGTTCCGCTCGTGCACGACGTGCTCCACCTTTCCACGCACCAGGCCCCAGGCCGCCACCGCCGCGCGCGCGAGCTCAGGCGAGGTGGCGGCTGCAGCGGAGGTCACAGGGTCACTGCTGGGAGCAGCGTCAGCGGCGGTTTTGACGGCACCCGCCGAAGCGGCCGTCTTCTTTTTCTTGTTGGGCGGGGCGGCCGACTGAGCGGCCGGCGCCTTGGCCGGGGCCCGCTTGGCGCGACCGGAAACTTGGCCACGACGACGGGGGACGGGAGGGCACGGAAATGGCCCAGCGAAAGACGCTACCGCAGGTGAGGGGGGCACCGAAACGGCCACTGCCGCCGCCTCTGCCGCCGCCGCGTCGGATACCAGCTCTGAAGGTGTCAGAGGCAGAGGCGTTTACGGCACATCGACCCGAGCGGTAGATAGCACCGGCGATATGGTCCACGGCAACCCGGTTGCCGACAGCTCGGCCGCACGTCGACCCTGCGGAGCTTCAGGCACAAAAGACGAAGACGCCCTGACGGGAGAAGGCGGGGATGCCGCTGCAGCAGCAGCATGCACAGAAGCGGGCGGCCTCGGAGTCATTGGCGTAGGGCGCGGCTGTGACGACGACGGCAGCGGCGGGGCGTTGAGAGGTGTGCTGCAAAACGGCACAATTCGGTTGGGCGGGGGCACAGGTGGGCCGCGGAACGCGTCGAGCTCGTGATGGTCTACGCAGTCCCGGTCGAGCACACTCTTGGCTGCGGTCGCTGCCAATGCAGCGTTGACCGGCTGGAAGTGGGGCACAAAGATGGCGGTGTGGGCGAGCGACGACGTTGTGGCAGAATGGCCGACCACTTGCGACCCCGGCATGTCCTGGTGCAGCTGCGGCGGCTCCTCACCGCTGCCGCGGGGAGCAGCGTCGACAGCGGCAGCGTCGCCGTTGACGGGGGGAGCAGCGGCAACGGTGGCGCCGCCGAGCAGGCCCAGGCGGCGCTGCTCGGCTTCCCAGATAGCAACCGACTCATTCGTCGATGCCGACGCGGATATCCGAGGCGCCCACCCGCTGGGAGCGTTCCCGTACATATCGGAGAGCACAGGATGGGAGTACGCCCAGGGCAAGGGGGGGGGGAATGGGACAGTGTGCAGGGGTCAGGGGGTCAGAGAGTTGGCACAGAGGCAGAGCGCGGCGCGGTGTGCTTCAGTGAGCGGCGCCTCTAGGGGGTTGTCGACCACCTAAACAACCCTTCTCATCCACGCAGACCCACGCTTATGTACCATTTCGGAAGCATCGATGGAGCGGACGGCCCGGTCGCGATCTGCGCCCGCTTACCGTTGGTGCGACCGGCAGGCGCACTCCGAGGCGGTGCGACAGGGGACGACACTGAGGGGGTGAAAGAGCGCGCGCAGACCCAGAGGGCGGGAATTGTCCAAACCAAGTGAATCCGCAAGAGGCAAGGGCAAGCAGCGCCCTAAAGGGCAAGTGGTGGAAGTGAGAGAACGCTCCTAGGGACACTTGGCGCGAAAAAGCTCAGGCAAAGGCCGCCACCAGGGTCCCAGAGAGGGGATACCCTGCGGTCGCCTGTGCGGCCGGGGGGGTCGAAAGCGTGCCCGGCCGCAACTGGCTGCAAGCCAGGCACTGCAAACGGCGGCGTGGGCTGCTGGGGCCGAGTCTACCGTGCAAAGACGGCCGTAAAACGCGGAAGTAAACCAACCCGACACGGGGGGGGTGGAGGAGAGGTCACACCGGGTTGGTCAATGCAAGTGAGATAAGTTGCCCGCACAGCGTAACCGGAAAAACCACCAGAGAAAGGGAGAATATAGGAGGGCACCAAGAACCCTGAAGCACGCGAAGACGACGCAAGAGTGCGCGGCTTGGAAGCCAGGCCAATTGAGGTGGGGGGGGGACACCACGTTCCGAGGGCCGTAGCCAGAGAGGAGCGGATCGGACCACTAGGTGACCGTGTGCGAGGGGGGAAGTTGATAAAGCCACTTGCCCGCGGGTCTGGCCGCGGGCGCGTATGAGCCGGCGCGCTGCCGTCACGCTGCGCTGTCATCGCAAGACTTTGCGCGGCGGCGCGGGTCTGCTGAACACAGTTCGATCGATCGAAGGGCGGGAAGTGTCCGAATTCGCTCAATTGCAGAGCGCAGTCTACAGCAATGCAAACAGGGCGACTTGGAGCAGGATGCCAGGGGCATGAGTGGCCGCTTGAGGTCACAAAAACTTCCCCGAAGGCAAGGTGTCAATGGAGTTAACACGCAAGCCCGCGACTATTCTATCCTAAAATCGAACGATCGATTCAATGTCGCTCTCTTCGAAGAATTTGGGCGCGTTTTGGATCGGACTCGACGCTGCCCCTTCTGATCCGAGTTTCTGTGGATGGTGTCTGCCGTCCTCACCTCCGCTGGTTGTGCACGCCGTGACGTGTCGCGTCATTGTGCGGCGCTGCCGTGCGGAGACCTCTGGCCCTCCTCTGATCAATGAGTGCCCCCCCGCCCCACCATCTTGTTCCACACTGCATACGGGGTACGTACGTCCAATTTTCAGCTACTACGCAACGAGAGACCCTCTGCGGCCAGTGCGTCCCGCATCCCTGGTAAGCCATCATGTCATGATGACGACGATGCTGGCCTGAACGGACGCTGATTGGTCCCTCTCTTGGGCGCCGGCGCACCCAGCCTTGGCAGTGTCTCTTAAACCCTCGTCTGGTTCGCCTCCCTTTTTCACCAATGTACGTATTCTCTGCCGACAAAGGGTACCTCCTGGGGCAGCAAGGTTGGCCACGGCTGACGGGTTACCGCCGGCCTGTCCCGATTGCTGTAGAGGAAGGAATCTATCCGGCTGCTACTCGTGGCCCTGGCAGTGGACAGCCGTTTGTCTTTGGCTGCGTGCTGTGGGGCTCGGCGTTTCGTGCTGCGCTGCGGCATAATGGGCGCTGACCGCCTTTCGCTTGCCTCCTGGATGGTACCGGATAGGCATTTTGTGTCAGCCGGGTGCGCTTTGCTCCAGGGTTTGCGCCGCAACCGGGTCCCTCGCCAGGCGCTGGACCGCTCCAGCCGCGTACAATTGGCGTGGGGAGACGGTGCGTGTCGGTGGACCCACGCTCGGGCCTCAAGTCACAGCTTCCACAGAGCCAGCCGCATCATCTTCCATCGTACGTGCCCCTATGAGCCGGCTGCTGTTGCCCCTCTCACGTACTGTATGCGTGTTGAGAGAAGCCGAAGGATGTTTTTTGTGCTTCTTTGTCTTCAACCTGTGATGCTCTCATTCTGACTCCCTCCCGTCTTGCTCTCACTCGCATATCTTCGCTCGTCTGTCCCTCCTATTGAACCCCCAGGCCACACGTCATTTCGGGCGTGCCCCCGGACCGCCCATTTCTGGTTTGTGACTGTGGCTTCGAGGCCCAGTTCCTGGTAGAGCTCCGTCGGCACCAGTATGGCATCAACAACGGCTTGACCGGCCACCACACGCAACACCCTCGTCGTCGTCCCCGCGAGGCGGCGTCGGACGACCAACCATCCGATGGCGAGGAGGGGTTGGACGACGGAAGCCGTGCTGGTGCGGCCGGTGGGACTCATGCAGGCAGGGCTCGTCGGGGGCGTGTTGGTGCCGGTGCGGGTACAGGCCGCCCCGGTGCTGGCTTGGAGGACGGCAACGAGGCCGACGACGAGTCGGACGCGCCGCCCACGTCGCCGCACTCGCCGTTTCCATCCTCGCACGCGTCCTCCGAGTTGGCATCGACCGCCTGCAGCGCCGTGGAGTCGTAGCTCCAGACGCTGTTGGAGCTGACGCGCATTTTGGTGCCCCACAAGGAAGGCGCCGCCGCCGCTGCAGACGCAGTCCCCGAGTACAGTTACTCCTCCGTGGGCCTGCACGTGCGGGTGCTCTATGAGACGCTCGGCGACGCGCGGCGCGCCCAGCCCGTCGTCAAGTGGTGCAAGCGCTTCAAGCTTCGACAATTTCATACTGTGCGGCTTCGCGCGCTGCAGCGGTTTGTTTTGAGCGTGGGCGGGGCGGGCCTCTCTACCAAGGACCAAGAGTTCCTTTATGAGTTCCTAGACATCTGGGACGGCACCAAAGTCGGAATGGCGGAGGACGCGGGCCACCAAAAGACGCTGCGGCACCACTTCCCGTCTGTGTCTGCTTTTAAGCAGGCGCTGCGCGACGACCTGGACGACGCCGCGTTGAGCGCGGGGTGGAAGAAGGTCCGGTTGGTGGAGGGTGGCATCTCCTCCAAGGGGTACTTCCGCGACGTGCAGCAGGTGATCAGGGAGCTCTTAAAGAAGAAGGGTGCCTCCATCCAGCTTTGGAGCGGCATGGCTGGGCCGGCGCCGCCCAGCGACCGCCGGGAAACACCCATGGACGGGAATGCCTTCAAAGTATGCGAGGACCTGGCCATGAAGAACAGGGAGGAGCTGGCCTGCGTGCTCGGCCTACACACTTTTTCGGACAGCAGCCAGTTATCCTGGTCTTGTGGGACGTTGTTTCGTTTTGCGGAGGGTTTGAGACGTGACGCACTGTCTCTGCTTAGCGAGTTAGGGAGTCGCCGTCGGGATCCTGTGTCTCACTGGGCGGATGCACTCCCTTCTTCTGTCTTGATTGTATTGCGCTCGTTGCCAATCTCCGCGCAGCCCACAAACTGTACCCTGTACGTGTGCGCCTCGTCAACGATGTCTCGGGCACCGTCGAATGGGTGGCTGTCGCGTATGTCCCCATTGTGCGGAAGCTTCAAGAGCCCGGGGCGGACGAGAGAGCCAGGATTAGACGGTGCGGGATCTTGCAACGGGTGCTCTACACGGCCTTCACGCACGTGATTGGCCGTATTCATATTGGCTTCCGAGTCACAGTCGGTCACCAGGAGGCGCTAGCCTTTCCCCGCGTCCTCCTGTATATATGCGACCAGCCGGAGGAGCGCGCGGTGCTCGGCCTGAAGGGCGGCCAATGTGCGTATCATGCACTTCCTGTATGGCCAAGATCGAGTCGGTCGGGGCGCCTCAGGCGCTCAACGCAGGGGAGCGCAATGTCATCAACACCCTCACCAACCAAGTTGAGGCCTACGAGCACTCGAGGCGCCAGCGGGAGCGCCACCGGCGGATGTCGCTCGGCGCCCTCGACTCGACGTTAAGCGTCGTTTTGGGGCTTGCCGGCATGGCCGGCCTCGGCTCGGCACCCTTGCTGTTGTACAATATGATAGGATTTTTTGTGCTGCACGTACGTCATCCTTCTTCTTGTTTGCATTCCATCTTTTGAGTGCTTGAGCCAACACCATGTCTCTATTGCCTTGGCGTTCCGAGACTAATCGTGTGCATCGCCCTCGAGCTCTTCTTTCTCTTGCTTCTTGATTCTGTCTTAGGTTTCGGATCTGGGCGTCACCAGATTGCTCGTGCACCGGCTTGTACGTGTCTTTCCCTACTTATGCAGAGGGAAAAAGCCTCCAGCTGGCTCGGTTACGAGGACCCGACGCATCTCCATCAAGCGCCTTCTCCGTCTACACAGAAGAAGCAAGGCATGCACGACTCCCCCAGGGTACGTTGCGTGTGCGCCGCGTCGCTATTATCCTTTGTGTGCGGCCTCTTTTCCCGTGGCTTGTACCCTGCACTGGTACTCCCCATTGCTCATCGTCGCTTTTATGCAGTGATTCCCGTGTCTGACCCGTCTGTCCACCCGCTCTCCTGCACCTACCTCTCTTCAATGCTGGATCTGCATCTACATCGTGCGCGCCAACGAGAAGCAGGTTGTCTTCACTGGCAAGCAACAAAGGGACGGTGTTGCTATTGTGCCGTTCATTTTAGCCGGCCTCTTTGGCCGGCTTGGAGACGACGATGCCGACGACGTGTTCGTATCCGACCACGAGGCGGAGCGTGCGGTGGCGGAGGCGGCGACAGACGTGGCCGCCTACGACGCGGATGGTGACGACGACGCAGCGGCTATGGTGTCCAAGAACTTTGTCTTCGACTGGGCAGCTTACAAGGAGGAGTGGGGGGACACCCCCGTGCACGTTTCCGTCACTTCTTTGTCAGCAGAGTACGCCGTGCTGTACGCCCGCATAGCCGGGCGGGCGACCTCCGCTGTGCCGCCGCCCATGACAATGACGGAGGGGCACAAGATTGCCGCGCAGGCCAAAGACTTTGTCAACAAGTTCGTGACACCTATTTCCGGTCACATTGCGTCGGTGAAGGTTCACAAGCTCCTCTGCCATGTCGCTGATGCGATCAAGTGGCAGGGCAACTTCCGCAATGATAACACCGCTGACAACGAAAGCGAGCACAAGGTTAAAAAGCCGTTTTATGCGCGGACAAACAAAAACGCACGCACGTTCACTCGGCAGCTGGTGCGCCACTCGCACGGCGCGTGGGGCATCCTCGCCCGCCACACGGAGGACGACAAGGCCGCTGTCGCCGCTTGGCGGGCCAAGCTGGCTGCGCGGGCGGCCACTGCAGCTGCAGCGGAAGCTACGCGGGATGCAGCCAGAGACGCATTAGCCGCTGGCGGCCGGGCAACGGCAGCGGCCGGTGCGGCAGTTGGTGCCGCGCCGGCACCCGGTGGCGGGGTGGTGGCGGCGGTGACGTCGGCGGCGGCTTCTGCTGCTGCTGCGGCCGCCGTGGCCGCTGCCTCAAAGCGGGCGCGGAAGCAGAAACTGCGGGTGTACAACGTCGCTCGGGTGTCTGTCGGAGACTTCGCACGCCGCCCAGACTTAGCAAATGTCTGGCAGCTGTTGAACATGGTCGCCAACCGCAACGTGCGTGTAGCTACTCGCACGTCTTTACAGGCGCGCTTCGAGTGCGGCACGCGTGTGCAGCAGCAGCTGCGCGCTGCTGAAGACTACCTCGGCGCCCCGTGGCACGAGGCCGTGTTGTACCACTTCGGCGGCGATGAGGCAAGGCTGTGCGTTGGCGAGCTGCGAGCCATCGTCAGGGGACGCAAGGGGGATGCTTTCGTCTTGGTGCCGATGGAGGCAGTGGCAGCCGAGGAGCTCTGCCCATTCGCCGCGCGGGACTGTGTGCGTCTTAAATGGCGCACCGTCAACAACGCGACGGACCTGACGCTGCGATTTGTGCCCGTAGAGCACGTGCGTCGGCTCGCCTTTGTTGTCCCTGATTTTGCTGACCTGGCTGCCCGCCGAGGCGTCGACGCGGACCTGCCCTCGATGGATAGCCCGCTCACGGAGCGCCTGGATGCGCTTCTTTCTCAACGTCTTTTTTCCCTGGGATTTGAAGAAAAAGATGGTGCCGCTTTCCAGTGCCACCCTCACGACCACGCCGACCCCGGCCTCCCAATTCTACTACCCTGCAACGTACCACCGCCCCCCCCCCCAAAATGGCAGCCGACACAGCGCGTGCGTTCCGGGATTGTGGCGCTTGTGACGTTGCCGCCGTCCAACTGCCGCAGTGCGACCACGCGTCGCTCTTTCCTTCGGCTGGCGCCTCTTTCGCCTCACTCGGGGCAACCGCGCTTGGATGTGTGGGTGCGTCCATGCGGGGACTGTCGCAGCAGCGCGCTACCACAGGCCCGCCGCACTACGTATCCAAAAGCGCACTGAAACAACAAAAAGAACACGACGAGAGTTCACAAGGGCAGAATACCTACACGAAATCATAAGGCAAGGAAGTGTGCTCCGCATACCGCATGTGCACACCGTCGGTGTGGACTGCCAAGTAGAAATGCACACACCGCTGCTGCCGACGACCATCCGGCTTGTTCGCACCGCGGTGGATAAGGTCAGAGCGAACAATCAAACAACGCCCAACTGGAATAAAAACACGCTTGGGGGGATGTAGAGGCTCAGCCGGCCTCCCCACAGGAGCCCCTCCATAGGTCCGGACCATAAGTCGACACACGTGCCCTCCTCGAAAGAAAAGTACACCGTGAGCAGTGTGGCGCCGGACCCCCCCACCTCCACATAACGACCTGTATCGGCGTGCGCCAACTGGGCCAGAGCGCGCGGCATCGCAATGATGAGATTGGGCGTCACACCATCATACGTGACACCCAGTTCATCGCCAACTAGCGCACCGAGGCTAGACGCAATGTGCCGCACCGCCCTCGCTAAAAATCCATTTCCCTCCACCGCTACTTGTCGACGCCCCCGGTCGACCCCGGCAGCTCCAGAAGCTTCCATAACCTCAATAGGCTGAAAGTTGAAGATGAGGTCCGCAGTCGAGGCCGACGGGCGTCGACAGCCTCGGTGCAAGGGGTCCAGCCAGCCCCCAGGCACTGTGTCGCCTGTCAACACCCAGCCGCGCCCCCCGCGGTCCAGCGCTGACGGAATGGTGACGCCGTCATCCTTTTCCGGAGAAGGCGTGACAACACGCGGTGGCAAGGCGGCGGACCCCGTCGCCGACGTGGCCCCGCTCGATTCGGCCAAGGCAGTCAGCGGCGGATTGCGCAACGTCGGAGCGGACGCGGCATCTGCCGCCGTCTTGGTCGCGTGCGCCGTGGGGGGCACAGATGCAGGCGTCCAATCACGAGCCGTCTTCGTCGGCGGCACGGGTGGCGGCGTCGGCGCCGGCGCCGCGTCGCCGGATGACTTGGTCGGTGACACGGTGGGTTGCGCCGACGCAACCGCCGCGTCGGCGGTGGTCGTGCTCGGGGACGCGGTCGGCGGCGTCGACGCGGACGCCCTGCCGCCGACGGTCTTGGTTGGGATCGTCGCGAGCGTCGCCGAGACAGGCGCCGAATCGTCGGCCTCCAGGGTCGGCAGCACGGTGAGCGGCGTCGGCGCGGGCGCCGCGTCGCCGGGTGTCTTGGTCAGGGGCGCGGTGGGTCGCGCCGACGCAACCGCCGCGTCGGCGGTGGTCTTGGTCGGGGACGCGGTCGGCGGCGTCGACGCGGACGCCGTGCGGCCGGCGGTCTTGGTTGGGATCGTTGCGAGCGGCGCCGAAACAGGCGCCGAATCGTCGGCCTCCACGGTCGGCAGCACGGTGGGCGGCGTCGGCGCGGGCGCCGTGTCGCCGGATGTCTTGGTCGGGGGCGCGGTGGGTCGCGCCGACGCAACCGCCGCGTCGGCGGTGGTCTTGGTCGGGGACGCGGTCGGCGGCGTCGAC
>ENA-ORXU01003191-ORXU01003191.1-marine-metagenome-genome-assembly--contig:-NODE-3191-length-10436-cov-2.677382_pt1 | contig 10436 bp, 5 predicted proteins | sample MGYA00237869_ERZ511484 | MGnify/ENA metagenome assembly ERZ511484 | reverse complement strand
GTGAGCGGACCCGCGACGGATCGACGGGTATCACCGCATACGCGACCGACGCGAAGTGCCAGGTTGCCGCATTCGCACTCAACGGTTCGCTGTTCACGGCGGGGCTGCTCAGTGGCCAGGCCCGCCCCCTCCCCGTCGAGGGCCCGGTGCACGATCCACGCCCCGAGCCGCTCGCCTCGCGTCTTGCCTACGTCAGCGGTCGCACCCTGCGGATCGGTGCGCTGGACGGGACCTCGCGGGTGCTCGCCGGGGGCGACCCGAAGGAGGCCGACACGGTGTCGTGGGGCAGCGCCGACTTCATCGCCGCCGAGGAGATGCACCGCTTCCGGGGGTTCTGGTGGAGCCCGGACGGGCAGACGATCGCCGCGTGTCGTGTCGACGACGGGCCGGTCGCCGAGTGGACGATCGCCGACCCGGCGGACCCGAACCGCCCGGCGCGCACCGTGCGCTACCCCGCCGCCGGCACGGACAATCCGATCGTCACGCTGCACCTCCTCGGCCTCGACGGCACGCGTCGCGAGGTCGAGTGGGATCGAGAGTTCTTCCCGTACCTCGCGCACGTCGACTGGACCGAGGACGGGTTGCTGATGTCGGTCCAGTCCCGCGACCAGCGCGGTTCGATGGCGATGAAGGTCGACCTGAAAACGGGCGAGGCCATGGCGCTGACGAGCGACTACGACGATGCCTGGATCGAGAACGTGCCGGGTGTCCCGCGACTCCTTCCCGGCGGCGCGCTGCTGACCGCGTCGGATCGAGACGGCATGCGCCGGCTCTACGTCGACGATCGGCCCGTCACGCCGATGAGCCTGCAGGTCCGCTCGGTCGCGGCCGTCGCCGACCCGGACGACAACGGTGAGGCCGACATCATCTTCCTCGCCAACGATCCGAACGATCCGACCGAACTGCACGTGTGGTCGACGACGCCGTCGACCGACCCCGAGGCCGAGTCGTCGGAGTTGGGACGCCTGACCGAGCAGCCCGGCGTGCACTCCGTCGCCGTCGGCGGCTCCACCGTGGTCGTTCGTTCCGTCGGTCTCGATGCCCCGGGTGCGACCCACACCGTGTTGGTCGACGGCCTCTTCGACGGCCCGACGCTCACGTCCCACGCGGAGACGCCGTCGATCACGCCGAACGTGTCGATGATCCGCACCGGCGCACGCGACGTCGCGACCGCGGTGCTCCTGCCGACCGGCCGGGACCGCGACGACGACTCGAAGCTCCCGGTCCTGCTCGACCCGTACGGCGGGCCACATGCACAGCGCGTCACTGCCAGTCACAACTCGTATCTGTCGTCGCAGTGGTTCGCCGACCAGGGTTTTGCGGTGGTCGTCGCCGACGGGCGGGGCACGCCGGGTCGGGGGCCGGAGTGGGAGCGTGCGGTGCGCAACGACCTGGCGAACCCGACCCTGGAGGACCAGATCGACGCACTGCACGGGGCGGCCGAACAGTGCCCGGCGCTCGACCTGGAACGTGTCGCCATCCGCGGTTGGAGCTTCGGGGGCTACCTCGCAGCGCTCGCCGTGCTCGCACGACCCGACGTGTTCCACGCCGCGATCGCCGGCGCACCCGTGACCGAGTGGCGTCTCTACGACACCCACTACACCGAGCGCTACCTCGGCGACCCGACGACCGATGACGAGAGCGCAGCGGTCTACGACGCCAACTCGCTCTTGCCGCTCGCTTCGGGGCTGACGCGTCCGCTGCTGTTGATCCACGGCCTCGCCGACGACAACGTCGTCGCCGCACACACGTTGCAGCTGTCGTCGGCGCCGTTGGCGGCCGGCCGCCCGCACGAGGTCCTGCCACTCGTCGGCGTGACGCACATGACGCCGCAGGAAGTCGTCGCGGAGAACCTGCTCCGCCATCAACTCGACTTCCTGTCGCGTGCGCTCGGGCTCGATCTGGGCGCTCCCTGATGTCCGACAGCTCGCCCCAGCTGATCACCTACGCCGACCGGTTGGCGGGCACCATCGCCGGCGTCGGCGACCTCCTCGACGGGCCACTCGATGGCGCGTTCGGTGGCGTCCACCTCCTCCCGTTCTTCGTGCCGATCGACGGGAGCGACGCAGGGTTCGACCCGATCGACCACACGGCCGTCGATCCTCGGATCGGCACCTGGGCCGATGTCGAGCGGCTCGGTGACGGGCGGGTCGTGATGGCGGATCTCATCGTCAATCACGTCTCGATCGACTCCGCCCCCTTCGTCGACTGGGTCGCCCGCGGCGACGGCAGCGAGTACGCCTCGATGTTCGTCACACCGGAGCGGGTGTTCGACGGCGCTCCGACCGATGCGGAGTACGACGCGATCTACCGACCTCGTCCGACCCCCTTGTTCCACGACGTCGAGTTCGCCGACGGCACGACACGCACGGTCTGGTCGACCTTCACGCACGAACAGATCGACATCGACGTGGAGTCCGAAGCGGGGTGGGCATATCTGATCGGCATCCTCGACCGACTGGCTTCGAGCAACGTCGACCTCGTGCGCCTCGACGCCATCGGCTACGCGATCAAACGAGCGGGCACGTCGTGCTTCATGATTCCCGAGACGTACGAGTTCATCGACCGCCTCTCGGCGGCGGCAGGCGATCGCGGCATGGAGGTCCTCGTCGAGATCCACGGATATCACCGCGACCAGATCGACGTCGCGAGCCGGGTCGACCGCGTCTACGACTTTGCACTCCCACCGCTCGTCATCGACGCGCTCACACTCGGCACACGCACGCCGCTCCTGGGCCTCACCGCCACGCCCAAGCGCGACGAGAACGTAGACACCTACAAATACTTCGGCGATCCAGTGTATACCTATGCGCTGCGCGAGGGAATCAATGACGGTTTTCTCACGCCCTTCCGCGTCAAGGAGATCAGTACGACGGTGGATACTTACACCTTCACCGCCGACGACGACGTAATCGAGGGCGAGGTAGCAGAGGGTCGCGAGTACACGGAGGCTGAATTCAATCGCATCCTCTACATAAAAGAGCGTGAGGAGTATCGGGTGCGCCTATTCATGGAGCAGATCAACCAGCAACAAAAGACCCTCGTCTTCTGCGCCAACCAGGAGCACGCTGCAGCAATTCGCGACCTGATCAATCAGCATAGCGAGAGCCTCAATCCCAACTACTGCTGCCGTGTCACCGCCGACGACGGTGCACGAGGTGAAAAGCACTTGCGCGACTTTCAGGACAATGAGAAGCGTATCCCTACGATACTTACCACTTCGCAAAAGCTCAGTACGGGGGTCGACGCTCCCGAGATTTGCAACATCGTGCTGCTGCGCCCAATCAACAGCATGGTGGAGTTTAAGCAGATTGTGGGTCGGGGCACTCGTCTTTACGATGGTAAGGACTACTTCACGCTTTACGACTTCGTGAAGGCGCACCATCACTTCAAGGATCCGGAGTGGGACGGCGATCCTGTTGCTCCTGAGCCTTACGTGCCGGCGAATCAACCTACTAATCCAATAGTCGACACCCTAAACGAGCCAGAGGGAGTCCTTTGCACGGAATGTGAGCACGACCCGTGTCTCTGCGAGGAAGGACCGCGTGTGATGACGCGGATTCGACTGTCCAAGGAAAAGGAAATGGCCATCGACTCTATGGTCAATACTTCCTTCATGAGCCCGAGTGGGATTCCGATTTCTTCTGCGGAGTTCATTCAGCAGCTCTTCGGCGAACTGCCCAATTTCTTCAGCAGCGAGGAGGAGTTGCGACTGCTGTGGAGTGATGCCAATACGCGGAAGCAGCTCCTCGAAAAAATGGCGGAATGCGGCTATAGCGAATCACAATTGGAGGAGCTGCGAAAGCTGGTCCACGCTACGGATAGCGACCTCTACGATGTCCTAAAATACGTTGCGTATCAACGCGACATGCTTCCGCGCAGTCAGCGGGCGGCTTTCGCCAAAACCCGTTTTAGCGAAAGCTATACCCCGGAGCAAGTTGAATTTCTAGATTTCATCTTAAATCAGTACGTAGAAAGTGGTGTTAGCGAACTTGATGGCGATAAGCTTGCGCAGCTACTACTGCTCAAATACAAGAGCATACCCGACGCAAAAAAGAACTTAGGTCCGGTGGAGTTGATTAGGGACACCTTCCTAGGTTTTCAGGGTGGGTTGTACGCTTAGGAGGCGCTCACCGAATACTCCCCCTTGCCCTTCTCACCCGCACATCCTTCCCAATATCCCAGGCCGCCGTCACCTGCCAGCGCTCTTGCTGCCATACGCGCGAGTAGGTGTTGGTGAAACTAGCGCGGCTAGAGCCACCCTCGAAGACTTGCAGGCCGAAGAGATTACGGACGTTGAGGGAGACTTGCAGCCGATCGTCCAAGAACTGCCTGCTGAGGCCGGCGCGAATACTCTGCACCGGATCCTGATAAAACTGCGCGTAGCGCTGCCCTCCCCAGTAGTCGTAGGTAGCCTGACCGCGGATGTCGGCAAACAGCTTGGCGCGCACGCTAAGCTGCAGCGATTTCATCGTGAACGCATTGCCGAAGTCAATCCCCTCGTACTCGCCCCGCTGCGTGAAGCGCGCCAAGTAGCCCTCGCCCGTGAGCTGAATGTCTTCGGTAGGCGAGTAGCTCAGCGTAATGCCGCTGGCCACCTGCCGTTCCTGGTCGAGGTTGATTTGTAGGAGGCGCACCAAGCCGCTCGAATCCTGGGTGGCGTAGCGATCATAAAAGCCGTCGATGAAGCTCAAGGACACAAAGGGGTTGATCGTCAACTTGTCGTTTTGATAGAGGAACTTGACCTCTCCCGCCTCCGCGTAGCTCGGGTTAATATCCGCATTGCCGAGTTGGAGTTCGTTCGGATTTGCAATGCCTCCAAACGGATTGATCATCCAGAATCCAGGCCGACGAATCCGCCGACTGTAGCCCACATTGATACTTGTTTTCTCTCCCAGCTTTCGACTCACGGTCGCCGATGGGAAAAGGTTGTTGTAGCGTTTTTCGATGTCGGCCTCACCGTTCTCCTGCTCCACCCGCACATCGGTGTACTCGTTGCGAAGGCCCAGCTGAACGCCCCATTTGCCCTTTTCTAATCCGTACTGGACGTAGGCCGCCCCGATGCGCTCGTAGTAGTCCACCTCGTTGTCGAAGCCGAGGTACACCGATCGTTCGCCGTCTTTCACTTGCTCGGCGATATAGTCGCTCGCGATGATGCGCGTCTCGCCACGCAGACCGAGTTCGAGTTTGCCGAGTTTGCCCTCTTCGCCCAGCGGCTGCTCGTAGTCCACTTGCAGCAGGTAGTCATTGCTCGACTCACGACTCTCGGTTTGCAGGTCGAGTGCCTGCGACACATTCGGGAAGGTCTCGTCAATCAGCGTCCGCTCTTGCTCGGGGCTCAGCCAAAAGTCGTTTTGAAACAGCACGAACAGCTTGCGGTCCTTGCCCGGCAGGTCGTGGCTCAGCGAGGCCTCGATCTGGTTGTACTTGCCCGGCTCCCGGTAGCTGAGGCTCTGCTGCCATTCACGCGTAAGGTTGCCGGCACCATCGCGGTAGTCGTAGCGCACGTTGGACAGGTCGTCATCCAGCTGGTAGTAGTGCGAGTAGCTGGCGCTGAGCGTGGTGCGCTCGTTGGGCCTAAAGTCCAGGCCTCCGAAGCCGTTCCTGGCCTTGTCACTACGGTCTTGGATGAGGTCTTCGCGCAGCAGTTGCGTCCCTGAGGGCAGTTCGCTTCGCCGGTTGGCTTCGCCCGTACTGTAGTACTCTGAGTAGCGCGCTCCTGCATTTCCAAACAGCGTCCACTTGTCGAGGCTTGCGCTAAAACTTCCGTTCAAGCGGTAGTCTGTTGGCAGTCCCACCGTCGCACTGACTTGACCACCGATGTTGCGCTGCGCGTTTTGCTTCAGCACGATGTTGATGATACCTCCCGATCCGGACGCCTCGTAGCGCGCAGAAGGATTCGTCATGATCTCCACCTTCGCGATGTTCTCGGCCGGAATGCTTTGCAAAGCATTGTTGTCGGCCATGGCGCTCGGCTTGCCGTTGATGAGCACCTTAACGCCGCTGTTACCGCGCAAGCTTACCACGCCCTCCGGCGACACATCAATCGACGGTACGTTTTCGAGCACCTCATTTGCCGAGCCGCCCTGCGACACGATGTCCGCCCCGACGTCGTAAATCTGCTTGTCCAGTTTTAGCGTAAGCTGACTCCGCTGAGCTGTCACCGTCGCCCCTTCGAGCGCAACCGCATTCGCGTTGAGTGCTATGCTGCCCAAGTCTACATCTCTCCTTACATCTACCTCCTGTTCGGTGGCGAGGTACCCGATAAATTCGAAGACTAAGCGGTATTGGCCTTTCGGCAAAACAAGTGAAAACTTCCCGAGTGAGTCGGTACTGGCACCTGCTACTAGGCTGCTGTCGGGTGCAAACGCGCTCACCGTCGCGAACTCTAGAGGCTGATTAAGATCGGCATCGACAATACGTCCGGAGACTTCAGTTTTCGCAGAAGAAAGCTTAGGGTTGGGCAAAGGCGTAGCTAGGAGGCTGCTCGCAAGAAGCAGCCCTCCGAGGAGGAAAAAAACTTTCATTAGTGGGGTTTAGGTGCTGCGCATTGGCAGCTTTAGCGTGGGGTCATTTAGTTCGTGAGCCGAGTTGCGCGCCGACTGTTTGCAGCAGTGCTGCAGTGGTCGAGGCATCCTCGGCATTGGCATAGTCCAAGGCCGTCCAACCGTGCGTATCCTTGAGGTTGACGTTGGCGTCCGCCGCGATGAGAAGTTCCACGACTTGAGATTCATCCTCGGCAGCTGCCAGCATGAGGGCCGTCCGTCCGTCTTCGTCGAAGGCATTTACGTCAGCGCGGGCCTTTAAGAGGTCACGCACCACGTTTGCATTGCCTTCTAGCGCTGCCCCGAGAAGCGCATTGCTAAGGACTCGCCTCGAAGCAGGGTCGTTGTTGCCGTTGAGTTCGATGAGTGTTCGCGCCAACTCTTCTCTGCCTTCATAGGCCGCGTACTCGAGGGCCGTATAGCCTGAGTTGTCCGTGAGGGTGGCATCGGCACCGTTTGCTAATAGCCAAGCCGCCACTTCATCCTTTCCTTCGGTAGCAGCGTACATGAGTGCCGAGCGGCCATCGTGATCGCGGAAATTGATTTCGGCACCTGCCTCTACCAAGCTTTTCACCACCGCGAAGCGACCTTCAGCGGCTGCCGTGTGTAAGGGTGGAAAGCCACCTGCAGTGCCATTGATTGAAGCGCCTGCTGCAATGAGGTACTCGACGATGGCGAGGTGTCCCTCGCTAGCTGCGATAGTTAGCGCATCGAAGCCACCCGGGCTTTGGTTGGTATTCAACGGAGCACCTTCCGCTACCAATCGTTTTACGGCAGCAAGGTCACCTTCATCAGCAGCCTCGATTAGGGCGGTCCAGCCTGGAGGGGGCGTGTAGCCGAGGGGCTCACCCCGATCATCATAGTGCATATGATAATCGGTGCCCATGTCCTCGCGGTCGCCGCGCTTAGCGTATTCGCGGGCAGCGTGCCGTGCGTTGCGTTCAGCATGCTTCATATTTCGCTCGGCATGCGCAAGCTGTCGCTCGACTTGCTTCATTTCGCGGGCTCGTTCCTCCCGTAATTCTACGTGGGCTTCCTGCGCTAGTTCCTCGGCTTGCTGCTCAATTTGTTCGGCGCGTTTCTCGAGTTCGGCTTCTTCGAGCGCGATTTCCGCATGTGCCTGTTGGAGAGCAGCGTGCTCCATGCGCACCTCTGTTTGAGCCAGGTCCCATTCTGCTCGATTCAGTGCTTCTCTAGCATGCGCTCGAGCGAGTATTCCCGCGATTTCATCATTGTTGTGTGCGGCGAGCAGTAGGGGAGTGAAGCCGTCTCGCTGCGCATTGGTCCAGGCAAGGGACGGGTGTCTTTCTAATAGCTGCTCAACTGTAGGTGCATCGCTGTCATCGATCGCTACAAACAGCGCATCAATTGCTTCCGGAGGTGGTGCTGGCGCTGCTGGCGGAGCTGGGGGCGCAGGCGGGAGATTAGGCGCACGTACAGCTGGCGGTGCTGGTGGGGCACCTGGCGCGGGAGGTGCTGCAGGCGGATCTACGGACGGTGGTGCCGCCGGAGGCACTGTTGGTGCAGGAGGGATCGTGTCGGTAGTACGCGCGGTAAATGGGATATCCTCTGGGCTTGACTGACTCGTCGCCACCATACTTAGGGCAAGTGTGCCTACTAGAATGAGCGCCGTCGCGAATCCTTCTCGGAAAGTTCCCACACCAGCATGTGCGCCGAAGAGTCGCTTGATGCGATTGGTAAATCCATTGCCGCCTCGATCACGACCCTTGCCCGTAAAGGCTTGGGCAAGTGCTGGACGTCGCGACGGGTTATGGCGAAAGCTTGCCACTACATCGGAGACGTTCAAAAGTGTCTGTGCGTAGGGCAATGCCTGTCCTGTGGCTGCTATTGCGAGGTCATCACAGCAGTGCTCGCGCTCGTCGTCGATGCGACTGCTCATCCACCAAACACCGGGGTGAAAGAAGAACACATTCGTGAGTAAGGTCTGCACAAGATTGACGGCGAAATCATCTCGCCGCACGTGTGCCAATTCATGGGCCATCACGGCATAGAGTTCGGATTCAGTCAGCTTGGTCAGCAAAACCTCTGGAATCAACACCACTGGTTTGAGCCAACCAATCACCAATGGCGAGGTGACGCGAAGGGACGTGCGATAAGCAACTTGGCGCTGCACGCGAAGCTTGTCCTCGAGACTCGCCAGGCGGGCCAACCATGCATCCGGCATAGCGCTGGTACCGTGGTGCCGCAGTCGCTGAACGAAGGCCAGTTGCCCTATCCAGCGGAGTTGCAGCACGAATACTCCCATGAGCCAGAGTGTGACCAAGAGGGGAAGGTGGCGATGGTAGTATGCGGTGAGGGTGGCCAGCAGTGCGGGTTGGTGATCCTGTTCTGCGGATCGGTGGTCCAGTCCTGCGGATCGCCGATCCGCAGGAACTACTCGCCGATCCGCAGGACCTCCTTCCTCTACCGAAGCAGCCGTTGAGGTATAAGAAATTGACTCCTCTGCTAGTGTCGCCGCAAGCACTGAAGTGCTAGCCGCATGCTCATACTGCACATAGAAGGTGGTGCCAGCAGTCAGGCAAAAGCCTACCAGCAGCCCTACACAAACGGTATATCGCGCCTGTGCTGAGTACGAGCGTAGCGCTACGAGCACCACGCCAAGCAGTAGCGCGAAGGCGGCGCCCTGCCAAAGGCTGTGCAGCAGCGTCCAGCCGAGGGCCTGGGTTAGCTGGGGGTTGAGGAGATTGGTGATCATTGTCCTGGGGTTTGGCGGGTGTCGAGGTCGGCTAGAAATGCGCGGAGTTCGTCGAGCTCTTGCGGATTGGGTGTATGCTTACCGAGGGCGCGCATAACGAGGGTTTTGGCCGAGCCACCAAAGGTCTTGTCCAGGAAGGAGTCGAGTAAGGTGTCTTGGGTTGCATCCTGAGCAACGGCCGCGGTATAGATGTGCTTGCGCCCGGCCGATTCTCGGGTTAGCAAGCCGCGCTCGTGCATCACCTGCATCGTCTTTAACACGGTGGTGTAGACTACTGGCTTATCGGAGCCGAGCGACTCATGGACGGCGCGTACACTCAGCGGGCCACGTGCCCAAAGTTGTTGGAGCACGGCCAGTTCGGCGGCGGTGGGGGGGGAGGATTTTATAGAGTTGGGCACGGCTACTACGATTTGTCTCGTACAATACTACGAGAAGTTTCGTAGGTGGGCAAATTTTATTACGATATTTCTCGTAGTTCGTGCATTTTAGCACCATGGATTGTTCTACGCTAGCTGATAACGTGCTCTGTCTGCGCCCGATAGCAGAAAGTGACTTTGCGGCACTGCATCAAGCGGCCAATGATCCGAAACTGTGGGAGCAGCATCCCGATACAGAGCGCTGGCGCGCAGATCGGTTTCGCTTGTTCTTTGATGGCGCACTTGCCGCCAACTGTGCTTACGCCATCGAAGAAATCGCGACCGGGCGGCTCATAGGGAGCAGCCGCTATCGGCCTCATCCCACCAATGCTAGCGCCGTAGAAATCGGCTGGACCTTTCTAGCGCGCGATCTGTGGGGATCTGGCTATAACACTCGCGTGAAAAGCCTCATGATTAACCTGGCCTTTAAGCACTACGAGTACGTGGTGTTCTATGGAGGCGCCGACAATCACCGCTCGCGTAAGGCGATCGAAAAGCTGGGCGCGGTCGAACTCACAGCGTGCGATGAGCAAGGATTGTGGATTGACGACGATGCTCGATTTAGCTACGTGCTGCGTCGGGATATGTAAAGCGCCAACAGTTGAGGTATTTAAATCTGCTCACCGCGATGAGCAACTCAGGCGTCGTCAATTCGTGGAGTCGCTATCGCCCGATGTCAAAGCTGAATGGATCGGCGGCGGAGCCGGGACGCAAGCGTGTATGCACAAGCTGCTACACCCTTTGTCCGGCCCCGCCGTC
>ENA-ORXU01003190-ORXU01003190.1-marine-metagenome-genome-assembly--contig:-NODE-3190-length-10437-cov-2.471622_pt1 | contig 10437 bp, 2 predicted proteins | sample MGYA00237869_ERZ511484 | MGnify/ENA metagenome assembly ERZ511484 | reverse complement strand
TCTACCCACACCACAGCACCGTCTTCGAAGTACATATCGACATGCTCTCGATTTACACTTTCTTCATTATAGGTTCCTTTTAATACGCAAACTAAGTTTTTATTACCATTCGTGTCGTAATCAGATCTTGCCACTTCACTAGCCGTTACAATATTTTCATAGAAGTTATAACTATTTGGTCTTCCTGTAGTATCACTTCCTTTTTCTTTAGAAACAAAGTATATATTTGTATAAGCTTCCTTAAATGCGATTGGCATTTTGTTATCTTCTATAATAGAAGTAACCTGTGTATTTGTAATAAAAGGGTTAGTACCATCCTCTCCATCATTAGTTAAAATACTAGTCTTCTGTGGCAAATCAGAAGCTTCTAATTTTGTATCTAACAGTGCCAATAAACCCGCAATATTAGCAATGCTTAAATCTTGTAAGTCTTCTCTATTTTGTTTAATATAGTTTACAATCTCTTGTAATTCATCTAAGTTTGTGTCATCGCTTGTAACAATTTGATTTAGATTGTCTATAAGATCTTTAAGTTTTTTTGCTCCTTGTAATGAAAGTGATAAGTTCTCTGCATTTGAATTTAAATCTCCGGATATGCTACTTACTATATCTTCTAGAGTAGCAAATTTGGTAGAACCACCTTCACCATCGTTAGCAAGATCACTTGTTTTTTTAGGAAGGACAGTATCTATGCCTAGAATATTCGCAGCTTCTACTTCTATTTTTGGTAGGTTCACAAAAGTAGTATCCCAAGCTGATAATTCGGGAACAATCGTTTTAAAATCGTTTTTACAATTATGTGACAAACTATTGAGTAGGAATTCGGGTTGCGCAGTAGCTTCATCTCCCCACCCTGTTACTATTGCAGTTGTGTTTTTAGTACTTGTTTCATCTGTAATAATAATAGAATCTAAAATAACATGTCCTTCTGTAGGTATACTATTCTGTCTTTTACTTAAAACAATCCCAAAACAATTAGGTCTTTGAATTCGTATTCTTGAATTTCTTATTTCTAATTTGAAGTTCCCGACACTAAATGAATCATGCTTATTTTCACTATAAAATATTCCTGAAACGCCTGGTGTTCCTTCTTGTCTATGAAAGGTGTAGGAGTCATAAACTGTTCTAAGAATATTTTCAGGTGTAGTGTTTACATTATTTATAGGGTTTAATTGGTCATTACTACTGTTATTATATATAACCCTAAATAAAAAGTCTCCTTTATAATCATAAATGTCTGTAGAAGTATTTCTAGAATCCGAGGAAGGAAATTCAGGAACGATGAATTCACAATTTTCAAAAACCTCTTTACCACCATCTTTTTTATAAGAAGTTACACGCATTCCATTAACGAAACGACAATTTGTAAACTTCATGCTTTTATTCTTCCAAGAGGAGATTCTATAAAGAATATCCATATTTGCAAACTCAAAATGGATGGAGTCATTATTATATAATTGAATCCCATCAACAAGTTTTGCCTCAATATACATAGAGGAAGCTCTTCTTATATTGATACCTTCTCTATCATCATAAGAATCGTAGTGCTTATTTACAAAAACACCTTTTCCGTAGATATTTGCATTGGTAATTGGCTCTAGTTTATCGTTTATAATAGAACTTTCACTACCTTCAGTCCAAACAACAGCACCATCTTCGAAATGCATATCTACATGCTCTCGATTTACACTCTCCTCGTTATAAGTTCCTTTAAAGACATATACTAAATTTTCATTGCCAGTTAGATCAAAATTTGCTCTTGCAGCTTCAGATGCTTCTACAATATTTCTATAAAATCTAAAACTATTTGACACTGCATTATTATTATTTCCAACTTCAGAAGAAACAAAATATACTTTATCATAGGCCTTTTTAAATAGGATAGGTCTATTACTAGCTCCGACAGAACCTCCATTGTTAACGATAGTAGTTGAAGTGCCTCCAACATATGTGAAAACAAAATCTCCATCTTCGTTAATGCTGATATTATTTACAGGTCCGTTGCTTCCTTCTTCGTAATCATTTTTATGTACAAAAGAATCGATAAGATCTCTAAATTCGTCTTGATTGGGCTTATCACCATTTTCAAAATAACTCTTTAGTGTATTTATGGATTTTATTGGCATGGTTTCGGTTTTTTAAAATTAAAAGGATAAGAAATGAATACTTGAAAGACTGATTGTAGTACCATCTATAGGGGATTCACAACTGGCAATACCATCGTTTTTAATCTCTATTCTAAAAGAGGTGTTATCCGAGCCCGATACATAAAAAGCAGTAGCAGTATTAGGTCTAAAATCATTGGGCAATAAAAACAATGTATTTTCGGTACTCATCGTTATTTCTCCTCTAAGAAATACAATTCCTGTTTTTCGTATATATTCAGGACTGGTTGCTCCTGCGTTAGCATTTTCTAATACGAGAGCTTCCCAAGTTGTAATATCATCTTGGTAGTTCGGGATTACGACATCTCCTTTACTATTATTAACAGAGGTTACAGGACTAAAAGTTTCGACTGCCTTTTGTGCACCTAATGGAGTAATAAATTTTGAATTGTTAGTTCCTGCTTTAGCTTCATTAGAAGATGCTTGAGCAACAATACCTCTAGTACCTATTTGAGCATCAGGTAATGCCTGTACATATATATCTTCTGATTTATGAACAAAACTGTCAAAAATATCAGCGTAATCATTTTCAGTTGGTTTATCTCCTTTTTGAAACCTAGCTTTTAAATCAATTCTATTTTTTTCCATCTTTTTAATTATCTTATAAGATTTGTGTTTTCAATAATCATATTTCCGATCCCTTCCGAATCTGCAATGTTTTGTTCATTATAAATTGTAATTACTGTCTCCGTAGTATTTGTCATTCCTATAGAGTTTTCTGCATCTATTTTAAAATGATGATATACATTTTGGTCATCAGAATCTTTGATTTGTAATAAACCAGTTTGTAAATCGGTATCTTCTAGTAACAGTTGTATTTGGCTTTCGTTTGTTTGTATTTCTTTAATTTTCTGCCAATTCCCCTGTGTGTTCATTTTAAACACTCTGTACTTACCATTATGAACTGTTTTGTTCCATTTTAAAATGATATTATCAACAATTCCATCATTTGTATCGAATGTATCTATGTTGTAAGTAACTTTAGGAGTTTCAGGGCTATTCGACTCAACGATACTACTAACTAATAATCTCGATGGTTCCGAGTCTTTTAGCTCTGAAATAATTATTGTTGGATCATTTGGGGTTTTTCTAGGTTTGGCGTACTCAATTTCTCTACTTACTACAAGCTTATAATACAAAGGCTCACTATAAGGAATGTAACCTAGATCGGAAAAATCATCAAAAGCACACCAGGTAGCATTGTTTTTTTGATTAGATAATACAAGGTCAATAGTATCTACTAAATCCATTTTACGAATACTAAGGGTATTATCAGGAATAGTCGTACGGTACAGTTTTAATTTTTGAATTCTCTGATCCTTATCATAAGCATTAACTACTAATTTTAGTGAAGGAGTTTTTATAGATTCTTCAATAGCTTCATGTTCTAAAGAAGTTGTTGTAAACATTTTTAAGTCTATAATCTGGCTATCACCAGTAAACATTGAAAAATCTAATAACAAAGGAATATTGGAGGTAAGCTTTATCTGATAAAAAGGTCTACTATCTTTTTTAAAGACAAGTATATCATTTCTTCTTTCGATACTTATAACGGAATGTTCGTTGTAGGTAACACATCTTTTAATATGATCTCCATCTATACAAATATTTAAAAACCCATCTTCGTCACATAAAATGGCGTAGGCTATATTTTCGGTATAATCAACTTGTTGTTTTACTTCGGCTAAACCTACAGTAATTCGTTTATTAGCTAAAGCCTTAAAAGATATAGAGCCATAAAAAGGAAGATATTCATTACTTTCTGCACCGGCATCCCAGTTATCTCCATTTACTAAATCTGGTATTTTAGAAATTAAATTTTCTTCAATATTAACTCCTTTTGGATTATTGTAACTAACCGTTATTTCTTCTCCATTATATAGTTCTTTCCCTAAAATTTTAGCTGTACTAAATAATCTTAGGTTATTAATTTTTGCAGAGGGAGAATCTAAAGCTATATCAATAAGTAATGGGTTAATACTTTCTATATTTGAAATGAACAGTAGTTCTTCTCCTTTAAAATAATGAATAGTATTTCCTGAAAGTTCAATTTTGAAAATATCTTCTTTAATGTAACTCCCCAGTTTTGTTATACTTAACCCCTTGTGATATATTTCTAGTTTGCCATCCGCTTTAAAGTAAATGGCGTAATCAATAGTGTCGTAATTAGAATTTGTATTGAAATAAGATAACCCAATCATCAAACTAGTATTCTCTTCAACACTAAAAGTGAAATGACCACTCCCTTTTAGTAATTGATAACTTGCAACTCCCGATTTCCATCTCGTGGAAGCAGTATTTGTAATACTATCTTCTAATATTAAAGCATTTTCAATATCGACGAAACTCAACGGTATCTCTTTAGGTAAGAAAATATCTTCACCGAATAGTGGAGTAATACTTTTTACTTGTGGGCTTTCAGGCGCTTTAGTGTTTACTAGTTTAATGGGACCAACAGGTGTACTAAAATCCCCCATCTTCATACTTGTACCAATTTCTCTTACTGAATAGAAATATGTGTCAATTGCCGTTCCATCTAAGGTGAAATCAGTAAATAATATTCTTTCTGGACTGTTAGCACCGTCTTCAGAAAAACGAATTCTTTTAGCCATAGGAGATATATCATAAGAACTATCTGATGGAGATAGTAATTCGCCATTTCGGTTTCTAATATTTTGTTTTTTAGGAATTGGCTGATATTGATCTCCTTTAATTTGATTGTATATTAAAGGAACTTCCGTTAGTGGAATAAATGCATTTAAAATAGCTTGTTTTACATAATCAGCTAGTGTACGTTCAGGTTCATCTTGTCCAATTTCAGGTATTACAATATAGGTTAACAATTTATTATCCTCAATACTAATAGTTGATAAATTGCTACCAGTTTCTTTATTGTAAGCTACTATGTCATTATTCAGATTATTGAAGAAAGAAGCTTTATCTGGTAAAGGAAAACGATATCCCGAAGTTAATTTTGGATATATCTCGAATAAGCCATTAGTATCGGCGTTATTTGTGTAATTATTGTAGTTAAACGATAATAAACTTTGCCATCTATTAGCTTCGTAAGCATCTGGTTTTAATCCTTCAAGGTCTTCAAGGATTTTATCTAAGGTCTCTTGTGTATAGATTGCATTTAAAATAGCCCTATTATTGGCTCTATAGTATAGTGTACTATAAGGCTTGTGCTTAAATTTTGTAGTTAAAGTATATGTAGCTTTTCCATAACTATCAGGGCGAGTTGCATATAAAGCTCCAATAGGCTTCTCTGGTTGCAGAGGCTCTACGTAGCGGTGTACAAACATTATCGCTGGAGGGCTTACTTTCGATCGATATTCTTTACTATATCTATTTTCTCCATCGATATCTACACTTCTTAATCCAAATATTGAATATTTTACATCTTCATCAACAGGGCTAATTGAATTTGTTGTAAAATTCCAATTAGGGTCAGCATATAGATATACTTTGTACCCTAAATAGAAATTAATTTCTACATTTTCTCCTGTTTGAATTAACTTTTCTGATGTTGGAGGAATTACCTCTAAAAGGGGTTCTCCTGTAATTGCATTGATAAGTACGTTGTCTCCATCTTTTTGATGCGTAATTTGAAAGTCTTCATCCTTTACATAAAGGATTGTATTATGATCATTAGAACCAATATTTGCTATTTTCAGAATGCTAAGAGACTTCCTTGGAGCTTTTGGAGTATCCGCTAAGTGAATTCTTAAACTTCCACCGTTCCAGTTCACAAAATTACCGTGACTATCAGGTGTATGTTGAGGATGTTTATCAATAGAGTAAGGTAACTCTACTTTGTAGACTCCTTGATGAACACTATCGAAATGGTCTACTAAATCACCATTCTCATCTTCAATTTGTTCAGCTATCTGTAAAGGTTGTAAAAAAGGAGTAATTGTTGCCAAATTCCAAAAGCCTCTACTTTTTTCCAAAGTTTTTTCTATTCCACTATCAGGACTTTCCTCTCCACTTCGTTCTATAATTTCTCTATGAATTTTTGAAGTATCGCCAAGTCCAAGATTAATTGTAAACGTTGCATTAGGGTTTGGAGTATGCCAGCTTATAGGGTCAGCCATATTTTCTATAGCCATAAAATGCCCTCCATCAATAATTTTAGGACCAACTAAATTATCGGAGCTTAAGGAATTTTCTTCTGCATTTTGTAATTCATTTGCTTTGTTTTTGAAAACAGTGATTGTTGGATTAATAGTGTCATTAGAAATATTTTGAATTACAAAATTTTCACTGTTAACTACCAATATACTCCCTATAAAATTATTAGCATTAGTATCACTAGGAAGCATAGGGGTAACGTACTCATTATCTTCTTCGGGAGCATTTGGGTCGTTAGCACTATTTACATTATACCTTCCGGTAGTCACCACAGCCAGTGTATCTTCAGTTGGATGATCTGTAACGCTAGTTAGTGCCCCAATAATATTTCTAGGTATTGTTTCTCGAAAGTAAAGTTCTAAAGTATCTGCAAAAATTTCTTTTTCGTCTGGAAAAATTGCTTCCGAATGCAATAAAACATCCGATCCATCGGTAACGATATCTTTAAATTTTTCTTTAGCCTGTATTTCTTCATTAGTAGTTACTTTTCTAGATATCGTATCCTGATTAAAGTCATATTCAAATGTTAGTCTAACAAGTGTCTTATCGGCTTTGTTATCGGGTATGTCGTTTAATAGTTGTTGCTCGCTTAAAGAGGTTAAAAGTAAAGGTCGCTCTTCGACTATATGTAAAGCATTAACATTAATAGGAGGTAATAAATGATTTTCAGGTACAAATTCAGTAATTACATCTAGATATTCTGTACTCGGAGAAGTTCTACCAAACCAATTGATACCATAAGTACTGTATATATATTGTCCATCTTCAGATTGGCGATGTATATATAAAGGAGCATTTTGTTGAGGGATACCTAAGGGTACTGTTTCAAAAGTAGGATCACCAGACTTTACTTTATTGTAATACTCTTCTGTAAATGATAATTCTGGCTTATCCCAAGAATCGCCAACAGTGGGCGCCCAAGTTTCGATGTTTATAATATTATCTAAATCATTCCTTTTATAATCTATACTACCATTAACAGGAACTGTAAACTCGGAACTATTAAACTCTTCGTTGCTTATATAAAAAGAGCGAGAGTATTTATAATCCTTTACATCCTTAGCAAAAATCGATATAAACCTAGAATTACCTGTATTACTGTAACCATTGGTCTCGGATAAAGCAAACTCAGAACTAAATACTTCATTATTATTTTCGTCTGATTCTAAAGTTTGTCCTGCATGAGTAGGGACTCCGTATTTAATTTGATCTAGATGAAAAGGTATAGGTAGTTTTTCATCGTTTTGTCCTGTAGGGATGGTTATATATTGGTGTAATAATTCGTAATTAGAATCGGAATAATTATAGTTATCTAGTTTTTTTAGAGTTGTATATTCTACCTTGTAGAAGTATTTAGATCCATCTAGTGCAACATTAGTATCCAAATACCCCAAGCCTAACATTCTAGCCATGTGATAATCCATAGAAGCTAAGAATAGCATATTTAAATTAGAAACTTCAACCTCATCTTCTGTATTTGTATCATTTTCTAAAAAAGTAATGCGCTCATTTGCCAGAGGATTCATACCATTATCACTTAAAGACACATAGTCGTCTACTATTTGCTTTAGGCTCTTGTCAAATTCATCAGCAGGTGCAGCATTCCATTTATCTTTATAGTTTTGAGTATTTACACAATCCCCTCCATTGTACCTTGGCCAAGAACCGTCTACTAAATTTTCCGTATTCTCTAAAGCATTAAATACTGTAGTATCATCATTAGATAAACTAAACTGGCCAATCTCTTCCCATAAATTATTTTCTGAGGCTTTTTTATTCACTAAAGAATACAATTCAAAAGTTATTAGGCTTACGGTTGCCGAAGAAGATATAAATCTAACGCTGCGTATATCTTCCGCTATTAATTTGGCATTATTTAATGCGTCACCTTCGAACGTTTTCCTTGCAATTAAGCCATTGTTTGCTCCAGATAAATTTTCTTCACGACTTACATATTCAGTAAATAGCTTACTTGTGGGCAAGGTGTTTTGGAGGGTGAATTTCACTGAAAATGCAAAACTATATTCCGATTCTATTTCTATTATGTTACTACCATAAGTATTTATAAACCCTAGTGGGTTAGACAGAGGGTTAACTTGTCTTCGAATCTCGTTGTACCTTGTAGTGTTCTGGAAATAAACAGAAAATCTACTGCCATCAATATCATACTGCCATACCCATTTTGTTCTTTTAGGGGCAATCCTTTTTTGATAGATACTTTTAGGGGCTTGATTAAAATCTAAAGTCACCTCAATTTTTTCATAAGGCATACGATAGATCTTTACAAAGTCATCGGGTTTATTAAAATTAGCTTGTGTAGTTGCTAGATTTCCTTTTGGTAAATGTAGGTCACCTAAGTGATGCTTAAATACCCAACGTAAATGTACTCCTTCGGTACTACCATCTTCTCCTGTAGAACCAGCACTTTGCAAATATATAAAGGGCGATTGTGAATATTTAGTTTTGACCACTTGTGGACACATCGGAAGCACTTCAACGTTACTAACAACATCACTTGCTAATTGTAACGGTTCATCTTCAAATACTAAATCTGATAAGTTATCCTCAAGTATATTTATTCGAGAATACCCAAGTCGTTCATCAATATTCCTAATATTAGGCGAAAGAGTATCTTTAATAGTAATACAATCACTAATAACTTCAGATATATCTTGATCCGTTTTTATTAACCAACCAGAAGGTAACGAAGTTACGTTAGTATCAGAAGTTATAATGCCATCCATAGAAAAGACCATACACCCACCATCGACATAAAAAGCAGAAAATGTACCTGGTACTCCGTTTACCCTTTGGTCGAGTATTTTACTCCAAACGACCTCTAAGTCATTATTTATTTTATGTAATACTGGGTATCCCTTACCATCACTGTAACCAAAAGCATAGAAAAAATCTGAATTACCTTCTATATAAGTATTCGAAAAAACCCCTGTACTAAGGTTTCTATACGCTTTAGGGCTATAAATAACATTCTCATCAAAAATTGCAACCTTAAAAACGTTTAATTCATTATAATTCTGATCTACTGCATCAACTTGAATCTCTTTATTAACGGAAATAAAAAGATGGTCATTCGCTATACGAAGCAATGGAGGCTCTATTAAATCAAAAAATATAGGAACTCGAAGTTGCTTTATTGTCTCGAGTTCAGAATCTAAAATAAAAACCTCTTCATTATTTATGATAACAGCTATAAGATCTTCAGAGGTTATAAAACTAGTTATTACTAATGGATGATTTTGTTCTCTTGTATTTTTAAATTTTTTACTACGAATTAAATTACCATCATAATCAATAACTAATAGCATATCGAAAACTGCTATAACTTGGCCTATATTAGAAATGGCACGAGCCTTTAGTATAGGAGCAATACTAAAATTTTGATTATATATATTATATGGTATTTCGAGCTGTTTATTCCAAATAACACTACCATCCTGAGAAAGCTTTGTAACAAAAAAGAGTGTTTTTAGATCATTAATTACTGTTAACTTATTTTCAGTAACAGTATCTGAAAGTTCATCTGTCGATGCGTCGGGTAACAAATTAGCAAACGCTACATTGGTTATTGTAATAATATCACCATTTCGATCTAAAGTAAAATCTTCTAAAAACGTAAATCGAACATTGTTTTGATTATCTGCAATCGTACCAACATCAGTAATATAGTCTCCATTACTATCAAAAATAAAAATGACTCCCTCAGATAAAACAAAAGTTTTATCACCAAACAGTTTTATTTTACGTATGTTTTTTAATCTAGTTCTTTCCATTGTTTTTTATATTGAACTAATTTTTCTTTTTTTAAATTTTGAATAAGTTTTAATCCTATTCAACACTTTCAAATGAGAATCATTAATATTCCTATTTGAGACTAATTTTATTCTTACTTTATTTAATTTTTTTTAACTTTCTTAAATTAAGTGAGTTAGAATAAATTTTATGTAATTTTTTTAACTATTATTTCAAAATGCGAAAATTTTGATAATTCAATATTATAAATATTTATTAATAAAATATAAAAATCATACTTTTATTACTCCATTGCATGTAGAATAATTATTAAAAATTTTACAATAAATCTTTAGCAGTAATTTATCAAAAATTCTCTTAATATATA
>ENA-ORXU01003182-ORXU01003182.1-marine-metagenome-genome-assembly--contig:-NODE-3182-length-10466-cov-3.719800_pt1 | contig 10466 bp, 8 predicted proteins | sample MGYA00237869_ERZ511484 | MGnify/ENA metagenome assembly ERZ511484 | reverse complement strand
CAATGGTTGTCCATCCTCATCATTCTGGCAGAATGCCGTTGAGCAAAGGAACATTAAACTGAATACATAGATTAAGCTTTTCATTAGTTACGTTTTTATTAATTAGATTGATTTGAAAGATAAACAATTCGTGTCTTTTTCAGACACTTTTTCTACGAATCTATTATAAAATCACGATACCGGATGCGATTAACTCCGATTCGAGACCATAGATATGTGTTTTGAAGTGCTCAATTGTAAACATTTCGACATGACAAAGGTTATTCATGTCTAACAAATAGCTACCACATGAAGGAAATACTGGCGTTTGGCGCTAGCAATAGCAAAAGCTCAATTAATAAACAACTCGCGACCTTTGCCGCTCATCAGATGGAGGGTGATGTAAATCACGATATTCTAGATTTGAATGATTTCGAGATGCCAATTTACAGCATTGATCTTGAAAAAAAAACGGGTGTTCCCTCGAAGGCCAAAGATTTCCTAAATAAAATAAAGCAAGCTGATGGAATCATCATTTCGTTTGCGGAGCACAATGGCGCATACACAACAGCCTTTAAGAATATATTTGATTGGGTGAGTCGACTTGATGGAAATTTATGGAGTGAAGTACCGATGATGGCGATGGCAACTTCTCCGGGTAGTCGGGGCGGAGGATCTGTATTGTCAATTGCAACAGATCGCTTCAAATTCATGGGTGGTAATATCGTTGCCAGCTTTTCATTGCCTTCTTTTAATGACAATTTTAATCAAGACAAAGGAATTACGGATGATAATCTTTTGAAGGAATTTAAGGCTGAATTCGAACAATTCAAAGAGGCAGTATTGAATGACTAGATAGATTTTTGCATCGATTTGACTTGTTCAATCCCATCTAACAAACTTGCGGCCCGATGATCAAAAGTATGGTGGTCTGCGATAGCTTGCCTTGCGTCGAGTGAGTCAAGAGCCTTTTTTGATTCCTGTACCTTTGATGAAAATGACTTTCTATCTTGGTAAATATCAATTATACCGTCAAATAGTTCATCCAAACCATCTACTTGATCTGATAAAATATTACCTCCGCAAGCGAGTATATCAAATATTCGATTAGAAATAAATCCTGAAGCGCGCATATCATCCCAATGATCTACCACCACTACATCCGCAGAAGAATACAGATATTTTAACATGTCATTGGCAACGTAATTTTGCTTGATCCAAGACTCGGGTATCATTTTCGACCATCCGTTACCAACAACGTCTAATTGAATATTTTCATCAAGTGCGTATTGCACAGCTAGCCGTTTTTGATCTCTTGAGTTTGCCACGTATAGTTTGTCATATTTAGGCATTTCTGTATTCGAAGCGGGATGAAATGTTTCAGGATCTGTACATTGCAATAAAATGTCGACAGGTATTGAAACTTTACTTTTTATTATTTTAGCGTATTTTTCAGAGGCGACAAATACATAGTCATATTGCTGCAGTATTTCTAAGTCTAATTTTTCTGGATGAGAAATAATCCATAAAATGTTTAGCGCATTTGGGATTGGATTAAAGGAATGGATTCCTTGGATAACCAGATTGATTTCGTTTATAGAATTATTATTTTCATACCAATCTTTTCTAAAGTCAATTCTTGATTTATGTCCCCAGCGTTCAAATGACTTAGCGAGCGACGTGGCAAAATGAAAATCTCCCCATTCTTCACCTTGCACGAGATCAAGAGGACTGATTTTTAGCGCTATGAAATATTTACTACCGAGCTCTCGCTCTACTAAGCTATTTAGCGTATCCGAGCGATCGTCGTAGGTATGATGTTTTAAAATAGTTTGTTGTAGAGCACTGAGTTCATCGACATAAACACGGCGATCTGAGAGTAATTCAGCTATCTTACCATTCAAGTCTTCCTTGGAAACATAGGATGGTGGCTCGATATTAAAAAGACGCTGACAAGCTGCAGGGCTATTCGTGATTAGTTTAAGCCCTTGCCCAAGCGCATCAAATACTCGGCTGTTCACTGATTCCCACTTTTCCGTGGAAGTGTTAGCATCATCTATAACCAGTTCTGTGGACGCGTACACGTTCGCCATGTTGGAGTAATTTACTAGACCCGCATGGTATGCTGAAAACTTCGCATGATTTTCCCAACCTCTACCAAAAATTTTAAATTTATAGGGTACATCTTGAGGATTTAAATAGGTTTCAATATCACGTGTTTCTGCCCAACTATTTCCATTAAAACAATAATCGCATGCATACTCAGGTTTTGCTATGCCGTTTTTAAAATGATCCGGATTTGTCGCAATTGGAAATAGAAATGTTTTTTTATCAGTTACTTCTTCAATAAACGCTTGAATTTTAGACGACGCACATAGCACCAATTCAAATTCATTAAACCAAGGCTTCATAACCCAGTGTTCTGCATAACTACGGACCCACGCTATTTTATAAGTTGCCTGATCAAATTTGCTCATATCAAAATTAAATAGTAAGCTGACGACAACATGAAAATGATTTTTTCCAAAATTCGAAATATTTTCAGAATCTATTAGCTCACATGTCCAATTATTAGTTGTTGCACATGCCTCGGCTAGTTCTTGAGCCACAAAAATGTCTCCTTGCGCATTGTTGCGAGAAGAAGCGTGACTGACTATGAATCCGCATGTCTGTATCTTATGTGATGTGTTTGCTCTGGATTTCAAGTTGTGATGTCTTGATCTTTCGTGAGCTTTTTTGATGTCAGAGTTAGCTTTATTGGACAACGACTGAAGCAGGTGCTCTATATGATCGATGGCTAATGGGATTTTTTTTCTACCGATTCCACGCTCTATTAATGATATAACTCGATGACCGATTCGCCACCTAGCTGAATGGCGCAGGGCATCTAACTGCTTCGATACGGCATCAACATAGAGCTGAATCATTGAAGAATGTTTATGCTTATCGGGACTATTTTTCAAGCGATTTTAGATCTTTTAATGTGAGTTGTTTCATGACTTCTATTGCATTAATATAGGAAAGTTCAGCGTTATTCGTCATCCAGTTCCTTTTGTACATTTTCCAATGTAATCCCAATAAATGCTGAACGGCAATTTTTCTATGCAAATATATTTTATCTAATCCTTTTCTTCTCCAATGTGGATGTCGAGCTATCAATATCAAGTATTGAAGCTTTCTTCGCATATATGCATCGAAGTATACTTTTAAATTATTATTGATAAATCGAATATATTTCTTATTATTTTTATTCAAACGCAATACAGCTTTCATACGTTGTAGTGACATAAAAGATAATGTAGATTCATGCATTTTAATTTCCTTAAACTGTCCGTAGCCAGTGACATTTGAATCGTGTTGGACATATGCCTGTTCGACGCTATCAAGGTAAGTCAATTTGTTGTCGACAGCAGCAGTTAATCCCAGCCAATGATCGTGAAATGCATTACCTAGTCGTGCCGGAAAAGGCAATATTTTATTAAGTTGAGTTGCTCTAAATATCGAGGCTGATCCAGTCACGGTATTAGCCAGCATCAAAGCAGACATATTCTTGTAATGATTCGACCGCATATTCCAAAACGTGGGAGAAATGACGTCACCATTTTCATGCTCAATACGCATATCATTGTAGATGAGGTGTGCATCTCCGATATTTTGAATTAAATGATCTAGCTTGGATTCGAACCAATAATCATCTTGGTCAGCCAACGCTACATATTCATATTGAAAGTGGATGCGACTTAGTGTGCGTTCAAAATTATAATAAAAACCTAAATTTTCTTCGTTTTGAAATACATGAATTCTATCATCTGTAGCCGCGATTTTTTGAATTTCTTTAAAATGAGCATCTGAAGAACAATCATCATTAATGATTAATTTCCAAGATTTTTCTTTCTGTAGAATAATCGAATCAATTTGTTTTTTGAATAAATCAATTTTTGGATTATAAGTAGCCATGCATATAGCGATCTTTGCGGGTGGAAGATCGTCGGGCTCGTGAACTAAATTTTCATAAATTTTCTCGTGACACAATTCGATTGCGAAAACACCTTCGCTGGACGTAATCTCAGCTTTGATATTCAAATAATCTTCGGACACCATGCTGGAATGCACGTAATGGCAAAAGTGCAATCTATTTGGTAGCAATACAGCACTAAAAAAATCAATGCCTTCAACAGCATGCGGAACCTGAAATAACTCAAGTGGGGCTACGCGCCTTCCATTCACGACCATTGTCACTTTGGAAACGGAACTGAGGTCGCCACTTATCCAGCCACTTGTTGGCCACACAGTACCTTGCCCACGCACCAGCGGACGCCCAATAACCTGATATAGTTCAGCTTGAAATTTCAATCTTAGACATTTAATAGTGGCAGCATGAGCAAATGGATTCGGGATCAAATGTACGAAGGCGTTCATGGAATTGCACGTCAGAAGAGAGGTTAGCGATGTGGCTACATTTCATCGATAAAATACTTATTAAACCTTATTTTCACCCTATGATTTCGATCTTATTAAAAAGTCTTTTACTTCTCTCCGTAGTTTTAACCTTATCGGCTGGCATGCATGCGCAGACCATGGGACTTTTCATGCAATCTGAGGCTGCGCAAAACGGGTATACGCTGATAGCGCCTTCTTCGTCTGAGGAAGTCTATTTAATTGATAATTGCGGAAAGGAAATTCATCAGTGGGTCACCAACTCGACTCCTGGACTCTCAACTTATTTACTGGAGAATGGAGACTTGCTTCGAACCGGCCGAATTCCATCTTCATTTGGCGGAGGTGGAACTGGTGGTAGAATCGAACGGATAAGTTGGAACAGTGATTTGCTGTGGGGTTATACGTTTTCTACAGAAGATTACCATCAACACCATGATGTGGAACTATTACCAAATGGCAATATCTTGGTGATTGCATGGGAATTAGTTGATAGACAGATAATTATGGATGCTGGGCGCTCGAGTGTAGGCGCATCGGGCTTTTGGGGTTGTTTGATCACTGAAATAGAACCGATTGGCACCGACGACGCAAATATCGTTTGGGAATGGCGAGCGATTGACCACCTTGTTCAGGACGCTGATTCTTCACTGGCAAATTTTGGTGTGATAAGTGATTTTCCAGAGCGTATCGATGTGAATCTCGATCCTGGACAAAGCACAGATTGGCTACACGTAAATGGAATAGACTATCATGAGGAATTTGATCAAATCGTTTTGAGCGTTCACGATGTGCATGAGGTTTGGGTGATTGATCATTCGACGACCACCGCAGAAGCTGCAGGATCGACAGGCGGTCGATATGGCAAAGGTGGAGATCTGCTTTATCGATATGGCAATCCACAGAACTATGGTCGAGGCGACGTTGATGATCAAGTGCTTTTTGGTCAGCATGATGCGCAATGGATCGATCCGGGCTTGCCTGGGGCAGGTTCTATGATGGTTTTCAACAATGGGCTTGACAGATCGACAGGACCCAATTTTTCGACAGTAGATGTATGGCAACCTGCAGTTGACTCGGTAGGAAATTATATTTTAGAACAAAACCAGCCCTATCTTCCAACAACACCAGATTGGAGTGTTGGCGATAGCGGTTTAGTAAGCTTTTATTCGTCAAGAATTTCAGGAGCACAACGGTTGCAAAATGGCAATACACTCATATGCGTCGGTCGTGATGGAGAACTTATTGAAGTTGATGAAATGGGGGAATTAGTGTGGAATTACATAAATCCAGTAGGAAATATTAGATACGAACAAGGCCAAAATCCTTCGCGGAATGACATGTTCAGGGCTTATCGCTATGCTCGCTCATATGGTGCATTCCAAGGTAGAATGTTGACGCCAGGTGAACCTCTTGAAATCAATCCATTACCATATAATTGCGATATATTTTCATCTACTGATTTGGTGCAGCAACCGACAACGGTATTCAATTTATATCCAAATCCAACGATGGATCGGATCACGATAGATAATTTTAGCAATAGCGTGGGTATATTTCAAATTTTCAGCGCTACGGGACAATCGATGCTTGATGGAGTCTTGGAAAGAAACGCTACCATCGAACTGTCAGACTTTGAAAGTGGTCTCTACCTTTGTGTGGTGATCGATGAACGAACAGGTAAAAAACAAGGACTTCAATTTATTGTTTCGAAATAATTAAATGGAATGACGAAAATTAATATGAAAATAATATTGACATGGGTCTTGTGTACGGCTATAAGTTGTGGTGCCATTAATTTCGCTGTTGCTCAAAAGTTGAAGTTAGGAGTGACCGTTACTCCAACAGCTAGTATATTATCTACAAGTGATGAATTGGTTCAATCCGACGGTGGATCATTGGGTATTGTTTATGGTCTCATGGCTGATTATCAGTTTAGCGAAAATGAACGCTACGCGCTCTTTACCGGATTTACTGTGCATCATACAGCCGGCAAGTTCAAAAGCGCCTTAGAGCAATATAAAGTCGCTGTGACGATATTAGAAATCCCGGCCATCTTTAAATTAAATACAAACCAAGTAAACCTCAAAAGCTATTATGGGCAATTTGGATTTAATTTTGGTGTACCGATTAGCCATAAAACGAAAGAAGGTCCTGAGGACAATGTCAATGTTGTAGGTGTCCTAGCGGCAATTAATATAGGCGCTGGCATGCACTACGAGCTTGTGGAGAATGGTGTGATGCTCAATCTCGGATTGTATTTTGATAATGGATTTACGAGTATTTATAAAATTGAGGGTCAGCAGTTTCGGTTAAAACATATTGGACTTCGTGCGGGTGTTTATTTTTAATAAGATCAAAGGGTAGGTTAGAATAAAAATATGGAGTCTAAAAAAAATGTTTTAAAAAAACGCGATCTGTCGTGGTTGAAATTTAATGAGCGAGTATTACAGGAGGCTCAGAACCCTGACGTACCGTTATATGAACGCATTAAATTCCTAGCGATATTTTCGTCTAATTTAGATGAGTTTTTTAGCGTCCGCGTATCAGCGCTAAGGCAATTCAAGCGAATTCGAAAAGCAGATCGAAAGGAATATAACATAAAACCAAATAAACAGCTCAAGGCTATTTATGCTGAAGTCAATCGACAGCAAGAAATTTTTGGCTCAATTATCAATAACGATATTATACCTGACTTGAAGAAAATAGGTATGCACCTGATGCGCAAACGGAATTATTCCGAAGGTACACGCACGTCAGCAATAAAGAAATTTAATGACGATGTCCGAAAAGATATTGTGGTTCATTGGATCGAGCAGGAGGATAATGCACCATTCTTAATCCACAATAAGCTGTACTTGATATTTCGAACAAAGACTGACCGAATCGGACTGGTCAATGTACCCGTTAAAGAGCATGGTAGATTTGTGCATTTATCAAATGAAAATGAAATGCATTCTATCGCATTTTTAGAGGATGTGATCTCTATCGGATTATTAAATGCGATAGATTCTGATGTGGAAGAAATCATTTCGATAAAACTATCGCGAGACGCTGAGACCTATATTGAGGATGAGTTTACAGGAGATTTAATTGAGAAAATTAAGCAAGCCATTTCTGACCGCGGCGACGGATTGCCAACGCGGCTCTTGTATGACAGTGATATTAGCGATGAGTTTTTAAGGCGAATCCGGAAGATCTTTACATTGAGTAAGTCCGATATGATTGAAGGTGGGCGTTATCATAATTTCGTAGACTTCTTTTCTTTTCCAAAGCCTGAAGATATACCAGGGATTGAATATCCTGAGATGGCTCCGGTAGCGCACAAAGAATTGCAAGAGACGGAATCTATTTTAAAACACATTCAATCTAAAGATGAGATCCTACATTTTCCTTATCAGAGTTTCAAGTCAATACCAAGGTTGCTTAGAGAAAGTGCTGAGTCGGATGATGTGCGGCACATTAAAATGACGCTCTATAGAATTTCAAAGACATCCGAGATTGCGAAGTCACTTCTGTATGCGATGGAAAAAGGAAAAAAAGTGACGGTATTCATCGAGGTGAAGGCCAGATTCGACGAGCAAAATAATTTGGAGTGGGGAAATAAATTAAAAGCAAATGGAGCTAATGTAATTTACAGTTATCCCGGAATAAAAATTCATTCAAAAATTATTCTTCTTCGGATGAAAGAAGAGTCAGAACTTCGCGATGTTTGCTACATAGGTACAGGTAACTTCAATGAAAAAACGGCTACCATTTATTGTGATCATGGCCTTTTGACTAGCCATAAAAAAATCACCAATGAGCTTAATCAAGTATTTCAGATCCTGACCGGCACCATGATTGTGCCAAAGACAAAACATCTTTTGATTTCACCTTATACTACCAGGACTGCTTTTTTGGAATTAGTGAATTATGAAATTGAAGAGGCGAAACAGGGGAGAGAAGCATGGATGGTCATTAAGATGAACAGCCTGGAAGATTCGCGTATGATTAATAAGTTATATGAAGCCAGTCGTGCTGGTGTCCAAATAGAAATGATCGTACGCGGTTTTTGCTGCCTCGTGCCTGGTATCGAAGGTATGAGTGAAAATATTTCGATCATCAGTATTGTCGATCGCTTCCTCGAACACGCCCGTATTTATCATTTTCATCATGGTGGTAAGGACAAGATGTACATAGGCTCCGCGGATTGGATGACTAGAAACCTCGACCGACGAATAGAAGTTTGCACTCCTATTTATGACGAGGATATTAAGTCTGAACTAAAACATATGCTGGATATTCAATTGGCTGACAATGTAAAAGCGCGTTTATTCGATGAGGCAGAATCAAATAATATTATTGAGTCAGATGGGAAAGAGGTTCGTGCACAATTTGAAACGTATAAATATCTAAAAGATAAAGCTGAGTAACACAATTATTGAAAACGAAATGTCAGGATAAATTAGTTGTCAATTCCTCCAAAGCATATTCGATCATCTCGTCAACGTCTGCTTTTGGCTTTTTAGAAAATGTTCCATCCAATCTATTAGCCAAAATACAATTCAGAGAAAGTGCACGGTGTCCAAGTAACTCTGCAAAATAATAAATACTTGCCGTTTCCATTTCTAGATTTGTAAAGGGCATTCCTTCTACCTCGCACGTGTGTAATTTATTCAAATATAAATTTTTGGAATAGGGGAGTCGGAGTGATCGATTTTGGGCCGCATAAAATCCCGGTGTAGTCAACGTGACCCCGCGTTTTTCTTTTTTAAATAATGCGCGATTCAAATAAGGATCAGCGGCCGTTTGATAATGATGCAAATTAGGATTGTCATGCCGCGTCATAAAATGCTGAAACTGGTCAGAGACATTTGCAGCGTAAAAAGTCAAGGTAGTGTCTAATCCAACTGCGTATGCACTGACGAGATAGTCACCAGGGTGGATATCCGGGTGGATGCTGCCTGATGTACCTAGTCTTATGATGTTCAGCGAAGTGGCGGAAGACTTCAACGTCCTATTTGATAGATCTATATTGGCCAGCGCGTCCAATTCATTCATGAAAATATCAATATTACCTGGACCCATACCTGTCGACATCACCGTGAGACGCTGACCATTTAATTCGCCGGTATGCGTTATAAATTCCCGCTTTGCTTTCTGCACTTCAATTTTATCGAAATGTCGACTCACTGCGCTGACGCGTTGCGGGTCACCAACTGTAATGACCGTATTCGCTATTTCATCGGCATGTAAATTTAGATGATATATACTCCCATCAGCGTTGAGAATAAGCTCTGACTCGGCAAATCGCTCTTTCATATCCGACAAGATAAAATAAAATTAGTACGAATTTATTCCGGGCTGGTTGTATGCTTAGTCACAAGTCAAGAAGACTGGGCCGACACGGATTCGATTGCTTTCGTTTCCAGCGTGGTCAACAACGTGCAACGAGTAAAAAATAGAATCAACCGGAAAGTCCGTTGAAGGAATGCACCCGCCAGTCCCATCCGGATACCGGCAACACAGATCACCCCGCACGATAGGATAAAGCAATCTGACATCAGCGCGAACACCATTACCAGAACCTTGCTTGTTAATTTTTGGCAACAAAAATGTCGATGCGACAAAATCATCACGCTCGTCAATCAAAAATACCGATGGATTCGGATCATTTGGGAACCGCTCGCCAATATCTCCTTGGGCATCGGTCAATGAAAACAGAATGAAAACCGTGTCTCGAGCTGTAGACTGAGCCAAAAAATTGTTTTGAATACCATCGTAGGTCAATTCCGGTGTATCATTGAATTCTGGCGTATCAGTACAACCGATTAAAAGCAGTAAAGTGAATATATAAAGTATAGGTAATCGCATCAGGTTATAAACGTATTAAGCAGCCGGAAGTTGCCTAAGCGGCACTTCATCATAGACATGAAGTTAATGCATTTCATAGATACCTCGCCTCATTAAACGCATCGGGTGCATTTCATCTTGTCGTCAAAAGACAATTTCTGCTCTACAATTAATGTGTTATGTCTGAGTGACCAAATGGGCAGTGAATACACCAA
>ENA-ORXU01003181-ORXU01003181.1-marine-metagenome-genome-assembly--contig:-NODE-3181-length-10471-cov-2.521647_pt1 | contig 10471 bp, 9 predicted proteins | sample MGYA00237869_ERZ511484 | MGnify/ENA metagenome assembly ERZ511484 | reverse complement strand
CCACTCAGCAAGCAGGCAGTTTCCAAGTGGGCGCTACGGCTCAGGCCGACGAACCTCGCTGGACGCCTAATCCAGAGCGCGGCAGCGCTTCTAGCACGCTATCTGGTGGTCGTCGGGGGGAATCAATCTGCGCTGCTGAAGCTGATTCTCAAGCTCATAGCCCTGCCATTACGCTGCTGGTTCCTGATGGCGCTGTAGGGCTAACCACTGAAGCACAGCCTACAATGTCTTGGCTTTTAGAGAGCGATCGCCCCGCTGATATGGAATTTATGCTTTCCCATCCTGAACGGGCGACCCCGGTATATACCCAGCGCATTACCGCTGATGCAGGCTTAGTAGAAGTGTCTTTACCCGAAACAGCTGCTTTAGAATCAGATACGCGCTATCGCTGGACAGTCTTTTTGAGCTGTCACGATGGTGAAAGAGAAGTGTATTCACGAAGCTTTATAGAACGCGTTTCTGATAGCGCGATCATGCTTGATATGACTGATATGACGGCGCTTGAGCAAGCGAGTGCCTATACTGAAAGTGGTATCTGGTACGATGCACTCAACAGCCTAGTTCAGGCGTATCGCGCCGATGCAAACACCAGCACGCTGGATACGCTTCATCAGCTGCTAGTGCATACGAATACCGAGGTTCCTATAGAGCTATCTTTGGTGCCATAGGCCCACACGCCTAGTTCAGAGGCCCTGTAGTGGCTTCTCTAATTCAATCAAAAGTCCTCTTCCCAAAATTGCTTGGGGAGAGGATTTTTCTATCTGTACTAAACGTTTTTATAAGTGCGTTTACGCGAGCTGTTGCTGTCTTTGACCAGACTGAGTGAGATGAGTCGCGCGTGTGCTGAGTGGGTTAACTAAATATAGGCCTTGCACCCTATTTATCGGTGGTAGATAAGTCGTCAGCAGTTAGCTAGAACGCAATAGATAAGATCACCACAAGGAACATTTCACGTGATAGATAAGCCTCGCAAGTTGCCTGCCGCAGGCTGGAGGTATGCCCTCAAGAGCTGGCGACGGCGACTGTTCGATCAAAAGTACGTAGCGCCCGTCCTGTGTGTGATAGCCACAGGCGGAATTATGGCTTTTCGAGGAATGGGTGCTTTTCAAGTGTGGGAGTTGCAAGCTCTCGACTGGATGATGAATCAGCGTCTGGCTGAGCAGCCAGACGACCGGATTGTCATTATTGGCATTGATGAACAAGATGTGATGACGTATGGTAACGCTGCGATTTCTGACCAGATGCTGGCTGATGTGCTGAAGGTGGTTAAATCTCAAAATCCAACGGTGATTGGCTTAGACTTATTTCGGAATGCTAGCCGAGACGAGGGCTATCGTGAGCTGGAAGAGATTTTTGACGAGACGGATAACTTAATTGGTATTGAAAAGGTTGTCAACGACCAGGCTTTGGAGTCGGTTGTGGGTAACTCGGTGCTGGTGCGCAAGGGTCAGGTGGCCGCGAGCGATTTAATGGTGGATGTGGATGGCAGGGTGCGTCGAGGGTTTCTGTTTCCTAGTGCGTCGGGCGATCGCGTCATTGAAAGCCTATCGTTTCGTGTGGCGCTAGACTACTTAGACAGTCATAATATTGAGCCCAAAGGGAGTCAAGACGTACTAGAGCTAGGGGCTGCTCGGCTCCCGCCGTTTGAAGCTAATTCTGGCGGTTATAACAAAGCTGATGCAGGCGGCTATCAGCTGATTATGAACTGGCGAGCCAACCTATCTTTTGACGTTTTTAGCGCCCACGATGTTTTATCTGACCAGCTGCCGCCCGACGCACTGCAAGACAAAATCGTCATGATTGGCACGATGCAGTCTGGAGACGCCGATGTCTTCTTTACGCCGTACAGTACTCAAAAAGGACTGCCTGGTTTATTGCCTAGCTACGGCGTTGAGATTCACGCTAGCTTAGCGAGTCAAATTGTGAGTGCGGCGTTTGGTGAGCGATCGTTTATCAAAACGCTGCCAGAGTCCGTCGAAATTATTTTAATTGCGATGTCGGCGGGCGTTGGCGTCATTGTCTATCGTGCAGGCCGAAACGATCTGTTCCGCCTGGTGTGGCTCGGCTTAACCACATTAACCATCGGTGGCATAAGCTACCTAGCACTGATGATTTCTGGCTGGTGGCTGCCGGTCGTACCCGTAGTGCTTTCACTCTTTGCTGCACCCTTAATTACTCGCTTACAAAACATCAACCGTTTGCAAACGCTCTCCCAGGTTGATGAACTCACTCAGCTGGCCAATCGCCGCAGCTTTCAGGAGCATTTGACCCAGGAGTGGCAGCGAGCAATGCGATCGCATACACCCATCTCTCTTATTCTCTGCGATGTAGACTACTTCAAATTCTATAACGACACCTACGGCCACCCTCAAGGTGATGAATGCCTTCGCCAGGTTGCCCATGCCATTGGTCAAGCGGTTCGCCGCCCAGACGATATGGCAGCTCGCTATGGGGGGGAAGAATTTGTAATTTTGCTGCCGAATACGACCTGTGAAGGCGCGCAGCAAATTGCGAAAGATGCCGCAGCCAATGTTCGAGCGCTTAATATAGAGCACAAATCTTCTAAGGTCGTGCCCTTCGTAACGATTAGCTTAGGTGTAACAACGCTGGTGCCTAAGCCGGGTGTTGTCATGAGCACGCTTGTTGACACTGCTGACTTAGGACTGTACGAAGCCAAACGCAGAGGCCGTAATCAAATGATGGTAAGGCTCCCTTGGACGGTTGGATAAGCAGATGTCACTGTCGCTCTACTTTCTATGTACGTTCCGATAGTTAATCCTGGCGCCTGCCCACTGCAACTTGTTTCTGAGCGTGCGGTAGTAAGAGTGATCCTTTCGCAAAATAATGAACTTGGCCAAATGGCTCGCCATCCGAATATCTACCCGCTGACCGGGCCAAATCGCCGTGCCAAAAACGCCATCTGTCCACAGCTTTGTATGGCCTTCGGTATCTCCTAAAGGCCATACGCTTACCGTACTTCCAGGTGGCAGCACAATGGGGCGACTCGACAGGCTCATCGGGCAGATTGGCGTTACGATAATGGCCTGCATTCCAGGGTGCACAATCGGGCCGTTGGCAGAAACGGTGTAGCCGGTTGATCCAGTCGGGGTACTAATGAGCAGGCCGTCGCCCTGGTATTGATCAACGACTTCGCCATCGATCTCAACTTCTAATGTTGACGTGATCATGCGGTTGGGAGAGGCGGGTTTTACGCACATCTCGTTGAGGGCGAAATAGCGATCGCTCATCGGTTCAAAATTACCAGAGTCCCCAATATGGGCTTCAGCTTGCAGCATCATTCGCTGCTGTACGGCAAAGCGATCGCCCAACAGCCGCTCCCACACCTTCTCAAACGAATCAATATCGTCCGCAGACTCCGCCAAAAAGCCCAGATGCCCACCGACATTCACCGCCAGCATCGGAATATCATCAGCTGCCAAATGACGCGCCGCCGCTAGGGCTGTGCCATCGCCGCCCAAGACAACGGCCAAATCAATCGGCGTTGCCGTAGATTCTAAAAATACGGGATAGGGATTGTCCTTAGCACCGCTCGGCCCCATCAGCACCTTAGCGCCTAGCGCCTCTAGCTGACGAGCACACTTATCAGCGCAAGCCTTACTGGTCGAGTTGCCTGCTCTGTAAACGATAATGACCTGCTTTAGCTCCATATCAGCGCCTCCCTTTTATAATCGTTTGCGTCGTCGTTATCGTAAAACTCAAAAGCCTTAAGATTTACAAGAAACCTTAAGGCTTTTAGCAGTGCTGAAAAGAGGCTCACATAGCCATAACTGTCTGGTTACTACCACTTGAGCAGATTGAACTGCTCCATATCGACCGTATCGCGATTGCGATAGATAGATAGTACGATTGCCAAGCCAACAGCTGCTTCAGCCGCTGCAATCGTAATGACAAACACCGCAAATACCTGACCTTTAATTTCGGCTGGATCAAGATAGTTTGAAAACGCCATCAGATTAATATTCACAGCGTTAAGCATCAGCTCAATAGACATCAGCACGCGAATAACGTTGCGGCTGGAGACAAGGCCGTAAACACCTATCGAGAATAGGGCAGCGGCTAACAGTAAGAAATACTCAAGTTGCATATCGCATTTAGTCGAGAGGTCGGTAGGTTGTGAAGTATCGAATCTTTTGAATACTAGAGTCTAGGCAGAACGCTAATCTTCGTCGCGAATGCCAGCAGCTACTAGCTCACGAGGACGCTCTGGCAGCGTTAGGGCTTCTTGCTCAACAACAGGCATATCGGGAATAAATTCTCTGCGGGCTAGAATGATTGCCCCCACTAGCGCAATCAGCAGCAGCACAGAAGCTAGCTCAAACGGCAGTAAGTAGTCGCTAAAGAAATGCTGACCAATAACTTCGATCGCCTTATCGCCCGCAGCAGGCGCAGTAGAAATGGCCCAAGGATGCGACAGCACCATAGTACTAATCAGCCCGAAGATACCGGCGCAGACAGCCGCCGTTGCTGTTTTTCCGATCCAGGCATTTTCTATCTCAGCAAAATCCTCATCTTTGTTCACCAGCATGATCCCGAACAAAATTAGTACGTTGACCGCACCAACATAGACAAGCACCTGCGCGGCAGCCACAAAGCCAGCGTTCAGCAAAATGTAAAGGCCAGACACGCTGATAAAAGTAAGCGCCAGCAAAAAGGCCGAATAGACAATATTAGAGAGCAGCACAACGCCGAGTGCTGAGGCCACCATCATTAGGCCTAAAATGGCTAACGTAACGAGCTGTACACCTTCTGCCAAGTTCAAAGCAATAATCTCCTCAGGGTTAGTTTCTTGTGCGGTGCGGTTTAGTTGCAGGCTTTATAGAGTATGTCCTTTGTGCCCACTGCACTTAATAAATCAGCGCACTTACCGATTAGCCACTTACGAGTCAGCGCTTTCAGCAGGCGCTTTCTTCGCATCCTCTTTAGCCTTAGCCGCTTCTAAATCAGCCAGGATGTCCTTTGGCGATCGCCCAGCACGCTGCGCACCAGCAGGCAAATCGTGAGGATCCATAACGCCTTTGGGCAAATAGGCAAACTCGCGCATAGGAGCCACCATTGGATCGTCTGTAACCTTATAGGGCAAGCGACCTAGCGCTACGTTGTCATAGTTGAGATTGTGGCGATCGTAGGAGGCTAGCTCGTACTCCTCAGTCATTGAAAGGCAGTTTGTGGGACAGTACTCTACGCAATTGCCACAAAAAATGCAAACGCCAAAGTCGATACTGTAGTGGTTAAGGTTTTTCTTTTTAGTTTCTCTATTAAACTCCCAGTCCACGACTGGCAAGTTAATAGGGCAGACTCGCACGCACACTTCGCAGGCAATGCACTTGTCGAACTCGAAGTGAATACGGCCCCGGTAGCGCTCAGAAGGAATGACCTTTTCGTAGGGATACTGTACGGTCACCGGACGGCGCTTCATGTGATCGAAGGTGACCGACAGGCCCTGGCCAATAAATTTTGCTGCTTGAGCCGTTTCCTTGGCGTAGTCACCGACTTGTTTTAGAAAGTTCAACATGGCTCTAAATAGAAGGGTAGGGAGTGCGTTTTAAGGAAAATGCTGGAAGTGTACAGGTGAGAACTTAGCAGTGAGAACTTAGCCACCGAAAGCAAATGGGAACGTAAGCTTCAGTCCAGCAGTGACGAGCAAATTAACCAAGGAGATAGGCAGTAGAAACTTCCAGCCCAAGTCTAGGAGCTGGTCGATGCGGACGCGAGGTACCGTCCAGCGCAGCAAGATAGTGAGGAAGACAAGCAAGTAAGCCTTGAGCATCGTCATCACGATACCTAGAGACGCAGCAATGATTTGTACCCAAGGTGCGTTTTCGCTGACGCCCAGTAGACCTGTAATGGTCTCTACGGGGATAGGGAAGCTCCAACCACCTAAATAAAGTACCGATACAATTAGGGCCGAGAGCATCAAATTGACGTAAGAGCCTACGTAGAAGAGGCCGAACTTCATGCCGGTGTATTCGGTTTGGTAGCCTGCGACCAGCTCTTCCTCTGCTTCGGGTAGGTCAAAAGGTAGGCGCTCGCATTCTGCTAGTGCCGAAATCCAGAAGATTACAAAGCCGACGGGCTGTCTCCAAATGTTCCAGCCTAAAATGCCGTAGCCTGACTGCTGGTTAACAATGTCGATAGTGCTTAGGCCGTTGGTCATAAGGACGACAGCAAGGACGGCGAGCGCTAGCGGAATCTCGTAGCTGATTGCCTGGGCTGCGGCTCTGAGTCCACCGAGGAGCGAGTACTTGTTGTTAGAGGAATAGCCCGCCATGAGAAGACCGATGGGCGTAATGCTAGAGAGCGAAATCCATAGGAAGATGCCGATGCCCAAGTCAGTAATGACTAGATTTTGGCCGAACGGCACGATTAGAAACGATAGGAATACGGGGATGACAACGATAGCTGGGCCGATAGTAAACAGCCATGGGTCGGACTTGGCTGGCGTGATGTCTGCTTTGAAGATGAGCTTGACACCATCAGCAACGGCCTGAAGCGCACCAAGTGGGCCAACGTACTCAGGGCCAACCCTTTGTTGGGCGGCGGCGGAAATCTTTCGCTCTAGCCAAACGCAGATGAAGATACTGACCGTTGCCACAATTAGCATTAAGAGCATAGGCAAGGGAATCCAGACCGTTTTGGCAACTCCACCGGGGAGTCCGAGTTCGGTCAGGGCTTGGACGACGGTTCCTTGAAGATCAATGCCTGGATTCATGCTCTTTCTAAGGGCCTCTTGTAGATAAGAGGGCACACAAGTAATTTCTCTAGAAGATTCTAGCGCTTAATAACCGCACAAGCGATCCTTCAAAGGTATGGCCCTAAAAATAAGGCGTTTATCTGGACGCTTAATCGGACATATAAAAACCCCCCCGATATAAATACCGGAGGGGCTGGAGTTCCTGAAAATCGTCACTGAAGGTATATTCCTGCGCTTTTTGTGTATTGCCAAGAGGGGTAGCGCCCATCACCTCTGTGCTGGTACTGACATGACAGTCATTTTTATGTGCTGAAACTACCGAGTGCCGGTATGTTTGGCTATTTTCTCAGGTTTAAAAAATAAATTAGGAGTGGGTACTTTTCTCCCAGAGCTGTTGTCTTTTTTCGAGTGGCAGGTAGTGCTTATCGTGAGGGCCTTCGTAGATTTGGGTGGGGCGAAAGATTCTATTCTTGCCGATTTGCTCTTTCCAATGGGCTAGCCAGCCAGCGACCCGGGCGATCGCAAAAATTGGCGTAAACAAATCAGTCGGAATCCCTAGCTTTCGATACAACAGCCCTGAATAAAAGTCCACATTAGGATAAACCCCCTTATGACCGAGCTTCTCTTCTACAACGTGCTCTAGCTCCAGCGCAATATCGTAATAGGCATCGCGGCCCACCTTAGCAAACAGCTGCTCAGCTAACCCCTGAAGAATCCCAGCTCTAGGGTCTTTCACCTTGTACACCCGATGACCAAAGCCCATGATCTTTTCCCGGTTGGCAATGCGCTTTTCAATATAAGGCCGAACATTCTCTATCGAACCGATCTCGTGCAGCATGGCGATGACTTCTTCATTTGCGCCGCCGTGGAGCGGGCCTGCCAGGGTGCCAACAGCAGAGGCAATAACCGCATAGGGGTCAGTTAAAGTTGAGGCGGTCACCATCGCTGAAAATGTGGAGGCATTAATAGTGTGCTCGGCGTGAAGCATAAGGCACACGTCGAAAATGCGGGCAGCTAAAGGATCGGGCTCTTGCTCGTTGAGCATGTAGAGAAAGTTGGCCGAGTAGCTCAAGTCATCTCTGGGCTGAACCGGGTCGTTTCCTTTGCGCATCATCTTAAAAGCGGCAACCATGGTAGGAATTTTGGCCAGTAGGCGAACGACTGCATTTTGCACGTAGGCCGGATCTTCTAGCTCGCGGCGGGAGTGGAACAGACCTAAAGCCGCAGCGCAGGCCTGGAGTGCGTCCATGGGGTGGCCGCTTTCGGGAAAGCACTTCATCATGTCGCGAATGCGGTACTTGAGGCGGCGGTGGTACTGCACCTCGTGCTCAAACTCTTGCAGCTGTTGCTGTGTGGGCAGTCCACCCCAAATGAGCAGGTAGGCCGTTTCTAGAAAGCTGCTGTTTTGGGCAATCTCTTCAATCCGAATGCCGCGATATTCCAAAATGCCGTTTTGCCCATCCACGTAGCTGATGCTCGACTGCGTGGCCGGAATGCCTTCTAACCCGGGCCTGTATTCGCATGTCGTCATCTGATTAGACTCCCTTATTGAGTGTTGTCGTAGAGCTTAGAGATTGCGCTAGGGCACGCGCCTTGTTGTGGCGTGCTTTTTAAGCTATTTTCGAGCCTATGGCAATTTCAGATATAGGGCAAATTGCATAAGCGTAAGGTACTAGCGGTTACCGTTGCTTGCTAGTCACAGTAAAAAACGAGGCGGCGCTAGCCAAAAAAGCTGGCTATGGCCGATAGCCTGCTGCGCTTGAGGCATCCGCAACCCAATAATGCCGGCCTTTTTGAGCGTCCACTGCTGCTGCTGTTGCCCGCCCACAAGTTCTTGCGCCCATTCACTTAGGTTGGGCTCGTGTCCTACAAGAGCCACTGTGGACGTGGCGGGTGGCGAAGCATGGGCTGACTGCCAGCGACTGAGCCAGGTAAGCCACTCTGAAAGCGTGCCATCTGGGCGTAGCGGAGAAAATTCTTCGAGATGGGAGGCAAGGCCTGCCTGGTTTAAGATGTCGGCCGTTTGTCTGGCGCGAATGAGCGGGCTAGTGAGAAGCGTATCGAACTGTAGACCTAAGCTATCTAAGCGCTCGGCAACTCGTCTGGTTTTGTGAGTTCCCTTGCTGGTGAGCGGGCGACTCTCGTCGTCTACGCCAATCTCGCGAGCCACCGCAATGCCGTGACGAATAAAATAAACCTCTGTGATGAGCATGATCGAGCTTCTATATGCGTAATCTATTCTGTGAGTTTTGAAGCCTATCCTTAGGACTGTCCTCAAAGCTATGCGCTCCACGGGTGCTTTCCTAATCCGTTTCTAATCCGTATTGAGCACCCCGTTTTCTGGATTGATCAGCCGCTGAAGCTTTTGCTTAATCTGCTTATCAAAAACCTCCCACTTTTGACGGTTGTAGTCGCTGTTTTCGTAGTAGCCAGAGAGGAAACCAATAGGGATTTCAAATCCGCCTGCCATCGATCTACCGCCACCGAAGAAGCGATCGTGGCTGTCTTTACCGAAGGCTTCTTTGATAAATTCGTCTGGATCGAGCGTAATTTTGTTGGTGCGCAGTGAGCCGACAACAAGCTCTTTGCCTTCGTCTTCGTCATGAAGGATGCCGTAGACTACGGCAGTATGGACGTTTTCTTCGGTGATGAGGAAGTCGGCGGCCTGGGGAATAGCATCTCGATCTTCATAGCGAAGGTAGCCAACACCCGCAATTGAAATGCTGTTTTGCATCAGGCGATTTCTAAGCGATCGCTCTATCACATCCATCACTCGTCGTGACCTAGAGGCCTGCAACACCGCGCTCAGCAGCTGCGCGTCGTAATACTGGCTGAGATAAGCCGCTGCCATAAAGTCAGGCTCAGAGGCCTGCATGAGCTGATTGGTGTCTGAGCGCAGGCCATGCATCAGTGCCGTGGCGCACTTCACGTGAGTGCTTTGGCTGCGGTCTAGCTTAATGATGCCAGCACTAAGATATTGCGCCATCATGGTGGCCGTCGCGTGAATATCGGGTCTGATATCAGCGAGTTCGGCATCGAGCTTGCCCTGCGAGGCATGATGATCAACGACTAAGAGCAGCGGCAGTTCTGCTGCTTTTACTATCTTGGTTAGATGGCTAGTGGTGCCCTGCGTATCGACGAGCACGTAGCCTTGATATTCGGTTAAGTCAGGGGCGTCTTTTTCCTGGCTGGGCCATCGTTTTGCCGGTAAGTTGGTGAGCTTGACCAGGGCAATGTTTTCCTGGTGGCTGAGCGTGCCCGAATAGAAAATATCACAGCGAATGTTGTAGGCGCTTGCCATCAGGCTGTAAGCCCAGGCAGACGAGAGCGCATCTGGATCTGGAAAGTCTTGAAGCAGCACGAGCTGTCGAGTGCCGCTGTGCTTTTTTAGCAGCTTCTCTAAGGCTTCTGGCAACGACTCAAAGCCTGCGGTTCGTCTGAGTGCTTCAGCCTGTTTACTCAAGGCATCCTCTTCAGAAACTCCTGTTGTCAAGGCATTTTCTCCTAAAGTTTCGGTTCCCACTATGGTTTCTCCTGGGTTCTTTTTTGAGTTTCTGTGCTGACCTTGATGATAGATAGGTGTGTTTGGCAAGTTGTTATTCAAGCAATGCTCTTGTGCAGTTTAAGGCGGTATAAGGTGCAAGGTGCTCAATGGCAGTCGCTAATGAGTACGCATCTTCTGGGCTGTTTTGTCTGGGGCAAGTGTGCCAACTTAGCAGGTTGGCATAACGCCCGTATATCCTAAAAAGTAAGGAACGG
>ENA-ORXU01003179-ORXU01003179.1-marine-metagenome-genome-assembly--contig:-NODE-3179-length-10472-cov-3.463781_pt1 | contig 10472 bp, 5 predicted proteins | sample MGYA00237869_ERZ511484 | MGnify/ENA metagenome assembly ERZ511484 | reverse complement strand
CGGGCGAGTCGCCCGAGTCGTCGGCGGTGGCCTCGACGCCCGGCTTTGCGGCGGCGGGGGCGACGCCCGCGTCGTCGGCGGCGGCCGCGACGCCCGGGTCGTCGGTGGCGGCAGAGACTGCCGGGTCGTTGGCGACGGGCGAGACGCCCGAGTGGTCATCGGCGGGCGAGACGCCTCTATCTTTGGGCGGTGGGACGCCGGAGTCCTTGATGGCCGAGATGCCGCCATCGTTTGCGGACGCGACGCCCCAGCCGTCGGCCGGCGAGTCGCCCCAGTCCTCAACGGCCGAGACGCCTATGTCTTTGGCGGTGGCTGCGACGCCCGAGTCGTCAGCGGTAGCCTCGACGCCCGGCTTTGCGGCGGCTGGCGAGACGCCCGGGTCGTCGGCGGCGGGCGAGACGCCCGAGTCATCGGCGGCGTCCGAGACGCCTCCATCGTCCGGGGGCGAGACGCCCGAGTCGTTGATGGCCCTGACGCCTCCATCGTTCGTGGCCAAGACGCCCCAGTCGTCGGTCGCCGAGACACCCCAGTCGGCGGCCGTCGAGTCACCCGGCTCGTCGGCGGTGGCCGCCACGCCAGAGTCGTCGGCGGCGGCCGAGACACCCGGGTCGTCGGCGGCAGCCGAGACGCCCGAGTCATCGGCGGTGGCCGCGACGCCAGAGTCGTCGGCGGCGGCCACGACGCCCGAGTCGTCGGCGGCGGCCGAGACACCCGGGTCGTCGGCGGCGGCCGGGACACCCGAGCCGTCGGCGGTGGCCGCGACGCTCGGGCCGTGGGCGGCTTGCGAGACGCCTGGGTTGTCGGTGGCTGGCGAGACGCCCGGGACGTCAAGGGGCGGGACGCCCGAGTCCTTGATGTCCGAGATGCCTTCATCGTGTGCTGCCAAGGCGCCCCAGTCGTCGGCCGGCGAGATGACCCGATCGTCGGCGGGCGAGACAGCCCAGTCGTCGGCGGTGGCCGCGACCCCCGGGTCGTCGGCGGTGGCCACGACACCCGAGTCGTCGAGGGTAGCCGCGAAGCCCGGGTCGTCGGCGGTGGCCACGACACCCGAGTCGTCGAGGGTAGCCGCGAAGCCCGGGTCGTCGGAGGCGGGCGAGACGCCCGAGTCGTCGGGGGCAGGCGAGACGCCCGAGTCGTCCGCGGTTGTCGAGACGCCCGAGTCGTCGGCGGCGGCCGAAACGCCTCTATCGTCGGGGGGCGGGACGCCCGAGTCCTTGATGGCTGATATACCTCCATCGTTTGCGGCCAAGACGCCCCAGTCGTCGGCTGGCGAGTCGTCCCAATTGTCGGCGGGCGAGACGCCCGAGTCGTCGGCGGTGGCCGCTACACCCGGGCTGTTGGCAGTAGCCGAGATGCCCGAGCCGTCAGCGGCGGCCGAGACGCCTCGATCGTCAGGGGACGGGACGCCCGAGTCCTTGATGGCCGTGACGCGTCCATCATTCGCTGCCAAGACGCCCCAGCCATCGGCCGCCGAGACGCCCCAGTCGTCAGTGGTCGAGGCGCCCCCATCGTCAACGGCCGGGACGCCTCAATTGTTGGCGGCTGGTAATCCGTATGGGGTGGAGACGCCTCAGTCGTCGGCGGTCGAAACGCCCCAGTCGTCGGTGGGCGAGACGCCTCAGTCATCAGTGGCCGAGATATCCGGGTCGTCGACCGCTGAGACGCCCCAGCCGTCCGTGGCCGAGACGCCCCAGTCGTCGGTGGCGGCCGAAACGCCTCAACGGTCGGGATACGGGACGCCCGAGTCGTCGGTGGCGGACACGCTTCAGTCATCGGAGGCCGAATCGTTCCAGTCATTGGCTTCCAAGACGCCCGAGTCATCGGCGGCCGAGACGCCTCAATCATCGGCGTCCCAGACGTCCATGTCGTCGGCGGCCAACACGCCCCAGCCCCAGGCGTCCCAGACGCCCGAAGCCGAGGCGCCAGAGACGTCGGTGGCCAATTTCCCTGAGACCTCACCACGCCCTGTCTCCAAGTCACCGGCGGCAGTGCTCCCCATACCACAGGGTTCATCCCCTGGAGTGGACCAGCCGGCTCCGAGCGAGGGCTCTCCCGGCGTCCTGGGATCGGTGGCAGGCGCCCCGGTCGCCGGCTCCACGGAGGGTGTGGCAGGCGTTGGCGCGGCGCCCCATGCGAACACGACGCCGGCACCGGTGGCAGGCGAAGCCGAGCCGTCGGGGGAGCGCAATGCTGTGGTGGCAGACGCTTCGGTGGCCGCCGAGTCGGAGCGTTCCCCGCTGCCGACATCACATGGCGCTTCCAGTGTGGCGGCGGTCACCAACGGCACTCGGGTGGGGGCGGATCCAGCAGACACGGCATCGGCGGTCGTGACTGCCGGTGCTCTAGTCGACGCCGCGGTGAACAACGTGGCTGGCGCCGCCGCTGCCCTTGAGAATGATATCGGCACGCCCGTGCCGCCGAGCGGTGGGGACGCATCCGAGCCTGCGTCCGCGTCGAGGGGCGCGACCCCGGCCGGTCTTTCGGCCGCAGGCTGTGCGGCGGCGCCCTCTGACGCTGTCGCCGAGCTGGACGCGCTCCTCGCCGCTGGACTGGGCGAATGTTCCGTCGACGTGGACGGCGAGGAGGACTCGCGAGCAGACGCATCGAGCGCGGGGGTGACGTCGCCAAGCACGCGAGAGTTGCTCGACGCGCTCGCGCAAGAGTCGGCTGGCCTCGAGCTGCTCCTCCGGGAAGACGAAAACGACGGCGGTCGGGCGGCCAGTAGTGTCGAAACGGTCGACGTCGCCATGCCCCGCCATCCTGACAGGGTCGACCGGGGGGCGGCTGGGATGGGGAATGACCCACAGGCCCCGCCAGCCGAACTGCCGGCTGCCGGCACGAAACGACCGGTCGTCACGTTTTGTGCGGCGCGCATGGCGCGCGCCGCGGCCGAGACGGACGAGTTCTTGAACAAGGCCCTCAACGACAATGACCACGACGACGCCTTTGACGACGCGGGCGTGGACTCGTCCGATGAGGACCAGCCGCCGCCAGTGTCCAAGAACACGGCGGGAATGCTTCAGGCGACGGCCGAGACGGACGCGTTCTTAGAGAAGGCGCTGGACGATGAGAGCGGAGCACATGTGGACGACACCGGGGTGGACTCGGAGGCGGAAGACGAGCAGCCAGCCGCCCCGGCACCTGCTGCTGGCGCTAGCGCGCCGGCCGCTGCGCGTGTCGCACCTGCCAGGAAGTCTCCGTGGTCTAGTGGTCAAGTCGGTACACCCGAGTTGGCCACGAGACCGGCTCAAGCACCGACGTCGACCCCTGCCGAGGAGGAGGATGAGCGTTTTGATGCAGCCGATATTGAGTCGGACGAGAACGTGTCAGTACCCAAGAACACGGCGGGGATGCTCCAAGCGGCTGCCGAAACGGGTTCGCCCCGTCAGACTGCGCTGGACGACGAGAGCGGTGCGCATGTGGACGACACGGACGTCGACTCAGAGAAGAAGGGCACGAGCCTCCACCAGTTGTCGTCGTCTTCTCCTGCTGCAGCTCCTTCGCCTGGTGCCGCCATCATACCAAGCCCTGCCCGGGCAAACCCCGTGCCAAGTGGAGTCGCCGTCGCATCAGGTGGCAGCAATGGCGGCGAGGCTGTCACGGACCAAGCTGCTATCGACATGACGAACGTTGCGGCTACAACCGGCGCCTTTCGCAACAAGGCGCTTAAGGAGAGCGCCGATGAGGTGGATGACACTGGCATCGACTCGGAGGCGGAGGGCAGTCAATCCGACGGTGGTGAGGAGCGGGAACGTTCCATGGCGGCAGCGACCGCTGAAGCGGATGCGTTTCTCGCCCAAGCACTTGGCGACGACGGGGATGCCAACGTGGACGACACGGGTGTCAACTCGGACGCGGGTGAGGGTTCTGACGAGAGCGCCAGCGAAGACGCCCAACCCGAAGCGCGGGAGCGCTCGATGGCCGCTGCTGCAGCCGAGGCCGACGCGTTCCTCGAGATGGCTCTCGGCGACGACGACGGTGGCAACGTAGACGATACGGGCGTCGACTCGGATGCGGAGCAGGAGGTGACCCGGCAGGCCGACACTGGTATGGCGGCGGCGGCCGCGGAGGCCAACGCCTTTTTGGAGCGCGCAATGGGCGACGATGGTGGCGAGGACGTAGACGACACGGGCGTCAATTCAGATACGGAGCAGGTGGCGGATGCGGCGCGTGCCTCGGGAAGCCGCGGCCTACGGCAGCCGCGGGCCGCCGCGGAGGCGGACGGGTTGGTGTCTACTCCAAGCAGTGGGGCGCCGTCCTCGCTGAACAAGCTGCGTGGCTTTGTTCACTCGGTGGCAGGTGGCGGGGCGCTCGGCAGCATTGCCGTTGCCGGGGCTCTCTCGGGCGGCGTTGACATTGACTCGGCCAAGAAAAAGCTGGGCGACCTGGACGTGCTGCTCGGCGGTGGTGGGGACGATGAAGACGACGCTTTTGACGACTTTGAAGCGGCATCTAGCGGCGAAGACGAGGAGCAATGGGCCGAGCCCCGCAGCGCCGCGCCCCGCAGCTCCGTTCCGGGTGGCTCGCCCAGCGACGCGTCGTCGTCCCCTCTGTACGGCCCGCAGGCGGACCCCCTGGCCCCTGCTGCGATACAGTCGTATGGGCGCCGCTTTGGCGGTGGGCTTGAGAAGGCCCCGGGCGTGCCGCCCGCCACCCTGTCGGTGACGGTGTGGCCGCCCGGTGATGGCGGCTTTCAAGAGCACGCCAACGTGCCGGTATCGGGCAACATACTGCAGTCTCTATCTGCCGGCGCCATTGTCGAGCTCCGCCCACGTACGGTCGTAGTCGATGCCATCTTTGTGGGGATGGTGGGATCATCTGGTGGCCCCAACTCGCGGGGCTTGCTCACTGGCGGCGCGGGCAACAGTGTGGATGGGAAGCAGAACGAGCTCATGGACGTCATGGTCGGGATCACCCGCAGCCACATTGAGCGGCTGTTGAACGAGCGCAACGAGACGACGGCGCTGCTCGAGGTCATGATCAACGAGCACTGCAAGACAGCCGAGCAGGTGGTGCTTTTTCGGTCGCTGGTGGACCGCTTGGCAGCGAGTCAGGAGGAGCGCCGTGAGCAACTTCCCAACCACTGCGGCTTCTCCATCTCGGCTGAACTGGCCGTCCTACGCGAATCTATGGGACAGGCCAACGTTGCGACCGCGCAAGAATCGCAGAACCTGATCAAGGCCGAGCAGGGCAAGGCCGCGGCGGCGATCGCGTCCTTGGCCGATGTGCAGGCCGCCCAACAGGCGGCTGCGTCGCGGGTCGTAGAGCTAGAGGCGGCTGCCCTGGAGGCGTCCGAGGCCCCAACGCGGGAGTCGGAGGAGACGCGCCAAGCCCTCGAGGACGCCGAGACAACGATAGACCGGCTGACGACCGATGTCAACCGGGCGAACAACCAACGCAACGCGATGCGGCTGCAGTGCCGGCAGACGCAGGCCGCGCTGGACCGAATGATGGCGTCCAACAACCAGGAGCGGTCTAAAATGCAGTCGCGGCTGCTCAAGCTGCAGCGCATTGCAGACACGGCCCAGTACGAGGTCGACCGGGCGGTGCGGGAGGTGCAACACACGGCCGATGAGGCCGTCACTGCCAAGGCATCGGCCGAGTCGGAGCTCCAAACGCTCTTGGTGACGCACGGGACGATGTGCCGCAACTTTGTGGAGCTGGAGGAGGAGCTCCTGCAGCTGCGCAAGGACCACTCGGCGCTGCGGCAGGCGCAGGAGATGGCTACTGCCGTCGCGCGGATGAATGGGGAAAACGCCAAGATTAGCATGAGCCAAGCGGAGCTGGCCGCCGCCGAGGCGTCGGACCAGTCACGCAAGCTGGCGGCGCAGCTGCAAGAAGCCCGCCGCGAGGCAACTGCCGCCCGGTCTGAGGCGGAGAGCCTCCGCTCCTGCGTGTCGCCGAGCTCTGGCTTTGATGGCGGTCGACCTGACGGGGCCCGGTCGCACGTGGCACGGCTGCAAGCCGACGCCCACTCCCTTCAAACGTCCCTCACCGCCGCGCTCCAGGTGTCAGACAAGTACAAGGAGCAGCTGCGCGAGTTGCAGGGCCGGGCAGAAGAGAGCGAGCGCGCTGCGCTGCATGCCCGCAAGCAGGCTGTCGTGGCCAACCGCCGTCTGGCCGGGGAGGATGCCGTGACCAATGACGAGGCGACGGCAGCTGCGCTGGCCGAGGAGCTTGCGCTGGTGAAGAAGCAGCACCAGCAACGTGTGTCTGAGCTGGAGTCGCTGCTCTGTACGGCCGAGACGGCGCTGTCGACGTCCGCATCGGAGCGGCTGACCGAGTCGCGCATGACCTCCATGGCCGCCACGGGTGGCGCGGAGGGCGGACGCCCGCCCCGTGGCGGCCGCCGCGTCGACCGGGTGGGCGAGGAGCCGAGCTTTTCTGGCTTTGGTGGGGACTGCTCATCGAGCCCCGCCAGCGCCGCGAGTTCTGGCCTCGTTGGCGGCGGGGACGGCGAGGACCCGGCCGGGCTGCAGCACGCTCACTCCAACTCGATCTTCAGCATCCCCGATGTGGACGTGGACACCGAGGACGAGGACCGGAGCTTTGGCGGCAGCAGCCGCAGCGGCAGCTACCGAAGTGACAGGCCGCCCAGCGCCGGCAAGCTCCCGCCCGTCTCCCGCGGTCAGGGCCCGTCAATGGCCTTTTCCCCAGTGTCGGCGGCGGTGGCAATGCCGTCGTTGTGGCGCAGCCGGAGCGTCAACGTGGACTTCAACAACGACGTGGCGTCGAGCCCGTCCTTTAGGCAGCGCAGCGCGTCCATTTTCACCCAAGAGGAGACGGACTCATCGCCGGCGCTGTCGCCCGCGCCGCCGCCCGAGCCTGCCCCGCCGCCGCCGTCGGCCAAACCGCCGGTGGCGGCGGCGCCGACGCCACCACCCAAGGGGGGTCGCATGTTCAAACGGCTCGGCTACAAGCTCCGCTTCAACCACAATTGAGCAGCGGGAAGGAGCACCATGTGGGCGTCGCTACCGGTCGTCTTTGTTGCCGCCCGCACGAGTTCTATTGGCTCTGTCCTTTTCTTGATGGTGTATTTCGTATGTGCTATCGTATTGCCTTTTGTGTGCGCAAGCATCTCTGTTTATTTTTTTGCCATGCCGTCGAGGTCTGCGTGGCGCCACCTGTCGGAAGTCTGTGGAGAGCGCTTCCACCGAGACTTTCACAGGGGAAGACGCTCGGCAGCTCCTGGTTGCACAACGCTCATTGCGTCGTTCGCAGAGGCTTGACACCAGCGTGCGCGTACGCAACTCTAGCGAGCCACCGGGTGCATGGCAGACGGCCCATGTTCAACAGCGGTCAGGCGTATTTTTTATTGTATCCTTGTGCGAACAACGACAACGATTCGGTCGAGGCACAACGGCGGCAGCGGGCAGCACGGAGAACTATGTACACACCACCAGGCAGCCAAAGAGGCACCCAAACCACGCCGCCTCGGCCGTCCAAAACTGCGGGCAGAGATGCGAAGAAACATGCAGTCGACCACGCCTCCAAACAGCCCCCATACATAATAATGACCCGCTGCCGCTGACTGCGCACCCTCCCCACCACTCCACCACCAGCGCGTCGCCTCCGTCGCGCCCGCGGCCACCCCACCGCGCTCACGCCACCTTGGTCGTCCGACTTGTGACTGGAAACGAGTGGCGCAGCGTGCCCGACCCCGACGTGGGGGACCCGCTGCCGACCGACCGTGGCGGCGGCCGCGCCTTGCTGCTCCGCCGCCGCGGCGGAATCCCAAAGCTGCTCTCACTCCCCCCGCCGTGCGTGCCCTGCGCCGCCGTCACCCCCGTCCGCGCCGTCACCACGTGCACGTGCGCGGCGGTGACGCCGAGCTCCGCCTTGCGCTTGAGGTCCGACGTGCGCCGCGGGTAGAGGGAGCTCCGCGCCTCGGCGAGCACCCGCAGGTTCTCCTTAACGTCCTCCACCCGCACCGAGTCGGCGCGCGCGCGCCACTCCTCCTTGGACGCGGCCACGGCGGCGGCTTTGCGCCGCGCGTCCATGTCGGCCGACACGTCGGGGAGGATGCCCTCGGCAATCAACTCGCGCATCTTTTCCTGCATGGTGCGCTGCGCCTCGACGAGCACCACCGCCGCGGTGGCGCCGCCCGCGAGCGTGTCGGACGCCCCAGCTTTGGCGGCAGAGGCGGTGGCGCGGTGGAGCTCGTCGCGGATGGCCTCGAGGAGGCCCCGCACCTTGGTGATGTGGGCGGCCTTGGCTTCCGTCGCCGCCGCCCGCGCCTGCACCGCCGCCTCGGCGGCTTCGAGCGCCAGATCCGGGGCCGACGCCCACGGGCGGGCGCCGGCGAGGAGCGCCAGCAGGAGGGGGCTCCGCCGCCAAAAGACGCCCACGAGGGTCACCAGGACGGCGAGGCCGGCGAGGCCGAGCCCAATCGGCACCGCCGCGGCGAGGGCGGGGAACCAGGCGGTGACGCTCACCGCGAGCGCCACCATGGCGAGGAAGAGCGTCAGCGGGCTGACGGGCACATGGTCCGTGACCAGCGTCGACACCGCCTCGGCGGTGCGCAGGGCCTTGGCCTTGGGCGTCTCGGCCGCGTCGCCAGCAGCGGCCGCCACGGGGCTTGCGGGCGCGCCGTCGGGCGCGGGCGGGGGGAAGAGCTTGGCCTTGAGGGTGGCGAGGAGGCCGCCGGCGGCCGGCGCCGCGCCCGACCCGTCCGCCTCCTCCGCGTGGCCAAACTTGCGGCCGACAAACGACTGCACGCGGCGGAGGGAGCGGATGCCCTCCTCCGCCGCGGGGCCGCTCGCACCCCCCTCGTCGACCGCCGCCACCGCCCGCCCGCGCGTGTTGCTCGCAATGACCAGCGCGTCGGGCACGCGGAGGGGGGAGCGCGCCACGGGGGGGGCCATGGTGCAGGCGCCGCGGCGCAGCGGCGGCGGCGGCGGCGGCAGCGGGGGGGGGGGCGGCGCGGCGCGAGCGGCGGTGGCGGTGGCGGCGGGGAGGGGGGGGACCCGGCCGCCGGTGGGAGCGCGCCACCACCCGCCACGGTGGGGGAAGCGCGGCGCGCGCGGGCGGCGTGCGCGCGGCGGTGGCGGCAGCGGCGGCGGCGGGGTGCGGTTGCGCCCGTCAGTGTCGGCCGGCGCGCGCGGCGGTCGTTGCGCGCGCGTGGCGGCCGCGGCCGCGCGTGGCGCCCGGGACCGCGGCCGTGGACACCCGTTGCGGTGGGGGGGCGGGCGGGGCGACCGCGCGCAGCGGCGGCCCGCAAGCCGCCACGGACGCTACGCAAGGCGGCGGCGGCGGCGCCGCGGGGGGCGCCCGCGTGCCCCATTTCGCCACTGTCATCGGCGGAGGGGGGCAATCGGCAGGCGCGGCGGCCTGAAGAAGCGGACACAAGAGAGCGGAGCTCGAGGTTGGGGGCCGTGGGAGCTTGTGCTGGCAGCGGTTGGGAAAGCGCATGAAGCTTTGCAGACAGTCGTGGCAAAGAGCCGCAGATGCAGTACACCCATTGCGCACACGCTGAGGAAATATTGATGACGTGGAGTATGGCGACTGCAGGCCACACAAAAAGTAGCCGGGGGCAGATCAGCCTTTTCAAATAATCAGTCGTGACGTGAAATACATTACGGTACATTCAATTGAAAACATCCAAAAAGCCGGTCCCTGATGATGACCTGCCGACTCGGCTACAGCGCCGCCACGGTCGCCGCGGCGGGCGTTGGCTCTTCAAAAACACACAGCGGACTGCCATCGACGTAGGCGCGCATCAGCACGTGCGCAATGGCCATAGCCGGGGGCACTCGCAAGCGCTTGGCCGTCCCCGCGTCGCCGCTGATGGCGGCCGCCACGTCGCTGCGGGAGAACCAGCCGACATCCTCCATCTCCTGCGTTTCGCGCCGACAAGGCGGCGGGCGGGGGCCATGAAGCGGGTGGCGGGGTAGGCAAGCAGGGCGCAGCCAGCAAAAGGTCCAGTCACGGGTGAGCCCCAGTCAAACATAGAGAGTCAGCCAAAAGAGAAAACGCAGCGGGGTGGAAACGCCGCGACGCGGTTCGACCAAACAAAAGGCAAGGCGCACGGGACACGCACCGCGACGCGACCACGCACCAGCCGCACACGCCAGGCCAGCCACGTACCTTGGTGTCCACCGTGATGTCCTCCGAAATGCCCTCGGCAATGCACCCAATCATGAGCGAGTAGGGAAAGGGCCACGGCTGCGTCGAGTGCAGCCGCACGCGGCCGACGCGGATGCCCGCCTCCTCCATAACCTGCACGCGGCGGCACCCAACGCCACCACGGCGGGGGCACGACCCACACCAGAGAGCAGCACACCAAACACCGTCAGGAACCGGCGCCGGCGTCGTCGCCCATGCGCGCCAAGCCCCTCCCGTCGGCCGACGACGTGCGCCGCCGCGCGTGCGCAGCAGGCCGACCGACTTGCGGGGGGCAGCGCACGGCCGCCCACCGCACAACCCCGCCGCCCGCCCACACCGCCACCCGCCCCGCCTGCCGAGCGGTGGCC
>ENA-ORXU01003177-ORXU01003177.1-marine-metagenome-genome-assembly--contig:-NODE-3177-length-10474-cov-2.483120_pt1 | contig 10474 bp, 11 predicted proteins | sample MGYA00237869_ERZ511484 | MGnify/ENA metagenome assembly ERZ511484 | reverse complement strand
TCATTATCTGGGTGCTGACCATATCTTATTGGCACTCACGCTCAATAACGAGGGTATTGCACTCTTGGCTCGCTATGGTGTTTCTGTAGATAAGGTACGGCGCTTGCTCCAAAAACGATTAAAATGAGCCTTTGTCTAATTCTAGAAAGTGCATATAGTAAGATTCGATAATTTATTATAAATAAGTAGTTGGTTTTATTTTTCGGACGCAATAATTATTTTCTAACAAACTTATATTTCTTTTAGTTGAGCAAAATCTATAGAATAGCTGTGTAGCATAGCTTTTAATCTGTTGTCAATATTAAAAGCTTAAAACATAGTAAACTTTTACCAACATAATTTTTGAAATTCTTATTTATGGCAATCACAAATAAAATACATTTTAGAAACTTAAAAGGCGATATCTTCGGCGGAATTACCGCTGCGGTTATCGCCTTACCAATGGCTCTAACATTTGGGGTTGCTTCTGGTGCGGGAGCTTCTGCTGGTCTTTGGGGTGCAATTCTCGTTGGCTTTTTCGCTGCCTTGTTTGGAGGAACGCCGACGTTAATTTCTGAGCCAACGGGACCGATGACGGTAGTAATGACGGCGGTAATTGCTAGCTTGACTGCTGCTAATCCCGAACAGGGTATGGCAATGGCTTTTACCGTAGTGATGCTGGCGGGGATATTCCAAATACTGTTTGGGATGCTGAAACTGGGAAGATACGTCACCATGATGCCCTACACAGTTGTATCTGGCTTTATGTCAGGTATTGGTGTAATTCTAATTATTTTGCAAATTGGACCATTTTTGGGACAGGCTAGCCCAAAAGGTGGTGTTATCGGTACAGTTCAGAGTTTAAACTTTGGACCAGAGGGTTTACTTAATCCTAGTAATATAAATTCTCTAGAAACAGTATTAGCAGTTTTAACCGTAGCAATCTTACTTTTCTATCCTTCTAAATTAAAGAAATATTTACCTCCCCAACTATTAGCTCTGATAGTTGGGACTTTAATTGCTATCTTTGCCTTTGGGAATGCGGATATTCGTCAGATTGGCACAATCAACGTTGGATTACCAGAATTCAAAATGCCGACATTTAGTGGCGCACAGCTACAAACCATGCTGTTTGATGGTTTAGTATTAGCAATGTTGGGCTGTATTGATGCACTGCTGACTTCTCTGGTAGCCGACAGTTTGACTCGTACCGAACACAATTCGAATAAAGAGTTAATCGGTCAGGGTTTGGGTAATTTAATTTCGGGTCTATTTGGTGGTATTGCAGGTGCTGGAGCAACAATGGGTACAGTAGTTAATATCCAGTCTGGTGGTAGAACTGCGGTTTCTGGTTTGACTCGTGCTTTAGTTTTGCTGATAGTAGTATTAGGCTTGAGCCAATATCTAGAGGTTATTCCGAGTGCGGTTTTAGCAGGTATTGCCTTGAAAGTAGGATTAGATATTGTGGACTGGGGTTTCCTCAAACGCGCTCACAAAATTTCGCCTAAAGCAGCCTTCATTATGTATGGTGTAATTGCTTTAACCGTATTTGTTGACTTAATTGTAGCGGTGGGTGTCGGTGTATTTGTTGCTAACGTGTTGACTATCGAACGTTTGTCCAATCATCGAGCTGATAGCGTTAAAGCTGTTACCTATGATGACGAAGAAATCGAGCTAAACGAGACAGAGAAAGTATTGTTAGAACGAGCTAACGGTCGCGTACTGCTATTTTATTTAAGCGGACCAATGATCTTCGGCGTTGCTAAAGCAATTTCTCGCGAACACAACTTGATTAATGATTATCAGGCGCTGGTTTTAGATCTATCAGAAGTACCCATCCTCGGCGTAACATCTTCCTTAGCTTTAGAAAATGCGATCGAAGAAGCGATCGAAAAAGGTCGTCAGGTCTTTCTGGTTGGGGTTAGCGGACAGGTAGAAAAACGCCTGAGCAAGCTTGGTATTATGGCACAAATACCTGAAATCAATCTTTTCAGCGATCGCACAAAAGCTCTACAGCAGGCAGTCAATTACGTTGATTCGCCCGTAAATATCACCTACCCCGATTCAATTAATCCGAAAGCGATTAGTTAGTAGCTATCAATATTGAGTTTCTTCCCTGTCATTTATTCGAGATCGTTGCCAACCGATCTGAAAGTGGATAGCGATTTGCATTATTTAGATAGCTGCTAGCAAAATTACCCAAGACGATAAGCTTCTGCCTTTTATGGGCTGTAGACAGCATTGTTTTAGATATTTCATTTTGGCTAAGTGTAGTTCGAGAACTATTTCAGCTAAACAGAGCGATCGCTCAAAAGAAAAATTTAATCGTTAAAAAACTTTTTTGACTATCAAATTATTAAACGATCAATAAACGACAAAGCCATGATGAATCATTTATCCGAACAAAACAGTATAGTCTGGTTGATTTTTATAGTTTATGCACTAACGGCACTGTTAATCTTGCCCAGTTTTACTGGCGATCGCCCGCCGCTCAAATCGGCAGAAGAAGACAACGAACGGGCGATCGGCTTTGCTTCGCGGTTTTTGACTCGCATGGCGCTAATTTTCCCCATGCTTGCTTTGCTCAAAAACAGTATATAGACATATTTAAACCAAATTTATTAAAAGACATTTAGTAGGGAATCAATGTTAGAAGCCTGTGTTTTAGCCACCCTAATGTGCGGATTTTTTGGCATCATCTTCAAGCAAAACTTGGTGATGAAAATCATTTCCATGGACATTATGAGTACGGGGGTAATTGCCTATTACGTACTAATTGCCTCGCGAGGAGGCTTGTATACGCCGATCGCCAGCACGAAAGAAGTAGCCTATGCCGATCCAGTTCCCCAAGCAGTTATTTTGATGTTGGTCTGCGTTATGAAGCTGGCAAAAAATAATCCGACCTTGGAAACTAGCGTTATCGAGAAAAACAATACGCCATGACCAACACTACGATCGCCTGGATCGCTGCCTCATTTTTTATCGGCTTTGTAATTTATTTACTACCGAAGCTCGATCGCTGGTTAGCGTTGGCAATGACCCTATTTTCGGCTGGCTACGGAATAAGTATCTTTTTGCTAGATTTGTCCTTGAACGTACAGCTACTAGACAGTTTTGGCGTTACCTTGATGGTCGATCGCCTGAGCGCCTGGTTTATTTTGACTAATGCTTTGGTGACAACGGCGGTTATTTTGTACTGCTGGCAAACTGGCAAGAAAAGCTTCTTTTACATGCAGGTTGTAATCTTGCACGGTAGCGTTAACGCTGCGTTTATCTGTGCCGACTTTATTAGCCTGTATGTTGCCCTGGAGGTAATTAGCGTCGCTGCATTCTTGCTGATCGCTTACACCAGAACGGATCGCACGATTTGGGTTGGCTTGCGGTATTTATTTGTCAGCAACACCGTCATGCTGTTCTATTTAGTTGGGGCGCTGCTGGTATACAAAGCCAATAATTCCTTTGCCTATCAGGGTTTGCTCAATTCTCCGACCGAGGCTATCGCCCTAATATTTTTAGGACTATTAGCTAAGGGTGGCGTTTTTATTTCGGGCTTGTGGCTGCCCCTAACCCACTCAGAATCGGCAACTCCCGTCTCGGCAATGCTGTCGGGCGTAGTCGTCAAAACAGGAGTCTTTCCCATGCTGCGCTGTGCCATGCTGCTACCAGAGATCGAGCCAACGGTGCGGATATTTGGTGTGGGTTCGGCACTATTGGGAGTAGCCTGTGCCATTTTCCAGCAGGATAGTAAGAGAACCCTGGCATTTAGTACTGTTTCTCAGTTGGGCTTTGTCTTAGCTGCCCCAGCAGCAGGCGGTTTTTATGCCTTTACCCACGGTCTGGCTAAATCTTCGCTCTTTTTGCAGGCGGGTAATTTGCCCAGCCGCGACTTCACCGAATTAAGAAATAAAGGTATCGGGTTAAAATTTTGGCTGCCTTTGGCGATCGCTAGTTTATCTATTTGCGGATTTCCCCTAGTGGCTGGTTTTGGGGCAAAAGTCTGGATGGGTAAAAACCTCTTATCCTGGCAGAAGATGGCGCTGAATGTCGCCACCGTTGGGACGGTTATCACTTTTGCCAAATTTATCTTTTTATCGCCTCAAACTGGCTCAGAAGTCGATAAAGAAACCAAGATTCAGTCGGGATTTTGGGTGGCAATGGTCATTTTATTGGGCGGTCTAATTGTGGGCAATGCAATCTACTACGAAGCTTATGCGCTTGAGAACCTAATTAAACCGCTAGTGACAATCGCTATCGGCTGGTCGATCTACTTCTTGCTGCTACGTAAATTTATAGTCAAACTACCACGGGCGATCGAGCAGTTCGAGCATTTGATCGGCGGTATGAGCTTAGTTTTAATTCTGATCTTCTGGATGGTGAAAATGCGAGCTAGTGTTTTCAATTATTTTTAATGCTTATGTATCGATCTCCTCTATCTCTATTTAAAAATAATCTTCAATTAAAAATTAGCAAGATCGCTGCGATAAACTTTGTGCTGCGAGAGGATCGGGCATGATGACAGATATAACGATCGCCTGGATTGCTGCCTCATTTTTTATCGGCTTTGTTATCTATCTGCTACCCCAGCTCGATCGCTGGTTGGCATTAGCAATGGCTTTGTTTTCGGCTGGCTATGCAATAAGCATCTTTTTACTCGATGCACCTTTAGAGATAGGGCTAATCGATAGTTTTGGTGTCACTCTCCTAGTCGATCCCCTAAGTGGCTTCTTTATCATTACCAATGCTTTAGTCACCGCAGCGATTATTTGCTACTGCTGGCAAACTAGCAAAACAGCTTTCTTCTACATGCAGGTGATTATTCTGCATGGCAGCGTTAACGCTACTTTTATCTGTGCCGATTTTATCAGCCTCTATGTTGCTTTAGAAGTTATTAGCGTTGCCTCTTTTCTGCTTATTGCCTGCTCCCGCTCGGATCGAACGATTTGGGTGGGGCTACGCTACCTGTTTATTAGCAATACGGCGATGCTGTTTTATTTAGTTGGGGCGCTGCTGGTATATAAAGCGAATAATTCCTTTGCATATCAGGGTTTGCTTAATTCTCCTCCAGAAGCGATCGCCCTAATATTCCTCGGTTTATTAGCCAAAGGTGGAATTTTTGTATCGGGTTTATGGCTGCCTCTAACCCATTCTGAGTCTCAGTCTCCCGTATCGGCAATGCTGTCGGGAGTGGTAGTCAAAGCGGGGGTTTTCCCGTTGGTGCGCTGTGCGCTGTTGCTTGAAGGTATCGATCCAATCGTCAGATTTTTTGGCGTTTGTACGGCACTTTTAGGCGTAGGCTATGCCGTATTTGAAAAAGATACTAAGCGAATGTTGGCTTTTCATACCATATCCCAGTTGGGCTTTGTACTGGCTGCCCCCGCAGTAGCGGGTTTTTATGCTCTCACCCATGGCTTAGTCAAGTCTGCCCTATTTTTGATTGCGGGAGTTTTGCCCAGCCGTAATTTTAAAGAATTACAGTACAAGCCGATCGCTTTCCCGATCTGGATTGCTTTAATTATTGCTAGCTTTTCGATCTCTGGCTTCCCTTTACTGTCTGGATTTGGAGCAAAAGTTTTAACTACCAAAAATCTACTGCCGTGGCAGGTAATTGCGATGAACATTGCCGCTTTGGGAACGGCGATTTCCTTTGCCAAGTTTATTTTTCTACCCCACCAAAAGCTGGGAGTTGATTCTGAGGAGGGTAAAGAAGTCAAACCTCAGGCTGGTTTTTGGTGGGCGATGGCTATTCTGCTAGGGGGTCTAGTGGCAGCCAACGTAGTTTATTACGAAGCCTACACGCTGAAAAATCTAGTTAAGCCCTTGCTGACTATCTTCTGCGGGTGGGGAATATATCTACTGGTAATTAAAAAGCTGGCAATCAAATTACCACGGGCGATCGAACAGTTCGATCACCTAATTGGGGTAATGAGTCTGACGTTAATTTTACTCTTTTGGACAGTATGGGGGCGACTTTCATAATGCGGATTAGCTTAATTGCATTTATCAATATAGTTTTGCGACTGACGATTTGGTTTCTACTCACTGCCGATTTTAGCCCCGCTAATATCATTATTGGTGTGGCGATCTCATTATTATTACCCCGTAACTATACCTCTCCAGGTAAACTCAAAGACTGGCTACAGGTGCTGTGGGAAATTGTCTTAGCAATTCCCATCGCCTATATCGAGGCGTTTCAAATCATCTTTCGTCCCCACAACCACGAAGACATTGTGCGCCAAGAAGTTAGACCCCGAAGAACATCGGGACTAATCTTTCTCGACATCTTTTTAATTACCTTCACGCCCAAAACTATTGTTACTAGATACGACAAGGAAGGTTGGTACGAAATACATCGAATTCAACGTAAACCGAAGAGAAAGCTGGAACAAACAGAGGAGAACAATTAATGACTATAGACTCAATCTTAATTGCCATGATTTTAGCTTTGCTCATCCCCATTTATGAAGCTTGGCAAGATAACGATATTTGGCAAAAAATGCTTGCGTTCGCCAGTATTGCCACAAAAACCTCAATTATGATGCTGGTTATTTCAGTTTTGCGGGGTGACTGGTCGATAGGCATAGTTGCCGTAATTATTCTCAGCGTCGGCAATGCAGGATTGATGCTAATGGCACATTTAATAAAAAGGTTAAACGAAGCATGATTAATATTCTAAGCGACGCCCTCATCGTCATGGGCATTCTTTTTTGGTTTTGGGGAACGTTGCCTCTGATTGGCAAGCGATCGGTACTATATAAGCTTCACAGCCTTTCGGTTGCCGATACTTTGGGTTCGATGAGTATTGTTGTCGGCTTACTGCTCAGAATACCAAGCGAATGGCCTCTACTGCTTCTGGCAATTATTACCCTCGCAATCTGGAATACCGTACTGGGTTATGTAATCGCTTACTGTGCGAGCGATACAGCGAGTAGCAAGTAAGCAGCAAACAAGCAGCAAGTTAAAACATTTGTCAACCAATAATTATGATAGACCGCTATATTTACGTCATTATTGCTTTATTACCCCTGACTTCTCTGATGCTGGTGTTTCAGGTAAACCCCTATCAGGCTCTAGTAGTTAGAGCAATTTTAGGGGCGGTGGCAGCCTTAGTTTATGCCGTATTGGGAGCCGCCGACGTGGCGCTAACAGAAGCTTTAGTCGGTACAATGCTAGCCGTCACCCTATATATAATTGCCGTTCGCTCTTCTTTGGTAATGCGTTTGGGAGTCGTTGCAGGAATGGAGCAAGAGAAAGAGGGTTATTTTCAAGATATAGTCGCCAGTTTGAGAAAAGTTATCGACCAACACTATTTACGTCTAGAAATAGTCGAATATCCTAGTTTATTAGATTTAAAACAGGGACTATTTGATAAAGAGGTTCATGGGATCTGCACCAAAAGCGAGCCACAGGCGATCGCCGATCGAGAGCAAACCTATGAAACAGTTATTCGAGTCCAACGTCTGTTTGAAATCATCGAAACGGAAGCATCTCTTCCAGATACAGCTTTGACCTATGTGAGTGTAGCCGATACGGAGGAGAAACATTAAATGAAATGGATTTATGCGATCGCAGGAGTAGCATTATTTATCAAAATGCTAATTATACCTAATCCCGTAGCCGAGTCCTCAGACATCTTAAACGTCACCTCGATCGTCCAAGATAGTGGCGTATCCAATGCCGTTTCGGGCATCATTTTTCGCAATCGACTCTATGACACCATTTTTGAAGTTGTCGTCTTTACGATCGCCGTTTTGGGCGTAAAGTTTTTATTTGCCAACGAAATACCAACTAAAACTATCTCGCAGTTTAGCGATCGCCCTTCTGTCGTCCTCGCACGGTTGGGGGCGACAATTTCGGCTATGGTTGCTTTTGAACTGGCAATTCGCGGACATCTTAGTCCTGGTGGGGGATTTGCTGCGGGGGTGGCTGGCGGTACGGCGATTGGCTTGATTGCAATCACCTCTTCCTCAGAATTGATGGAAACAATATATAAAAAGTGGAATGCTGCTACCTGGGAAAAAGTTTCCCTGTTGATTTTTATTATCCTGGCGGTAGTTACTCTGACAGGATTTGAACTACCTCACGGTGAATTGGGTAGCTTGCTCAGTGGCGGTATTATTCCCATTCTCAATATGCTGGTGGCGCTCAAGGTAGCCTTAGGTTCGTGGGCGGTAATTCTGCTCTTTATTCGCTATCGGGGATTGCTATAGTTTGTCTGTTATTTTGCTCGGCTGATAATCTGCGTTTAACAACTCAGTTTTTAGTCAGCATCTTTCTAAAACTCAAAAAAGCAAAATTGAGTTATGATTGTATATTATAGATCGTGTTTTACTGCAACATTCTCAAAGTCATATTACAAGGGAACTCTAGAGTCGATTGAATTTACAATTGGCATAACTAAATCTACTTTTATAGCATTATTTGCTCCGTAAAACTATCTAAAACTCAAAAAAGAAAAATTGAGCTATAGAGATAAAAATATGGGCAGAATTAGAAAGCCTCAATCTTTAGCGAACTTGTGGAAATTAATCCCGCAGGACGATCCAGCACTTTTTCTGGATTTGCTTAACAAGTATAAAGTTACTACCTCTAAGGGAAAATACCATCATTGGAACGAGTTTAAGTGGAAGGTAGATAAGGGCGATAATGAAAAATTGGCTTGGCTGGCTACTAAAATTTCTCGTAAAGCCATATCAAAACCTTTGGTTATGCTAAAGGCTAAAGACGATGATGTTTTTAGCTACTGTATTCCCAATTCCTTATTAGCCCAGCTACATCAAACAGATACTATGACGGGGGGAGGCTATACCCTCAGTAACAGCAATTTTCTAGTTTCCACCGAGGCAGAAAAAAATAAGTATCTAGTTAAAAGCCTGATGATGGAGGAAGCGATTACCTCCTCGCAGTTAGAAGGCGCTTCGACGACGAGAAAGGTTGCCAAAAAGATTCTAGAAAATAATTTGAAGCCGAAGAATAAGTCTCAGCAAATGATTGTCAACAATTTCTTGCTAATGAAAGAGGCTTTAAAAAGGCAGAAAGAAGAGCTTTCTGTGGACATGATTTTGGAACTGCATCGAATAGCGACTCTTAAAGCAATTGAAAATAACGCCGTCCCTGGAGAGTTAAGAACTAACGACGATATTTACGTGGGTAGTGCCGATGGAGAAAGCTTTTATCAACCGCTAAATTCAGAAAGTTTGTATGAGAGATTAGAAAGTCTTTGTGCTTTTGCTAATGAATGTCACAGTCGCGAGGATGCGGATAATTTTATTCATCCCATAATCAAAGCAATTATCTTGCACTTTATGGTGGGCTATATTCACCCTTTTGGAGATGGTAACGGTAGAACTGCAAGAGCCTTATTTTATTGGTCGATGTTACGTTCTGGTTATTGGCTATTTGAATATGTATCGATTAGCAAACTAATTCAAGAAAAAAGAAACGCTTACGATACAGCTTTTATCTATACAGAAACAGACGATTTTGACCTGACCTATTTTATTTATAACCAGGTAGAAATTATCATTAAAGCGATCGCCGCCTTAAAGACTTATATCGAGCGAAAAAAACAAGAACTATCTGATTTTGCGAAATGGATTGACCAAAGCTCAATTGCCAAAAAGCTGAAAAGAGGGCATTTAGAAATTCTCAAAGAAGCAGTCCAAGAACCAGGTAAGGAATTTACGGCGCAGCAAGTGGCAGATAGTTTGGGAGTAAGTCCAAATACTGCCAGAGAATATTTGAAAAAATTAGTTAAAGAAGACCTATTGGTGTTAGCCTCAACTAAAAGAATCAGAACTGTTCGCTATTTAGCGCCTGCCAACCTTAGAGAACAACTATCAATGGCTGATTGAAACTTAGTTGCTAATAATTTTAATTACTCTTATGGAACAGTATCTTGGTAGTTTCCAGACTAATCCTCTATTAACCTTTACCCTGTTGCTGCTGGTAGTTCTAGTTTTGCCGCCAATCTTCGAGCGCATTAAGCTACCTGGTTTAGTGGGGTTATTGTTTGCAGGAGTGGTATTGGGTTCTAATGGTTTGGGTTTACTCGATGCTAAGTCGGAAACCATGAAGCTGCTGTCGGACATTGGCAAAATCTATCTGATGTTTGTGGCGGGATTAGAGATTGACCTAGAAGAGTTCCGTAAGACAAAAGAACGTTCTCTGGGGTTTGGGTTTGCGACCTTTATTTTTCCGCTGTTGGTGGGGACTGCGATCGCTCGTTTATTTGGCATGGGTTGGAATGCCTCGATTTTAATTGGCTCTTTGTTGGCATCCCATACTTTGCTTGGTTATCCCATTGTCAAACGTTTGGGGGTTGTAGCAAATGAAGCGGTGACAGTAACTATTGGTGCGACGATTTTTACAGATATTGCAGCCTTGTTAGTTTTGGCTGTCTGTATTTCAATCCACGGAGGCGAGTTTTCGGTAGCAAGTTTATTAATACAGTTAGTTACTCTCGGTATTTATTCTGCGATCGTCTTAATCGGTTTCG